>Ga0307512_10006274_pt1 | contig 12089 bp, 16 predicted proteins | sample 14_EM_MG_FD_200267 | JGI IMG/M metagenome (GOLD analysis project Ga0307512, IMG submission 200267) | Populus trichocarpa ectomycorrhiza microbial communities from riparian zone in the Pacific Northwest, United States - 14_EM | ecosystem: Host-associated > Plants > Roots > Unclassified | place... | reverse complement strand
TGGGTGGATGGATCTGCCACCGCGGACCCACCGCTAGTTGAGCCTGATACGGGTTCGGATATCGATACTATGTATTCCGAAGCGGACCGAGGTACCTCCGTAACCGTCCGTTTCGATGACTGTACGCAACCTAAGAAGCTCGCCTGGCTTTCTGCCAGGAACGCAGAGACCTGGCTTACCATCCTTCGAGTAAAAACGGGTGTTGGTGCGGTCGAGCCGGCTCGCGATAAGACTGTCGAGGTAGTTTGCATCGCGGGAGGGGAGACCACGACTGCGACGATTGGAGAGATCTCATATCTCTGGCTTCATGAAGGAAAATCTAAATCTGCCCGAATTGTGGACTTGGAACAGAAGGTAGCTGAACACTTCAAGAGGTACGGCTCTTCAAGGCTTCTACCCAATTCCTACAGGCAATTAGATTTCATCTACGAAGAGTACGGTGCGAAGGCATGCAAAGATATTCTTGCCCCGGATCTCTTCGCCGAGCATGAAGAGGTGATCAGCACGCATAACCCGATCATCAGGGTGGAGTATGGATATACAACGAAACTCTGGAAGAAGTTCAACGAAAAACTCGGCATCCGGAGTAATATGCAGGTTCTGAAGGCTGGAATCCAGCTTGCGGCAAACGGAATGCCGCAAGGAGACGTTATCCAGGTTCCGCTGACCAGATACACTGGACGCCAGAATCAAGTTCATTTCCTAATTCATTTCGAGCGGTATACACCCGACCTTGGTAGGAAAGGATTCGCCAAGTCTCTCGTGGATTTCGCCACGGACATCGCAAGTGCAATTGTCCAAGGGCCGGTTACGCGCCTACGGTCGAGCATGAAACGCGACTCAGGACTGGCGCCGGATCTCGATAGGGAGCTGAAGCTTGACGCATGGAAGGCGGAGATGGTTGCGCACGAAGCGGCATCGCCTCTACTCCTTGCATCCGATCACTTCTTTGTGCCAACCAAGAGAATTAGTATCACCTCGACACCAACGCGTGAACAAGATGTCATTGCCCTGCTTCACGAGATGATCTCGGGTGGAGTTGTTCGCGGTTTGGCTATTATGTCGACGAATGAGAGATTCAAGTACGATGGTCTTTTCAGAATCAACTTCAATAATGAACGCGAATTGTTTGAGTTTGACGAAGATTCGAACCCCCTAGGCATTGATGGTGATGTACTTGATGGGCTTCTGGGGAAGGTTACCCAGCCGAAAGTGTTGGAGTACAAGTACTCGGTCGATGGTCTGATTAACGATCTTGATGCGCAGGAGAAAAATCTCAAGGACATTGATCTATGTGTCGCGTGGGAAATGGGTGATTTGTGGCACGAGAAATTTGCAGTCACCTCGCTCCTTCTTCCGGAAAATGTGTCTCAACGCGAGTATCATGGAGTAACGCATGTCCTTCAGGATCCGGATTCCGGAGCGCGGCACTGTGACCTAATTATCCTAAAGGATCTTGTGGCACTTCTCGTGGATGCGTCTAACTGCCATGAACTGCAGAGGGCGAGCTTTGAGTGATGTGTGTGCGTTGCCGCAGCTTCTGTCGGGTGGTGGCATGCCCTCGATTTTTTGGCCGCCTGACGGCCGGTTGAGCCACTCACGTGGACCTCGGAGCGATTAGTGGGCGATGGGGTCGGTCCTACGTTGCTAATGGCGACGTTGATCGTTGCCGCTACCTGCGTAGTTTAGCTACTGCCCAGATGGCGCGCCATTCTGCTGATCGAATGGCTGGCATTCATGTAGTCACAAATTGGGCTATCGGGCAATCAATGTGAAGTTTTCCGGGTGCCTGAACGGTGCAGCAATGGATGCGGTATCATTAGTTCCCTCGATCTTGAACTGGAGCGTTTTCCCCGTGGCTGATGTTGAACGCACGCTCGTCCTGTTGAAGCCTGATGCAGTTGCCCGCGGTCTGATTGGCCGTGTGATTCAGCGTTTCGAAGATGCTGGCCTGAAGGTTGTCGGAACGAAGATGGTGCAGATGGACGCGGACCTCGCGCGTAAGCACTATTTTGACCTTGAGGAGCGGTTCGGCAAGGACGTGTTCGACCTGACCGCGAGCTTCATGCAGATGGGTCCGGTTATCGCACTGGTCCTCGAAGGTGTGGAGGCTGTGGCTAACGTCCGTCGGCTCGTGGGCTCGACGTTTCCCGACCAGTCTGCGCCAGGGACCATCCGCGGGGACTTTGCGCACGTCTCGAAGGCATACTCGCAGGCCAACAAGATTGTTGCGGCGAACCTGGTGCACGCGTCAGGCAAGCCGGACGAGGCTAAGTACGAGATTGAACTGTGGTTCGGCAGCTCTGAGCTATTCGGCTATCAGACCGTGGCAGAGAAGTACACGTTCTGATGGTCGACGAGGAGGTCGAGCAGCGGCCGTCGCTGAGCGACGTCCGGAAGAAGTACGAGGACGAGCGCTTCTTCCAGGACGATCGCGCGGCGGCCGAATACGCGTACGCGCTTGCCGTTCGACTGCGTGAGATCGGTCTCCTCGGCGAGGCCCGCCGGTTCGCCGGCGAGTGCCTTGAGCTGGCCGAGCGGCTGTCGGCGAACACGCTCGACGACGTGGCTTCGACCAGGACGTCGGTAGGCGGGGTTCCGCTGCCGGAGCTTTTCCATGACGGGGTGGTCCGGTCACGCCTGGCTGATCTGCTCGGCGCGGCGTAGCCGGCCGACGCGGCTCAGCGAAGGTTGGCGTCTAGGTGCTCTTGCACCGGGCCGAAGAACGGGTACGGGACGTGGGCGGCAAGCGTGGCGCGGTCGCACCATGCCACCTCTGCCAACTCCTCGTCGTCGGCGACGTAGGCGGTTCCGTCGACGACGTCGCATGCGGTGTAGATCATGGTTCGGCCGGTGTTGGGGTGTACTCGCTCGCCGAGGCTGCCTGTCGCCCGGACGGTGAGGCCGGTTTCTTCCTGGGTCTCTCGGACCGCGGCCTGGTCGCCGGTCTCTCCAGGCTCGACCTCTCCGGAGGGGAATTGCCAGGAGAGTTGGCCTTCCTTCACGCGTCGCCGGACCATGAGGACCTGGCCGTCTTTGACGATTACGGCCGCCGCGATGGCTGGGCGTTCGGCGGTGGTGGGCTCGCTCATTGTTCCCCTTCCAGGGCGCGCAGAACTGGCGGGTAAATGCGCTGTTTTGGGATGAACCGGGTGACGTCTTCCTTCGGCGCCCAGAGGGCGCTTGTGTTTTCGATCTCGTCGCGGTTTTCGACCTCGCCGGCGAGGTAGTCGCAGAGGAAGTAGCTGGCGCTGACGCCGGAAAGCGGATGGACGCGGCTGCCCAACTCGCTGCGGATGGAGCAGTGGACTCCGGTCTCGGCGAGGGTTTCGCGGATCGCGACGGTTGCGGGTGTGGCGCCGGGCTTGACGATGCCGGCGGGGAATTGCCAGGTGATGCCGCTCGGGTCGGCGTCGCGGCGGCAGACCAACAGGACGTTGGTGTTGTTGATGACTACAGCGATCGCGATCGCCAGGGCGACGGCGTTGCCGGCGGCCGCTACTTCGGCGTCGTCGTCGGCCTTGAGCTGGCGCGCGAAGCGGAGTTTGGCCGGCTCGTCGGCGCGGCTGTAGGCGGTGTCGAGCGCCCGTTGCAGCTCTGGCCGGATGACGATTTCAGGCTGGGCACTCCAGGACGCGATGGTTCGTTTCGCGACGCCGATCAGGGCGGCCATCTCGTCCTGTGACATCCGCAGGGCCGCTTGGAGCGCGGTCGCGTGGCGGCCGGTCCACTGGTCGATGACGGTGTGTCGGGCGGGCTGGTTCATGACGCCGGCCGCCGGTCGGGCGCAATGCGCAGACCTGTCCTCGCCGAAGGGCGACGGAGCAGGTCAACCAGCATCGATCAGTCGGTGACCGTGAGGGTGGTGCCGGCGGGGTAGGTCTCGATCTCGCCGTTTGAGCGGGTGACTGTGACGGCTGCCGTCGAGGTGGCGCTGTCCCCGGCCCGCAGCTCGACTTTCTCGGGTGTTTCGGCGACGAAGGTGCCGTGGCCTTGGCGTACGTCGATCAGGCCCTCGGCGCGCAGCACGGCCATGGCGCGGCGGACGGTTTCTCGTGCTAGGCCGAACTCGTCGTGGAGATCCTTTTCCGACGGCATCCGCTGGCCGGGGCGTAACGCTCCGCTACGGATGCGATCGCGAAGGATGCCGGCGAGTTGCCGATAGGCAGCGCCTTCACGATCGGGGGTGATCACATGCTCACGTTAAGTACGGGCATGTGGTTGGCTAGTGGCGTATGCGTCTAGACGTCTGTATCTTTTCTGGTGACGCCATCGCGCCAGCCTCACTGGTGCTCGTCTGCCACTGGGGCCACTTCGAACATGGGAGCCAGACGTGGCCGTTACTCATGCCGCCAAGCCTCGGGAACGATGTCCCCGGTACTGCACGATCAACCACAAGCTGGGGATCGCTCAGCACGCGCACCTCATCGCCGAGGTCGACGTCGCTGTCGACAACGCGCTGGTCGCCGTGAATCTGGTCCGCCCGAACAAGGCGGACGAGATCGAGTTGGCTATCGGCAAGGGCTGGGGTGAGCCGGCCATCGCCAACCTGACCGCCGAGGAAGCGCGATCGCTGCGGGACGCGCTCAACGTCGCCGTTGCGGTCCTGGACCGGAGGTAGTTCGCGCCGGATGTGGGCGAGCCCCGGACGCTGCTGGCGTTCGGGGCTCGTTCGGTTCACCGCAACTGCATCGGAGATGCATCGAGGATGGTTGTTGCCTCATCGGCAGCGCACGGCTTTCCCGGTTGACTGGGTCTCACCGGAAAGCAGCGCTTACGAAGGAGGTGAGGAATCGATGCCTGGAGAGGCTTCCATCGACCCGCGGCGCGGGCGGGACGCTTGCCACTCCTGGACGGCCGCCGGTCGCCAGGCGGGGGAGCGGCCGAACATGCGGTCCGCGGCCGGCGCCTGGCCGCGCGACACGTAGGCCGCCCAGGTGACACGACTGATCGGCGCTCCTGCGGACCGCAGGAACGCCAGAACATCATCGGTCGTCCACCAGTCTTCGGGCAGTGCGCTGCTCGTCTCGGCCATCACCGGCGAGGGTATCCGACTTGACGGGTGACTTAGCAGGCGACTTAGCCGGCGCTTCGTTCGTGACCTGGCCTTGAACAACCACACTCGCTGATCTCGCATCTCCGGCCGAGCGCACTCCACTTGCTCGAATACAACGTGGCGTTGTAGCGTCCGCACATGAACACAACGCCAAGTTGTATTCGGCTTCCGTTGCGCTCGGTCGGCAACAACCCGGAAGGACATCCGTGTACCGCAACCCGTTGCCTGACGAGCCCACCCCGGCCCACCTCGCCGCGATCGAGCGCGAACAGCGGCTCCTCGAAGCCGAAATCGCCCTGGTCGACGCCGAAATCCGGTTCCTCACCGCGGAACCAGCTCCGACCCAACTGGACTGGCGTCGCCTTCGTCGTGCTCAGAACCGCGTCCTGCGCGAGATGGTCGCCCTCGTCGAGCGCTACCTCCGCTCGATCGACGAGGTGGCCTGATGCCGGCCCGCGACGCGTCTCCCGCCCACTCCCGCCCAGCGGCCAAACGGCCGCCCCGATCGGACTGGAGGCTTGCGTGAGCCTCGGAATCTTCTCTCTCATCCTGCTCGCCGTCCTGGTCATGCTCAGCATCGACGGCAAGACCCGCGGCCGGATCGTGTTCGCCGCTGTGTGCGCGCTGATGCTCGGCCTCGTCATCGCCGGCAGCAACGGCGTGCTCGTCCAGCCGTCCCATGCGCTGGTCGACGGCGTCCGCTCCGGCCTGACCGCGATCGGCCACTCGCTGGGCGGCAGCAAATGACCGACGCCCGGCTGAGGCGCGTGCGCTGGGGCGTACGCGGTGCATTGCTCCTCGGGGTTGCGACCTCGGTCGCGGCGAACGTCCTGCACGCACGGCCGAACCCGATCAGTCAAGCCATCGCAGCGTGGCCGCCGTTGGCTCTGCTGCTGACCGTGGAGCTGATCTCCCGGATACCGGTCCATCGGCGTTCTCTGGCCGTGGTCCGGCTCGGCGCAACCGCGTCCATCGCCGGCATCGCGGCGTGGGTGTCCTACTGGCATATGGCCGGTGTTGCCGCTCGCTACGGCGAGGTCGGCGCGGCGCCGTACCTCATGCCGTTGTCCGTCGACGGCCTCGTCGTGGTCGCGTCCGTCTGCCTCGTCGAGCTGGCCGGCCGTATCCAGTCGGCGGACAACGAAGCGGTCACCACAGTGGACGCACCGGCGGACATCCATCCGGACATCAAACCCGCAGCGGCGAAACCGAGAGGCCGTCCGCCGCGCAAGCGGGACACCGGTACGGCCGTGGCGCGGCTGCGCGCTCGACATCCCAATCTGTCCGCCGCGCAGATCGCCAAACGCCTCGGCGTCACCGACCGCACGGTCCGGCGACACCTGTCCAGCGCCACCAACTGACCAACGGAGAAACCGATGCCAGACAACGCAGAACGCCGGATCGTCCTGGTCCTGCAAGCCCTTGGCGACAACGCCGAAGACATCTCCCACCTGTTGCAGTACGGCGGATGGCGCGGCCTGCCCCACGACGTCCACGCCTGCCCGATCGCGCTCTACCTGCGCACGGTCATGACCGATGTGACCGACGCGAAGGTCAGCTCCGAACAGGCCAAGGTCCACACCACCGACGGCGCGGACATCGCGGTCGATCTGACCCCCGCGCAGGCCGGCTTCGTGCTCGCCTTCGACATCGGCGCATACCCCGGGCTGATCGCCACGACCAGCGACGACAACGGCGACGTCATCGACGAACTCGATCTGTAAGTCCGCCCGGGGCGCGGCCCACCGGCCTCGCAAACCAACGGCCGCGCCCCGGCCCCACCCGATCGGCTCTCTGACCTCCCGGAGGAACACCCATCATGGCAACCCCGAACCCTGATGACGAGTTCGACTGGACGGCCGCCGAGGCCGATATCGTCGACCTCGGTGACGCTCGTCGAGCGCGCCGACCCGAGAACTGGTCGGCCGACATCGACGACGAACACGACGAGATCGGCGACGAACCGCTTCCCGTCGATCCGCCCGACACTCGCAAGACGCCGGCCGTCCAGCGGCGCCGGATCGTTCCGGCGTGGCTTCGCTCGAAGGCGGAAGCGCTCGCGCTCCTGCGGTGGCTCGTCGGGCACTACACGCACGTCACCGTCTACCACCTGACCCGCACGCCGCTGTACGCCGGACGGCTTGCCTTCCGGGCGCCGCGCGGCGTGGCACGTGCCATCGCCGGGACCTCGCGATGGGTCTCCGACGCCGAGGGGCGACCGGTCCGGCTCGCCGCAGTGCGGCGCGAAGACGCAATCGACTACCTCCGACTGTCACGCCAGCGCGACGCCCGGGTACGACTGCGGACGCTGACCCTGATTGCCGCCATGACGTTCGGCGCGGTCGCCGTCGTGGTCCTGCTCGTCGCGGCGCCGCGCTGGGCTTGGTATGCGGCCATCGCCGCGCTTCTCGGCGTACTGGGTCTGATCGGCTCGTCGGCCGACCGGCCGCTGATGGACGTTGCGGCCATCAAGCCACGGGTCCGGAAGCTGACCGCCGATGTCGTCACGCGGGCGTTCCTGGCAGCCGGGCTGTGCAAGCCCGACGCCCCGATCGCCTTCCCGACACCGATCATGCGCGACGGACCAGGCTGGCGCGCGGTCATCGATCTGCCGTACGGAACCAAGGCCGACACGGCGATCAAGAAGCGCAACGACCTCGCCGCGGGCCTCGACCTGGACGAGGTCCAGGTCTGGCCCGAGCGCGTCCGAGGCACAGCCGGATCGGCGCGGCGCCTGGCTCTCTGGGTCGCCGATGAGGACCCGTACGCGAAGCCCTCCGGCATGTGGCCGCTGATCGGCAAGGGCACTGTGGACGTTTTCGAGGCGTTCCCGTTCGGCGAGGACCAGCGCGGCCGGCTCGTCCGGTTGCAGCTGATGTTCACGTCGCTGCTGATCGGGGCGATTCCGCGGATGGGCAAGACATTCGCGGCTCGCGTGCCGGCCCTGGCCTGCGCACTGGACCCGATCGTCGAGCTGCACATCTACGACGGCAAGGGCGGACAGGACTGGCGTTCCTTCGAACGCCTCGCACATCGGATCGGCTTCGGCGTACGCGATGAAGTGGTCCTGGCCCTTGTCGAGGACCTGCGTGCCCTGGTCGAGGACATGAACCGTCGCTACGACACGATCGCGACGCTGCCAGCCGACATTTGCCCCGAGTCGAAGGTGACCCGTCCGATCGCCGAGCGGCGCTCGTTGAAGCTCTGGCCGATTCTCGTGTCGATCGACGAGTTTCAGCGCTACAGCGGGCATGCGGTCTACGGCGACGAGATCGTGAGCCTGTTGACGGAGCTGTGCAAGGTCGGGCCGTCGGTCGGGATCATGATTTCGCTGGCCACGCAGAAGCCGGACGGCAAGGCCGTGCCGACCGACCTACGCGACAACATCGGTACGCGCTTCGCTCTCAAGACGATGACCTGGCAGTCGTCCGAGGCGGTGCTGGGCGCCGGCTCGTATACCGCGGGCTACGACTCGTCTCGGCTCCAGCGGGCGCACAAGGGAGTGGGCATCCTGCTCGGCGCCGACGACTCCGGCTCCGTCGAGGAAGCCCTGACCGTCAGGACCAACCGCACCCCGATGGCCGACATCGACGCCGTCATCACGCGAGCGCGTGGGCTGCGCGAGGCGGCCGGAACGCTTTCCGGGCAGGCTGCCGGTGAACTGCCCGAAGCCAACACCGCGTCGGTCTCGCTGCTCGACGACATTCTGAGCGTGATCCCGGCCGGCGAGCCCAAGGTTTGGTCGGAGACGGTAGCCGCTCGGCTCGCCGAGTTGCGGCCCGAGACGTACGGCGGGTGGAAGCCCGAGCAGATCGCGGCGGCGCTCAAGCCCTACGGCATCCCGGTCGGCCGGCAGGTCTGGGGCACCGACCCGACCACCGGGGAGAAGGCCAACCGCAAGGGCATCCACCGCGAAGACGTCGCGACTGTCGTCGCCGAACGTAACCGCCGAGGCCGAGCCGCCTGACGCTAGCAAGCCGCTAGGTCTAGCCCCGGCAGGCGCTAGGTCTAGCGGCACCGCTAGCCCCACAAACCGTGCCTCAACAGGCCGCTAGCGCCCTAGCGGCCTGGGCAGAACGCGCCCGAAAACAGCCCTGGAGGCCATCCGTGGACGCCGTCCGCATCGCCGCTAGCCTGCTCTGCCCCGCCCTGATCGTCATCACGCTCGGCTACGCCGCGCTCTGCTCTGCCGCTCCCTTTCGCACGTGCCGACGCTGCAACGGGACCAGCAGACGCGGCACCAGGCGAGGCCTGCGAAGCCGTCCGTGCCGACGCTGCGACGCCACCGGCATCCGCATCCGCCTCGGCCGGCACCTCTTCAACGAACTCACCCGCGCCCACCGCGACGGCAACCGATGACCAGACCAAGCCGCCGAACCGACAGGACTCCCGCACTGTGACTCGCACTCCGCCACACGACGAGACCGCCGAGCAGGCCGTCATCGGCACGGCCCTGCTCGCGCCACATCTCGTCACGGACCTGGCCCGCATCGTGCAGCCCGAAGACTTCTACCGCCCGGCCCACACCGAGCTGTGGCGCGTCCTGATCGAGCTGCACGCCGCGGGAGCTCCCGGCGACCCGATCACTCTCGCCGCGCACCTCGCCGACGTCGGATCGCTTGGCAGGCTGGGCGGAGCGCCGTATCTGCACTCCCTCATCTCTGCGGTTCCCACCACGGCGAACGGCCAGCACTACGCCCGGATCGTCGCGGAGTACGCGCGGCGCCGCGAGGTTGCCGACCTCGGGATTCGCCTTGCCCAGCTCGCCGGAAGCAACGCCGATACCCGCGACGTCCTCGCGGCCGGCAAGGCGATGCTCAACGCCGCGCCCTCGCCAGCGTGGCCGGCACCGATCCCGCTGACCGCACGCCACGCCCCGCGACCTTTCCCGATTGAGGCATTGCCTGGCTGGGTCGCGAACATGGTCGGCGCCGTCGCCGAGTTCACACAAACACCGGCAGACCTGGCCGGCTGCATCGCGCTCGCCGCCCTGTCCACCGCCGCCGGCGGACGGGCTGAAGTCGAGGTACGTGGGTCGTGGCGTGAGCCGGCGAACCTCTTCACCGTCGTCGTGCTGCCTCCCGGCTCACGCAAGTCGGCCGTCTTCGCGGCCCTGATCCGGCCGCTGCTCGCGGCCGAGGCCGCGCTGATCGACCGCACGCGTCCCGCGATCGTCGAGGCTGAGTTGGCGCTGCGGGTTGCCGCGAAGGCCGCCGATCGCGCCGCCAACGCTGCGGCTGCAGCGGTCGACGCGGGCGCCCGAGACCGGCTCCTCGCCGACGCGACGGCCGCCGCCACGACCGCCGAGGCGATCACCGTGCCGCCGTTGCCGCGCCTGATCGCCGACGACGTCACCAGCGAACAGGCCGCCTCGCTGCTCGCCGAGCAGGGCGGCCGGCTCGCCGTGCTGTCACCCGAGGGCGGCATCTTCGCCACCCTCGCCGGCCGCTACTCGGGCGCCCCGAACCTCGAAGTCTTCCTCAAAGGTCACGCCGGAGACATGCTCCGCGTCGACCGCCGCTCACGACCGGCCGAACACGTCGACCGGCCCGCCCTCACCCTCGGCCTGGCCGTACAACCCGAGGTCTTGCGAGACATCGCCCAGATGCCCGGCTTCCGCGGCAAAGGCCTGCTCGCCCGCATCCTCTTCGCCGTCCCGCAGAACACCGTCGGCCGCCGCCGTATCGGCACCGACCCGATTCCGGATGCTATCGCCGAGGCGTATGCCGAGCGGCTGAGCACCCTCGTGCTTTGCCTGGCAGCCCGTCGCGAGCCGGCGGTCTTGCCCCTGGCTCCAGGGGCGAACGAGCGGATGTTGGCGATCGAGCGCGACATCGAGCCGCGCCTGGCGCCCTCGGGGTGTTGGGCGCACGTCGTCGACTGGGGCAGCAAGTACGCCGGTGCCGTCGCCCGAATCGCGGGCCTCCTGCACCTCGGCGGGGACACTCAAGCCGACTCGATCGGCGTCGAGACCTTCGACCGGGCCGCAACGATCGGCGCCTACTTCGCCGACCACGTCCTGGCCGCCTTCGACGATATAGGTGCCGATCCGCTCGTCGATGACGCGCGTCACGTCCTGAGCTGGATCGAGCGCTCGCAGACCGAGCGATTCACCAAGCGCGAGTTGTTCAGCGCCCTCTCTCGCGGCCGGTTCCGCAAGGCCTGCGACCTGGACCCAGTCATCAACCTCCTGGTCGGTCACGGGTACCTCGCCCCAGCCCCGGGGCCCGAACGCCGTGGTGCCGGCCGCACGCCGTCGCCAGCCTGGCTCGTCCATCCGGAGGTCATCCGGCCCGCCGGAATGGTCCAGCCGATAACCGCCGGGCGGGTCTCATGATCGCGCTCCAGTCTCCGCAGAATCCGCGGAATCCGCTCAACACCCGCGTCGCAGCCGTTCCGCGGATTGCGCGGATTCTGCGGAGCTTTCCGAGTCCAGCGGCGCGTGGGCCTCCGCGTGCGCGAAGGCCCAGCCCAGGGAAGCGCACACGACTCAAGGGAGGCACGACGTTGGCTGCCCAACAGGCTGGCAACGATCCGATCATCGACCTGGCGCGGGAACGTGAGCGACGCGCTCGTTCTCCACGTCCCGCCACTTGCCCCGCATACCTGAATGTCGCCGACTTCTGCGGGGAGATGGATGTCGCGCGCTCGACCTTCTACGACTGGCGAGCCAAGGGCCTCGCTCCCAGGTGCATCAAGCTCCCGAACGGCGAACTACGAATCCGACGCGTCGAGTTCGAGCGGTGGTTGGACGAGCACGAGGAGAGGGCGGCCTAGATGCCCACGACCTACGACGTCCGGATCTACGAGATCGACGTATACAAGGGCAAGACCACCACGACCTACTGGGTTCAGTGGAAGGTCGCCGGCAAGCTCCCGCTCAAGAAGCGGCCCTTCAAGCAGAAGGCCCTTGCCGTGAGCTTCCGTTCTGACCTGACCAGCGCGGCACGCAAGGGCGAAGCGTTCGATATTGCTACAGAGGTTGAAAAGCTGAGGTCCGTCGGCGTGTCTACGTGATCTGGGTCGATGGGTT
>Ga0307512_10006273_pt1 | contig 12089 bp, 8 predicted proteins | sample 14_EM_MG_FD_200267 | JGI IMG/M metagenome (GOLD analysis project Ga0307512, IMG submission 200267) | Populus trichocarpa ectomycorrhiza microbial communities from riparian zone in the Pacific Northwest, United States - 14_EM | ecosystem: Host-associated > Plants > Roots > Unclassified | place... | reverse complement strand
CAAGGGCGGCGAGTGTCCACTGCAGAACCAGGCACTCGCGCACGGCCGCGCGGACTCCCGGTTCGTGGAGAAGAAGCGGACGTTCCCCAAGCCGATCCCGGTGTCCACACAGGTCCTGCTGGACCGTGAGCGCTGCGTGCTCTGCCAGCGCTGCACCCGCTTCTCCGACCAGATCGCGGGCGACCCGTTCATCGAGCTGCTCGAGCGCGGCGCGCACCAGCAGATCGGCATCGCGGAGAACAAGCCGTTCCAGTCGTACTTCTCGGGCAACACCATCCAGATCTGCCCGGTCGGTGCGCTGACCAGTGCCGCGTACCGGTTCCGGTCCCGGCCGTTCGACCTCGTGTCGGTGCCGAGCGTGTGCGAGCACTGCTCGTCCGGCTGCGCCGAGCGCACGGACTTCCGCCGCGGCAAGGTGATGCGCAAGCTCGCCGCCGAGGACCCGGAGGTCAACGAGGAGTGGATCTGCGACAAGGGCCGCTTCGCCTTCCGCTACGTCACCGCGGGCGACCGGATCACCCGGCCGCTCGTTCGTGACGAGAAGACCGGCGAGCTGGTCCCGACGTCGTGGACCGACGCGCTGCGCGTCGCGTCCGAAGGTCTCGCGAAAGCCCGCGACGCCAAGGGAGTCGGCATCCTCACCGGCGGCAGGCTGACCGTCGAGGACGCCTACGCGTACGCCAAGTTCGCCAGGATCGCCCTGCGTACCAACGACATCGACTTCCGGGCCCGCCCGCACTCGGCCGAGGAGCTGGACTTCCTGGCCTCGCGGGTCGTCGGCGCCACGCCGGCGGACGGGGTCACGTTCAAGGCCATCGAGGCCGCGCCAGCCGTGCTGTGCGTGGCGTTCGAGCCGGAGGAAGAGGCGCCGGTCGTGTTCCTGCGGCTGCGCAAGGCGGCCCGCAAGCACCGCGCCAAGATCTTCCACATCGGACAGTGGACGTCGCCGGGTGTCGAGAAGACGATCCGTCCGTTCAGTGTGGACAAGGGCTCCATCGGCACGCTGCTCGCCTGCCCGCCCGGCGGCGAGACCGCCGCGGTCGAGGGCCTGGTCACGCACGCGCCGGACGTCTCCGAAGGCCTTTCCCAGCCAGGCGCGGTCATCCTCGCCGGCGAGCGGGCCGCCCAGGTCCCCGGCCTGCTGACCGAGCTGGTCAAGCTGGCCGAGGTCACGGGCGCCAGGCTCGCCTGGATCCCGCGCCGCGCCGGCGAGCGCGGCGCGCTGGACGCCGGCGCCGTCCCGACGCTGCTGCCCGGTGGCCGCCTCGTCACCGACGCGGGCGCCCGCGCCGAGGTCGAGTCGGCATGGGGCCTCGCGGCCGGCACGCTGCCGAGCACCCCGGGCCGCGACACCAACGGGATCCTTGCCGCGGCGGCGAACGGCTCGCTCGACGGGCTCGTGGTCGGCGGCGTCGAGGTCGACGACCTGCCCGACCCGGCACTGGCCGAAGCGGCGCTGAAGAAGTCCTTCGTGGTCAGCCTGGAGCTGCGGGCGAGCGCGGTCACCGAGTTCGCCGACGTGGTCCTGCCGGTCGCCCCGGCCGTCGAGAAGTCCGGCACCTTCCTCAACTGGGAGGGCCGCAGGCGCGAGTTCGGCGCCACCCTCGAAGAGACCGGCACGCTGCCGGACTGCCGGGTGCTCGACACACTCGGCGTCGAGCTGGACGTCGACCTGTTCACCCAGACCCCGAAGGCGGCCGCCGCCGACCTGGCGAAGCTGCCCGCGGTGCTCCGCAAGGGCGCACTGCCGGTCGAGGTCGCCGCGCCCGCGCCGTCGCTCGGCGAGGAGCAGGTGGTCCTCGCGACCTGGCGGCAGCTGCTCGACAACGGGTCGCTCCAGTCCGACGAGCCGCACCTGGCCGGCACGCAGCGACCCGCCGTGGTCCGGGTCAACGCCGAGACCGCGGCGCGCCTCGGCGTGAACGGCACCGCGACGGTGAAGACCGAGCACGGTTCGGTCACCCTGCCGGTCGAGCACGCGGACCTGCCGAACGACGTCGTGTGGCTGCCGGGCAACTCCGGGCCGGCGAAGCTCCGCCGGGTGCTCAGGGCCGGACATGGCGACATCGTCTCGGTGACTGCCGAGAACCTGCTTACCGGTAGTACGGGAGGCGAGTGATGGATAGGGCAGCGCTCCTGGCCGACGACCCGCTCTGGCTGATCCTGATCAAGGTCGTGATCCTGCTCCTCGTCGGGCCGATCATGACGATGGTCCTGATCGTGGCCGAGCGGAAGATCATCGGCCGCATGCAGCAGCGGCCGGGCCCCAACCGGGTCGGGCCGATGGGCCTGCTCCAGTCCGTCGCGGACGCGATCAAGCTCCCGTTCAAGGAGCAGATCATCCCCGACGGCGCGGACCGCAAGGTCTACTTCCTCGCGCCGATCATCTCGACGATCCCGGCCATCACGGCGTTCTCGGTGATGCCGATCGGCGGCAAGGTGTCGATCTTCGGCGAGGAGACGGTGCTGCAGCTGGTCGACCTGCCGGTCGGCGTGCTGGTGATCCTCGCCTGCTCCTCGCTCGGCGTGTACGGCATCGTGCTCGCCGGCTGGGCCTCCGGGTCGCCGTACCCGCTGCTCGGCGGGCTCCGCTCGGCCGCGCAGGTGATCTCCTACGAGATCGCGATGGGCCTGTCGATCGTCGCGGTGGTGCTGTACGCGGGGTCGCTGTCCACCGGAGCCATCGTCGACGGGCAACAGGGTGGCTGGTACTTCTACCTGCTGGTCCCGAGCTTCCTGATCTACCTCGTGTCGATGGTCGGTGAGACCAACCGCGCGCCGTTCGACCTCCCGGAGGCCGAGTCGGAGCTGGTCGGCGGTTTCCACACCGAGTACAGCTCGATGAAGTTCGCGCTGTTCTTCCTCGCCGAGTACGTCAACATGGTGATCGTCTCGGCGTTCGCCACCACGCTGTTCCTCGGTGGCTACATGGCCCCGTGGCCGATCTCGCTGATCGACCACAACTACTTCAACACGGGCTGGTGGCCGGTCCTCTGGTTCTTCGCCAAGACCTTCCTGCTGCTGTTCGCCTTCATCTGGGTCCGCGCCACGCTGCCCCGGTTCCGCTACGACCAGTTCATGAAGATCGGCTGGAAGGTCCTGGTCCCGGCCAACCTGGTGTGGATCGTGCTGGTGACCGCGGTGCGCGCGTTCCGCAACGAGCAGAACGTCTCCACCGGTCAGTGGGTGTTCTGGATCGGGGCGGGCGTGCTCGTGCTGATCCTGCTGGCACTGCTGCTGCCGGACCGCAAGGTCGAGGACGACGAGGAACGGGTGCCGATCACCGGTGGCGGCTACCCGGTGCCGCCGCTGGACCTCGAGATCCCCAAGCCGCCGAAGCGCAAGGCCGTGCGCAGCGGCCGTGCTCGGCGCCAGCGGGCCACCGTAGGCGGCTCCGCGAACGAGAAGGAGTCCACCGATGGGGATGTTTGATCCGTTCAAGGGCTTCGGCGTCACCTTCTCGACGATGTTCAAGAAGGTCGTCACCGAGGAGTACCCGGAGGCCGGCGCCCCGGCCGCGCCGCGCTACCACGGCCGCCACCAGCTCAACCGGCACCCGGACGGGCTGGAGAAGTGCGTCGGCTGCGAGCTGTGCGCGTGGGCCTGCCCGGCGGACGCGATCTTCGTCGAGGGTGGCGACAACACCGAGGAGGAGCGTTTCTCCCCGGGTGAGCGCTACGGCAAGGACTACCAGATCAACTACCTGCGGTGCATCGGCTGCGGCCTGTGCGTCGAGGCCTGCCCGACCAGGTCGCTGACGATGATCAACGACTACGAGCTGGCCAACGACAACCGCCAGGACCTCATCTGGACCAAGGAAGAGCTCATGGCGCCCCTGATGAAGGGCATGGAGCAGCCACCGCACCCGATGCGCCTCGGCGACAACGAGCAGGACTACTACGTCGACGCTCCCCGCCTCGCGCGGAAGTGGGGCTACCCCGACCCGACCGCCAGCAAGGAGGCGGCCAAGTGAGTTCTGCTGTGGTTGTGGCCCAGGGCGTCCAGAACGTGATGTCCACGGGTGAGGCCGTTTCCTTCTGGGTGCTCGGCCCGCTGGCACTGCTCGGCGCGCTGGGCATGATCTTCGCGCGCAACGCGGTGCACTCGGCGCTGTTCCTGGTGCTGACGATGCTCTCGCTCGGTGTGCTGTACATGGTCCAGCAGGCGCCGTTCCTCGGCTTCGTGCAGATCATCGTCTACACCGGCGCGATCATGATGCTGTTCCTGTTCGTGCTGATGCTGGTCGGCAGAGACTCGTCCGACTCGGTGGTCGAGGTCCTGCGTGGACAGCGGCTGTTCGCCACGATCCTCGGCATCGGCCTCGCCGTGCTGGTGGTCACCGCGGTCGCCCGCTCGCTGACCGAGGTCACCCCGATCGGCCTGCAGGGCACCGAGGCCAACGGCGGACCGGGCAACGTCGAGAACATCGGCCGCTCGATCTTCACCGACTGGCTGTTCCCGTTCGAGCTGACCTCCGCACTGCTGATCACCGCCGCCGTCGGCGCGATGGTGCTGGGTTACGTCGACCGCCACACGCGCGGCCGCAAGACCCAGAAGGAACTGGTCGAGGCCCGCTTCCGCGGCGAGCACGACCGTCCGTCGCCGCTGCCAGGTCCCGGTGTGTTCGCCACGTCCACGTCGGTCGCCACGCCCGCGCTCCTGCCGGACGGCTCGATCGCGCCGGAGTCGCTGTCGAAGCTCATCGAGTCGGCTGCCGCGGAGAAGTTCGACGAGGACGAGCGCAAGGCCGTCGCGGGCAGCACTGCCACAGCTGAGGCCCGAGCACTTAACCCAACCAGGGAAGGGGAGTCGGAGTGACCCCGACCGTCTACCTGTTGCTTTCCGCGCTGCTGTTCACCATCGGCGCGGTCGGTGTGCTGGTCCGGCGTAACGCGATCGTCGTGTTCATGTGCATCGAGCTGATGCTGAACGCGGTGAACCTGACGCTGGTCACCTTCGCGCGGATCAACGGCTCGCTCGACGGGCAGATCATGGCCTTCTTCGTGATGGTGGTGGCGGCGGCCGAGGTGGTCGTCGGGCTCGCGATCATCATGTCGATCTTCCGTACCCGCCGGTCGGCCTCCGTGGACGACGCCAACCTGCTGAAGTACTGAGGGGTAATCCGTGTCGTCTACATTCCTGCTGGCACAGCAGGCCCAGGACGTCCGCGAGGCCAGCGGCGCCGCCGGCAGCGCGTGGCTGCTGGTCGCGTTCCCATTGATCGGCGCCGCCGTGCTGCTGCTGGGCGGCAAGGCCACCGACGCGTGGGGCCACCTGCTCGGCTGCGCGACGGTCCTCGCGTCCTTCGTGTACGGCGTGATCCTGTTCTTCTCCTCCACCGGTTTGCCGGAGGATCAGCGGGTCCAGAACCTGCACGTGTTCGACTGGATCCCGGTCGGACAGTTGCAGGTGGACTTCGGACTGCGCATCGACCCGCTGTCGATCAGCTTCGTGCTGCTGATCACCGGTGTCGGCTCGCTGATCCACATCTACTCGATCGGCTACATGGCCGAGGACCCCGACCGGCGGCGCTTCTTCGGGTACTTCAACCTGTTCGTCGCCGCGATGCTGATCCTGGTGCTGGGCAACAGCTTCGTGTCGCTGTACCTCGGCTGGGAGGGCGTTGGTCTCGCCTCGTACCTGCTGATCGGGTGGTACACCAACCGCCCGTCCGCGGCGACCGCGGCCAAGAAGGCGTTCCTGATGAACCGGGTCGGCGACGTCGGCCTGGCGCTGGCGATCTTCATCCTGTTCGCCGATCTCGGGACCACGCAGTACACCGAGGTGTTCGCGAACCTCGACCAGCTCTCGCCAGCCTCGATCACCGCGATCACGATCCTGCTCCTGCTGGGCGCCTGCGGTAAGTCCGGCCAGGTCCCGCTGCAGGCGTGGTTGCCCGACGCGATGGAGGGCCCGACCCCGGTCTCCGCCCTGATCCACGCGGCAACGATGGTGACCGCGGGCGTCTACCTGGTCGCCCGCTCGAACCCGATCTACATGCAGAGCGAGGACGGCAGGCTGGTCGTCACGATCATCGGCGCGGTGACGCTCCTGGTCGGGTCGATCATCGGTTGCGCGTACGACGACATCAAGAAGGTCCTCGCGTACTCCACGGTCAGCCAGATCGGCTACATGATGCTGGCCGTCGGCCTCGGCCCGTTCGGGTTCGCGCTCGGCATCATGCACCTGCTGACGCACGGCTTCTTCAAGGCCGGGCTGTTCCTCGGCGCCGGGTCGGTCATGCACGGCATGAACGACGAGGTCGACATGCGCAAATACGGCGGACTGTGGCGGATCATGCCGATCACGTTCGCCACGTTCGGCCTCGGCTACCTGGCCCTGATCGGCATCCCGCCGTTCTCCGGCTTCTTCTCGAAGGACGCGATCATCGAAGCCGCGTTCGGCGCGGAGGGTTGGCGTGGCTGGGCCTTCGGCCTCGCGGCGCTCCTGGGCGCCGGGCTCACCGCCTTCTACATGACGCGCCTGATGTTCATGACCTTCTTCGGCAAGCAGCGGTGGAAGGAGCTGAAGTCCGAGGACGGTCGGGACTTCCACCCGCACGAGTCCGGTCCGGTCATGTGGGTGCCGATGGCGATCCTGGCGATCGGCTCCATCGGCGCGGGCTGGTTCTTCTCCTCCGGGGACAAGCTGGCCGAGTGGCTGTCGCCGTCGCTGGGCTCCCTGCAGGAGGCCGACCACACGGCCATCGACCACAACCTCATCCCGTGGCTGACGATCGGGTTGTCGCTCCTGGGTGTGCTGGTCGCCTGGCTGGTCGTCGGTCGCCGGGACGTGCCGGTGGTCAAGCCGGAGCCGGTGGCGTTCCCGGTCCGTGCGGCACGCAAGGACCTGTACGGCAACGCGCTCAACGAGGTCCTGGTCGCCCGCCCGGGCACCTGGCTCACGCGAGCGCTGGTGTACGTGGACAACAAGGGAGTTGACGGGCTCGTGAACGGCATCGCCGCCGGCTTCGGCGGCAGCTCGGGCCGGTTGCGCAGACTGCAGACCGGGTTCGTCCGCTCCTATGCGGCGTCCATGCTCGCCGGTTCGATTCTTGTGCTGATTGCCTTCCTGGCGGTGAGGTACGCGTGACTGTTCCGCCTCCCCGCGATTTTGACTGTTGGTTCCGTCGGGATTCGACGGTTCCGTTGATCACGTACTTGTGGCTGGCTTGCGTCCCGTTCCCCTTGGGTGCGGTCGGGGAGCATGCAGCTCTGACACAGGGGGCATCAGCATGACCTCCACTTCCGGAGCGTTCCTTCTGGTTCTGCTCCTCCTGATCCCGCTGGTCGGCGCCATCGTGGTGGCGTTCGTGCGGGACAACGACAAGCTCGCCAAGCAGGTCGCGCTCGGCGTCTCACTCGTCGAGTTCGTGGTCGCGGTCATCTCGTGGATCTCCTACGAGCCGACCGGCGCGCGGCTGCAGCAGGCCTTCTCGTTCGACTGGATCCCGTCGTTCGGCGTGCACATCGCGTTCGGTGTGGACGGCATCGCGCTCGTCATGATCGCGGTGATCGCCCTGCTGATCCCGGTGGTCATCGGCGCTGGCTGGGCGGAGAAGCTGCCGGCCGAGCGCAGCGCCGGCGGGTTCCTGTCGCTGATCCTGTTGCAGGAAGCCATCACGGTCGGCGTGTTCGCGGCGACCGACGTGTTCCTGTTCTACGTGCTGTTCGAGGTCATGCTGATCCCGATGTACTTCCTCATCGGGAACTACGGCGGGGCCAGGCGGCAGTACGCGGCGGTCAAGTTCTTCCTGTACTCGTTCCTCGGTGGCCTGATCATGCTGGCCGCCGCGATCGGCGCGTACTCGCTGACCGCGGACTCCCTCGGCGCCGGCACGTTCGACTGGGCCACCATGGTCCGGGTCGTCTCGCACGCGCCGCTGGAGAACCAGATCTGGATCTTCCTGGGCTTCTTCCTCGCGTTCGCGGTGAAGGCGCCGCTGGTGCCGCTGCACACCTGGCTGCCGGACGCGGCGGCCGAGGCGCCCATCGGCGTCGCGGTCATCCTGGTCGGCATCCTGGACAAGGTCGGCACGTTCGGCTTCCTGCGCTACCTGCTGCCGATGACCCCGGACGCGAGCGTGAAGCTGGCGCCGCTGGTGCTGGTGATGGGTGTCGCCGGCGTCCTCTATGGCGCGTTGCTGGCGACCGGGCAGCGGGACATGAAGCGGTTCATCGCCTACGTGTCGATCGCCCACTTCGGCTTCATCGCGTTGGGGATCTTCTCGTTCTCGCAGCAGTCCGAGGTCGGCTCGGTGTCCTACATGGTCAACCACTCGATCTCGACCGGCATGCTGATCATCGTGATCGGCATGGTGATCGCGCGCGGCGGTTCGACCCAGATCGCCGACTACGGCGGCCTCGCCAAGATCACGCCCGCACTGGCCGGCGTGTTCCTGATGGCCGGTCTCGCGTCGCTTTCCCTGCCAGGCACCAACTCCTTCATCTCGGAGTTCCTGGTGCTGATCGGCTCGTACGGCAGGGAGCCGGTGTTCACGATCCTGGCGACGGTCGGCATGATCCTCGCCGCGCTGTACGTGCTGTGGCTGTACCAGCGGGTGTTCCACGGCCCGGTCCGCGGCAACGCCCTGGTGGACGTCGGTGGCGGACCGGGCACCGCGATCGCCCCCGAGGTCGGCGCCCGCAAGGCCATTCTCGACCTCAGCGGCCGGGAGAAGCTGGTGCTCGCACCACTCCTGGTCCTGATCGTCGGCATCGGCTTCTACCCGAAGCCCGTGCTCGACGTGATCACCCCGACAGTGGACGCCACGCTCCAGTCGGTCGGTATCTCGGACGGAGGCAACTGAGTGTTGTCCACACTGGACTTCCTGGCCGCTGCGCCACCGGCCAAGGAGACACTGGCGCCGGTCAACTACCCGGCGATCCTGCCAGTGCTGATCATCCTCGGCGCGGCGTGTGTCGGGGTGTTGTTCGAGGCGTTCCTGCCCAAGCACCAGCGGTGGTCGGCACAGGTGTTCCTGACGCTGCTGGCCCTGGTCGCCTCGGGCGTCGCCCTGGCCTTCTACCTGACCGACGCCCCGGCCGGCGGCGAGCTGACGCTGTCCAACACCATCTCCATCGACCGCCCGGCACTGTTCCTGTGGGGCACACTGCTGGCGCTGTCACTGGGCGCCGTGCTGATGATCGCCGACCGCTCCGTGGAACCGGGTGGCGCTTTCGTTGCCACAGCGGCAATCCGGCCAGGCACGGTGCAGGACCGCGAACAGCGGCTCGGCGCCCACCCGAACCGCCGCGACGCCGCCCGCTTCGGCATGCAGACTGAGGTTTTCCCGCTGACGCTGTTCGCACTCGGCGGCATGATGGTCTTCTGCTCGGCCAACGACCTGCTGACGATGTTCGTCGCGCTCGAGGTCCTCAGCCTGCCGCTGTACCTGATGTGCGGCCTCGCCCGCCGTCGTCGCCTCCTGTCCCAGGAAGCGGCGGTGAAGTACTTCCTGCTCGGCGCTTTCGCGTCGGCGTTCTTCCTGTATGGACTCGCGCTGCTGTACGGCTACGCGGGCTCCGTGCGACTGGAGGACATCGCCGCGGCGGCGGCCGGTTCCGACCGGTCCGACACTCTGCTCTTTGGTGGCATGGCCCTGCTGATCGTCGGCCTGCTGTTCAAGGGTTCCGTCGGTCCGTTCCACGCATGGACCCCGGATGTCTACCAGGGAGCGCCGACTCCGATCACGGCGTTCATGGCCGCCTGTACGAAGGTGGCCGCGTTCGGCGGGATTCTGCGGGTGCTGTCGGTGGGCCTGGAGTCGACCCAGTGGGAATGGCGCGGCGTCATGTGGGGCGTCGCGATCGTGTCCATGGTGATCGGTGCCGTGCTGGGCCTGACCCAGACGGACATCAAGCGGATGATCGCGTACTCGTCGATCGCCCACGCCGGCTTCTTGCTGATCGGCGCGATCGTCCTGACCCCTTCGGGTGTGTCCTCGACGCTCTTCTACCTGCTGGCGTACGGCTTCACGACTGTGGCGGCCTTCGGCGTCATCTCACTGGTCCGTGACGCCGACGGAGAGGCGACTCACCTCTCGCAGTGGGCTGGACTGGCGAAGCGGTCTCCGTTGGTCGCGGCGGTCTTCACGTTCCTGCTGTTGGCGTTGGCCGGCATTCCGTTGACGTCGGGCTTCATCGGCAAGTTCGTGGTCTTCTCGGCGGCACTGTCCAACGGGATGGCTCCGCTGGTGGTTGTCGCGCTGATCGCTTCGGCTGTGGCGGCGTTCTTCTACCTGCGGGTGATCGTGCTGATGTACTTCAGCGAGCCCGCCGAGGACGGCCCGTCGGTCACGGTCCCGGGCGCCTTCACGACGGCGGCCATCACCCTGGGCGTCGTGGTCACGCTGCTGCTGGGCATCGTCCCGGCCTTCGCCCTGGACTGGGCGAGCGGCGGCACGTTCGCCATCCGGTAACCCGCGCTACCGCCCGAGCCATGCCCTTGAATGCCCCCTTCCCGACGTTGAGCGTCCGGAAGGGGGCATTCACGGCGTTCGGGCACCGTCAGGTGTGTCACACGCACTCGTGGCGTGGGGGAAAGCCCTGGACATTAGGCTGTAGCCAGGGATTTCTAGTTGGGGAGCGATGCCGAGTGACAGCTGACCAGACCGTGCCGCGGCTTCCGGCGTCGCTGGGGCTCGACACTGCCGATCCTGAGCTCGTCGAGACCATCACCAGTGGCCTGATCCGGGTCGAGGACGTCCTTCACCGTGTCGTGCGCAGTGACGTCGACTTCGTCAACCAGGCCGCGTTGCACCTGGTCAAGGCCGGTGGCAAGCGGTTCCGTCCCCTCTTCACGCTGCTGGCCGCGCAGTTCGCCGACGGGAGCACCGACGAGGTGATCACGGCCGCCGCCGCGGTGGAGCTCGTGCACCTCGCCACGCTCTACCACGACGATGTCATGGACGAGGCCACCATGCGGCGCGGCGCCAAGAGCGTCAACGCCCGCTGGGACAACACCATCGCCATCCTCACCGGGGACTTCCTCTTCGCCCACGCGTCCGGGCTGGTCGCGGACCTCGGGAGCAATGCCGCGCGGATCATCGCCGAGACCATGGGGCAGCTGGTCACCGGGCAGATGCGGGAGACCGTCGGGCCCGGTGAAGGCGACGACCCCGTCAAGCACTACCTCGACGTCATCGCGCTCAAGACCGGCTCCCTGATCGCCACCGCCGGCCGGTATGGCGGCATGTTCTCCAACGCGCCGCCGGAGCACACCGAAGCGTTGCACCGGTACGGCGACGTCATCGGCAGGGCGTTCCAGATCTCCGACGACATCATCGACATCGCCTCCCCGGCCGACGAGTCCGGCAAGACCCCGGGCACCGACCTGCGGGAAGGCGTCAAGACCCTGCCGATGCTCTACGCGCTCGCGCAGGATCCCGACCCACGGCTCGCGGAGCTGCTCGCCGGTCCGATCACCGACGACGACGCGGTCGACGAGGCACTCACCCTGCTGCGCAAGTCGCCGGGGCTCGAGCAGGCGGTGCGTACGGTGGGTGACTACGCCGATCGCGCGCGTGCCGAGCTGGCGACGCTTCCGTCCTGCTCAGCGAGAGACGCCCTCGACATGTTGGCACGCTACGTGGTCGCCCGTACTCGCTGAGTGTGTCGGGCTTGCCAAATTCGCCAGTCGGTGCTGGACCGTGGTCAGGCCGCAGTAGCCTGACACCACCCTGCTTGGTGCTGCGCGCTGTGCGCGGAGGGAGTTCGATCGATGCCGATCTTTGGGCAGGTCTGGTTGTGGAGCTCACTGGCCTTCCTGCTCGGAGCATTGCTCTGCTGGTTGCTGGTCGCCCGGCCGGCCCGCAACCGCGTTGGTGAGCTGGAGTCCCAGCTCACCACTCATGCGCGTCGCCAGTCGGCGCCGGAGCGACCCGAGCCGCCTCGTTACCGGGGCAACGAGGACTCCCCGGTGCCCGGTCTCGGCCGCCGCGACGACGCCGAGCCGCCGCGAAGCTACGACATGTTTGACTCTCCGCCACCGTTGCCGCCGGAGCGTGACCGGCTCGCGCCGTACGCCGACCAGGAGCCCAACCGGGACTTCCAGTCGCCGAGGCCGCTCGAGTCGGAGCCGTTCGGGTT
>Ga0307512_10006272_pt1 | contig 12090 bp, 14 predicted proteins | sample 14_EM_MG_FD_200267 | JGI IMG/M metagenome (GOLD analysis project Ga0307512, IMG submission 200267) | Populus trichocarpa ectomycorrhiza microbial communities from riparian zone in the Pacific Northwest, United States - 14_EM | ecosystem: Host-associated > Plants > Roots > Unclassified | place... | reverse complement strand
GGCCGAATGGGAAATCATGTTCAGGCCGACTTGTTTCACATACTTAAGTATATTAGGAATATCGTAAATCAGAGACTAAGAGGTGAAAAAGGACATAGTTGTGTATAAGATACTTCGTGATTGGATCGAAACTCGTGGACATAATTGAGCTTGAATGTTTAGATTTCGAGGGAGTCGCATGTCTCGAGCTTAAGTACAATAGTGAAGCATACCCTAACGCTGGACACCGTGAGGTGTTGACTAGGGATTTGGCCCGGTGGCTTCTCTAGTGTTCGGTGCTGGCGGGCTCGGGCATGTGGCCGGTGGCTTACGGCCCCCATTGGCCTCGCCTGCCCCCACCAGCCTCGCCTGCCCCCACCGGCCTCGCCTGCCCCCACCAGCCTCGCCTGCCCCCATCGGCCTCGTCTGCCCCCATGGCGAGGAGGAGGGCTCGGCACTGGTACTCGGCATTGGGCTCCGGCTTTGGCAGTCGGCATTGGGTTTTCCTTCTCTCTCTCTTTTATATATAAGTCCATAGTTTTCCCTTCTCTTTGGATCGACAGACAATTCATCTTCTTCTCCATCATCTTCTCGTGTCAACATCCAGACGGGTAGGGAGATGTCGATGGAACCGTACCTGAATCGACAGTTCGGGTTTATTGACGACCCGGACCGCAAATCTGGCTCCGGTTCGGTTCCGACCTGTACCCGGACCCAAAGTGACGGTCCAGACCCGTTGCTCACACTACCTTCGGTATGTGCACATTCATATTAGTTGATGAACATGTGATGAGTGTCCGCTACTCTCGCGCCCAACGTGTTTTCTGATTTAAACAGTGACTTACGACGGTGTTATACAGTTGACGTTGTAGGAGTGGCAAGAGCTATTGCGGGAGTGGTAGAAGAGTCGAGCTTTGTGTATATATTTAGCTGAACGAATTCTGCACCAAAAAAGTAGCATATATCTTGTCAATGACATGATTGCTCTGATATAACACATAATTGTGACGTATCGTCATTGTATGTGAACACCAACATTTCGGTATCCGAATCGGTATTAAATATCCTGTGCGTAAGTTGAGACTCTCACACACGAGATGCCATAATATCTTGCAAACAGTAAAAATGTAACCGAACGTACCATAAAATCCCGTAACGCACGGTAATAAACCCGTAATGTGCTGTGGCACGGTGGTAATATCAATAACATATTGTTGTCCCGGGCTAACGGCCATAACAAATCTCGGTTACGGTAACGCCAAAGCTTTCAATCCCGACGTTTCGCCTATAAAGGCTGCCAATACGTTGGTTATGCATAACAGCAAGCAAATCACCTTCCAATTACCATACTTACATGACCAAATATCTTTGACGCTCCATTGAGATGCATTTTGAGGTGGTAGCGACATTGTCAGTAACAATATTGCCCATAAAGGTGGCCAATACTTCCATTATGGGTTAATGTTGTTGCACAGCGCTGGGATTATGCAAGATGCAAGACGATAAAATGATGACGCTTCATTGACGCTCATTTTCAGAATGTGGCAGAGACTGTGTCACTTTCTGTTGACCCTACACAGGCTGCCAACACTCAGGTTATGCATAACAGCAAGCAAATCACTGTCCAATTACATCACTTACAAGACCCAAAATCATTGACGCACCATTGACACACATTTTAGGTGGTAGCGACATAGTCACTAACAATATTGCACCTAAAGGCAGCCAATACTTCGATTATGGGATAATGTAGTTGCACAGCCCTTGGATTATACAAGATGCAAGACCAAAAATCGTTGACGCTCCGTTGATGCTCATTTTCAGAATGGGGCAGTGAATGTGACACTTTCTCTTCTGCCTATTAAGGCTGCCAATACATCGGTTGTGCATAACAGCGAGCAAATCACTGTCCATTTACCTTATTTACAAGACCCGAAATCGTTGACGCTCCATTGTTGCTCGTTTCTGGTGGTAGCAACATTGTAATGCCAGGAGGTTCACCCTAGATCCTAATCAATTAAAGACCCCAATGAATTCCGGACTGATATAGAAGAAGATGAATAAGGCTTCACTCAGGATGTGTAAGAGGATTCACACCCCAAAAAGATACAAGGTAACTGTTCTGTTCTCTGCTACCGGGAGATAGTATCGACCAAAGAGTATCGTCTTACGCTATCAGTATACTGATGTACACAACTTGTCATGGTCCGATGGGTTGGAGGATACCTAGGCATAGTATTGGGTGCATGGAAGGAATTAGTGCTATGGAAAGGCGGAGATGTCGATAGACGCGGGGACTGTAAGGAGATGTTGGAATGTGGTGGCGGTAGTATTGGTTGAGATAGGAAAGTGGTTTGATGTCTGGCGATCTCGGATGATGTGGAGTGGTTGTGTTGATTACGAGTTGCGCAGATGGTGTGTAATCTCATGGGGGGATATTTGGATGGTACATCGAAGCATGAACAGTCATTGAAGGGTGGCAGACGAAGTGTAGATAAAGGCAGGTTGATAGGTGTTGGAGGATATCCATCTCTACCCTCTTTACTCATTCTCTTGTGTAGCAAAGCAAGTACAACGTCGAACCAGCTCTGACTCTTGTCTTGTTGTGATTCCCTCAATACAAACTTCAAAGTGTTTTGTCCAGATTTCAATGGCACATTATTGTTAACAATATTACCTGCATTCGACCTCGCCTGTTATACTAGAACGAGTCTTTTTACACGCACCTGATATTGAATGTACTGTCAGCAGTGTTTCACACCTTGTTTTGATCCTGTTTGGTACTACAGTGAGGTTACACATAGTTATATCTTGATTTGCTATCTGTGTAGCTGCGACTTTATGGAATTGAATATACCTGCACCCTTTGAACGGTTGTAGGTATTGTAGCGAACTCTGTTCTGTCACCTGTTGGGTATACCTCGGACCCAACCATCAGTGGAGTCCCATTTGCGACTATTCCGTTGAGGAGTTTCCACAACTTACTGGATTTAAAATCTAGCAATACCCACATCCATCCACATATTGGGATGCAAAAGTACGACAGTAATTGTACTTCACAAATGAATTGGTTTTATCTTGCCAGAACCTCTTGGTCAGTATCGGAATTCAAACTATTCAACGCCTTCAATTGCATCAGAGCAGTACTCACAGAATCTTTAGAGGAAGAACCTCTGACAACAGAATTTTGAGGACAATGTGATGTTCCCTCCCCCAGGAATATTTATTAGACAGAAGCCGCCGCATACAGAGGAGGATGTTGGCACGGGATGTGGCCCGATGGCTTTTGTGGCGTATGGGGGCTTACAGCACCTGACGGCCTTAGGCTGCGGTCATGAGGCCGGTGGCTTGCTGCCCGCATGGGACACCACCAGCCCTCATGCCGAGGAGTAGTGCTAGCCCCGGCAGTGATGCTCGGCATCGGTCTCCGGGTATGCCCTCTTCTTTCCCATATATAGTTGCCTGTGTTTCTCTCTCTTTGCTCTTTGGACAATGACTTTTGTACAATAGTCAATTCAATATCTCTATTCGTACTCAATTGATCTCAACACAGGATTGGTACACGACGATCCAGTATTTGGGAATAGTTGGACTAAGTATTGGGGAGCCCAGGCTTGGTTTCATTGTGATGCTGAACAACCCTGTGAGTGTGAAGAACATAATTGCCTAGGGATACATTCGACGGACGGACATGCACCAGCAGCAGCAGCTGTAACAGCCAAACCCGAGTCGATCCCATTGATTGTTATCGAAACCTCGACCCCAACTTCTTCAGCAATTGACGCATACAATTGGCACTGGGAGATGTGCTTGATTCGTTGCAATGTGAGGATCAGAACACCACAACTCAGTGGCTCTGGTGTCAGCGGACGACCTGGCCACCATAGGTGGGATCTTCAATCGCAATCAACTGGATATAGCATTCGGAGAGAGACAGAGGATGTTGGAAATGGCACAGGAAGTGCTGAGGCAAGTGGCCCAGTCCACAGAACCCGCATCCGTCGTGCAGAGGGTGTGCGATCACCCAGTTCAGCTAATCGCATTACAGAAGCAGATCACAGATCTAGATGCCCAGCAGTGCCTGCTGCCACAGTGCGACCACGCCAAGATGGAGAACAGGATTTGAGGAATGGTGATTGATCTCACCGAAGCCAGGACTCGACCTGCGATGGAGGGCAGAGAGGAACAACTCTGCAAAGATCTCCTGGCAATGACCCAGGAGGCATAGTATTCTGGAGAGGAAGTCTGTGGTTTGAGGACGCAGTTAGCCAATGCTCTCAAATTGGCAGCAAGGGCAGCTCCTGAGGCCCCTCATACTCCAGAAGAGAGAGGCCAGACATGTCAAGACTCCCCAGACTTTTCAGGGTCGGATGGAACTCAGTTGAGAGGCTTGATTGCTCAACTGCCGAAGGTAATACAACATATCGTGCCCGCTGTCCAGACGAACAATGTAAGTTGTGGGACGCATTCAATCGCCTGAGGGGCGTAGCCTTGGGCAAGATCTTGCCAGACGTCCTGGAGGATGGAGACATAGGGCTGGAGGACCTACCAGTTTTTATACAACTCCGGGACACAGCATGTGGGGACGCCGATGGTGTAGCTACCGTGGAACGCAAGATGTGGGAGATTCAACAAACGAACTGCAAGTCCTCTGACAATTACGCTGAGTTTGAAGTTATCGCTGCAGACTTTGATTGGAATACTTCGGCTCTGCGGAATGCTGTTCGGATGGGCCTGTCCAAGGAGATAAAGGACTCCTTCACCTACAGTGATATGCCTGAGGATCTCACTGCATTTGTGACGGTCTGCCAGAAACGGGACAATCTGACCAGACAATAATGGGCAGAAAAGGCAGCACAGAATCAGGGTGAAGGGACAAGTTGTTCCTCTTCCCCCAGACCTCCAGCCCCCCCTCAGTATGCTGCAGGTGCTCCTGCTGGAGCAGTAGCTGGATATACTGGACCTGCACCCATGGATCTCAGCGCCGGCCAGAGAAGGATTTCTGCAGAGGAAAGGGCAAAAAGGGGTGTGAATGGAAGGCGTTTGTACTGGGGTGGGTTCAACCACAGGGCGGTGGAGTGCGCAGCAGGATAAAAGGATCAGACATTCAAGACGGCTGGAGCAGAAGTGAAGGAGGAAGGAACTGGGACAGGTTCTGAGGTGTCGGGAAAAGATCCGGTCAACCCAAGCAGGATGGCACTTCGGTTGACAGAAAAAGTTTTGTTTAGAATGCTTTAAAATGTTTTGGAATCTCGCGTCTTTCAGTTAGCAAGGTGGAGGTATTAGTAGGATCAATGGAAGGGAAACATTGAGTGATAACCTGTACATTGACCATGAATAATCAGGAAATACCCACACATGTGCTGATCAACAGCGGAGCTACAGGCATAGCATTGATGCATCAAGATTTCGCTCGCCATTATCAGATACCACTGCTTGAATTACAGGAGAAACGACAACTTGAACTTCTTGATGGAAGTCCCATAAAATCAGGGGATATTACACATATTGCCAACGTAGGAATGACGGTTAAGGATCATAAGGAGCAGTTACCTATGGTTGTGACGAAATTAGGACATTATCCAATTGTCCCTGGATTGGCCTGGTTACGATTACATGATGTCGTAGTACGGTTTGCATCCAACATGGTTACTTTTGGATCACAATTCTGCACTACACATTACCATGATGCACCCATTACTGTACAGGGAGTCACAGCGGAAACTCCCAAACCAGTTTCATCCGGACGAAGTGAAATATTCGAACCACCAATACACTTACAACGACACTTTCGAGGATGTATTGTTATGGTTAATGGATCCTCATTCTTTCGAACGGTGAAGAAGGGGAAGATCGCCCTATTTACACTATCCTTATACAACATAAATACAGCCATCGAGGCAAAGGATCTTAAGGAATGACTCCAAGAGGAGATTATTCCCAAACAATATCGTTAGTTTTTACTCTTGTTCAATATGGGTTTGGCTGACCACCTTCCACCACATCGACCAGCCGTCAACCATGAAGTATGCCTGAAGGAAGGTGAGACACCAATATGGGGCCCCCTTTATTCAATGTCAACGGCCAAGTGAGTTGGACTTAAAGAATAGCTGGAAGATAATATGTCCAAAGGGTGTATCTGTCAGTCATCGTCGCCTATTGCGGCACCAGTCTGTTTTGCAAAGCAACCAGATGGCAGATTGCGATTTTGCACTGATTATTCGGACATTAAGTGTAAAACAATTCACAATCAGTATCCCCTCCGCTTTAATGCAGGAGACGCTGAACTTACTTCGAGGAGCCACATTATATACAAATCTTGATGTCTGTGCTGCTTATATCCTGTTACAGGTTAGAGAGGGGGATGAACATAAGCTAGCCTTTAGCACAAGATATGGGTCGTTTGAAGGAACTGTTGCGCAGTTCGGAATGACGAATGCTCTTGCAGATTTCCAGGGATATCTCCACAACACCCGAAGGGAAGCTGTGGATGATTTTGCTTCGGCTTACTTGGATGATATAGTAATCTATAGTAATTCTGAAGAAGAACTTGTGGAACATGTCAAATGGGTTATGCAGTATCTCTTGGACGCCAGCTTGGATTGGAAACCGGAGATATGCAAATTTCATAAGGAAACTGTGGGGTATCTGTGGTTGATTATATCAACGAAAAGGAATATCAATGGATGAGGATAAGGTTGAGACAGTGAGAAATTGGAGCAGCAAGAAAAAGACAAAAGACGGCAGGTTGAACAACCTGTTTGAAGTACAACAATGTCTGGGATTTTGCAACTATTATCGACGGTGTGTCCCGAAGTATTCGGAGAGAGAAGTGCCATTGACGAAGTTAACCAAGCGGGATGAACCATTTGTGTGGGAAGCAGAACAACAATTGGCATTTGAAACAATGGTAACAGCCTTTACAAGGGCAGCAGTCCTTCAACATTTTGAACATGAGAGGGAGGTTATTATCAAAACAGATGACTCTGATTATGTTTCTGCTGGAGTTTTGTCACAGTATGATAATGAGGGGGTCTCACATCCTGTAGCACACTTTTCAAAGAATCACACACCCGCGAAATGCAATTACGATATAGACGATAAGAAGCTTATGGTGAATATTATGGCACCTGAGGAGTGCCGACCAAAGTGCACAGGGGCTGCATATCCCCTGCAGCTGCTAACTGATCATGAAAACCTTGAGTATGATATGACAAAGAAGCTTATGAATCGACAGCAGGCACGATGGTCAGAGTTTTCAACTAGGTTCGACTACCAGATAGTCGATAGAACAGGGAAATGCCACGGGAAGGCAGATGCTTTGATGAGGAGGGTGGGTGATCCCCCAGAGGGGGGGGATGAAATACTTAAAAATATGGAGCAGGTGGTTCTAAAGTCACAGAACCTGTCGGAACAATTATGTTTGTTGGTTGAAAGCCTTCCCGCCCAGGAGTGGTGTCAGCAACCGGTGCGGGCAACCCGCCAGCTATCAGGGTGTGGACCGTAAAAACGGTTCAGTTCGGTTCCAGAACCGTGAAAAAACCTGACCCGCCGCTGTGTCTTGGAGGGTCACACCTGGACCTGTACCGGTCAATGTGCATGTATTGCCGGGTTTGGCTAGACCTGTCAGTTCCAATCTCCGGTTCTGCGTTTCGGGTTTTTCTATTTATTGTTGCATTTAGATATCCTGCTGGTAATCGCAAAGGATTGACGTTGGTATGTCATTGTCATCTTCGGATGAATTGGGTGCCTTTATGAAGAAACACATGAGAGACACACTCCCTGCCCCATCCTGAACATGATAGTCAACAGTGTGTCAATGATGTTTGGTCTTGCATCATGGGTAATCTAGGTGGTGATTGGATGCAGACAATCATAAATGAGGTATTGGCCGTATTTCAACGCAAATGAGGAAGTTACATGCTCGCTGCCCCATTCTGACAATGAGCGTCAACGGAGGGTCAACAATTTTTAGTCTTGTAAGTCAGGTAATTGAAAAGTAATTTGTTCTTTGTTATGCATAAGCGTAGTATTGGCCGCCTTTAATGGCCAAAGAGACAGTGACATACTCCCAGCCCGATCTTCAAAATGAACGCCAATGAAGCGTCAATGATATTTGGCTATGCTTGATGGTTAATTAAAGCGCAAGATGGCCGCAAATGTCTATATATGGAGTTTTGACCGGATTTATAGGATAAAACTGTCAGGATCACCGAGTTGCAGCATTGAAAACGAACGAAGTTGTGATTGTCTGGGACACTGTCGCAGGACCATCCCCTACTTATCCGCCTATCAAGGCTGCCAAAACAATGTTAATAGATGTCTATGATCATTTACCACCAAGAATACCCCAGATTCAAGACCAAAAATCGTTGTTGCTCTGTTGACCCTCATTTTGAAGATTGGGCAGGGAGAGTGTAGAATTCTCTTTTACCTATAAAGGCGGCCAATACGATGATTATAGATAACAATGACTAATTCACATTTCAATAACCTGACTCACAGGACAAAAAATCGATGACGCTCCGTTGAGGCTCATTGTGGCAAAGGCGTATCCGCATTATGCAAACAATCACTTTGGAATAGAACATCAATAAGCATGTTTTGACAGCCGTTCTATCCTCTTCATGTACGTTTTCATTTATCACGATACTGTTCTTTAATTGCGCATATTAATATCTGCTTTAAAATTTACTTCAAAGTGTCTTCTAATTGTAGATAATGATAATACTCAAAACTCCCATTCTTTTCAATCAATTCTCATCTTCATTCTCAGATTCGCTCAAAAGGCTGCTGTTGTCTTCAAAATCAATCTCAGCAGTATTTCCACAGAGCAGATAGTATACTCAGTGAATCTGGAATAAAATCTTTATTGCGATTGCAATCCTTGCTTGGCATATGCATTATGATTTAAAAGTTGAGTGTTGGGATGCGGAGCATGTATATACACACACCTGGATGGCATACCTTCTATTTCATAACTTTCATTTCTGTCGGTGTCACCTGGTGGCACAGGTGGCGTTCTGGGCGGAGGTGGTGCTCCAGGCGGAGGTGGGGTTCCCAACAGAGATGGTGTTCTGGGTGGAGGGGGCGTTCCTGGCAGAGGTGGCACCGGATCTAGTGTAGGTGAGCCGGATCCATTGCGCCTCCAGCTTGTCTGCGGATTCGTTGCGGTGCCATTTTGGCAAGGAAGGCAGCCGTCCGTATCATGTTTATGAACCATTGCCGGGAATGATTCTATCGCAGCTTTCATCTGTTAATGCCGAGGAGACTCAACTCCTCGCGTCTTCTGTTGTCAGACTTTGGCACAAGGTTTACCTAATTAGATGTGGCGTTTCCTGTATGGCGGCGCGAGAAAACCCCCCTTTGGCCATTTCGGATATATGCAAGGAAAGGCGCATGTCGGAGTGTTCTCGCTGTACCCGACCTCCTTGCCTCGCCATTGTAGCAGCCATGTTGAAAACCTACTGGAAATTAGTTGCTGTATCAGCAAAATGTAAATCGGTCCAGAAGCAACATGCAATGCTCCCAGACACTCTGGGCGACCTCACAGGTGCTTCTATGTACTTCTAGATGCTCCCAGACTCCCCTGGAGCGAAGCAAAGTGCTCTCAGACTCTGCAAGAGGATTTTCAGATGCTCCTGAAAGCACCTGCAGTTATGGAGGTGCATTCAGGATGCTCCGAGATTTGACTTATGGAATAGGCAAATTTTGGAGCTCCTGAGACCTCTGCGCCGGTCTGCAGGAGACATCGAGGGAAGCTGAGACCGCGGAGCAGCTCTGCGGGATACTTCGAGAGCAGCCGAAACCACTATGCAGCTCTGCGGGAGACTTGGTGCTGTATTATCGCAGCATTGGTTCTTACATAACCACAAGGCATTTCTTCTTATCATAGTCGTCTGTTACACTCACATGATTCGCTACATCATAATATGGTGTGCATTATTTAAGTCTCTACATATATACATACAGTGGATCTGGCCGCAGATGGTACTCGAGCATAATCGGAGTACCTGGACACACACATTGAGAAAGCTGAGAGATGCACCACTGGGAGGCCGTTGTGGTGAAATGATGGAGCTAGAAGGCCTCTGATAGAGCCCACCATCAACACTCTGCCGCACCTCTCACGACACCCAAACAGAATTCATAAGAAGGAGCAACACTAGTTCGAGGAGGGTACAAATCAGGTAAGAAGATATGATACTACCCATCGTTGAGAACCCACGCCATTGCTTGGATGCACGAAATCTCGGACAGAGCGAGTGAGGCCAAAATTTGGGAAAGATAGAGTGTGTATTGTCATTGGATGATAAGATGAGATGGAAGTGAGATGATGTCTATCTACTCTGGGGTCTGCCGAATATATACTCCCCGTCACTCTGTCCACCTCCGTTAGCCCAGGATCTCCGTACAACCACCATCGCTCCTTGAAGATGGACTTGGAGGCCGTGATCCAGCCAGTGTGGAGATGCACTTGGAGACCAAGAGATCGTGTGAACTCAGAGATGCACTTGGAGGCAGTGATTGAGTGAGTTTGGAGATACACTTGGAGGCCATCACCGATCAAGATTGGAGAAGTACTTGCAGGCGGTTGAACTGAACGCGATTGATCTGAAGGCGGTCAATCCGGACGAAGTCAATCAGGAGAAAGTGAATCAGGAGGGGATGGATTAGTGTTAGCAACGGTTCCGGACCGTCACTTCGGGTCCAGGTCCGGGTCCAAACCTAACCGTTGCCCAATTAGCGTTCGGGGACGTCAATAAACCTCAATTACCCACCCGGGTACGGATACATGGGAAACTCCCACATCAGCAACGACTCTAGTTTCCGTCAGGAACACCCGGGTGTTCCGGGCGGCTCTGACAGCTCTGACGGAACCTCGTACCCTTTGACGGAGAATTACACGCTACCCGTCGCCAAGGCGACGGGTCAGGTTGCATAGCATCAGCAAAATGCATTTTAGTCACTGGTCTGAGAGGATGTGGAGTGTAAACTTAGATGCGTCAATTTCAGAAGTATCAGACCCTAGGAGGGCATTCCTGCCGGCCTTCAGAGTAACTGGGAGCGCCAGCAACAAGCCTGGGAGCGCCGGCGGCAAGCCTGGGAGCGCCGGCGACAAGCCTGGGAGCACCGGCGACAAGCCTGGGAGCGCTGGCGACAATCCTGGGAGCGCCGGCGACAAGCCTGGGAGTGCCGGCGACAAGCCTGGGAGCGCCGGTGACAACCCTGGGAGCGCCGACGACAAACCTGGGAGCACCTGGGAGCGCAGGCGACAAACCTGGGTGCGCCGGTGACAAACCTGGGTGCGCCGGCGAGATGTCTGGGAGCACCTCGAATCACAGTCATCTATTCAGTTTAAATTGTCATCTATGTATCTATGTATCTATGTATCTATATAGCTGCCCATCTACACATGCTATATCAAGACTGGCTGCAGGCGGTGCTTGAGAGCAATTCGAGGTGCGCCTGAAAATGACGATCGTGTGAACTCAGAGATATACTCCGAGGCCGTGATCGAGCGAGTTTCGAGATGCACTTGGAGGCCGTGATCGAGTGAACTTAGAGATTCACTCCAAGATCGTGATCGAGCTATTTTGGGGATGCACTTGGAGGCCATGTTCGTGCGAGTGTGGAGATGCGCTTCTAGGCGGCAATAGAGCATATTTGGAGATACACTTGGAGGCCGTGATTGAGCGAGTTTGGAGATACACTTGGAGGCCGTGATTGAGCGAGATTAGACGAGTACTTGTAGGCGGTCGATGGATGGTGCACCGGGCGATGAGACTCTATTCATCGGTTAGTTAACTCGCAACCGTGGGAATGAGACAATGTGACTTTACCTTTGGGCTCTCATGGAGAGCTGGCTGATGGCGGTCGATCGTGTAGGGAGGTACGCCAGAGGCTGAAGCTACATTCAGGGGTCAACTCGTAATCATGAGAATGAAGGGAAGACAAACAATCTTGGGTGGATGCTGTACTCGGTGTCAACTCAGGATCATGTCATGGAGAGATAGAGAGGGATGACTTAACTTTGTGTTCTGCGATGATGGTTGAGTTGTGGACGAGAAAGAGAGAGATGGGGGATGAAGATGAGAATGATATGGAGGA
>Ga0307512_10006271_pt1 | contig 12093 bp, 12 predicted proteins | sample 14_EM_MG_FD_200267 | JGI IMG/M metagenome (GOLD analysis project Ga0307512, IMG submission 200267) | Populus trichocarpa ectomycorrhiza microbial communities from riparian zone in the Pacific Northwest, United States - 14_EM | ecosystem: Host-associated > Plants > Roots > Unclassified | place... | reverse complement strand
CACATTCATCTCGGAATAGGGGAGTTCGGGATCGTGGAGGGTGTCGATGAGGTCCTTGAGTGCCGAGTGTATAATGGCCTGGTTGTCAAATCCATCGAGGGTGTCGTTCAGGATGCCAGTCAAGTATCTGAAACGTTGATGAGGTCTGTTGCCGATTACACTTGGTGTGCCGACGGAAGGGAGGAGGCCTTCGAATGTTTTCGCGTGCTTAACACGTGCGGGGTCGTCGAGAGTGAGAATGCCAAGGATATCTCCTGGTTCCAAACTAACACCAGGTTGCTTGACGAACTGAACGATACCGTCCTCCGAAGCAGTCAACGGCATGTACATCTTCATGACCTGGAATGTATTCTGTCAGGGCCGTGTAGTCAAGCCGAGTCGAAAACGATCACCTCAATCTCAGCGTAAGGCTCGCCAGCGTTGATATGATCGCCACTGTCCACCAAGAACCTGATGAGTTTCCCAGGGCTAGGACTCCTTAGCTGCGTGGGGTCGTTCTCCTGTTCAATCAAGCAGGTCTTTCCGTCCACCATGAGACGGAGGGCTCCGACCTCAGCCCTCCAGTATACGGAATGACTCTTCCCGTCCAGGAGGACCAAGAGACCACCGTCGGCAAGGGGGCGAGCGCCAACCAGACTCCTTCCTCCGTTCAGGTAGAGAGTCCATGTAGTAAGGGACGAGCGGGTGGCAGTGAACGAATACTTGACGTTGTCGTAGATGAAGTCGATTCCAAAAACAGTCTTCAAAATATCCTTCGATGGGACCTGACCTTTGTCCAAGATAGACCTGTACTCAGCCCAGCAAGCCTCAGAGGCAAGGTACGCCTTGGTGACGGCACCAGTGAGCACGGCGAGGGTAGTGTCCGGACGCTCTGCAGTGAGTTTGCTGCTGATGAGGGAGTCTAGCCAGCCAGTAGTAATGGTGTTCTCCTCGAAAGCCTCGAGCTCCAGTAGTTTAATCAGGTACTCCACTGTCGTCCTGAAGTCACCGCGGATGCTCAGTTCCTTCAGAGCGACAACCATGTTCTTCCTACTCTCGCCGCGATCTTCGCCGTAAGCAAAGATGTGACCGAACTGAGAGTCCGCAAACTCGTGCAAACCACCGGCACTACCGACAGAGAAGTAACCCCAGACGTTGGTGCTGGAACGGAAGTTTAGTTCTTGAAGGGAACCGGAAGAGGGTTTGAATCCAGCGTCCGGATTCTCGGCGGTGATGCGAACGGCGACGACGTGACCCTTGGGACGGGGCTTTCGTTGGAGTTGGTTGGCTTCCGGTTTGATCATATCGAAGTCAATTTCGGAATTGCCATTATGGGCGACCCCGTAGAGCTGACGAATATGCTTGATGCGGTGGAGAGGAAGACCCATGGCGATTTGTAGCTGGGCAGCGGGGAGGTTGACTCCAGAAACCATTTCTGTGGTAGGGTGCTCGACCTGGAGACGTGGGTTGAGCTCGAGGAAGTGGAAGACATCCTCCGCATGGCTGTAGAGATCTGGATTATTCGTGGATTAAGTAAGCTAGTGACTGGGAGTCGAAGGCCATAAAATGACTCACACTCGACGGTCCCAGCACTGACATATCCGACAAGCTTGGCCAAACGAACGGCAGCGCGCTCCATCTCCTCAAAAGTCTCTTGTTTTGCGATAGTTACGGGGGCTTCTTCAATGATCTTCTGGTGACGACGCTGGACGGAACAATCGCGACCGAAGAGAGAGATCGCGTTTCCATACTGATCGGCCAGCAGCTGAACCTCGAGATGGCGCGCTTGGCCGGCAAGTTTCATAATAAATATAGGAGAGCCTGAGGATACAGTGAGCATTCGATCGATCAAATGCTCTGGAGCAAAGGGCTAACCTGGAATTTCACCAACGACGGCATTATATGCGAGCTTGAATTGCTCAACGGCGTCGACTCGTCGAATACCCTTTCCTCCGCCACCCTCACTGGCCTTGATCATAACAGGGAAACCGATCTGTTGCGCACGCTCGAGACCTTCCTCAACGCTCGTCACGCAAGCCTTTCTGTAGACATCGTCCGCAACAACGACGTAACCCTGATCTGACAATACAGTGTCGCTGATGCCAGTACCTGACCAAGGCATGGTGGGGACATTGGCACTCTGAGCTACGATGGTACTGGAGATTTTATCACCCAGACTCCTCATCGCATTACCGGGAGGACCGATGAAGACGATTTTGTGCTTGGCAAGAGTTTCCGGAAGCCTGGGGTTCTCGGAAGCATGTCCCCAACCCGCCCAGACGGCATGAACGCCGGCACGCTCGGCAACATCAACGATGAGGTCCACATTGGCGTAGTTGTTGTTGTTTGAGCCACCGGGGACTTCAATGTAACGATCTGCCATGCGAATGTACTCGGCGTTCACCTTGAGATCTTCGGGAGTGGCCATCACAGTGAATTCGACTGCGCGTTCAGTACCGAACGTCTCGTAACTCCATTGCCGAATGGAACGAATTTCCTTCACGGCGGCAATACCTAGGGAAAAGCAATAAGGTCGAGCGGTTGACGGACGGAAGCGATACCGACCGTTGTTTGCGATCAAAACCTGGGTTTTTGGTGGCAGCGTGAGTGAATGAGAGCCCTCTGCGCTGGGATTGAGACGTACCTTTGTGATTACGGTGTGACCGCCATGTGTTCTGACCCAGTCGGCGACTGGACCAGCGGGGGCGTCGTCTAGCGAATTTGCGCCTGTGGAGATTGATGAGAGGAGGAAGCAATACGGACGCGGAATGGACGGAGACCTATGAAACGGGAGACTCTGGAGTGGTCGTAAGTGGACATGGCCTGGTTGGTGGGTGAGAGGGGAAGAGAAAGAAAAGGCGAGAGATTAGATCGACGGGGGGAAGGGGCGTCGTCTTTAGGTTAGAAGACGCGCGTGACGAAACGAACCAGAGCGTCTGGCGTTGCACTTTGCGTTGGATTGGGGTTGGATTGAGGTTGGATTGGGGTCCCCAAACGATCTAGCAACCGACCACTGTGACACAGCTCAGTCGACCGAGCGATCGTCGATTCAAGTCGTTCTTCCGTCCTGATTTATGCCTCTCATCAAAAAGATCCTGATATTCACGATGCACTTCAACACCGAACGAGCCGTAAAAACCCTCCGGCTCCACACTGTCACTGGGATCTGTACGCCAGGGCCCTAACTCGTCCGCTGGGGACGACTCCCGTCCCCAAAGCTTCCCCCGCTTTCCCCCAATTCCGTAAACGGAAACCACTTCACACGTTCGATGACACCTCGAGAAGCATCTCAGCGTCCGCATCGGATTTCGGAACCTTTCATCTCTATCGGCAACCTCCGTACCGCTTTTCTCCTGTCACGTGAGGCGGCTCTGCATCTTTGTGGTTGTCGATCGACCTTGTTGACTGATGTCGATGAGTAACCTCAACTCGGTGTTTGCGATAGGCCCCCAGACTGTCGAACCCTCTGAGAGAAAGACTGCCGTTCCCACCATGGCACGTAGTTACCATGTTCGTTTCCCGGAAAACGGTGAGCGTTAAGATTAATGATTGAACGAAGCGGACGGTCAGATGACACCCACAGCTAGGTGGACCACCGATCAATCTCGAACTGGCCGAGAAAGCTCATTAGATGCCATCCAGAGAGGCATGATGCGAAACGTGATGTAGGGGACTCCACCGTCCCGGAAAGGGTCAGTACTTCAGTTGGCCGCCACAATGCCTGTCAGCACGATCGAAAGGTCGTTCGTCTGTCGGCGGTGGAAAACGCTCTCACACGCTTGCTAGTGGTGATCCGACTGGGTCGGGTCGGTTGGCGGGACGGGGAGATTCCCGCGGACATACTGTGCTTGAATGCATCGTGGGAGGGGTCTTGCCGGAGGGCAGGAATCACAGTCCGCGTCTCAGGGCTCGGTCACCAAGCCTATCTGACCAACCCGTATCAATATACTGGTCGGCTATCGGTGTTTGGGATGAACCGGTATATGGAGCAGTAGTGAGCCCTGAGCCGGTTGCAGTCGTATCGCTGCCACACGGATGGGCACAACAGCCCTAGTCCGTTCGGGTTGAGCGGGCTCTTCGATCGAATGAAGTCATGATCACTGGCTGCACTTTGCAGAGACCTTTCGGCGCCCAGGAACGAAGGAGTTCAAAACTGCGTCGACGGGAACATCGTGCGCTATCTGTTACACTTACTGGGGAATCGCGTTTTCATTTTCAATCCCTCCCGCAGCGCTTACCGGCCCCTCTGGGGAAATCTACCAATGTACTATGATATATGGTGATGGGGAGTATGAGCTTATCTGTTTCTTCGGACGTCTCCCTTACTCCCGAAGCCGGAAATTCTCGAAAGCCGATGGTTTCGGGAACCGATTGATCCGGGTTCATCGCAGATTCACTCTCACCGGCCAGAAAACGAGACACCGGCAGCCCAGTGCGTAGCCTCTCTTCATGAAAAACCTCCGAGTTTCTTGCTTGCATTGGTTTTTCAGCACGGCGCTCGGCAGACAAACACGATTGGGGTGTGCGCAACAATCGCTCACTCGATTAGGGAGAACTCAAAGCTTGCTCCCATGCATTCTGTCCACACATGCGCGGTTTGTTTGCACCACTCGGTGCGACCATACCACATGGTTTCGGGCTCAGCGCTCATCTCCCGCTCTACTGGGTTTCGTGATGAGGATCAAAGGGAGTTGAATCCACGGGACACCTTGATGACCCAGTTCTCTCAGGAAAGAGCAAGTGGCAACGGCCAGCGACTGAGTACTGATGGGCAGCCAAGCCAGACGGGGCTTGGTTCGATGTATCATTTGTGTACTTTGGAACAAATCAGAGCTGGGAGATACAGAATTTGGCTACATGCGGCGAGATCATAGGCAAAAAGAGGTATCATCCATCATCCATCATCTCATTCCCCCCTCCCATTGGTGGCCCTTCTACTGAGTTGCTTCGAACAGTATTCCAAGTCCTGTCTGCGGTCTGATCTATCCGCCGTCCTATTGTTCATGGGGGGTCGCCCCGAGGTGTTGACTACTGTCTTTACCGAGGTCGTGCACGCGAGCAAGCTGACCTCTGCCTCGAACCCCACGGCCCCGACAGAATTTTCTGCATTGCGCGTAAATTTGCGGTGACAAACAGGTGCGTAGAATAACTCCGTAGACCGTATGAAGGCCTCGAGAGCCCCCCCCCAAAAAAAAAACACTGCCCAGCTTTGTGTACTCGAGTACCACCCCAGATCCATCGGAGTCTATTGCCGAAACATCTCATGGCTCGACTTCTTCTCCAGGTCGGATCGCGTGAACGGTACTCCGCTCGCTTAAGTCTACTGGAACAACAAACATCACGGGATTTACCTAGCGAGGATTCCAAGCGTTATCTCCACAGGCGGCACATCGGCCTGGGTAGTTTTAGTCAAGTTCACCGCAAAGTGCAACGAAGCCGCTCATCACCTTCTTGCCGCTTGTCCCAGCTCTATACCACTGTGTATGCGTCATCTGTGGCTCGTATATCGAAGCGACGATCGTCGGTGGGTCAGTGAAGTCATACGGGGTTTGGCTTGAAGAATTCTTTGCATATCTGATTATCGAAATGAAGAACGAGCCTGCAGGGCTGGGGGGAGATCAGTTTCTGCAGGGTTTGATTGTATACAACGGAATCCTCCCCCAAGAGAAGATACTGTCTTCCTCATCCCCGCTCCACCCCACTGAGATTCATGGCGATAAGCAAATACACAGAGTAGCTTCGTGGACTGTAATAGGAATCACAAAACAAGCGTCGACATGGTCTCATCAGCCAAGGCAGAACCCCACAGCCGATCCGCTGAAGGGATCCATGAACCTGGATTCTCCTCTGAAGTGGAAAAGCCGCACGATAACGGAACCTTTGAGAGGCCCTTGGATCAACTTTCTGGTGGCCTGTGTCGCAAACTAGATCCTGTCCGATGGTAGCTGTATGTAATACACACTCGAGATTAGCCCTTACGGAAGGGCCCATGAGCTATGAACGCGAGCCTACAGCCCCCCATCTTGGAGGAATCAAACTAAAGGTCGCTCTAGAACAGACCACTGAAGATCTATCGGCTCGCCAGTTTGGAGGCTTTGCCAAACACATCGTAATACTTGGTTTCCCAGAAAATATTCGAGCTAGGGTCATTCGTGCGGGAGAAAGCGATAGTAGAGTCGTTTTTGCCACTTGTTCCTGATCCTCACTGGATCCCCCCCCGGAACGAGACTCGGTAGGCGGATCGAGTGGCCGGATGTGAGAGAAGGCTCGAGAGGCACGATCGTGAACTCGTGACGCCGACCCTGGTCTCGACCGGCGGACGAGCGTTTTTGGCGTAACCCCCTTTGAGGTTGCGCCACCGACTGCCTCCCCATGGGGAGTCGCGACCTCGGACGCGCCTCGTCTATCAATGGAAGATAAAGCGGCGTACCGGACCGCAGTCGAAGTCTCGAACGGGGCGACATTAATGTTGACTTTTCAGGAAGAACAAAGTGAACTGACCTCTCCCAGTTCGTTGACGCGAAGGTGGACATGCCAGGCGAGAGTCAATGGTTATGGCAGCGGGCTTTTTGGGCCGCTTCTTCGGTCACCAGACTTCACTGCCTCGGATGAGGTATTTATGCACGGCTTCCCCGCAATCGATAGTACAGAAGATCACTCTGTACTACTAAGCACTAGATCGATTGCATCATGGGAACCACCGACGGTCCAAACGACCTCTTCCAAAAATCTGCAGGTTGGCCCTTGCGGTTTTGCCGCGGGGTTGAACACTGAATTTTTTTTCCAGTCTCAGCGCATCCCCGATGATCTGGATCAGGAACGACCAGGGCCCTTCCCATCCCCGCCCGCCTTTGTTCTGCATTGTTCTGGAGATAAACCGTGTCAAACCTCCGCCACGATAGCCCCCCTATCTACGGGGTTTTTTCTCGTGGGACGTGGAGAGGTGTCCGACCGAGCTGTACGCGTGGAGCACAATAGCGTCACGTCCCGGAACCGGTTTATCGTCTCTCTCGAGTAGCGATGCTTGACGTGTAACGTAGACTGAAATGGTGAACGCTTCTCCCCCATTGTTTTTTCATCCCTTTCCGTCGAGCCTGTGGCCTTCAATGGGGGGCTTTGGCCCTGGGACCCTCAACTACCTCAACGAATGTATTTAAACGTCGAGGGGATCTAAGCTGGCACACCACTTGCCTTGAAGGCAACATCGTCTCGAGCTCACAGCTCCTTTAACGGTCTACTCTACGATTTTCCTCGTTACCTGGGCAGGTTCCAGCATTCACTATTCTTCTACGATGAGGTTATTTTCACGACAACGATCTGTGTCCCGGGACGCCACGGGTTCTGGTACGCCACACAACTACTAATTAGCTTCCGTTCGTCCAAAATGCTAATCTGTGTTTTGATTATCCTAGCTGGAATAGGAAGGCATGTGTCACCACCAGTTATTATCGCACCAGTCCCCAGGAGGGCTACGAGCGGATCCGGATCGATTCTCGACTCAGACACGGATAATGAACAAGGATACAGACACGCCCTCCCGAATACCCCTCTCCAGTCCAGTACTCCTAGTGCACTAAATCAGCAACTCCCTCTTAATGGAATCCCAGATACGCTCAACAGCCCTTCCTCTGGAGGGCACCGTTATACCCCCCACCTCGGCCACAATCGCACCGATTCTGGAGGATCTACAACAAGCAATCTCAGCGCGTCCTCCAGGAAATCAGCTCGCTTTTCTCCGAATTTAACGACCAACCCACCAGAGTATATGCACAACCCTCCGCCACCGGGCGCAACTCCTGTCCGATCAGCGATGAGACAAATACCGTCCCCTTCCAGGAACTCACCTCCGTATCGGTTCCCCGCTCAGAACCAGGATGTGAATTCGGTACCAAACATACAAATCACCCACGCTTCGCCCCCGAGTCCGACTTCTCCGACTTATGGTGCCCATGAGCCTTCAAGCTGGCGAGCCGATGCGGGTAAAAGCAGTCTAGATGACAATGATGGGGACTACACGCCTGGACAACGGGCGTTCCGGTCACCTTCACGTTCTGGTCCGAGGAACGGGTCTCCTCCAGTTCGGCATCAGAGTCCCAGCGAGAAGTTCAACGACAGTGGGTATTACAGCCCTCATTCTTCCATCTTCGCAAAGGACAATACGCGCGTCTCGGGCGCACAGTCTCAGCAGCAGCCACAGGGAGCCAGTAACACGACCTCGTCTCGGAACCGGGCCGGCGGGACAACGACCACGAACCAGAGCCAGCAACCAGTTTCTTCTTCCTCCCAGGTGAACCAGAGCGCGAGCCAACAGCAGCCGAGGGGGTCCAGAATCCGCACTAGTTGGCAGGCTCCACAACCACCCCATACGTGTTCCCCAGTCATCCCGGGGTTTTCACGATCTTGGAGAGACTTATCACAAAGCTCTACCCGCTTTACCTCCACGCCAGATCCGGTTAGGTCGCCTTGCGCCCAGCACGTACGTCGAGCGACGAATAGAGATATCCCCCGAATCAACACCTTGTTCGATCACACGGCTGGAGGGCAATTCAGTGCCCGTCCTCGTTCTTCTCAGGCCCGACCCCCCCAACAAACGCCTTACGGTCCCACCCGAACCGTGTTGACCCCGGCCAATGGGAGTGGCAATGGTGATCTTGACGTCAACTCGGTTGTCAACGATCTTTTCAGGGTCCCACCTACCAGTGTGGCTTGGCAGATCCCCCAGGGAGTGTTGACGTGGACCCCACACCCTGGGCTGCCCGATTACGGGGCAAATCTGCTTGGGAGTGGGAATGGCCCTGGCGGTCGCATCGGGAACGCTGATTGGTGGACGGGCGGTGACCCCATGCCCGGAGCTTGCCCGACATGGACCCCCGGGGCCTGGCCGCCGTCAGCGTCGGTCGCTGAGACATCGCGGCGGGCGTTGATCCGGCTAGCTCCGTGGATGATCCCCAACCCCTGTAACGCATCGCTGCCTCACATAATGTGGGACATTTCTCAGCTACCGACGACGGCGAGACGGATCACCGGGAACCATGTAATCAGAGACGTGGCGGAGAAACTGGACGACATCGCCACTCACCCCGCTGTGGATCGGTTGGTGGTCGTGTGCCAGGTTGGGGTGGCGCAACAGATGTGGGGGCGTGGTGTGGAGATCAAGGCATCTAGACCGAGAGGGGTCACCGTCTGGGATGTGTTCAATGGAATCTTCGAGTATTTCCAAAAGAGGGTCGGCCGGCGCGAGCTAGACCGAATGAAGGAGATGCTCGGGGACGACAAGCTGGAGGAGAAAATGGCAGACGCTTTCTATCAACGGCTTCTCGTGACTCCGGCGTTACCGGGGTACGAGCTCAAGGCGGGACTGAAGCGGGTGGACTGTCTGGGGGACGGATGCTTCTTCTGGGGCTTATACGTGTCTTACAACGACGACAATAGTTGGCAGCTGAACCTGGGGTTGGTCAACCGGAGGAGGTATGGCTGACCACCGAATAGTTTCATTTCCCCTCCTTCGCCTGAAGCGCATACCGAAGGGCCGGGATCTGATCGTCCTCGTGCCGGTCGCTGCCTGTTCGTGAGCGGTGTTTCCCAGTTTTCCCATGGGTCAAGTTATTAGCATGGAGCTCCTCGTTCTACCGGAAGAACCTGGGGATTATGTAGCTCGTTCTTTGTTATGGTGCATGGCCACTCTCTATGCGCTTCTGTATGCCTCCCCCCCCTTTCCCATGTCTATGCACGCCTTTTTCGTTCGCACTCGTCTCAGACTCTCATGTTTCCGATCAGGATCAGAGCCCTGCCCAGCCCAGCACCTTGTTTACATAAACCTTACTTTTCCCCTGGCTCGCCCGAGCTTTGGAGTGTATTATAGTTGGCATGTGTATCGATAGTAACAGTCAGATATAGAGAGAGGTAACGAAACAGCAAACGGAGGCGCGGTTGTTCGCCTGATGCTGTGAGCCAGGTTAGCGGTAACAGCTTCCAGCCGAGACTACGGTGCCCCGCCCAATAAGGTCGAGAGCACGGGCGAGTATAAAACAAGCGACAACAAATATCACACTATATTCCGTTCGCTCCTCCTCTTCTTTGTATCCCTCTCGTCCTCCCTCGGGCCTCGTCCGTTCTCACTTTCTCCTTTTTCTCCTCATCCGGGCCACCTTCAAACCACGCAACCATGAAGGGCTGTCTCATCCTCGACAACGCTTCCCCACGCAACTCGCCAAGGCCACCCGCTCGCAAGTGCGTCTCCTTTTGTGGTAGCGGCTCCAACAGTTCCGCGAGCTCGGACGACGAGCAAGAAATCGTCGAGGTCCACGTTGCGGACGACTGGGACAGGACACCCTGCGAGATAACGCCCAAGCTAACTTACCAGTAAGTGTTTCCCCCTTTGGGTGACTCGAGGTCCCGTGATGGGGGGGGATCCGCTGGATTGCTGCCTCTCTCTCTCTCTCTCGCACAAGACGCTCCCCGTATGAGAGACGATCGTCTTTCGTCGCTCAATATGGGTTGCACAGCGAAAGCTCACGACACCTTATCTCCGCAGGGACTTGTTGGAACTGCATGAGATGAAAAACTCGGCGGGTTATTCGCACTGCAAATCTGATTTCCGTCCGAAACCAACTCAGTTGTTGAACCGTGTTCCCGTCGGTTTACTGCCGCTGTTATCCGAGCCATCTCCATCCCCCTCGAAACCTCCTCCCACGACTTGCAACAGGGGGCCGAAGAATACTTCATTCGTCGATAACACGTTTCCGCCGAGCCAGCCACCATTTTTACGGAAATCGCATCCACCAGCGCCTTCGAAAGCTAGCTCAGCCTTGGCCTCCAAGTTCTCGTTCGTGCCCCTCATGCCCGTGGAAGATCAATCAGCAGGTGGCCAGGCAAAAGAGATGGCCCAATCCCCGATCAATCCGCAATCACCCGCGACTCCCACGAATCGATTGGCGGACAGATTCAAGTTCCTCCCTCTCCTCCCTTCTGAACCGGCCCCTTCAGACTGCACGTCCTGCTCTGAACCGCCTTCCGATGACGACCATGCGTCCCCTGTCTCGACTCCATCGTTGACCGCTTCCTCCTCTTTACCGTCGCCTCCGGGAACACCCTCGGCAACATCGTCGCCCTTGCTCACTCCGTCCTCGATGCCTCATCTGTCTGTGTCGGACTCGGACTTTTCCTACTTTGACCTCGGTCATCCACCAGTGGGGACCAATCAGAAGCCGGATCAGTTACACTTGACCGAAGTGGACTCGAACTTTTCCAAACTTAGACTCGAGGCCCTCCCAAGTCCCAATCTGATACCGCCCAGTCCGTTCGACCTTTGTGGAAGTAACGGCCAACGTAAGGGGGAGGTCTCTGAGAAGCTGGATAACACTGGTCACCTCGGCCGTAGGGGAGGCAGGCGACGCGTGGTCGAGTACATCAACATTAATGGAGTGGACGAGCCGTTTTATTCTTACGTCGACGATGACGACGACGAGCCCCCATCTTCAGCCTAAAAGTCTGACCCACGGCTGCGACCATTTTACCACCTCCCACGAATGGCTCTTTACCACTGTATGAATAGGAGAGATGACATCCCTGCTTCTCTTTGCTGTCTCGTTAACGCTCTCCAGTCTCTTTAACTTTCATTCTCGTTGTTTCGAGTACGCATACCGTTTCATCATTTGCTGCCCGCTGCACATCCTACAATCTCTTCCTCGACGTTGGCCGGCACATGTTATAGAGGACATTTTCTTTTTTTCCCCTTTCCCCACGACACATGCCAGGATGATTTCGTAGATATTTCCTGTTTACGCGTACTTGTTTCCACCTTAATGATGAACATATTTAGCAAAGCCAGGCTATGCTGGGTTTGCATTTGCTTTCGATCCGCGTGGGGTGGCTGAACGAGTGGGGTGATCTCTGAGCTGAGTCCCCCGAAGACCGACGCGAGCTTCGGTGTTTCAATAAATCATCTCTGGGAAGTTGAATCCACTGCGATTATTTTTAGCACGCGTTCTCCCGAGCCGAGTGCTGCAAAGAGAGCGGCGCAAAGTCGGACGGACGAAAATGAAAATGAAATGGAAGTCCTTTTCTCTCGGCTTTTCACCCTTCCCGGGTCCCCCCCCCCCCAATTCCGATCCT
>Ga0307512_10006269_pt1 | contig 12094 bp, 13 predicted proteins | sample 14_EM_MG_FD_200267 | JGI IMG/M metagenome (GOLD analysis project Ga0307512, IMG submission 200267) | Populus trichocarpa ectomycorrhiza microbial communities from riparian zone in the Pacific Northwest, United States - 14_EM | ecosystem: Host-associated > Plants > Roots > Unclassified | place... | reverse complement strand
CTGCTGTACAACGTCATTAAGCTATAATCCAATCGTTGGCCCCGTCCATGGGTAAGAATTGTTTTAACAATAGTGTGACCACCACCTACAAATGAGCGTCAATGGAGTGTCAAATATTTGGCTTCTTGCATCGCGTGTAAGCAACGGTTCCAGACCGTCACTTCGGGTGCGGGTCCTGGTTCAAACTGAACTGTTGTCAGATAGGCGGTGCAGGGTGTCAATAATCCTGAACCGTCAACTCGGGTACAGTTCGATGGTAAACTCCCAACCCATCTGAACTGGGGCGGGTTGTTACCGGGTTGCCCAGCGGGTCCATCCATAAATTCATATAAGGCTCTTTTCTTTGAAAGCAGTTAATAGTATCTTATCAAAATTGCATTTTCAACAACCAATAATAGGTTTTTGCATGCCTTGCAGCTTGCAATATGGATTAATTTGGAATCTGTATTTTACCTTTCATATATTGTATTTTTGCCAATCAGGGCGTTCAATAATTCTGATATCAATGCGGAGATCCACGGAACGCCTTGATTACCAAATATGCGACAACTAACACTGTTCACTCTCCATTGATGCTCATTTGGAGGATGCAGCAGGGAGCATGTCACTGTTGTTTTTGCCAGTGAAGGCTGCCAATAGTTGATAAATGAATGTATGCAACCAATGGGAACATAAATTACCCAAGATGTGAAGCAAAAAATCCTTGACACTACATTGACGCTGATCCTCAGGATGCGGCAGGGAGCATATCGCTGTAATATATCCCAGTAAAGGCTGCCAATGTGTAATAAATCGATGTCTGCAACCAATGGAACATCAATTACCCATCATGCGAAGCTAAAGATTGTCGACGCTCTGTTGACGCTCATTCTCAGGATGTGGTAGGGAGCATCTCGCTTTAGTTTCACCCAGTAGATTCTGCCAATATATGATAAATGGACGTCTCCAACCAATCAGAACATAAATTATCCATAATGCGAAGCTTAAAATCATTGAGGCTCTGTTGACACTCATTCTCAGAATGGGGCGGTGACCGTGTTGCTATCTGTTTTGCCAATAAACGCTGCCAATACATCGGTTATTCATAACAGCGACCAAATCACTGTTAGATTACCATACTTACAAAGCCACAAATTGTTGACACTCCGTTGACAGTCATTTTCATTTATTGTCCATTCATTATCTGCTTCCATCGATAATAGTTTCCATCATGATTTAAACATCTTGGTGGTCTTTGTGTCAGATTGAGACTTGGCCCTGTGGCAAAGCCGAGCGCTGTAACATTCTTGCACTGTTTCCTCTCACACGACTAAATTTCATGTCTCTTGCCAAAAGCTCCATTGCACCTGCTATACATCTGTTTATCAACCGATATTCACAAGCTACTGCTCACCATTCAACCATAATACATCTCTAACTAAAACTCTCGGTCAAGATGCATATAGAAGCTGGTGAAACATTGGTGCATTCTGTCCTACTTTTTCTTCACTCCCTTGTTCCTCCGTGTTTCACTTGCATTGACCGTCACCAACACCGTTTCAGCCTGCCTCTTTGACTTCTGTGTAGGCCAAATCAATCCACGAACATTCAACGTGGTGCTCACATCCCACTGCGCTGGGCATTCCAGATCGTCGATGCTATTGTCTTGCTCTATATCAGATTCAACGCACGCAGCACATTCATCTTCGCTGTCATTTGTATTATTTCAGTTCCCATTCCAGTTAAGCCAATCTTAAGTGTCCGAAATGCTTTCAGGTGTGCTATCCTCATCACATTCGACTGGATCACGGTTGTTTCTTCGGATTCGGCTGACATGTAATGTTTGAGTCCCTCCTCCAGCGAGGTCCTTTGCAGACAAAGGTGGTGGCAAAGGAGATCTTTCTAACAATATAAATGCAGCAGCACCATCATGTTGAAAGAGTGACCAGGGTGCTTTGAAGATCTCTTCCGTGTCCGAAATGTATCCCACAGCGGTTATCTGCCTGTTTTGAACCCGAGATTTCTTCTGGGTAGCACGTAGGTTTTGGCTGCCCCGCCACATCTCCAAAAAGTCGCGAACCTTGGCCATTCTGTGCAATGTCTTTTCCTCCACCTCGTTCTACATTTCGGAGTCATTGTCGGAATTCATTGTATCCAATTGAGGGTCAGCGCCTGCTAAAATCTGGTTATGGGCTCGAGCAAACTGCCTTGGAACCACTTTTTCGCAAAGGGTCTGGCCTGTGGATTCTGACTGCCTCCAGCAGAGTACATCTCGGCCAAGGGAAGGACTGCCCTCCACTCCGACACGAGGTGGTATGATTGAGAATATCTCGCGTGTCACATTGAAGAGATTGGCGTACTTTGAGTGTGTTTCCAATTGTTGGTGCCACCATTCGGTCATCTCCGGTAACCAAAATGTACTGCTAACCTCCATTGGGTCAAAGTGGAAATCATTGAGATTTGAATTAATTTGCCCCCAGTTCTTTGGTGTTTCAGGTGGCGAATTCAAATACAGCCTAGCGGCGGTGAATCAGCGTGCTGCATGATCACTTCATCTGGGTGTCATTTCAGCCACATCGTTAGGTGTTCAGTATTCTTCATCATCGCTGGACAAATCATATGGATCAAAGGATGATTGAAAGGATGCTGAATCTGCTGCAGAGGGGATGAGATTGCCGCTCTGTAGGCTTTCGGGTTAATTGAGTGGCGCACATCGATGTTTTTCTCAGTATCCATTCTCCATATACTTCAGAAATCCTTCTTGGTATTGGATGGCATAAGATGTCGTGTCCTCAGGATTAATATCCATTCCCTTGGCCCACTTTCTAAACAATCAGAACTTTCGGAAAGGATTGAGAATACATGCAGAGTTGAGATATATACCCATCGTTGGAGTCACTTCAGCGGAATATCTGGACAGCTCATGTCGAGCGAACTCCGCGGCGAAGAACAAGTTTCCCTTCCATTGAGTCTTGTTCTTGGCCAAAGCTCTCATTAAGCCACCCATATGATCAAATATCTCATTGTACACTGTGATAACAGAATGCAATCTAACAGTATGCCTCTTGGACATCCACAGGGTCCAATATCGAAATGGCCTCAATACTTCCATGACATACTTCACAATGGTCCATTCATCTGGTGTTGTGAAGAGTGGCCCGTAATCACAGTATTTTGGATTTTGAAGTCACTCGTGTGCGAAGTACCGTAATCGGTAGGCAGACTCGAGCGACTCCTGTGGAGGGTTCCAATGTGTCTTCATGTCCATAACCGGAAGTACCGGGATGTCGACTTTGGTTTTTTGGCAGTCAATGAACTCATTTCGATGACCAGTTGTCGGTATAATCAATACTGCAGTATTCTGTGCTCTATGAAGGTCAATTTCAGAACTTTCAAAATATCATGAACTACGTACTTTCTCAACTATTTTTGCGAAACCTTGTCTCGTGGCCGAAGCCTTGTTGATTGTAGCATTGTGGTCTTTTCGAAGTCCTACACTCTTCCCAATGTCGGTGCTTTCATTTTCTCCACAACAATGATCGCCTGCATGGGCTTTCCAAGACTTTGTGCTGCCATTTTCACCGAAAGTGCTCATGAATGCACCTGAAGCCGGCTGTATGATGTGTGCCATGCACGGTATGTGGTTCCTCAATGCTGGCCAGGCTATTGCAGAGGCCTCAAGTCTTGGTTGCAGTTCGCGGGTCAAGGCTTAATTTGTGGAAACACTATCAGTCGTAATGCCAATCAAACGGACCTCAGTAAGCTGAAAACGATCAAGCACATCCTTCAAATGTATGGCTAGCCTGGCTCCAGTATGCTGGCCTATCACCTATCATTCTTAGTTATCTTTCGAGACAGGAAAAGAACAGGTGATCAATCTCATCGAAAGTGCGTTCATCTTCATGCAATGCCCAATACCGATCCATATAGTATTGAATGACCGATGTTAATGCTAGTTTGTTTGTTGATGTCCATCGGTCTAAAACTAAACTAACGTTATTTCGTGGAGGCAATTTCTTCATAATTGCATTCACTGTCAGTGCATATTCCCTCCTGCAGATGTTGTTGAGGGTTGTAGCGGACGGCAGCCCTAGGTCATCGCAGGATGCCCTATGTGACCATCAGAGCTCCAGATTTGATATAGCGTTCCATGGAATGTGAGCTGACTCAAAACCTAACATGAGGTAGTGATTCGACGTGTCTCGGTGAAATTTGGAAGTTTTAAAGTCCTTAGCTGCTGGTATGGAATGTTTTCTCTGTCATTTCGGTCAATATGGATCAACCTGGATGTCAAATATGATTTTCATCCGCAAACTTGATATTGTGATTCCTGGACTTCCGTGCCTGGAAACGAGGGCCAAAGCTGTGTCATCGACCATCAATCTAGTCCATTCAGTAACCTGTGACTCTGTTAATTCGTTTGACTTTGCGATGTGAGCTTTTGCCAGCAAGTGTTTCCCCATTCTGCTGGTCCCATGTTCTGATGGATGTCGAAGAACTTGATGACAAACAATACATATGATGCAAGGGCTGCCGGTCTCCTCAATTCCGCAGTCTAAATAGCATCACCATGAAGCTGCATGTCGAGAATCATACCAAGCAATATGCCGCTTCGGGCCTACATTCATTGAAGCCCACCAAGCATCGAAGATTATTTGCAATGGCAGGTCGCACAAAACACGATTAAAGAGACATTCATTTTTGGAAGAGATCATAACCTCGAGCAATGAGGTGTTCAAAGAGTGTGAATCTGACATGGCAGTAGGAAATTGGAAGCTGGGTAATCCAACTTCACAGACTGCCGAAAGTAGCAATACAGTAAAGCACACTCCAGGTTCTGAAATATTGACTCTACAGCTACAAGCAAAACAATCAGATCTGTAAGACATTGCATGCATATTTGGGAAGTTGTATACATGGAAAGATTGCAAAAAATGACCACATATGACTCGATTTCAGAACAGCACAATGCAGTTCATTGCTGTGTAGCGTTCTGAGCAGCCACAAAAACAGATTACGCCCTGTGGGCGCGCAATTGTAGGAGGCAGACACGATCTTGTCACTAGGTGTTTTGCCAATGAAGGCTGCTGAAAGGTTCGTTGTGGGTTATCTGCGTTCCATTGCCGTTAGATTATCACAGAAGCAAGAGGGAGAATTGTTGACGCTCCATTGACTCTCCGTTGATACTCCATTGACTCTCAGTTTGGGACATGGTAACGATCTTGTTGTAAGCATCATTTCCTGGTACGGCGACCAATCGTTTGAGTATCGATCAATGTAGTCTCATCACCCCTTGATTTTCAAAGATGCAAGGCTGAAAATCGTTGACGTTCCGTTGACTCTCATTTTTAGGGCATAGAGAAGATGTTGTCACAAGCATTTTTGCCTTGAAAGGCGCCTGATAGTTTGATTATGGGTTGATGTTGCCGCACAGCCGTTTCAATTTCCAAGATGCAAGGCCTAATATCGTTGACACTCCGTTGACGCTGATGTTTAGGGCATAGTGATGATGTCGTTGAAAGCATATTTGCCTAGTAAGGTGGCCAATAGTTCAATTATGTGTTAATGTTGCCGTACAGCCCTTGCATTTTCCGGGATGCAAGGCCAGAAGTCGTTGACGCTCTGTTGAGACTCATTTTCGGCCACAGTAGTGAGATGGTCGCAACCATTTTCGCCTAGAAAGGCGGCCGATAGTTCGATTATGGCTTGATGCTACCGCACAGCCCTTGCAATTTTCATGATGCAAGGCCAAAAGTCGTTGATGCTCCGTTGACACTCATTTCTGGGACATAGTCGCAATGTTGTTGCGATCATTTTTGACTCGAAAGGCGGGCGATAGCTCCATTATGAGTTACTACTGCAGCGAAACCTTCTGGATTTTCCATGATGCAATGCCAAAAATCATTGATGCTCCATTGACGCTAATTTTTATGAGGTAGTAGTGATATCTTTCGTAGCATTTTTGCCCACAAAGGCGGCTGATAGAATGATCATCGGCTGATGTTGTTCCATAGCTCCCAGGTTATCGAGGATGCAGGACCAAAAATTGTTGACGCTCCGTTGATGCTCATTTTTAGGAGGTAGTAGCAATATCGTCTCTAGCTCTTTTGCCCATAATGGCCGCCAATATTATGATTATGGCTGAATGCCGTTGCATAGCCCAGTGATTATTCAGGATGCAAGCTCAGAAATCATTGATGCTCCGTTGACGCTCATTTCTATGATGGCGCAAGGAGCATGTTGCTTGCCATTTTGATTAGTATGACGGCCGATTCTCCTTCTTTGGATCGATGCAACCATGCAGTCATATGATTACTGAATGGGTAAGACAATAAATTGTTGACACTCCGTTGATGCTCATCTTTGAGCACACCTTCGAGACATAGTAACAGTCATTGGGTGCTCAACAATTGTACAAAAAATGCATACAGGCTTTATTGGCAGCCTGTATACCGTTTCTATGTATTTTCATTTGAATCCAAGATCCTTGACACATCTCAGTTTCTGAGCCACCTCTGCACATGTCATTTGCATGATGAATGATGTAGTTCCATAGAGTTTCAGCGCTTTCGGCCGGCAATTTACAGCATAAGAATCTATGCACTGGTTGTAGATATTTGTAGCCTGACATCCTCTCCATTCCTTATGCAGCTCATTCTCCTCGACCTCCATGATGTGCCATAAGCAATTTTGAAATCCTCGACCATGTGCAGGAGGTCTGAGCAGAGAGTTTCGCAGTTGGCTGCATGGATTGATGGAGCCTGACGGCTGTCATTTATACGGATTGCGGATGTGCTGTGACCACTTCTCCTATGAGTCGTATGACATCCGTGACTCTAACTTTGTTACTAAATTTCGTCTCAAATTTAGGTGTTGCTTTATCATTTAACCGTAACAGGCAACACCATATACAGTTCGTTGTTCGTGTATCACCGTGATTGGTAGTCTATAACATTCACATGGGCCGTACGACCCTTGCGAACACACTGACGAATAATCCTGTCTCATAATTTGGTCACTGACATCCAGAAAAAGCTGACGCGTAACAAAGATGGTACACGAATTGCATTTGCCTGAGATCCAGGGTCAAAAATGCCAATTTGGCTGTCTACTCCTCTGGTGACGCAGGAGCCGTCACAATGTCTTCGTCCGAATCCAATTTCTATATGGTAATTTGCTTGGGAAGCCACATGCAGGGGTACATGCTTACGGGTTGAACTGGCTTCGTAATCTCCATCTGTGATCAATCAGGCACCGCATTGGGCATGAGAGATACTATCTGATTGTCTGCCTGAGGTTTCTCTGAACCCAGCTACATTTGAATACTTCCCGGTCAAGACGTCACTTGCGGCATTTGTAATTGTTCGTGGAGGATATCAACAGCCTGCATAAGCTCTCCAAATGTTGTCGGTGATGGTGTGGCAGCAGTCATGTCTGTTTGGGGCTTCACAACTGCCGGAACCTTCCATTCAGTCTTCCTGCACTTCATATCTCTCTCTCAGAAGTAGTCGGCCACCTCCCCCCATCCCAGTTGCATCAGTTTGTCAATCATCATCTGCTTGTGCCGAAAGCTCTCCATACGGTGTTGTACCATTTTGGAGATTGTGTCCATCACCTAGCCAGGTTCGTCCTCTTCGCTCAGCTTGCCAAGCTCTGTATCTTCTTCCTCATCATCCTTGTCTTCCCCATCCTCCTCATCTTTGGAAATTGCAAGAGCGCTCAGACTGTCTCCGATACCATTCAACATCCCCTGAGAAGTTCTTCCAGGCTCTGTGGTTGTTGATCGTGCCTTTTCAACATTTCTTATATGTTCCTGCTGTTGCTTAATTGCTGTCTCTGCGTCTTGAACTGACTATCATGCCACTGCAGTGTCTCTATCAACATAATCCTCGATCCATTTCTTTTTCTCTTCATTGCTTAAAAACTGCGTTTCCCGTCTGTTCTCCGCTGAAAGCTTCTTTTTAGATCCTAAGTGGTGCCATGATCCCAATGCTCCGACTCTTTCTGCCTCCAAGCCACTCTTGGCTATATTCGCTTGATGACGTCATCGTGTGAATTGCTTCCTTGATTTGCCGAATTTGCCCGCCGGAAGTCGCGGAAGATTCCTCTGCGGAGCATTCACCATTGTATCTTGTGGTGCCCTTGTTGGGCGAGATGTTGGATGTTGCAAGATATGGACCACATGGAGGCAAGCTGGGTCTTTTATGTGAATGTTGGGAGGTTTGATCAAGTTGAACGAGGCAAAATCAGCGTTTCGACCGTCACTTAATTGGGAATAGTCATGCAAATCGTCCATTATGACTTGATGGTTAGCGTGTGATTCATGTAAGATCCCGGCTATATCATGAGAAACCCATCACCAGATGTCCTTTCCGTCGAAGAATGTCCTTTTTATATGTATCTAACATGAGATATCAGCTGTAGTTCATCACGATGTATCCCTGGAACAAACAAACAACATCGGACAGACATACTGCACATTGCGGGACCTTTGGAATCCCCTGCATCTCTACGCAGTGGAGCTATATGCACCAGGATTCAGCTTGAATTGAAGATGCAAGTTGGCTGTCACTCATTCCATTTTAACTTGTAGCTAACTATATAATCTTCAGGACTTCCCACTTCTTTTGTGATCATCTTCCTCACCTTTCCACAACTGCAAGTCATGGCTACAGAAACACTTCAACCAGGTGCGATTGGAGCCGAATCGAGCCGAACGACAGGCACTACAACCAATGCGCCGACCGGTGAGACACAGCAGCAACAGAGACAATGGTTAGTCCACCTCGACGCTGCAATTGTAGCCACCGAAAATATGACCCAAGCCACACATTTAAAAACAGTACGTAAAACCAGATGCAGCAAGAATGAGAAGAAGTATGCAATCGGATGTGAGTCAATCCATATCGATGTAGACGATGGTCAACTACCAATATGATGCTCAGCTAGGGTACATAGGGAGCTACGTGAACAATGTATCATTGCCTGTAATGGGAAACCTCCATGGTCGACCAAGGCATTGGGCGGCACAGTCCGCGAAATTACACATGACAATGGGTTCAGTTCTGGAATTTTTGCAGATGGATTTCCTGTTACACGTCCCCGGGAATGGACAAAACAAGCTTGATACACCTTGGTCATGGCTACGGAGTCGTATATCGTTGAGGTAATAGCCCATTCTCACTTCAGAAGCAGCAACTAATTGCTTTTAGGTTTTCAACATGGCAGCTACTATGGCAAAACAAGGAGGTTGGGTACAGCTTGAACAGTCCGACATGCGTCTTGCCTTGAATGTGGCCATAATGGCCAAAGAAGGGTTTTTGCGCGCTGCAATGGAGGATACACTGCAACAAATCAAGAAACCTCGCGCTGAAGTCTGAGAAGAGAAGAAGTGGAGTATTGTGTTTCCCGGGCATGAGATGGTGAATGGTGTGCTAGAAACACACCCGGCAATGATTGGTGAAAATCAAACAGATGGCTGCCTCCCTTGCCAAAACTGACATGTGAATAGTGCAGAGACATGCTGGCGGCACGAAGCCACGGGTGCTCCTCAACCTCGACGGGCGCCACCTCCGCCCGGAATGCCACCTGCGTCATCTGATGACAGTGAGGGAACTCAATGCTTCGAAACAGAAGGTGTGCCACCCGGATATGTGCATATACATACTCCGCTTCTCAGTGATCAATCATTCAATCTTGATCCACATGCCAAGGATTGCATGCGCAATAAAGATTTTATTCCAGATTTGCTAACTGATGAAGGTCCATCCACAGGTAAGTACATTATCAGCTGCGGGTTAATGCAGCTGACAGACATTTCATAGAAAACAGCAGCCTATTGAATAAACGTGACAGTGCAGATGAGAGTTGACTGAAGGGAATGAGATTTTCAGGTATTATCGTTATCTACAATTAGCGGACACTTTAAAGTACATTTCAAAGGGTATATTTATATGCATCATTAAAGAACAATGTAGTAATAAAGGAGAAGGTACATGAACAGCACAGAACGACTGCCACAAGACCATCATTGATATACTATGCCAAACTGAATGGTTCCATATTGCGGATACTCCTGTGGCAAAATGAGTATCAATGGAGCGTCAATGATTATTGGTCCCATAAGTCAGGTAAGTGAAAAGTGAATTAGTCATTGTTATATATAATCACAGTATTGGCTACATGTATAGGCACAAGGGAGAGCTACACACTCCCTGCCCCATGTTGTCATTGAGCGTCAACGGAGCTTCAATGATTTTCGGTGTTGCATCTGGGGTGAACTGATTGGTGAATGACCGCAGATGTCTATATACCGGTAATTGGCAGCCTCTATAGGCAGATATGCCAGCGATATTCGCGCGACAGCCTCCTGGACAATCTCAATTTAGTTCATTTTCAAAGCGGCATCTCAGTGATCCTGATCATTTCACCGTATATAATCGGTCACAACATTGTATATAGCCATTATGGGCCGCTTCGCGTATTGATTAACCGTGATGCAAAGCCGAAAATTTTTAATGCTCCAGTCACACTCATGTTCATGATCGGGCAGGGAGTGTGTCACTTTCTCTTTGGCCTATAAAGGCAGCAAATACTTGCAGCATGCATTGAAGGGGCCAAGTATCTGATCAATTACCTGACTTACAAAACCAAAAATCGTTGACGCTCTGTTGACACGCTGTTGACGCTCTGTTGCAGAGTTACGCAGGGAGCATACCGCTTGCTATGTTGGCTATAGAGGTAATCTGTATGTCATTTATGAATGTCTGCGACCAATCGCCATGCAGAGTAACCATGATGCAAAGCCAAACATTGTTGACACACTGTTGACGCGCATTTTCAGAATGGGGCAGGGAGTATGTCACTTTCTCTTTTCCTTATAAATGCAGCCAATACCTCATATATGAACATCTGCATCAAATTGCCACACACATTACCGTAGATGCAAGGCCAAAAATCAATGACTCACCGTTGACTCTCATTTTCAGGATGGGGCAGGTAGCATGTCTCACTTGTTTTTGATTATAAAGGCAGCCAATGCATCAGAAAAGGACAATGATATACCAATGTCAATATTTGCGATTAGCAATAGGATATCTGAATGTGACCATAAGTAGAAAACCCCGAAAACTGGAACCGGAGATTGGAATTGACAGGCTTAGCCAAACCGAGAGAAACCCGTGAGTTGACGGGTATGGGTCGGGGTTTGGCCAGCCAATGTGCAGCAGGTCAGGTTTTTGGACGGGTTTGTAACCGAACCGAACTGTTTCAGCGGTCCTAATCCGGACAGCTTGTGGGTCACCCTGACCCATTGCTAAGACTACTTGCATCTTGTAAAGGCATACGGCAGTGTATGACCTCGTGTGATGGAATATCACTAGTTACCGTTGCAAACGTGGATTTCAATAGTGTAGAGAGGTATCCCCTGGATCGTAATGGTTCCCGGTCCATCCGGGCCGCCCCTGCAACCACCTCACCACATTACCAAAAATGGTTATCAGAGGCCATCCTTTTTATCTAGTCTTCTTTAGTAGCAAATAAAACTTTCTGTCAAAGTGAATTGTAAATTATATGTGATGTGACTTTGTAAGTCTTACTACCCCACCAAAATTCGCTCTCTGAACTAGCAACCCACCCCATGTCTATGCACCACTACCCACTTTTCTTCTTTACAGATGATTGAATTCCACAAAACGATGCCTTTCATTATTGAGACACCACAGTTACTTGCATTTTGAACATACTTAGCAAAGTTTGGCTGGAGATTTGGTATTTCTGGCTGGGCTTTCCTGCTGGCAAAGCCACCTGCCCAGCTACTTTCCCTTCTCAAGGTGTACTGAAAATTGCCCATGACTCCAGCTCTGGCTGAGGGGTAAAGATATGCCCTCGTTGATGTTTGACAAAGTGGGTTTCAGCCTTGTTCACTATGAGAGCTGTGCAATGGGTATTGTTATCCCCCCTCTGAGCCTCAACTCTTGGGCACATTGCAGATGGAATTCCTTGTTTCCAATGATATTGGGACTTCAGAGCATGTCCTTAGCACTAAGCTTGAAGGATATTTTGGTGTGTTATGGGCAGAGTTGTCCATCTGGGCTGTGCAGTGACATTTTCGAGT
>Ga0307512_10006267_pt1 | contig 12103 bp, 14 predicted proteins | sample 14_EM_MG_FD_200267 | JGI IMG/M metagenome (GOLD analysis project Ga0307512, IMG submission 200267) | Populus trichocarpa ectomycorrhiza microbial communities from riparian zone in the Pacific Northwest, United States - 14_EM | ecosystem: Host-associated > Plants > Roots > Unclassified | place... | reverse complement strand
TACCTCTACTACTACGCCACTGAGACCGCATTCGAGCCACAGGCTGAAGAGTCAGGTGCTCTGAAACGTCGTTTGGAGGACCTCATCAAGGATGCTTTGATTGTCGCTGACCAGGCGAAGTTCGACGTGTTTAATGCGTTAACTCTCATGGATAACGTGTCGCTGCTGGAGCCATTGAAGGTAAGACACGTTTAGGACTGCTGTCTTCCTAACGAGCTGAGGTTTGTTTTTGTAGTTCGGAGCTGGCGACGGCCTACTAAATTACTATCTCTACAACTGGCGAACCAGCCCACTCGCCGGCATGGAAGGCAAAGGTGGGGTTGAGCCCGGACAAGGTGTTGGAGTCGTCATGATTTAATTGCCAACTGAGAAGTACTACGGTACGAAACCGGACAACAGAATCAAAGCAACTAGTAACGGAAGGTAGACATGAATACGAAACTGTATACCTTAAACTTTAACATTACAAGATGTACAAGTCCATCGTTACACGGGATGTATGAGTATCACTTGTGGCCTTGTGGGGAGCAGCTTTCTGCGTGGCTTAGGCCTTTGTCCTTCGCCGCCGTTTGACTCGTTCGGCGAGGGTGAGAGCCGAAGAACAATCATCGTAGGTCTCCTCCACAACAGTGGTTGCCGATATTACCCCCAGTGACGAATCCGAGGTGGTTTCTATTTTCATCTCGACCTTTGCTCTCCCTCGCTTCCGCTTTGTGGTTGGGGTTGGCTCTGGCGTATCTTCCGGGGTCAGAAGACCAGTACCATTCGCCGGTGCCCGTTTTTCTGCACCGTAATCCGCGAACGACCTGAGGTCCGAAGCGAACAGAACCTGTGGATACACATCAGGGAATCTTACTGATCCTGCCTCTGCATCACATACCGAGTGCGCCCAACCGGCGTAGTCTCCCCACACGCTGGCCAGCTTTGCAGCGACCTCTTCATACAACTTGGGTGTCATTGGTACTTTTCCGCCTTTAGCGGAGGGCATCTTGATTCCGTAGTGCTTGTGAGCGATTTGGTGGACGTGCGTGTCGACGGGAACAACTTCCCTCTGAAAATCCCAGACACTGTCAACGTGAACAGTTCCTTGGGGTGGTGGGTGCCGGACAGACCTTGTCTAGGCTCATCAAGAGTACGCAATCTGCGACTTTACGTCCAACCCCCATAAGTTTGGTCAGTTCTTCTCTCGCGACAGCCGTCTGCTCTTTCCTCAGACTGGCTAACCACACCTCCGCAGGCTCTTGCCCAGCGTAAAACGTGGATGGAAGTTTGGACGATGAAGGTTTGACGCTACGTTGGGTCAACATTTTGGCAGATTTCTGAATGAAATCCGCTCGGTAACCAAACCCGAGCGCACGGAGGTTAGCAGTCACTTCGGGGACGGCCAGGGCTGTTGGAGGTGGGAATGGGTGATATGATTCTGGCTCCCCGGACCCTGATGGTGGGGCGAGGGAGAGGAGGGAAGCAGAATAGTTCGTGCAGAGGGATTTAACCATCTTCGAGATACGTGAAATATTGTTATTGGAAGAGCAGATGAATCTGATGTATGTGAAAAAACGTTGTGGTCATCATCACACGATGCGAGGTACGAAACGAAAAATCACATACGATATCAGATTTTCCCAAGGGTCCTGTCTCAAAATTCTGATACCACTAAAGCGCTCCTGCAATCCATCGAAAATAGGATCTCGTTTGCTCCACGTTTGATAGAGCTCTTTGAGGTCAATATCCAACTGGAAATAATCGTTTATCCATTCTAACGTCTCCGCATCGCGCTTCGCCGTCTCCTCCGGAGATATTGGAGGATTAGGAAATACGGCGTCCCAAAGGAGGGCTTCTTGAGACTGTCGTAGGCAAATAACGCGGTCTCGTAAGCACAATCTATATTCGTGGGACGGTTGACCAGGTTGCGCCGTTTCCCCTTGCCCTTCCGAGGCAACCAACGGGAAAATCGACCAGCGGAACGACTGCCCACATTGCAATACGGCTACTAGTGAGAGCTGGGAGATAGAAAGAGGGATCTTGCGGAAAGTCATCGCGGTCGACATCACCGTTGGTGAGGGAGAACGCGTCTGTGGCTGGAACCACTTGATGAGCGCGTTTCGCACGAGTCGTCATGTCACCTGTGACCACACCTCCTCAAAGATATGGCTGACGGGGATTCGTTTCTTCCGCGGATACAATCCGTGTTCTACGCCGTGTTTGATAACGAACAGGGTCCAAAAATCGTGTACCAAGTTCCGGAAGGTCTCATCGCCGTCCCGACAGACCTTTCGTCTTCGCAACATCTTCCGCCTCCTCCGAGTGCTACTGCTGGACCCTCCTCTCCCCGGAAGAGGCCGTCAACTACGAACACGGTGCTCTTCCACTTTGATGAGATCTCGAAATATGGTACGCCATTGTTCGTTTATCCTGTTCACCCCAGAAGGATTGATCACCGATCCCAGTGATACCACAAAGCCCCCTCTGTGGCAGGCTGGTGACTTGTCCAACCCGGGACCATCTAGTTATTGGTTTCCCCATGGAATTACTTGGAAACTACAGCAGGAACTACCTGCGATACAACGTCTGTTTCGTGTTTAACCGATCTGCGGATGTCAGCTGTTACGAACCGGTCGTACGGAAGGTCAGCCGGGTCTTTACTGCTTGCGAGGTTTGTTCGAAAATTTGGAAACGCGTTGCGGGTTAATGGAGCTTCAGCGGCTAGGAAGAGTCTGGATTCCTCTCCAATCCCAAGACGTCAACGCAGATCCATGCGATCCTTGAGCAGCTATACGAAGACTTGAATTCGTATTCCGAGACTTCGATACCGATTGACCCGTTCAACTCGATACAACTCAAGATCCTCCCGTTCTACCCCAACCCCCCACAAGTACATGATTGGCAAGTAAGCCGAACCAACCCACTCGTTTTCGCGCCGCTAAGTTGGCGAAAACAGGTTCCGCTTGCGTTGATAAACCTTAAGAAACGGATAGAACCGAACTGGGACCTGACCATGATCAAAGTAGGTCTGCTCTCTTAAGGTTCGTGAGTTCAGCGGCTCACGGATAAGGTTTGTAATGTCCTCGATGGGGTATCCCATGTATCCCGCCTCGCGACCCTCGCGGACTGCGACCTCGAACTTACGAGACAAGCAATCGCACATCTACTGTTCGTTGAAACCACCTCCACATTTCAACTTCTCTACTGATCCCAGGTTCAGATATTACCAAGTCATCATGATGACCGACATCTTCCAATTCTCAAATATGTATACCTTAAGAAGGAGTATTAGATGGCTCGCAGACGAACGACATGTTTACGAAGAATGCGGTCCATACGTGACACCGCCAGGTATGGAGGGACCGACCCACTCTCACGTAGGCTGACCTAGAGTCCGTAGGGCGTCAAGTTCCGGATTGGCCGAGATTACTACATTTCTACTCTCGAATGAAGCCCGGAAAAACTGTTCTTGAATGGATGCAGGAGTACCAAATTGAACGGTGGGGAATTGACGTTCGGCGGTTCACCAGTTTTGGCGTCATCAAGGTAGTTTCGGATTGCTTAGTGTGATGGCTGAAGTTACTCAGTTTTGTATCAGGGTTTCCTTCGTCGGGTCCATAGGTGGCCCGTTCTCCTACCAGATTCCCAGTCATCGCACGTCTCGACGGAACGCAGGTCTTCGAGTTCTGCGGTTCGAAGACGTACGAGCTTCTCAAACTCCATGTTCCCGGTCCCAGCTCAACAAAACATCGACCAATTGACACCCCCGCAATACACTAATCGTGGTCGTCCGCCTGACCGCCCAGAACCATTCTCTCCTCGTCAACCACAGCCGCAATCACTAGTACAGGAGGCGACGGCAACGGGACAGCGGAAACACAGCGCAGCCGAGAATGCTCTGGAGTTGCTCAGGAGTCAGCATCAGCGGCGTCGAGCGGATTCAGCGGCGACCACAAGAGGTCACTCGACGAAGGAAGAGTTGGTCTTCGCCCGCAGATCTTCAGAGAAGGGTATTGAAAGGCTTGACCGGGGATCCGACAGTCCCAACATTCGTCAGCCTCCCCAGAACCTTCGATCGATGTTGTCTAAGTTATCTCAAGGTCTTCCGGGAACACCACCTCCAGATCCACCAGCACCGCCATCCTCTCCCGTCATGGCCTCCCATCCTATCTCGTTTCATGTCAGGCCGACGGACTCGCCGTCCATACCGGCCCAGCAATCACAAAGGACCTCAAAGACGAGCTTCGGGTCCGGTGGGATTGGCTTGGGCATGGATTCAAGCGTTGGGGCTGTTTCTACTCTAGTCGTCCCCTCGGAATTGGCTCAGCTGTTGGATGGAGAACATCATACTGACGAATTGGCTACTAAATTTGAAGCGGGCTGGCCGATGTTGCAGAAGTGGCTTGTTGCGATCGGGGGAGGGAGTGAAGATGGTGATTTTGGGAGAGTTATTATGGTTTACCGGTGAACTAAAGTATTCGTCGTTCTTTCCACGTGAAGCCCCCGAGTGACATCTGCGCATACACACAATATTCCGTTATCGAAGTTCTGACGATGGAAAATGGGTCCATGCGGTATGGCCATCCTTTGAGGAGATAGTACAAGGAAACCAAGTATTACATCAGGGACCTGTTTGCGTTAACGTAACCGGTGCCGTAACATGCGAACAACAGTTCTGGAGGGTTCGTTATTGACCCTAGATGAGGAGCGATTTTAAATGAGATACCAAAAAACTCTTTGATATCTCGTAGAAACTGTATCCTGGAATGGGGAGTCAGGGTTTGTATGAAAGAATCGGACGTAGCCGAGGGATGCTTCGTACGTTCTTGAAGTTGGTTCGCTCATAACGCATCGGCCAACGTCTTCACTCCCGAGAACCATGTATAATAACACGAGCGGCTGGTGAAATCTGTCGATGCAGCCGCCCCGCTCAATCTCGGTGAGTAACGAATACGTCGACTGTAAGGCGATATCCTCTGGAGCAGCCCCAGGTTTCGAGACCGCCTCTGAACAGTGTAGAGCACCTGTTGTGGATTCTGCAAGGAGAGTCAAGGCATACCCAGGTGACCTATTCGGGTATTCAGTCGTGCGCTGGTTTCGAATGAAGCATTGACTTACTTTCCACTCTCATTCCCCTTGTACACATCCGAGTACAAGTAGATGTCTGGGATGAATTGGTTGAGGACCGATCTACACGCCTCAATCATGCGGTTTGAGAACTGGGGGCCAACGCGGACTGCGTGTCTGAAGCCGATTTGAGTATTGCGGCTGGGGTTTATGGGAGAGGGGGACTGACGAGATACCGCGCATTCGTTTGATTTTTCCGGGGTCGACGAAGTTGAGGGTCTTTGCCTGTTTGATAACAGGGCACAGAAATTGAACTTCACCGCCGCCGAGAGGTGGAGAGCCCCGCTTCTTTATCTTTGGATCGAAATGAGCAACTCGCTCCAGGCATTTAGGCAACCCGCGCTCACGCGGAGTTCTAGTCCATCTGAGACACCAAATAACTCTAGATGGGGTAGCGTCACTGTTCGAATCATATCTGCCTTTTGCTGATGAGTATGCAATCCAGCTTCATAACCCGCTTGGTTGTGCTCACAGATAGATCATTGTCGTCCGTGGTGACGCCTTTCAGGGTGAGATCTAGAGGCTTTTTGGAGAATGGGGCTATCATAATGACAGGCTCCATAAAATAACCGATTGAGCGAGACAACGGGCATTCGTGGGTGAGTGGACCTCCGGCAATGATCCCAGGTTTGAGTAGAATCGCGGTACCTTGACGGAAACGCCGTTCAGCCACAGCGAGAGATTCGAGGTCAGTGTGAACGCACCGGTTGCTGAAATTTCGATGACAGTTCCATTTGTCACCCTTTCGAGTAGCCTCAAGAGACTAACCTCGAAGTCTGTTCGCGAAGTTGAACGTGTTCAACCTTTCTGCGTACATTCTCGATCATCTGGTCAAATAGACGGACCTCTGAGGCCGGGATTCGCATCCGCAGAGCGAATTTTATCTATACGCACAGGGCGACCAGAGAGAATAGACAGCACGAGTCTGTGTCTGAAGTATTCGTGGCCGCTGAAGGATAAGGGAGCATTTGTAGAATCCGTAGGAGCTGTCATAGTGCGAAAAATGTCGGCGGGATCCGATCACATGGGTCCAGGTGAGGGCGCCTCTCCGATCTCACTTCACCTCGAACATCTCGAAAAGAAATCGATGGCTCACGATGAACTGACAACGGAACTGAACTTGCGACGCTCTCAGTTTCGTCACTACCAACCTCGGTTGCTTCGGGGTGTGGTTCACTTCGAACTCAAACGATGCCATCTTCCCTTCTGAGGGTGTCATGATTCACCATAAAGAATCGGGATGCCTTCGTCATCTGCTCAATCAACCCCAGTAAAATTCCAGCCACCGCTCTCGGAAGCAAAGTTCTCGTCACTGGCACCAATGGATTTTTGGCTACCCACGCCGTGAAAACCTTTCGATGCTTTCCTCACTTTCCTCTGCAGCAGACCCTTCCCGAGGTTGAAAAGCTCGAGAATCTCAACAATTTCTCCTAGTTGTAGTATTCGTTATGAATACCGGTAGTGGTCCCGACCTTGAAAAGTCCATGGGCTCCTTCGTCGATGTTCACGATGTCGCTCTGGCCAACATACCGGCAGTGGAGAAGAAAGCAGCTCGCGGTGAGAGTATCCTGATTGCAAGGATAAGTCAGACCCCCACCGAGTCCCCCGGTCGATTGTTAACACCACCCTCAGCTCCATCCACTTGGAAAGTTATGAGTTAGTGATATCTATTCCATGCGATTTCCAAATTTACTGACCCCTATCAACAGTCGATGCAGTGAGGAAAGTTGGCTCATCTATCTGTCTGAGCAATTTACTGCGAGGTCACGCTGGCTACGGTGTTTTGAAGGTCGCGTACGAAAACGCATTCAGTAATGAAAAACCCTTAGGTTGGGAGGACAGCCTGGACTTAAGACTCATGGTTGTCTGTAAATGCGGCCTTTGACAAATTCTTGCACTCGTGTAACACAGATGTGACCCTTTCTAATACACTTTCTGGCCAACGTCACCTCCCTTGAACGAACCCGAGGGAGCATTCGTGGGAAATCGGGGAGATGGGCGTCTATCTTCCAAAACCCTGGAAGCGCCGATCACTAATAAGTACCACCAAGCTATGATGACCTTGAACGGGACAGCACGCACAGCAGACTGGGAGTCCAGATACTATCATGTGGACCAAATCCTCGATAGGCCCGGTCCACGAACAGATCCCTCATTCCTTGCCGGTGAAGAAGTACGGTAAACCACCCCTTTCCACCCGACATTTACTGACCCGATCATAACGGTCAATGTCTCAAGGTCAAAACGTTCCTTAGGAATCAGTGCAAGACCTTGGTGATAGGTGCCGGAGGTTTGGGGTGCGAAATCCTCGCGAACCTTGCTTTATCGGGGTTCAAGGATATCCACGTTATCGATATGGACACCATAGACATCAGCAATCTGAATAGACAGTTCTTGTTCAGGTCCGTCGCAGACACTCGCATTCGAAAGTTGTGTCCAAACCGGGGATCTTTTTGGACTCGTAGGCCTAAGGATGTTGGGAAACCAAAAGCGACGGTCGCGGCGGAGTTCATTATGAACCGAGTGCCAGGGGCTGTCGTTACTCCGTACGCGCCCACGCCTAACACAGGTCTCTTGACACTCATTGTCAACCCAGATACCACGGAAAGATTCAAGACAAGGGCGAAGACTATTACATGCAGTTCAACCTCGTTATTTGCGGCCTCGACTCAGTAGAAGCTAGGCGATGGATCAACGCAACTCTGGTAAATATGGTAGATCCTGAGGTGCCAGAGAGCTTAAAGCCCTTGATCGATGGTGGTACAGAAGGTTGGTTCAGTTTTTCGGGGCTCGTGATCGTTGATGACTGACCATTCGTTAGGCTTCAAGGGACAAGCCCGTGTCATCCTCCCTACTGTGTCATCATGTTACGAATGTTCTCTCGATATGCTGAATAAGCCCACGGCATTCCCCATCTGTACCATCGCCAATACGCCTCGCTTACCAGAACACTGTATTGAGTGGGCATCTGTTCTCGAGTGGCCTCGTGTCTTCCCAGGTTTTTCCCCCCTTTTCATTCCCCGATGTGAGTTGATGATCCAACATCTTTGATTTCTTTTTGGTTAGGCAAGAAGATGGATACGGATAGTCCTGAACATATTGATTGGGTATTCAACCAAGCCTCTCGTCGCGCCCAGGAGTTCAAGATCGAAGGAGTCACTTGGTCACTGACGCAAGGAGTTGTCAAAAATATCATCCCTGCCATCGCCTCTACGAACGCTATCATCGCGGGTACGAGAATGTTCCTGCCAGCGACACCCTTTCCATTATATTAATTGGTCGCTATAGCCTCTTGCTGTAATGAAGCATTCAAGATCGCAACAAGTTCTGCGGCATTCTTAAACAACTACTTCATGCTGATCGGTACAGACGGTGTATACTCTTACACGTTCGAGCATGAGAAGAAACCCGATTGTCCAGTCTGTGGCGGTGAATCGCTCGAGTTGTCAATCAGTCCGGAGATGACGGTCGAACGGCTCATAGAGATGCTCACCGAGCGACAGAATATGTAGGTTTCTCTCCCTTCTCGGCCTTTTTCTACCGCCCTTGGCTTTGTGGTTCAGCTGACTCTATGTTTTCCTCTGCAGTCAGATTAAGAAGCCGTCATTATCTACGCCGACGAGCCAGATCTACTTCCAGGCACCACCGCAGCTGGAAGCGGCCACGCGACCAAACCTGGAGAAGAAGGTCTCGGAGCTGGTTCCGAATGGAGGAGAGGTTACCGTCACAGCCTCCACTCTGCCGTTCAACTTGTCCCTTCGCATTTTATATAATTGATTTGTATAACCCCTCCTCCGCTTTCCCCACATCCTCGCGTTCACATCCTGGTCTAGAAAGTCGCGTCATAACTCAAACACGAAATTGTATCTTCATTCATACGAATGTATCAAACGTAGACATGGCACATCTCTCCTTTCCTCACACCGCACACCAAAAACTTGATCTTGAACGTACACCCGCAAAGTCTATTTTTTCATGAAGTCGCATCGGAATCGTGCCTGACTAGTTATACAGAATTGTGGGGAAAACAACATATAAACCCGAAAGCCGCGTGCGTGAATTTCTCGTGGGAGGTACGATATCCTAGCCCCCATCTTCGAACACGATCTCGGCTTCCGGGACGTGGTGTCCTGGGCCCAAGTGACATCCGCATCCCTACACAAAAGGGTGAACGGTTAATCGCTGTAATAATCGATCATCTCATCGTCATCTACACCCCAATCCGGGGATGGGCTCCGAGTCTTCTCTCTCTCCACCTGATCAGTCGTGCTCTTCGCGCTCCTGCTCGGTAGCACTGGGACGCTAGCACCCCCAACCCCTGTAGTATCTGAAGGTTTCCAGGCACCTTTACCGAGTTTCTGGCCCCCACCCCAGTCCTTGCTATTCGCTCCGTCCTGAGCTTCGGACTTCTCCTTTTTCTTGTCTGAATCGGGTGAGACATATTCCACGTGTCGGTAACCAAAGAATAGCTTTCCAAAGGGAAGGTTGAGAGGGGCGGGTGCTTGACTGTCGTTTTCTAATGAGTCGTTCGTGACGATTCGGTGTTTGCTGTCGAGAGAGAAAAGTAAATATTTCCGTGGAAATGGAGATAAATGATAGATTGGAATGACGAACTCGGTGCGGATGATCCGACTGTCAGTGGCGACCTCCTCTACCTTCCGGTGACTAATACCCCTACCCTTGGTCTTCCTTCCTTCCAAGGTCTGGCCCTTTCCCTTGAAGCTCTCCCACGTATCTCCGTCTTTACTCAATGTCGTGCCCCCGACTTTTGATGGACCAACAAACGTCCCGCTCTGGGAAGACGATGGCCGGGAAGACCCTGGAGTTTGCTGATTCAAATCGATCTTGAGCTTAGATGCCATCGTCGCAGGAGGTGCAACCTTTGGACGCTCGGGTTCGACATAACCCTTCGGCGTGGCGAAATCAACCTCGAGGTCGGTATCCAAGACATCGATACCTTCGCCCCCAGGGTTCGTTTCCATAATCAAGAAACCGAATACTATCGAATTGTAGATGATTTCGATGATATCGCCTTGGGTGAGACATGAAAAATGACGGAGAGCCTGTTCGAGTCTATGAAAAGTTGAGTTTGCATGGTACCAGGGGGACGTAGGTGTCAATTTGGATACTTACACAGCCTTTGGGTCTGAAACCTCAAGGAAATGCACGGACTGTGCTTGTATCTTGACCATCTTTCCCTTCGGTAATTCTGCACCGGTGATCCTGATTGGATCGCCTTCATCAAGTCGGAGCGTTTTCATCATCCAGTACGGGAGGTGTACAACGCCCTCTTGAGCAATAAACTCGAGCACGCCAGCGTGTGTAGAAGCAGCAGAATTCGCCGGATTGCGTAATTGAAACTTCCACGGGGATTGTAGGTCCAATGATGTCAGATGCGCCAAGGACGACGGAGGCATAATAACTAGGGTGAGAATACGTGAGTCTGAATATGCGTAGAGCAATTTTGGGAGTGAAACGTACTTTTGCCACCGTAACTGACATTCTCTCGTTCCTTTCCGGGGAGCATGGCCATACTGTATGCTTTGAGATATTGGTCGAATTGCCGTGGGTTGGTGTGGAGGCCTCCTATTCCACTGGAAATAGCAGACCATCATCAGAGACGCTCCCTGGAGAGTGCAGCACAAAATGCCACCACGTACTTTGCCAACTGGGCAAGCAGATTCGGTCCCACACCCGGTCCAAACTATGAAAGCATGGATTGTCAGGTCTCAGAGATTCAAGCAGCACAGAACCGAATGCGTACAAAATCCATAGCGCTAAGAGTGACCTAATTCGTGTCTTTGAGGTGAAACGAGACGGTAGACGATTGTAGTTGGGATCCGGTGTGGTGGATTGGAGGCAAGTACGCAAGCGTTCTATGGGACTGAGACCACGTGAGACTTAATCGCGATCTTCCCCCTTCTTCTCACACCCTCTCACCCAAAAATTGGCAGCTGTTCATTATGGCTATGCGGTCAGCAGCATTAGCTCCAGCTCCTGCAAAGTCTGGGTCAAATGCCGCCTTTAATGACAAGGTTTGATCTTGTACGAAAACTCTAGAGGTGGCGATTGATGTGCAATTGTGGGAATTAGGGAAAACCGATGGAAGTGAGGTTATCGAACATGGTTGCTGCTAAAGGTGCGTTGGGATACTTAACGAACCATCTTGGCTGAATCCTGACTGTGTCCTGGACGTGGTCGCAACACAGCGATCAGCGATGCCGTTCGAACTTCGCTCGGTCCAAGGGGAATGGATAAAATGGTGATCTACTAGTTACCCACTATGGATCCTACTTTCTGAACGCGTTTTCTTCCAAGATCCAAACCTCCAAGGGAGAGGTCATAGTCACTAACGATGGGGCTACCATTCTGCGGAACATTCAGGCGCTTCATCCTGCTGCCAAAATGGTCCGTCTAGCAAGGGTCGACGCTAATCTTATCGGGAGTTATTGAGTGCGCATGTTTCCTGTAGCTTGTCGACCTGTCTATCGCACAAGACGTTGAAGCTGGCGATGGCACTACTTCTGTCGTTGTCTTGGCCGGAAGTTTTCTAGGTGCAGCGGAAAAGATGCTTAATAAGGGTATCCACCCAACCATTATCGCGGAATCGTTCTTGAAAGCTTCTGCAAAGGCCGTGGAGTACCTCACAGATATCTCGGTTCCAATTAACTTGGATGACAACGCAGCTCTGCTGCGAGCGGCCACTACTGCACTTAACTCAAAGGTGTGTGCCCTTCGTTCTGGCTGATATATGTACACGCTGATGGTATGCCTAGATCGTCTCGCAATATTCCTCTACCCTCGCTCCGATTGCCGTCCAAGCCGTCCGTCGTCTAGTCACGCAAACCTCCTCGAATGTCGATCTACGAGATATCCGAATTGTTAAAAAGGTCGGCGGTACCATTGAAGACACCGAGCTCGTGGAGGGCGTTGTCCTGAACCAGAACGTTGTTGTCTCCGCTGGGGGCCCAACACGGGTGGAAAAGGCCAAGAT
>Ga0307512_10006265_pt1 | contig 12105 bp, 12 predicted proteins | sample 14_EM_MG_FD_200267 | JGI IMG/M metagenome (GOLD analysis project Ga0307512, IMG submission 200267) | Populus trichocarpa ectomycorrhiza microbial communities from riparian zone in the Pacific Northwest, United States - 14_EM | ecosystem: Host-associated > Plants > Roots > Unclassified | place... | reverse complement strand
TGAGCCGGCCAGCGGCGAGAAAGCCCAGGTAGGAGCCGGCCAGAACGACGCCCGAGGCGGACAGGACCGTCCGGCGCGGCCACCTGGACAGCCGCCGGATCAGCGGGATCTGCAAGCCCAGGACCATGATCGTGTTGCCCGCGAAGATCACGCCGGACCAGGCCGGCGGGGCGCCCACCGGGCCGGCCAGCACCGCCGGCAGGGCGACTTCGAGGACGTCGAAATGCAGTGCGTAGGGCAGGTTGAGCAGGCCAAGGCGGAGCAGGCTCCGCCTCGTGCCGGCGTCGGCCGGGCGGGGCGGCCGGGGCCGGGGTCCGATCCGGAGCTGACGCGACACCAAGGCGGCGCCGTCCGTGCGGGACGACCGAGCCCAACGCCCGATCCGGAGAAAACGCGACACCAGACCGGCGCCGTCCGCGCGGGGCGAACGGGGCTCGAACCGGAGGCCCGCGATCAGGGTGGCGGCGGTGAGGTAGCCGGCCGCGGTGCAGACCGCGAGCAGCCGCAGCGCCCCGACTCCGCCGGTGAGGGCCGCCGTTGCGAGGAGTGCCCCGGCGCCCATGCCGCCGTTGGCCAGCGCCCGCCCCGCGCCCAGCGCCAGGTCGACGTCGCGATCCGAGCGTCCGCGCCGGGCGGCGAGCGCCGCGACCATCGCCGCATACGATGTCCGGAAGCCGGCGTTGCCCATCGCGAGCAGCAGCGCGGCGGCGAGGAAGCCCGCCCGCTCCCCCACCGACACCAGGACCACCGCGCCCGCGCAGCGCACCAGCAGCATCGTGGTCAGCGGCGCCCGCGGGCCACGGGCGTCGATCCACCGTCCGATCGGGACGGTCGCCGCCAGGCCCAGGAACAGCCCGACCGTCAGCGCGCCGCCGGCGACCGCGACCGGCAGGTGCAGCACCGTGATGCCGTACAGAATCAGGAATGGCCGCAGCAAGCCGGCGCCGAGTGCGTCGACAGCGACCGCCGCCGCGAACCGGCGGCCGAGCAGGAACAACGATGACATGCGCAGATCTTGTCCGGTGCCCGGTCCTCGGCCGGGCCGATTGACGCAGACCGTCAATCAACGCAGTAGCGCCTGCAGCAGATCCTGGCCGAGCCGGGTGGCCACCGCCGGGTCCAGCCGGTAGTACACGTAGCGACCGCGGCGGGACCGGGTGAGCAGGCCGGCCTCGGTCAGCACCGCGAGGTGGCGCGACACCTCCGGCGCGGTGAGGCGCCAGATCTCGGTCAGTTCGCTGGTGGTGCGGGCCGAGCGGGCGAGACTTCGGCACAACCGCAGCCGGACCGGATGCGACAGCGCCGCCAGCCGGCGGGTCACCGTGTCGATCGCTTCGACCGCGAACGCGGCACCGGCGACGGTGGCCGGATACTGCAGCACCGGCCGCCGGCCGAAGGCGTGCAGCACGACCAGGTGCGGCGCGCCGAAGACGGTCGGCAGAAAGGTGATCCCGACCGGGTTGGCCCGTGCGACGTCGTCCTGCAGTTTGTCCACGACGATCCGCTCGTGCACCGGATCGAGGTCGACCGCCGGGGAGACCGCGCGCAACGCCTCGGCCGGGCCGCGCCGGACCAGCAGATCGTTCTTGTACCGGGCGTCGCCGACCACGTCGGGCTCGACCTGGCGCCAGGCGTCGGCGAAGAACGCGCGGTCGCACGCCTCCAGCAGGCCCCGGATCCAGGCCCGCACCGCAGGTGGGTCGGCCAGCATCCGTTCCACGAACGCCACCTGCCGCGGCCCGCGCGAGCGCGCCCGGGCCCGCACGGTCCGCCGTGCCCGGGCGTCGGTCAGCGGCGACGCGGTCGCGTGCAGTGGCTTGCGGACACACCCGGAGTCCAGCGCGGCCGTGACAAACGCCTCGTCGTCGAGGCGGTCGACGTCGTCCAGTTCGCCGGCCAGGGTTGCCCTCGGCGCCGACGGCAGCAGAAAGTCGGCCCGGGCCAGCCGCCACAGATGCTCGCCGTCGCGCAGGTCGGCCGCCAGCCCGGGGTCGAGCGCGGCGGCCGTGGCGCCGAGCCAGGCCGCCAGCCGGCCGTGATGACCCGGCTCGGCCAGCGCATGCAGGACCGCACTCAGCTCGGCGAGTGGCGAGGCGGCGAACATGTACCCGGCGACCGGCAGCCCGGCCACGTCAATAGCGATCCCCATGTCCGCCACCATAGCTAGGACGATTGACGGCCAGCACCAACCCTCAGGCTCCGAAGATCGATGGACTGGTCGATCCGCGCTGTGCGGGCGAATAGATCTTGGTCACCGGGCGCCCACCTGGAGCCCACCTGGAGGCGCCCAGTGACCAAGATTGCCAGGCGGCACCCCTCGTCGAGTGCGTCATAGGCACGGCCGAAGGCCACCTTTCGCGTCGGCCGGTATACCTCCGACATGGGAGCCCCAGTGCCGGCGCCCGCGGAGTACACGCTCAGGCGGTGGCGAGGGTCGGAGCGCCAGGCTCGAGCGGCACCTGGGCTCCGCGCGCCAAGTAGGCGATCGCGTGGTACCAGCCCGCGAGGGCGAGCAGATCCAGCAGTTGCGCGTCGGTGAAGTGTGCCGACGCCTCGGCCCACAGTTCATCGTCGACGGTCGAGGCGTCGTGCAACGCGTCGACAAAGCGCAGCACCGCCCGGTCTCGCGGCTGCGCCCAGCAAGCGTCCTCGGGGCCGCCGCGCGCCAGCGAGCTGACCTGTTCCGCGGTGAAGCCGGCCGGAGCGGCGAAGCGCGACACGTGCACGCCGAACTCGTAGTCGCAGCCACAGCGGGCGGAGACCCGGTCGATGACCAGTTCGCGGGTGCGCATGTCGACCGAGAGCCGCCGGCTGAGGAAGTAGCCGCCCAGCCCGTGCATAGACGCGCCGGTCAGCGGCGTGTTGTGGGCCAGGGTGCGGAACAGCGCGATCGGCGGCCCGAACCGCCGCATCGGGCTGAGCGCCTCGGTGACGGCCGCGTCGAAGGGTTCCTCCAGCGGGGTGATGCGCATGCCGGACCTCCCAGGAATGCTTCGGTTTCCGAAGCAGACGCTACCCGGGGCTTGTCACTCCCGCAACGACGCCGCCCAGCGCTGCGCCCAGGACTCCAGCGGGCCGAACGCCTCGCCGAGCTCCCGGCCGAGCGGGGTCAGCTCGTACCGGCCGTCGCCGGTGCGGCCGACCAGCCGGACCTGCTCCAGCTCCACCAGCCGCTCGCCGAGCACGCTCGAGGACATGCCGTCGCACCGGCGCTGCAACGGCCGGAAGCCCTGCGGCCCGTCGCGCAGCTCCCACAGGACGCGCAGCGTCCAGCGCCGGCCGAACAGATCGAGGGCGGCCATGATCGGCCGCCCCGTCGTCGAGCCACGGACCTCATGACCTGGCTGGGGAGCTGACACGCGACCAAGCGTCTCATCCACCCTCAGCCGGGGCGATCGGCAACACGTATCGCCGGTCGGTGAGTCCGGAAAACAGGCTTGCCGCGGTCTGTTCGGCGCTCTGGCCGTCCGAGTCCAGGACGTGGCCCTCCAGCCGTCCCAGATCGCGGAACGCCCCGTACAGGCCGACGATCGGCTCCACCTCGGTGAGCTGGCGTCCCTCGCGGGCGGTGGCACGGGCCAGCGTGACGTCGAGGCTGGGCCGGAGCACCGCGTACGAAAGAGTGATGTCCTGCTTCTTGCAGGCTGTCTGGAACGGCTCGAGCATCCAGGGCCCGAGCACCCCGTCGGCGATGACGTCGTAGCCGCCGCGGGCGTATTCGCAGGCCGCTGCGACCAGTACGGCCGTGACCACCTCGTTCTGCTTCCCCGCCGCCGGCAGGTACGGCGGCACGAAACCGGCCCGGATCCACACGTAGAAGCTGTCGGTGTGCAGGTGCACGGTCGCTCGGGGCGCCGTGGTCGCGAGGATCTCGGCGATCGTCGACTTGCCGGCTCCGGGCGGCCCGCCGAGCAGCACCAGTTCGCCCGCGCTTTGCGTTGTCATGTGGGGTTCTCCATCCCGGTCGGCGATGTCCGGGGCGAAGGGTAATCGCTGAAAACGGGACTTTTTGCCGCGAGGACGGCACGAATTTTGTCAAGGCCCGTGGCGGATGGGTCACCGGTGCTGTCCCGGGACGGGCGGGGGCCGAGAGGATTGCCGATTCGCGCTGGCGCGCCGAGCCGCGCCGTACAGTCAAAATGCCGTTCGGGACGGAGCGATCATGGTCACTCTGGTCATTGAATTCTTTTACGCACTGGTTTTTCTGCAGTCTCTGGTGATGTTCCTGCGCGGCCGTGATCCGGTGCAGCGGGATCTGACGCTGGTCTTCGCCCCGCTGACGTCACTGCTGGTGCTGGAGTTGATCCAGCGCTCGCCGGGGGTCGGCGAGTTGCCGCCGGCGGTCAGCTACGTCGCGGTGACGTCGCTGCTGGCGCAGCCCTATCTGACGATGCGGCTGGTGCGTACGCTGCGGCCGGTCCCGCCCTGGGCGATGCACCTGACCGTCGGCGTCTTCCTGGCCACCACGATTCCGTTCTTTCTCACCGGCGGCCGCCTGCCGCTGCTGACGCTGGCCGTGGTGGTCTGCTTCTTCGCCGTGCAGGGCGGCGCGGCGACGTTGCTCGTCCGGGAGGGGCTGCGCCGCGCAGGCGCCCCGCGGGTACGCCTGCTGCTCGCCGCGACGGCGACCGCCGTGCTCGGCCTGTGCCTGCTCACCGCCGGGGCCGGCGCCTCCGCCGGGCGCGCGGCGCAGCCCCTGCACATCGCCAGCGAGGCGCTCGCCCTGCTGTCCGGCGTGAGCTACCTGGTGGCGTTCATGCCGCCGCGCTGGCTGCGCCGGGTGTGGGCGGGCGGGGCCGCCTACCGGATCCACCATCAGATGGCGACCGCCCCGGTGGACGAGACGCCGGAGCAGACCTGGCAGCGCTACGTCACGACGGTCCGGCAGGTCAGCGGGGCCGACGCGGCGGCCGTGCTGTTGCCGGCGGACGCCGTGCTGGTGTGCGCGGCGATCAGCAGCGAGGCCGCCGGCGACGTTCCGGCGATCACCGCCGACGACCTGCAGGCGCTGCTGGAGCGCAGCCAGCCGATCACGGTGCCGGACCGGGCCGGGCCGGAGGAGGCCGGTTCGCTGCTGCTGCCGTTCGCCCGCCAGCTCGGCGCCCGGGCGCTGATCGTCGTCCCGCTGCAGCTGCCTCTGTCCGGCCGGGGCGCCCTGGTCCTGCTCAGCCGGCGGCATCCGTTGTTCGTCGAGGACGACGCCCGGCTGCTGGCCGAGCTCGGCACGCAAGCGGCGATCCTGGCCCAGCGTGGCGCGGCCGCCGAGGCGATCCGGGCCGTCAACGCGCAGCTCGAGCGCCGGGTCCTGGAACGCACCGCCGAGTTGCGGGTGGCCCAGACCGCGCTCGAGGACGTCAATCACCAGCTGGAGGCCCAGAACGCCTTGCTCGCCCGCTCCAACGAGGAACTTCAGCGGTTCGCGTACGTCGCCTCGCACGACCTGCAGGAGCCGCTTCGTAAGATCATCAGCTTCTCCGGGCTGCTGGTGGAGCGGATGCCGGCGGGCCTCGACACGGACACCGCGATGTACGTCGACCGGATCGTCGGGTCGGCGGCCCGGATGAAGCGGCTGATCGAGGACCTGCTGATGTTCTCCCGGGTCGGCGGGTCGGTCGAACTGCGGCCGGTGGACTGCGGCCTGGCGCTGCGCTCGGTGCTGGACTCCCTCGCGATCGCGTTGAACGAGTCCGGGGCGAGCGTGACCCACGATCAGCTGCCGATGATCCTGACCAACCGGACCTGGATCGAACAGTTGCTGCAGAACCTGATCGGCAACGCCCTCAAGTACCGCTCCGAGGCCGCGCCGCGGATCCACGTCGGCGCCGAGCGGGTCGACGACGGCTGGCGGATCTCCATCGCGGACAACGGCATCGGCCTCGACATGCGCTACGCCGAGCGGATCTTCCAGGTGTTCCAGCGGCTGCACCCGCGGGGACACTACGACGGCACCGGGATCGGCCTGGCCGTGTGCAAACGCATCGTCGAGTCCTGCGGCGGGAGCATCGGCGTCGACTCGAGCGCCGGGGCCGGGTCGACGTTCTGGTTCATTCTGCCTTCCGTGCACGCCACCACCGAAACCCCGAGCCAGGAGAACTCCGATGCTGCAGTCGCCCATGTCACCGGCTAACGGCGCCACCCGGCTCGACGCCATCACCGTGCTGATGGTCGAGGACGACCCGGACGACGTCTATCTGACCCAGGAGGCGCTGGCCGCCAGCAAGCTGCGGATCAGCCTGAACGTCGTCAACAACGGGGTCGCGGCCCTGGAGTACCTGCGCGCGGCGAACGGATACGCCGACCGCCGGCGGCCGGATCTGATCCTGCTGGACCTGAACCTGCCGCTGATGGACGGCCGGGAGGTGCTGGCCGAGGTCCGCGAGGATCCGGCGTTCACCGACATCCCGATCGTCATCCTGACCACCTCCAAGGCGGAGGAGGACATCGCGTCGAGCTACCGCCAGCACGCCAACTGCTACATCTCGAAGCCGGTCGGTATCGAGCAGTTCCGGGCGGTGGTGGCCGCCGTCGAGAGTTTCTGGTTCACGGTCGTCCAGCTTCCGCCCGACAACCCCGCGGGCAGCCTCGCGGGACAGGCGACGTGAACACCGTCGCCGACTCGGACCCGCCGGCCCTGCGGATTCTGCTGGTCGAGGACGACGTCGACGACGTCCTGCTGTGCCGCGACGCGATCGGCCGCAGCGATCTGTCGTGCCAGTTGTCCGTCGTGGGCAGCCTCCGCGAAGCCATCTCCTGCCTGGACCAGGCCGGCGCCGACGTGGCCCTGGTGGATCTGTCCCTGCCGGACGCCGAGGGACTCGATGCGGTCACCACGCTCGCCGGGCGTTACACCCGGCTGCCCATCGTGGTGCTCACCGGGCTGCACGACGAGGACACCGCGGCCAGCGCCCTGCACGCCGGGGCGGAGGACTTCCTGGTCAAGGGCCCGAGCAGCAGCGACTCGATCAGCCGCGCCGTGCAGTACGCCATCGAACGCAAGCGCGGCGAGGAGACCCGCCGGGCCCGCGACGCCGCGGAGGCGGCCAAGCAGCGCGCCGAGCAGACCGTCCACGAGCTGGAGCGCAACTACCGGCAGTTGTTCGACAGCAACCCCCATCCGATGTACGTCTTCGACACCGAAACCCTGACGTTCCTGGAGGTGAACGACGCCGCGACCACCTACTACGGCTACTCGCGACGGGAACTGCTCGCGCGCAGCGTCACCGAGCTGTGCCTCGCCGAGGACGTCGCGTTCCTGACCGAGGCCGTCGGCACCGCGGCCACCGTCGACCGGTGGGGGCCGCTGCGCCAGGTCAAACGCGACGGGACGGTGGTCGAGGTGGCGATCACCTCGCACGTGCTGTCGTTCGACGGCCGGCCCGCCCGGTGCGCCGTGATCGAGGACATCACCGAGAAGGAGCTGCTGGAACGGCGGTTGCGCCAGTCCCAGCGGCTGGAGAGCCTCGGCCAGCTCGCCGGCGGCGTCGCCCACGACTTCAACAACCTGCTCGGCATCATCATCGGCTACGCCACCATGTGCGCGCACGACCTCGAGGTCGCCGCGCAGACCGACGAGCACTGGCGCACGTCGTACGACGACCTGCGGCAGATCATCCAGGCCAGCGACCGGGCCACCAACCTCACCCGGCAGCTGCTGTCCTTCGCCCGGGCCGAGATCGCGCAGACCCAGGTGATCGACCTGAACGCGGTGGTGACCGGAATCGAACAGCTGTTGCGCCGCACGATCGGCGAGGACGTCGAGATGAGGATCCACCTCGCCGACCACCCGTGGCCGGTCGAGGCCGATCCGGGGCAGATCGAACAGGTGCTGCTCAACCTGGTCGTGAACGCGCGCGACGCGATGCCGGCCGGCGGCACCCTCAGCATCGACGTCGAGCCCATCACCATCGACGACTACTACGCCGCGCACCACCCCGGCGTCGGGGTCGGGCGGCACATGCGCCTGCGCGTCGCCGACACCGGCGTCGGGATGAGCCAGGCGACCATCGACCGGGCCTTCGAGCCGTTCTTCACCACCAAGCCCAAGGGCCAGGGCACCGGCCTGGGCCTGGCCACCATCTACGGCATCATCACCCAGGCCGGCGGGCACGCGCACATCACCTCCGAACCGGACGTGGGCACCACCTTCACCGCGCTGCTGCCCGCCACCGACGAGCCGGCGCTGTCCGCCGAGCCGCCGGCGTTCGATCTCTCCGACGCGCGCTACCAGGCGCGCGACCACGAGACGATCCTGCTCGCCGAGGACGAGGACAGCCTGCGGCTGCTCACCCAGCGGATCCTGGCCCGGCACGGCTACACGGTGCTGCCGGCCAGCAACGGCCACGAGGCGATCAAGCTGGCCGACCGGCATCACGCCAGCATCGACCTGTTGTTGACCGACGTGATCATGCCGCAGATGAACGGCCACGACCTCGCCATCCACTTGCAGGCGACCTACCCGGCCCTGCCGGTGATCTACATGTCCGGCTACGCCGAGCCGATGCTCGCCTCGCGCAGCACCCTGCCGGCCGGCGTCACCCTGTTCAGCAAGCCCGTCACCGAACAGCAGATCCTCGACGGCGTCCGGCGCGCCCTCGACGCCCGCAAGCCGCAGCCGCCGGCCGGCGAGCCGGATCAGGAATCCGCGACGGCGGCTGGTCCACGACTGGCCTAGCAGCTCACCGGGTGGGCACCGGCGCCGGCGAGCCGGACGCCACGAACCGGGAGTTGGTCACCGCCATGGTGTGCACCTCGTCCTCGGTGAAGCCGGCCGCGAGCAGCCGTTCGGCGAACAGCGGCAGGCCGTCCTCGACCGGCGGGTTGAACGGCTGGCCGAGGTCGCTGGAGAGCAGGGAGTGTTCCGGCCCGACCTGGCGGATGTTGTCGAACAGATCCGCCCAGGAGACCTTGCCCGTGTACGGCGTGGTGAAGCAGCGTTCCAGCAGCGCGCCCTCGGCGGCCAGTTCGCGCTGTTGCGCCACCGGCAGCCGCTGCGAGGTGAATTCGGGGTGGGTGACCACGATCCGGCGTACGCCCTCCTGCCGGGCCGCGCGGACCACGGCCAGGATCTCCGCCCCGGACAGGTGGCCGGTGGCCAGCACCAGGTCGTGGCGGGCCAGCACGCGCAGCACCCGGCGCACGTTCTCGGGCACGGCCCCGTCGCCGTCCACCACGTCGACGATCTCCGGCACGATGCCCTGCTCGACCAGGTCCGCCTGCAGCGCGCCCCACATGGCCGGGGTGGCGCCGGGCAGGTCGGTGGCGACGGAGCTGCGCTGGTTGCGGGAGTCCACAGTAGGCATCCAGACGATCCGCGCGCCCTGCCGGCCGGCGATCTCCACGGCGGCCGGGTTCATGCCGCCCATCGAGCCGTTCAGGGTGATCGCCCCGAGCACGTCCACCCCGGGCACCGCCTTGCGCACGACGGCCGCCCGTTCGGCCGTGGCCACGTAATGCGACTTCACGACGAAGCCGGCGAGGCCCACCTCGGCGAAGCGCCGGGCCAGGTCCAGGTCGTCGATGCGGCGTTCCATCACGTCCGGGGCGATGTGCACGTGCGTGTCGTACGCCCCGGACACCAGGGCCCGTGCCGACGCCGACGGGACGGGGTGCTCAGTCATGGTTCTCCCTCTGATAGTTCGGCGGGGTCACCCGGTCAGGCCGGGCTGCAGTGGTGCGGAGCGCCGGCCGGCCGCCCCGGCCGTCTGGGACAGGGCGCCCTCGACGTGGCGCAGGTGGTGGCGCATCGCGGCCTCGGCGGCGTCCCGGTCGCGGGCGCCGATCGCGTCGACGATCGCGGTGTGCTCGGCGAACGACACCGGCGGGCGCCCCGGCACCAGGATCGTGCGGAACTGGAACCGCACGAGTTGCGCCCGTAGCCCGTGGATCAGGCGGGCGGCGGTCTCGTGCCGGGCCGCGGCGATTATCGCGGCGTGCAGCGCGGCGTTGGCCTCGGAGTAGCCGAGCAGGTCGTTCTGCTCCAGCTTGCGGCTCATCCCGGCCAGGATCCGGCGGATCGAGGCGATCTCGCGGGCGGTCGCCTTGACGGCGGCCCGCCCGGCGGTGAGGGCTTCCAGCGCCGTCCGGGCCTGCAGCACCTCGATGGCCTCGGCCTCGGTCACCATCCGGACCCGGGCGCCGCGGTGCGGGGTGAGCACGACGACGCCGTCCTGACCCAGCCGGACCAGCACGGTGCGCACGATCGCGCGGCTCACCTGCAGGCGTTCGGCCAGGTCGGCCTCGACCAGCCGTTCGTTGGGCATCAGCTCACCGCTGTAGATCAACGCACGGAGCCGCTCGTAGGCGTCGTCGGCCGCGGCCGGCGGACGGGGCAGCGTCACACCGCGCTCACCTCCCGGCCAGAGCCAAAGCCCGACAACCCTGGCTTCCGTACGCATTGGATTGCTAACAATCTTGCGCACAGCATCGTGCCGGCGCGGCGTCCTGTCAACGCGGCCACGCACTGCTCAGGGGTGTGATCACGACGACACGAGGCGGATCTACCGCCGTCACAGGCCTCGGACACGCCGCGACAGCTGATCCACACTGCTCTAGCATCTCGTCCGGACGCGGGCCGGCAAGCGTGGACGTCGATTCTCTGTACATCCACATCGGTCGGACGAACGGTCAACACCCACCGTCCATTCAGGTGGAGTTCCAGGAGCCAGACCCCGGAAGGCAAACCATGATCACCGTCGCCGCGGCCTCGCGAACGTTCAAGGGCAAGTCCGGGCGCGTCGAGGCGCTGAAGGAGATCGACCTCACCGTCGGCGAGGGCGAGTTCATGGCGGTCATCGGCCGCTCCGGCTGCGGCAAGTCGACGCTGCTGCGCATGATCGCCGGCCTGATCAAGCCGACCGGCGGCGAGGTGTCGATCGCCGGCGAGCGGGTGGTGGCGCCCCGGCGTGACGTCGCGATGGTCTTCCAGCGGCCGGCCCTGCTGCCCTGGCGTTCGGTGCAGGACAACGTGCTGCTGCCCGTGGAGATCTTCCGCTGGCGCCGCTCGCGCGGGCGCAGCAACTGCTGCAGATGACCGGCCTGGCCGGCTTCCGCAAGCGGCTGCCGCACGAGCTGTCCGGGGGCATGCAGCAGCGGGTGTCGCTGTGCCGGGCGCTGACGAGGAGCTGGCGGTCGAGTTGCAGCGCATCCACATGGAGCTCGGCACGACCATCGTCTTCGTCACGCACTCGATCCAGGAGGCCGTCCTGCTCGCCGACCGGGTGGCCGTGCTCAGCGCCCGCCCGGCCGGCTCCGCAAGATCGTCGAGGTCGACATCCCGCGACCCCGGTCGTTCGGCCACAACGCCCACCTGGAACAGGTAGCGGACGCGTCCGCCGAGCTGCACCAGCTCCTGCTCACCGAACAGCACCTGCCGAACACGCCGCCGGCCGCAAGAGTCTGAGCAGGCACTCGACCTGGCATCGCCTGCTCCGCCCCTTCCCCACTGCGGGTCCCATTCGTCGCGCCACTGCCCCCGCCGCGGCCCCACTTCAGGCGACCTTAAATTCTGATAAATCGTATTTGTCCGAGGCGGCATTGCCAACATCAACGATCTTGGTCATATTTCGCCCGCGGGAGGGCAGCCCGCGGGAGGGCGCCCGGCGACCAAGATTGCCGTGGGGGCCACCTTCGGATAGCGGGTGCCCCTCCCCTCGCCGCGACGCCTGGTCGGCACAACCGTGGGCCGGAGCCCACCGTCCACAATCGGATCGGACTTTCTCAACCGAGCAGCACCTGGTTGTGCTGCGGGTTCGCGTAGTCCAGCGACGCCGGGGCCGGGGCCAGCGCGGAGCCGGCCGGCGCCGGGGCGGCCTTCGGAAAGGTCACCTCGGTGATCAGCGACGCGCCGACGAGCGCGGCGGCCACGACGATTCTGACGATCGTTGCTCGCATGTGTGGTCTTCCCTTCGGGTCGGTCATCCGCCAGCAGGCCGCCGGCGGCACGGTCATCCGCCGTCGGCACCGCCAGCGGATCATGAAGAGGGCCGGCTATCCGCCGACGGCGCGGGTCATCCGTGCCGGCCCCACGGTCCGGGCTGAATCATGCCGTCGCCCGCACTGGAGATCCCGGGCCGGGTCGTTGGGTGCCCGATGGTGGCGTGGCCGGCT
>Ga0307512_10006264_pt1 | contig 12105 bp, 14 predicted proteins | sample 14_EM_MG_FD_200267 | JGI IMG/M metagenome (GOLD analysis project Ga0307512, IMG submission 200267) | Populus trichocarpa ectomycorrhiza microbial communities from riparian zone in the Pacific Northwest, United States - 14_EM | ecosystem: Host-associated > Plants > Roots > Unclassified | place... | reverse complement strand
GCCTAGGCCTTATTAGCTACTTTTAATCTTGTATTTAACCCCTCTGGCCTGACCCAGACCTGTGTGCAATCGAAAAGCTCGCTTTTTCCCCCTTTCTTGTGTGCTTTTTCCAGCGGTCGAGCGATTAACAACCGCCATTCCGCTTTACTTTCGCTCCTTGCGCGTTCTCGGATCGAGCGTGCTTGGTTCTATTGCTTATTGCCTTCCATTTCCTTCGAACTCACGGCGGACTTTCCGTCTGCGATTTAAAGGGTATAGAAAGAGATATTTGAACAGTGAACAGTGATAAGTAAGGTAGCCTCTCACTCCACGTGCGGAACGACCTAGACCCGACCCTTTCGATAATTGCATATTTGCCGCGCATTTCCGACCTCTTTCCTACAGTACGCTCCCTTAGGCCTTATAAGCCAGGCTCTTCTATTAGACTTTTTCAGTAAATTTTCTTAGCTCTGAACACCGGCTTCGTCCTCATTCGCTTTGTTTCATCTTCCTGTCTCGTCTCTTCTCGACTTTGTGTGTAGTGTACTTGTTCATGAAAACCTACCTGCCTGACCTCATCAGGGAGGGGAAATGATGCCTGTCTTTACCCTCCTTCTGTTTGCATGCCAAATATAGTCATCCATGGCGAGCCAAGTCAGCCACGTAAGTGCCGCCCGTAAGCGTAGAAGGCCCCAGAGCAACTTAAGGCAAGCCCGCGCCTCATTGTGCCCATTAGCACTGCAGCTGGTCCGTGCAGTGCGCGCAGTGAGGACCGCAATAACAAGAGCAAGCCATCTCCCGACAGTTCACGGTCGGGTGCGTGCGGGCATGCTCTCCCCTCGTTCTGCACTCTTGGTCGACGATCACTGCCATTTCGCTGCCACTGTTCCTGCGTACAGCCGAACTCGCCACCCCGCCCACATCTCTCCACACTTGAGAATTTCCACCGAAGTCCGTCAACTTTCCTTGGTTGAACTTGGTCTCAGCTTGTGCGCATCCTTGGCGCGGCGCTTCATCCCCTGATCCGGTAAGAGGAGGTGCAGCCTGAGGTATAGAGGGACCCTATCTCACCTCCCATGTCTATTCCCTGCTTTCCAATCGCCATTGTCCCGCCGATTTGGGGACAAATGGTGTCCCGTCTTCCTCGTCGTCATTATTGTCGAGAATAACGGACAAACCAAGACATGTCGCGAGAGGCATTTTGCCACTAGGGTCCACGTCCAGGGGGTCAGCTTGAATGCGCTGCCCGCATGGCCCGCGGCCATCATCGTGCACTTGCATCGGCCCACTTGAGACCCACGACTATATATGGAGACGGGATTTGCTATTCCGAGCGGTTCATGAGCAGATTCCGAGGTGATGCCAGGTCATCGGGGCAGTCTATTTCCCTGTGTCTGGGAAGATGGGATCATCATTGGCCGTCTTTGGCACCGCTAGGGCAATCAAGAATGATCTTCCCTTCAGGGCGTCAACACCGTCATACCATAACTTCATCGACGAGCGTTTTAATCTTACTCGCGACGACACGTTTCCTGGTCAATTCAACTTAAAGGAGATCCCCTCTCAGCATGTGCGCCTCTAAGTTAGTCTGTCTCACATCAACCATCTACGAATACGTCCCAATGGGGGTGCATCCTGAGTCCGCCGGCTACTCCACCAACGCAAGGCTGATTGGCTGACGGGTTACGTGAAGTGTACCGTAACGTCCCTCCCTGTTGGCCCCGCCCCGCCCTCCAATCAATTTCACACTCTTTTCCAATCCTCAAAGAGGGGAAGGAAACCGGAAGACAGAGAAAATTAACCAAGTTGCCTGTCGCCCGTGACGAGCACGATTATGATGGCCTGCTCGTCCATCGCAGCGCCGAACCTCGCCGCACGAATGCTCCTGTCGCACGTGCGCTATTGGTGCTGACAGCAGCCACAAAGGAAAGAAGCTCTCGCGAGGTGAACTGAACTCGCTTCGACGTTCCAGACGGCGCGACGGGGAAGAAAGGAAGTCAGCGTAAGTCTACCTGCATTTTTCCGTCCAGCGCTACGACGCACGTTCCACCGCTAGTGAAATTTCCTACGGTGGAGCGTGCTATCTCGAAGGAAGCAATTCCACGCAATGCGACGATTTCGGCCGAAATTAATGCGCGCGAACAATGCTCCCGAAGCCTTAGTGACGTGTCCACACAGAAGTGTACAGTACGCGTGATATTGTCAATGTGCTCAGTTCCAACGGAAGTAGGCGCTGAATTGAGAGAACTCGGTTAGGTTCCTTGTTCACTTGTCTTGTCTAGGACAGCAAATACAGACATTGAGTGGAGAATGTTGGGGGTTCGGGAGAGGGTCCTCGGGCTTGTGCTAGTAAATCGGATAAGAGGCGGAAGATGTTGACGAGATGCGCTCTATTTGCTATACATGGTAAAGTAAATGTGAGAGAGGCAGAGAGGGAGAGCGAATTGTTGAGATAATTGATAAATCAATAATGATAACTAATTGATTGGGGCAAGTGAGCAACGCTGTAACCCCATTTCTATATTTCAACCCGGTTCTGGTCCACGACCGTTCGTTGGTCTCCCTCCCATTTGCTCCCTCCGCTATGTCTGCCCCTACCAAGAATGCCGCCCCGCCTCTCCCCATCGGCCAAGCGGTGGCAGCAATGCCCAAGAAGAAGCCCTATCCCTTCTGGCTCGGAGGTACTGCATTAACTTTCCTGACTCCTCTCCCTCATATCGCCCGCCACACAACGACATTTGGGGTCACGCGAATGGTGCTCACCATCGTCCTTCGCTAGGTGTCGCCGCGACAATCGCCGCATCGATAACGCAGTAAATATCTTTACACACCCAAGCTCTAATATGGACTCTCACCCTTACCTCGCTTCCTGTAACCAGCCCGTTAGACCTCACCAAAGTACGCTTGCAGGCCTCGGGCGACAAGCGGATGATATCATCCATAAAAAAGACTGTCCGCACCGCTGGTGAGCAGCTTCTCCCTTATCCCCCCGGTCCCATCTCCCCTTCCCTCATATACTTTCCCCCCTCTGTCCCCGCGCCACGTGCTTCGATCCATCGACTTTGAATTTCTCACGGCAATTCATGGCAATCTTTGTTTTTGTTGCGCAGGTGTCCGCGGCCTCTTTGACGGCATTACCGGAACATGGATGCGGCAGATGAGCTATTCGTTATGCCGTTTTTGGGCATACGACGAGAGCAAGAGGATTATCGGTGCTGGTGCGTCATCTTTCTTGTAACCATTACGTGAACTCCCCCCCCGCCCCTCCTTGCGACCGCATCTCTCTGGCGTGTCACATACTTCCTCTGTGATAGGACCTGGGATTGACACACCTTTCTAGGACCCAACTCACCTCCGTGGAAACTTGCTGCTGCGGGATGCATGGGTATGACTAAACCCCGTTTCCGGTCGGAAGGATCCTTGCTCATGTCCTACCCTTCTTTGCAGCTGGCGGGATTGCGGGTATCATCGGAAACCCCGGAGGTACGCCTACGACACTTGCCCAAGGGATAGGCACTGACGATTTTCCATACGTTTACAGAGATAGTTATGGTGCGCGATAGCTGCGGACTGGTTCATCTCTGCAACACATGACCAACCTTGCCTCCCTCTAGGTCCGCCTACAAGGCGACTTTGCAAAACCACCCGAGAAACGATTCAATTATAAGCACTGCTTTGATGCTCTTTTCCGCGTATGCGATGCTCGGAACTTCGTGTCCTTGAATTTTCACTGATACACAGCCGCCCAGATGGTCCGTGAAGAGGGTGCATCATCATTAGCACGAGGAATGGGGCCGAACGTGTTCCGTGCGATTCTCATGAACGCGAGTCAACTCGCTTCGTACGTATTCGTCGTTTCTTGGCCTGCGTTGTCGTCTCATCCTCCACAGTTATGACTTTTTCAAGGCGGAGTTGCTCAAGACTCGCTTCTTCAACGATGACATTTATTGTCATTTCACCGCGAGCTTCGCTGCGGTAAGGGATCCAATGACATATGCCTCGCCTGTTTAATTGCTGACCAACTGCTGGTTCAGGGCACTGTGGCTACGACAGTCTGCTCACCCGCCGACGTGCTCAAGAGCCGCATCATGAATGCTTCTGGGCCAGGCTCATCTGTGCGTTTCACTTCTCCACTTCTTCTGCCCTCATTGACATGATCGCGCCATACCAGTCTACGCTGAAGGTGATCCGCCACTCGATGCAAACAGAGGGACCGGCGTTCATGTTCAAGGGATGGCTCCCGGCATGGTCCCGTCTGCAACCAACGACGATCCTCATTTTCGTCACATTAGAACAGCTCAAGGGCTTGGTTGACTGGGGGCGCGCCAAAGGTATCGCGGTGTAGAACAAACACCCCGAGTAGACTTTTCTTGCAATGTTTTGTGCATATACCTATCAAATGTACTTACAGCCGAGACGATGACGAATCTTCCATACTTGCTCATGATGATGATGACGGACTTGAGTGACATTGTTGGAATAGCAGAACGCCAGGGTCGCTAACTGGGTGACAATCTGTCGGTCTTGATGCGCGATCTGCACGGCGCAGGTTTGATTCATGTAGGCATGCAGGTGTATTGGCATTTTAGAGATACATGACATGACAACTCGAGCGGCGAAAGAGATATGGGAAGTAGAGACCTAGACCACCGTGCCTGCGTTCGACGCAATACGTGGCCACAAGTCCGCCTAGAGTATGAGTGGAAAAGATATCAGTACTAGTGAGAAAAAAAAATACATCCAGGTACTGACACATTCTTTCGCGACAGGGCCAGTGATGGCGGAGCCTTTCATCTCACCCTTGGGGTTTACGATGACACCAGCGTTATCCTACAGGATGGCCACATGAGTCATACAGCAGTTCTCGAGCTGGATTGAGACGCACCTCAAAGTAGAGGAACAGGCCATCACGCCGACGCCACGCTTTGCGTTGACGGATGACGACGATAGGCATCGCTGCACAAGTGTAAAGGTTGGCGAGAGGTCTCCACAACAACGACAAGGGAAAAGAAAAAAGACGCACTCTTCTTACGAAGTTCTGGTTTTCCCTTCTTCACAGACGCCACGACCATGTCGCCAACGCCAGCATCAGGAAGACGGTTTAGATGCGAGCCAAAGCCAAAGGGCTCGATGAGGTAAAGTGACTTTGCACCGCTGTTATCTGCGCAGTTGAGGACGGCACCGACGGGCAGACCGAGGGTAAGACGGAATTTGTTTCCGGAAGATCCTGCACCTGTTAACACAAAAGATAATGAGGAAGTGCCACCTGGGATGCTGTAGGGCAGCGACGCACCGCGCTTGGACATTTTGTTGGTGGGTGCTGTAGTCAGTCACCGCTTGGGGTTTTGTCGATTTGTCGTTGGTATCTAGTCACGTGGTGGCGTAGAGCTGTATAGTTTATCGGGATCTGCCATTTAACCCGTTTTGGTAATGTTCATATTCGTCTGTGTGCTGCTGTACACTAAACACTAAACCCCTCCACCCAAGTGCCCAAGTGCCAGGTTGTGACTAGTACTGTACGTGCCACATCGAGTTAGATCAGTTAGGTTTTCTGTCGACTCATCCCATTACACTGCCAGGTATCTGTAATGTACCTGACTGCGCCGCATTGCCACCAACTTTGAGTGGGGCTGTCTTGGACCCACACACTTTGAACCCGGGGGGAGCATATTCGTCTGTAGTATACTGTCAGCTGGATTGTATGGAAGCACAGTAGGGTACAATAGAAATGTAAGGGGATATGAAATAATATACTGTGTGAAAGTTGGTTGGTTTATTGATCGGGTCAGTTGCTATGCTCGGATGTCCAAGTCTATTCTGAGTCAAGGTTGAACTTGAGCAAGAAAGCTCAGCCCGGTCTGGCTCAGCTTCTTGTCCGTCTTAAGGGTCCACTCAGCCAGCCAATCCCCTCTTCATTCATATCCTTGCTTTCCTTATCTTTCCTCTTTCTCTTCTCTATTCCTTTCTTGTCCTTTATCCCCCACCTGCCCTTCTGGGCCCCTCATCAATTCCCACCGTCTGCCTCATCCACCACTTAATACCCCGCCTTCCCACATCAATAATACTGCTCATCCATGTCCTCAAGTGCCTCTTCATCTTCCAACACACCGACGCCGGCTGCTGCTGGCCCGTCCAATGGCACACGCCTCTTGCTCACTAATAACGACGAAAAGAACAGGTATGTGTTTCATCGCCGAGCGCAGTACACCCTATTAACCTCTCGCAGCGTCGTCATCAAAGTGGGCATGGTTGGGGACTCTCAGATCGGAAAAACGAGCTTGATGGTCAAGTACGTCGAAGGGAGCTTTGATGAGGATTATATCCAGACGCTGGGTACGTTTCATCCGCTCCTCCCAACATTGCGTAGATCCCTATTGTTAATCTGTGGCGTCCGCCCGCGAAGGCGTCAACTTTATGGAGAAGACGATCTCAGTGCGACGGACGACGATCACATTCTCCATCTGGGACCTGGGCGGGCAGCGCGAGTTCGTGAACATGCTCCCACTCGTCTGCAATGACGCAGTGGCCATCCTATTCATGTTCGACCTCTCTCGCAAGTCGACGCTCAATTCGGTCAAAGAGTGGTACCGTCAAGCGCGGGGGTTCAATAAGGTGCGCTCCTTTCTCTCTACTCACTGGATCTGGAGCTGACGTGTAACACGGTATATGTAGACAGCGATACCATTTCTCATTGGAACCAAGTTTGATACCTTTTCGACATTCCCACGCGACGAGCAGGAGGAGATCACAAAGCAGGCCAAGCGCTTCGCCAAGGCGATGCACGCGTCACTCATCTTTTGCTCGACATCCGCATCGATCAACGTGCAAAAGATCTTCAAAATCGTGCTCGCAAAGGCGTTCGACCTCAAATGCGTCATTCCCGAGATTGAGGGGGTCGGCGAGCCAGTACTGCTCTACGTGGACGTGTGAGTGCCCGGTGCGAACCTTATTCCCCCCTCCGCGCCCTGCATCCGCGCGGACTGTGCGATACACGCCCACGCAGAGTTTGTCCATGCTCTGGCGCGGCGCTATACCGTGCCTGGGTGTACATGGATTCTTCCGGGTTGTCATTCCTGTCGTTTTATTTTGCACCTCGCGCCCACTGTAGATATCCCACCCCCTTTTGTCTCCGCTCCTGCATTATTTGTCGTCGTTCCGATCCATTGTTGCTGCTGCTGCATATCACGCTCCAACCCATCCATCCGTCGCTTTTATTCACCCCACACGTCGCAACCCGTGCCTCTATCCCAACAATCCATATTTCAGACCGTATATTTGTCCGGCCTTTTTTACTTTGCGTTACATATTGGGGGGTCCACGTTGACGCCACCCACGCTCGTTAAAGTCCTGAACCCCCGACAGCCATATGTTTTGCCTCGATTCGCACCTTACTATGTCCTAACATGTTTCTTCCTCGGAATATCGGTATTAATGCATTTATCGAGGTTACTCTGGCAAACGAAGCTTGGTGAACATGGGGATGGGGCTATTTTGGGGATGGGGTTGTTTGTTTTCGGGCCGGACACGGACCGGTTATTGTAGATTAGTGCCTGCCTGTGAATCGCCTCTCGGAACTGTTGCCACTATTACCTTGTAAGCATGTCCTCAGGATCGACGTCCTCACTCCTCTCATACCCCGTCTCTGAACCTGAACCGTCCACATCTACCTCCCTCCCTCGATCCACTCCACCCCGTGAGCTCCTCAAGAACCGTCTCTACGTCGGCAATCTTCATCCAACCGTGGACGAGTGCGCCCTACTCTCTCTGCTCCTCTAAGGGAGCACCCGAGCCAACAAAGCGATGCTAACCGGTCTCTCCTTGCCCCAGATACACCCTCATCCAAGTCTTCTCCAAATTTGGGAAACTCTCGCGTCTCGATTACCTCTTTCACAAGACCGGTGCACTGCGCGGCAAGCCCCGAGGCTACGCCTTTGTGGAGTACGCGAGCGATACGGTGAGTTGAGTTCCACTGTGTCCACCCTCTCGCGCCCCCTGGAACGAGAAAGATTATTATTATCATGTGCTCATCCTGGGTCTATCTCTTTCCCTACCCTCCGTCCTCATGGCTCCACGCCATACCTCCTTGATCTTCTCCCACCCCGCGCAGACCCCGGGGGTGGGGGGGATGACCGTCCACGGTGGTGCGAATCAATGTGATTAATTGCAAGATGGAGGGGGGGGGAGTGTGGGGGGCTCTTAGACGTTGAACGTATTCTGAACCATGGGACCCACTTTGTACAGGACGCCGCTGCGGCGCTTGGAGCGGCAAACGGCAAGGTGTTGAGGGGACGACACATCACCGTCACGTACGCGCATCAAGCGCCTCTCGATGCCCATGCCCACGCAGGCTCTTCGTCGCGTCGCACGCCTCAACAAGCGGCGCTGCACGGCGACTCTGGACGACCGACGACGCTCAGCTTGCTAAAGAGCGTTCCGACGACGCGCTCGAGGTACGCACAAAAGAAAACAATCCCCGTCCTTATTATCTCTGTCTTGTGCTGACTGAAAGTGATGGGTTCTTTTTATTCCCTCGGATGATGGGAATATAGGACGGACGATAAGATCGCGCAGATGGAGGCAAAGTTGTTGCAGCTCGCACAGGCACCCCCGACCGGCACGGAACCTCCCGCGCCAGCGCATCCATCACTCCCGGCCAAGCCGGGCACACATCCGCAACCAATATCCACATCTGTCGAGGCGGCGCCGACCCCAATCCCAAAAATTAAGCCACCATTCCCACGCGTGGCGAGGCCCGGGCGACCGTCACCGTCACAGCAGCAACAGGCGGTTGCGGGCTCTATGTTGTGCGCTACCTCTTCGCGCAAGAGTAACGCGGCACTCAAAGGGGTGAAGATCGTAAGGAAGAAGGACAAACCAAAGGTCGAGGGTGCGGGCGTGGGGTCATGTTAACCCGTAATGCTTCATCTGCTGTTCTTTAGTCTTAATAGTAATTTTCTTCGGGAGCTTGTGTGAGGTCGAAAACCATCCTATTAGATAAATTGCCAGTGCAAGGCTTGGCGCTGCCAATCTATCAGATAGCTTTTGCGAAACTGGGAACTTATCTTATTCCTTGGTCCAGTCACGGCACAATCACATGAGATACCAAATTAAAGTGTAAACGATACAAACAAGTCAGTGGTTTATGGGCAATAACAGACAGAAAGTAGAAACCGAAAACAAGGTGATGGCTGACACAAGCTCAGGCTGATAACAATCGTAGCGTAGTCCCGAGATCATACAGGATAATACAACAAGAAAAGCAATATAGAGCAGGCGAGTGGTAGTTAGGCGTGCCACCGCGAAACGCACTTTGGTCCAGTGACGCTCGCTGGGTCGGCGCGCGCTGGGCAGTGAGGTAGAGGACGGCCTTGAAAAAAGAGCGACAAACAGCGTTACATAGACACCGGCAATTACAGTGGGCATGATTATGAGTCCGAAAATGATGGCCGCCGTCTCGGATATTATTAAAAGGTGTGCCACCAGGCCAAGGACAAGAGAGACAGCAGAGGAGCATAGGAGCAGTAGGGCGATCCTAAGTGCGTATTGCACTCGCACTGGCTCAACGCGATCCAATGCGGCGCGAATATTTCGGACCCATGGCCGCAGCCAAATTAACACCGCAAACGCGGTGCTTGTCGTGGTGAGCACAATGCTCGAATTCCAGGTGACGCTGACGTCGACACGTGAATCGGAAGACGCCACATTGTAGTCCCCAACGAGGAAACCTGGGAAGATCGGCGATGGAAAACTGGTCTTTCGAGCGAGTCAGTAAGACTACGACACTCCCATGTCGAGGGTCGACATACCCCTGGAGGAATTACGTCCCTAGCTAGCATCGCTACCTTGGCAATTACAACAGTTTTTGATCCACTTCCGTTGCCAGGAAATGAGCCTTTGTGAAGGTTGTGTAAATGAGGCGACCATGGTTCATGGGACGATGGTAATTGGGAGTGATTTGTTAAAAAACCCACCGCATCGTATCTCAGCCTCCCGGATCTCTGGCATTGAACCTTGGAGATGTTTCATCACCACATTAGGCTCGAGGCTATCCAGGAACTACTGCAATGAGGGAGACGGTAGGACTGATGAATAAACAATAAGCATACAGCACCACCGATGCATGCCAGGTCATTATCATGAACAAGAGCCATATCGCAACCAGGGGCCTTCTGCGTAATCGAACCTCAGTTATCATCATGGGCGCACGCGCGACAATCCATAGAATCACTCACGTCAGCAATATACTATATACTATAACAGGACATGAAGTGGGTCCTGATACTTCGAAACGTTAAAAATAATGCAAAAAATATAAGTAAGACTTTACGTCGGTATCGGCAGGAAATCCTATGGGCTCTACTACTAGTTGCCTGCCACTGGCAGGTTCAGGTTCGTGCTCGCCTATATCGGGGGTGGGTCCGGCTCCCCGAAGTCTTGGCCATATTTTTAGTATCCGGGCGACACGGAACCCCCGCACGAAGATACATTGATTTTCGGGTAGATCCTGATAAAGCAATATCAAGAGGATGACCTTACGAGATCCACTGAAACTGGCACTAGCGTACCTCGCCGCTTGGACCTATCCTCAATACCGCACCCCCATGAACTTGTCGCTGTTCAATAACAACACCTGCAACCCCCGACATCTGTATCCCAAATGAAACCTCTGCTTCCCTTGGTCCCTCATGGAACGCAATATTGATCCATGACTTTGCACAGTGACGCCCAGTGACGAGTGTTATATCCTGTATGCGGTTGACTCCAAGGCCAAGTTTCTCAGCAAATGCGAACCAGTAATCGATATGCTTGATTATCCATTTCCTGAAATCGCCCATGGCAATCGTATCCTTTCGTTGCGCTGCCACAGGAAGGGACAACACAGCTCCTCGCTTCTCGGGGCATGAGGCTGTCACATGTGAATGATGGTCGGGTCTAGTTCGATGTAAGCGACCACTCTTCATGAGAATATGAGACCGTATTACCCCGAGGCATACACATCAGGTACACGGGACAGGTTGGCAGACCTCGAACAGAAATCCTTTGTACCTTCCGTACCCCCGCAGATAAAGTCTTCGAGGCACAATGGCTCATGACATTCCGGAACACCAAATTTTTGGTGGGATGGATGATCTCCAGGGAGGGAAATGTTAAACAAACGATGAAAACAGCCATTGCGGATAAAACCGACGTCGCCAACTTCTACGGCATCATGCAACCCTCCAGGACTGGGCTCCCACAAGGCTGTCCGTAATCGGGATAGTTGATTGCAAGCGTTTCACGGAAGGTGTCGCAGGGTCGGTGGGACATCGGGAAACTTGAATTGATCCTGTTATCACAAGGGGGATAGGAGGAAGTCAAAGGTTGAGCGCTAAGCACACCACACAAGGAGACCAAATATATGGGTGCTGATAAAAACAAGCGCCAGGTCCACAGCAATCAGTTTGTGCCATCCCAGTGAACTACAGGGACAGCGCAAACTGCAGTTCTAGTGTCGGACCAATCAAGCCCCTGTCCGAGACCACGACATCTGTCCGAGTCTATCAGGATGAGGCGTTTGACTAGTTCGAATTTCTTAAGTTGATTGTATGAAGTGCTTCCTCAAGTTTGCATCGAGAAGCCTGAATACTGGAGTGCAAGTGCCAGTGGGCGGTTTCGCCCCAAACTCGGAGCACCGTTCGAACTCCGCTCGACGGCGGACCACACCGGGCCGCAAGTGGCGAGTCGGCAATCGCAAGGCGCAAGGCGATGTGAAGTCAGGAATTTTTTTCACCGAAAAATGCGCAAATCGGACCACCTGAAAAAAAATCGTCCTCGACAATATTAATGGTGATCAAACCGGAAACCGGAACATGCGGATAGCACAGCTTTCTGCTTTCTCTTGATCCTCCTGCCGCAGATCTCCGTTCAGCTTCGGTATCCCTTTACTCGTGTCGAATTCAACTGCAAGCTTGAGGGCTTCCGCTAGTTCCTCCACGCGAAGCGGGCGGATAGCCACGGTGAGGCATTGCAGGAGCCGATGAGCGAGTGCGTTGGCGCCAACTTCGCGGTGGTCGGAACGAAAGCTGGTCAGCGCTACACAGCACACGAATATTCTCATGAGTCCTATGATCGGGACAACGATCTCCA
>Ga0307512_10006263_pt1 | contig 12107 bp, 16 predicted proteins | sample 14_EM_MG_FD_200267 | JGI IMG/M metagenome (GOLD analysis project Ga0307512, IMG submission 200267) | Populus trichocarpa ectomycorrhiza microbial communities from riparian zone in the Pacific Northwest, United States - 14_EM | ecosystem: Host-associated > Plants > Roots > Unclassified | place... | reverse complement strand
ATTCACGCAGAGTGCATCACGCAGATCATAAGATGTACAAAAGAGTGTATTAATGGTTAAAACCACGGCGTATGTTAGCACTAAGTAATGCCATCAAGTCATCGCGACGATCGCCAGACCATCAACAAAAGTAATAGGAGGACTATGGAGTGGAAAAACCTGTTCCAGCACGCTGAAAAGCCATGGTAAAACGTGATGATTTTAAACTGCAGCGACCTGCTCAACCTTCTCTGCGAGGAGCTTCTTCGCGTTTTCACGAGCAACACGGCGCAGGAGCTTGCCAGAGTCGGCCTTGGGGACGCTGTTGACGAATTCGATACCACTGGAGAGGGCTTTGTAGGAGACCTTGTGGTCGGTGACGTACTTCGCGATGATGTTCTTCAACTTGGCCTCCTCTTCGGGGTACTTAGCGATCAGAGCGGCCGTCTTCTTCTCGGGGACGATGAAGGCGAAGGGCAACTCTCCGTGGAACTCATGGGGGATGCCGACGACACACACCTCGGAAACAAACGGATGCTCGGTCAAGTGGGCTTCCATCTCTGCGGGGGCGACCTGGAAACCGCGGACCTTCAACATCTCCTTCAGGCGATCGACGATGAAGATCTCCATGTTTTCGTCAATCGTCACTTCGTCACCAGTGCGGACCCAACCATCGACGAAGGTCTCCTTGGTCGCTTCCGCGTTGTTGCTGTAGCCGGAAGCCATCGAGTGGGTCCTGACGATTAATTCTCCGGGCTCGTTAAAGCCGGCGTAGGTGCCGTCAGCCCTTTGGACACGGGCAACAATACCAGGCAAGAGAACACCAGCAGAGACACTGGGCTTGTCGCGCTGTTCACCGTTGGTCTCCATGCTGACCATGCCAGCCTCGGTGAGACCATAGCACTGGAAGACAATGACTTGAGGGAAGAGAGCGACGAGTTGCTTGACCCGTTCGTTGGAGAGGGGAGCAGCACTGCTCAAGATGGTGCGGAGACTGGAGAGGTCAAACCTCCTGACCTCCGGACGTTGGCAGAGCATAACAGCGATAGGTGGGACGAGGAAGAGGTCGGTGATCTTGTATTTGACAATGCTCTGAAGCATATCCGTGAAGCTGAATTTTAGCATAACTACAACAGAGCTGCCGCAGTACAACTGGAAGAGCAAGTTGTAGAACATTCCGTAGATGTCTAAATGTGATTGTCAGTATCGGACGTTTGATTGGAGAAGGGTGTGTACTAACGGTAGAGAGGCAAGACTACAGACCAAGGCACAGGCAACTGATTAGTGAGGACTTAAATAGCACCAGTGAATGGAAGCTTACTGTTCATGGAAACATCACCTGGCTGGAACCGCTGTGGCACATCAGGATTCCCTATCAGGTAAGTGGTGGCGCACATCATCACAGTGGCGATAATCATGTAGTGCGAGATGGCGACGGCCTTGGACTTCCCGGTGGTTCCAGAAGAAAAGTTGTAGAACTGCGAGAGGGAATAATTTCAGCAAAGGTGAAATCCATTGGAGTGAGAATACTTACGGCGATCCTTGTCTTGGCTTCGTCCTCGGCCAAGAACGACTCATTGAAGAGGGGTTCAGGGTACAAGCAGTTGCCCTCCTCAGCGAGCTCATCAAGGGTTTGGTAACCTTCGGGGGCGGGTTCTTCACCATTGGGAATGATAATAATCCTGTCTTCGGAAAGACCAGCAAGCTTGGCAGCCTCCAAACCGGTGGTGAAGATGGAATGGTGAACCACGAGCAGCTTGGCCTTGGTTGTATTGAACTGGTACAAAAGTTCGTCGACTGAGAAGGCGGGGTTGGCCGCGGCGGCGATAGCACCAAGCCTGTGCGCAGCCCAGGCGGTGATGGGGAACTCGACATGGTTGGGAGTGAAGAAAGCGACACAGTCGTTGTTACCGATGTTCCAGCGGGCCTTCATTATGTTGGCGAGACCGTAGGTGCGAGTTCGGATCTCCTCGAGATGGTAGCTCCTGCCTGTGTCATTGTCAATGAGCCATGGAGCGGTCTCAGGGCGGATTGGCCTATTGGGGTGTTGATAGTCAAGGAAGAACTGGGCGATGGTCATGTTGGAAGGAATATGTGGGACAGTGCCATTGGGGGAGACGAATTCTTGGATGGTTTGCTGAAACATGGTGATTATGGGCAGGGTAGATTAGAGAGTAGGAAAAGGAGGGCAGAGAGCGAGTTATTTAAAACCCGACCGGTCTGGAGGGGTTATAAGATTCACCTGGACCTTCTGTGTGTCCAGACTTGCGCATTATTGTACGGACAGGTTGGAAGTTGGGGTTTCCTCAGCCCCACCCCACCCCCCGTGGCGCCAAAAGACAATGATTGAATGTAAGATTCGTGTTTCATGCCGCAGAGAGCACAAAATTCATCTGATCTCACTGCGGTCTGGGACAGGGCGATGGTGAACATGGGAACAACGTGGAAGTGGGACAATTCTGATCTCGATCGATGAATATGATCACTCAACTAGGGACAGACGATCGCTCGAACGTTTTCACTGAACTGGTGGGGTTCACCAACTGGAGGGATGTTTCCCAAACTGACACTCCGTCATCCTCGGGTTCGACCTGCGGCTATCTTGTGCCCATGGCTCATAATTGTTCTTCCATGAATACGGCTGCGGTCTTCGCAAGGGGAAACTTGAACTGCTAAAAAACCAGGCGTCTGTCGGCCGCTCGCTGGAACAACTTATGCACTACTAGTATCCCTGCATCAGGAGAACCGCATGGGCTTCTAACGCTTTTTGGGCTGTACTCTGCTTCAAGCAGAGGGAACAATTTTCCGGTTTCCTGATGGCTGCCCGGGGGCTCACTATCGTCCCGTAGGCCCCATAATAGAACCCAGTGTTGGACAAGACCTCGAACATACCATAGCTCCTCCCTCGTCTACCTTCTTATCCATTAATGCTTCTTAATTCCTTCCACTCATCCATAGATATGTCTACCGATGAGGGTGGTTTCAGATTGTATGTCATTTCCCACTCCATTTTTCACACTTTCTCATTCACTCACTAGGAACGACGAGACGCTTCCCATCGAGAAGCAAGTCACAGAAAAGCAGTCCAGTGCATCTCTTCCATCGACAGCACTCGGTGGTTCATCCGATAATGTCGGAGCCAAGGAGAATGGGCTCTACTGGGAAGGCTACTTGGAAGAGGAGTACATCGAGAAGAGGCATTCGAAACCCATTCGCAACTTGCGCTACATATTCTTCTCGGTCTACCGACGACTTTTCGGCATAATATTCGTGGCCAACATGTCGGTCTTCATTGTTCTCACTGCGACACATCAGGCGAATACTAGAAAGATCGCCTACGCCGTCATCTCTAACCTCTTTGTTTCCATCCTTATGCGGCAAGAATATGTCATCAACACCCTGTTCATTATCTTCACGGCTTGGCCACAATCGACCCCCTTGACCATCCGGCGAATCTCGGCTCGTATATTCCACATTGGTGGCCGTAAGTGTCGAAAATTTCCTCTCCTGTCATTCAACGCTCACTCATGATGCTTCAGTCCACTCCGGGTGTGGTATCTCCGGCGTTATTTGGTTGATCCTTTTCGTGGCGATGGGAACCCGTGAATACATCCACGGGTTGTCTCCTGTACGTGCGCTTCTTTAACAATGTGTAAACGGCCGCTGACACCATACAGATCTCACTTACTACTGTCGTTGTCTCGTGGGTTATCCTGGGATTACTCCTGGTGATGCTTTTGTTCGCCTACCCCACCATGCGCACTAAACTCCACGATACCTTTGAGTGGACCCATCGTTTCCTTGGATGGACCGCTTTGGCTTTAGTCTGGGCTCAAATCGTCCTCTTCATCAACGATGGCCGTAAGCCCGGGGAGAAGCTTCCCTACGCTTGCAAGCATAACGCTGCCTTCTGGCTCCAGTGTATCATCACCTTGTCCATCATCCTCCCCTGGCTCCGTCTCCGCAAGGTTAACGTCCGTGCCGTTACCCTCTCCAAACATGCTACCAGGTTGCACTTCAACTACAGTACGTCTTTCCGCTTTCATCGAGCGCCTGACCACTTGGCTCACGATTACCTAGCCCGCCCCGACACTGGCACGGCCATCCGGATCACTCACTCTCCACTCAAGGAATGGCACGCTTTCGCCACTATCCCCGAGCCCGAAAGGAACGAGTTCTCCCTCATTGTTTCTCGCGCTGGTGACTGGACCGCTAATGTCATTCAGAACCCACCCACCAAGCTCTGGGTCCGTGGTATTCCCGCTTGCGGTGTCCTAAGGATTGCTCCCATGTTCCGCCGCATGGTACTCGTAGCTACCGGTTCCGGTATCGGTCCATGTGCCAACACTCTCTTCGAGGGCCGCATCCCAGTCCGCTTGCTCTGGGCTTCCCCCGACGTCCGCGAGACTTTTGGTAACGAATTCGTCGATCAAATTCTGCGCTATGCTCCCGACGCAGTTATCTATGGTAAGAAATACGATATACTTCAGGATTCGCCCAAGTGCTAACACTCCTCGTCCAATAGATACTCGCAAGTACGGAAGGCCAGATTTGGTCAAGCTTACTTTGAAAATGGTCAAGGAATTCGATGCAGAGGCTGTTGGAGTTATCTCTAACCCCGCTGTGACCAAGAAGTTGGTCTACGGTCTTACCAGCCGTGGCATCCCCGCCTACGGTCCCATCTTCGACTCGTAGATCGTCAGGTCACCTACAGTACTCTCATTTTCTCTCTTCCTACATAATCTTCATCTAATACACCCTCAGGCCATCATGAAAACACGCGATCTTTCGGGATCGTTTTACCTCGCAAACCTTAACACTTTCTTCCTGGCTACCAGGAACCGGGAGTAGTCAATTATTCACTTGTTGGAGAAATCTTGAGTCGATTGTAAAGTTCGAATGTATCCAAAGGATATGTAGAACGAGCAAAGAAACATTATGTAGGTCATAGTTAATTAGCCAATGAGAGCAGCCCCACCTGTATCATCACCGTAATTTCAAGGGGCTTCTGTCAATCTTTATCTCGAAAGAAATGATTCAAACGTCAACGTAAAACCGCCATTTCTTAGCGGATAGACACCTCATTGCCCGCGCTGGCCATCCAAGATGTCGACGTGGTGCTGATTACATAATGACATCAATTTTCTCCGGAGAATCCCGATCCCCTTTGGCCACTGAGACGACTCACCACTCCCCGAAAGAACAGTCTAACTCCAACATATCCATTTAGGCAGCGGGAACGTATCGTACACCTTGAAAATGTCCTCACCAAGTGGCAGAATGGCGGCGGACCGTCTAGACGCGGAACGTTCTCCCAGCAGGAAATCGTACGTCTCGCGTCGCCACAGCGTTCCACATTGTATTCTGATAGCTAACAAACGGCACACGCTAGGTCTCGGACCCACTCAGTTGATACCGCCCGTACGCGGAGGTCACAGAGGTCCGTTTCCCGAGACCAACGAGATGGAAGTCGTCGAGATCGGGACAGAGAGCACTATAGTAGTCGCAGCCACGGACATCGCCTCAGTCGAAGCAGGGACCGTTATCGTGACCGAGACAGAGACAGGGAACACCGTGGCCACGACTATGAACGCAGACGCCGTCGCGAAGATAGAGACAAAGACAGTCGCCGTGGTGACCGTGACCGCGAGAGGGACGAAAAGGACCACCGAGAACGGCGAAGGAAGAGGGAAGATGATGTAGAAAACTCTCCTGACGCAAAGAGGAAAAGAGGTGATGATGGACCCGATGCTCCGCCCCGTTCCCATTCTCGAGACCCAGAAAAAAAGTACTCAAAGCATAGAGAGGACCGCCCCCGCCCCCGCAAGGACCCACGTGAACCTTCGGAACGACCCCCTCCGAGCCCTCCACGGTAAGTTGTCGTTGATACTTTACAGATCAAGACTGACCAAGTGCTTCCCAGCCCCCCTTCGCCAGGATTTGAACAACCACAAGATGATTACAATCCTGAAGAACCGAAAGATGACGATTCCGAAACGCGTTCAGCATTTGTTTCTCAACTAGCTGCACGGCTTACCGCTCGAGACCTTGGCTACTTCTTCGAAGATAAGCTAGGCGAGGGCACTGTACTTGACTCTAGGATTGTCACCGATCGCATATCCCGCCGTTCCAAAGGGTATGAGTTATTTCTATTCGATCCGGGAATCCGGCTCACAGCAGTTACAGCATCGGTTACGTGGAGTTTCGAACGGTAGACCTCGTGGAGAGAGCACTTAACTTGAACGGAACAATCGTGATGGGACTTCCAATCGCAGTTCAATACACCGAGGCTGAACGTAACAGGACGCATGCAGGGGATGGGTAAGTCACTAACGCAACTCCCAGCCCTCCCTTCTTTCTCGCTCATTAATCATTCCCAGCAATTTGAATCTTCCACCTGGTGTATCCCATCGCGGCGGAATGCAGTGAGATCTCTGCCTTCTTTATTTGGCATCATACTAACTCGTGCCTCAGGCTTTACGTGGGCTCCTTGCATTTCAATTTGACCGAGTCGGACATCAGACAGGTGTTCGAACCTTTTGGAGAACTTGAATTTGTAGATTTGCACCGTGACCCTGTGACTGGTAGGAGCAAGGGATATGCTTTCGTCCAGTAGGTTGCCTTCACACTTCTCACGATATCTTTTCTCCTGATCGGTGTTTCATATCAGGTATAAACGCGCAGAGGACGCAAAAATGGCATTAGAACAAATGGAGGGTTTCGAACTTGCTGGCAGAACGGTGAGACTCCTGCCATTGTTATGGGCGCGCCCCGTGACTCATCTGCCGATCAGCTTCGTGTAAACACTGTCCACGAGAAAGGTTCTGGTAGATATACTCAACAGGATTCGCTTGAGGACAGTGGAGGTACGTGTTCCATCTTTTGCCTACTGCTTGCCCTCATTATTCCACCTCCAGGCGGTAATCTCAATGCAGCATCTCGTCAGGCGCTAATGCAAAAACTCGCTAGGACTGAGAATTCTTCAGTCAAGGAGGAGGCTATGTGAGTTAACCAACTATCGCAAGCCTCTTGCCTCTGACACAGTCGGCGGTTAGCGTGCGACCTCACATTCCACAGACGATGACATCCAGATCCGTAGCTCTGAAGAATATGTTTGACCCAGAAAAGTAATGTATGTCTGTGCCGGTCCAACTTTTTACTGAACGAATTGCTAGGGAAACCGAACGCGACTGGGACAAAGACCTTGCTGACGAGGTCAAAGGTGAATGCGAAGAAAAATACGGAAAGGTAGAAGCAATCAAGGTCGACAAAGACTCATCACAGGTTCGTTGAATTCTGTCTCGTTATAAAATCCACTTGGCTAACGATGGACTATAGGGGGAAATCTTTGTCAAGTTCGACAATGTCGAATCTGCAAAGAAAGCTATCCAATCCCTAAATGGACGTTGGTTTGGTGGACAACAGGTTTCCGCCACCTTCATATCTGATGCTCTGATGCAAGCTTATCAGTGATCTTGTGCTGAGCCGTTTTGCTAGGTTGTCTGTTTTTATGTATTCCTTTCCAGGTTTTTGCAATAACGTCTCAGGAATTCACCTGCATGATAATCCTCTCGTATTTTCTCTCTCTGCATTTGCCCCTGTCATAACTTGAACTCGTGTGCTATCCAGATATTCTTGACGCACCTTTACATGCTACGTGGCAGCCACCTATAGGCACATACTTACCATCACTCCTCGTAAGTCCAGAGCGTGCATTAAGATATTTCTGGGTCGCAGGTATCAACACACAAGGGGTGGAGGCATGGGGCCCATGATTCTTGCCACCGTGTATTTGATACTATTCGACTTTCAGGCTCGACGTGCACTCCTAATACGCGTGAAGGTCGTTATCTGCCTCCGGTTACGATGTCGAGTTGATTATTGACAGGTTCAACAGCTCGCCGTTCACTTTCTTGTGTACCCGAATTTCTCAGGTCGGCATTCGGCAGGCAGCCGACTTTTTTTGGAAAAGCGTCAATTGTGGACCCACGGTTCAGTTTGGTGGAAATGTGGGCCTCCGCCCTCTAACTCAATTACACAGGTCCAGATATTTCTCCATTGCATTGCTGACAGCACGGCCAGAAGTACGTCAAGAAAGTGGCTATCCCCTAAGAATTGGCGAATATAAGGGAAGGAGTTACGAAAGATACAGAATTACTTTTGTCCAGTGGCAGGTTGACCCGGTCCATCCGGTTTATCCGGTAAAGTATAACTTCCGAACCTTGGATGACCGGTGGCCGAAAGCGTCTACTTCCTACCTTGGTTGGTGACTGCATTTGTGTCCGAGACGGAGAATGCTTCCGATCTAGGGTGTTTTTAGGACTGCATGGGCGTTGAATGCGACCTCGTGTCGGCTCGTGATCACAAACTTCAATGCATATGACGCTCGCATGTCGTTTTCACCGGGGACTTGTTCGCAATGTGTAATAATAAATTGACAATTCCGAGTTGAGAAAAATGGGTCCAGCTGTTTGTAGATAGCCAGACCGGTCATCATAAGCGCTTCATGAAAAAAGCGTGCACTTAATCTAAGGTTTTTAAACCCAGGCGTCCACGCCTTTGAGAATGCCGTTTCCGGTGCTAGGATGTTTCCGGAAAATAACGCTAGAAGAAAAGGAGCCATGGCCTCTAGGCCCGGGTGGCCATGTGGATCTGTGCAAGGCACAATCATCGTTGACGGTTGTCCAGCTTACTCTTCACTCGCACCCACCCCCACGATCGAGCTATTGGACTCTAAGGTGGCGTCGGTGGCTGATCTACTGTGTAGACAATGCTATTCGTCGGGGGGAAGGAGGGCGTGCAGCCGGACGAACCTCATGTGCCACAGTAGGGATTCATGATGGTGTACAACGTGCGAGGGTTAATTGATTATCATGGAACTACTTGCCCTTACGGCATCATAGAGGTACGGCGGCAATTGTGATCATCTTCGCTATCCAGGCTGCAATTCCCGTTGGGCTAGAACACTAGGTTTTTCACAAGACTTGTGCTCAATCTTTACAATGGCTAAATTTCCTGTGGGAATCCCCGTGAACATTGGGAAGGTTGCACGTCGTAGCGCTTCGGATTACGATGCCTTCCCTCTCGCCAAGGGGGTGCACCGTGTGATTGGTATTTTCAACGATAGGTGATATGCATGAACGGGGTAACGCAATAATGAAAGTACCACGGGTCCACGATTTCCAAGATCTTGAAAAGGCCCTTGATCAAAAGATAAGCTGATTTCAATTCCTGCAGTGCGCAGTGACATAGCCGTAATAATTGCTGGGCCTGGATTGTAGAGGGTCATTCAATTGCACTTACGGATATGTTTTGAATAACGACGTATCACCCATGACCTGGGACTCGTGGCCGACCGAATGCAAGCTATTGGATATTCGCTTAACCATTGACAACATTCAATGGCGTGTGGACAGCATCGGTAAAGGTTCGGGACCTACACGTGGGGGGGACTGAGGCCGAGGGCCCGCTCGGTGGGTTTTGTGACTCTCCCAGGACTGTAATTCCCGGTGTCGCCCGCTTGGGGAGGGGTTTCTTTGGACGGGCAGCGACTTGAACACTGTCCTCAGAACAGGAGGACGAGCCTGACGAGTCACTATCGTTGTCTTCGCTATCAAGTTCGCTCGTTGGCGAGGATGAAGACGAAGAGGAGGCAGATGACCCCTCGTCCGGGCGGGTCCCTCGCCTCCTGTACTCGAAGACACCTAGTCCGAGGTTCTGCGGGGGATAAGCTAAGCAGGGTATAATAATTGGAATCCATACCATTTCGATGTAATACGGGCCATCATCACTGATATTTTCGATATCCAACTCGTGTTGGTCTCTGTTAGGGAGGGAAGCGTTCGATTCGGCCAGTTGCGGCAAGAACTGTCGCACCCTGTTGAGGACTGAGAACTCTGTCATTCATCGACGTTCGGAGCATTTAATCATTAGAACATACGCTCTGTGGGGGGCTCCACAGGTGCCGGTGTTGAGCCCCCAGATATTTGGTTGATTGGGGGGGGTATCGCGGAGGACCCAACTGTGCTCAGGGCGTTATCTCCGGCCTGATCGACTCTCATGAGGAGTTGACCTGCGAACATGTAAGCACTACCATATCGGAGTGTCGTGAAGTAAACCAGCACCCAGCCGCTTCTGCTTCTCATCTTCGCCCTCGACCTCCAGCCGTTCACGAGCATCCATGACACTGGACAATGCAGGTGGGGTTCAGAACCAGAATTTTTACGACGCGGTCACATGATCGGGATCTTCCAGCATCCCACGTGGTGATGATCGCCATAAGTACGCGGTCGCGCCGAGTTGGGTTGTAACTCCACACTCGCGTTGTGGTCCGTGTCTTACACTCCAGTACGCGACTATGGAAGTCTCTAACCATCTACCCTCCCCACCGAGTACCTCTCATCGCGAGGAAAAGGAAAATCGTCGGATTTTTGCCCAAATGCCCCGCGTGTCGTGGTCTGAGGAGAACCAAATTCATTCTTTATCACTCTCACATCTCACAGACCTCAGGCCCAGCGCGTCGTATGAGCTACCGGCCAAGTCCATCCTGAGGAAATCGTCGAGCTTTCCCTTCACCGACCTCCACAAAGAAGTTGAACGCGAGGTCACCCCCGAACCAGACGCGCCTCTCCGCAATCCGAAATACCTCTCTGGCCCTGTCTCTCGGATTATTATGATGGACGCGTGCTTAAAAGACTTAATCCAAGCGTATAATATCCTCGCTGCTAGGATCCGGACTGCCGTCTTGGGGGCAGCTGAATTCGACTCCGCACTGCCACTCTTCGACCCTTTGCGTTCCAACCAAGACCTCTTCACTGACGCGGTGGTTCGCGACCTTGGAAGAGTCATGCTCGACCCATCTCTTCCTAAAGAGAACCGACCTGAGATTTCGCTGCCGTCGCCACGCTCCAGCCCCAGCAGGAAACGCCACGGTATGACCGAGGACGAAGTGCGATATGCCCGAGACCTGGCCACCACTACCCACTCCGTGGTCAAGCTTCTAGCGCTACTTTTTGCTTCGCCTCAGCTGTGCCAAATCTTCTCTGGTGTGTATTACCCTCTTTGAGATTTAATCAGGCATTTAACTTCTGTAGATGACAACCTTAATTCCATGTTAACTGCATTGCTCGCCATTCCCATGGCCGATAATTTGCCGACGCCAAACGCCCGCAAGACTTGCGCCCTCACCATATGGTTCATGCAAGTTCAACGGCTCCCAGCTTCTGTTCTTGCCCCGGCGAAGGACAGAATCGCATACTCCTTAAGACGTGGGATTGAGGGAGAGCTTGGGAAGGAAGGGAAGAAGGGTTCAATAAGTGACGGATTAAAGGTTTGTTACCATGTTATAAATTGAGCTGGGTGGTGACCACGATTTTATGCAGGCTGTCCACGATCTTTGCCTCTATCAACCGGATACATTCGTCCCTTCCTTTGTGGATTTACTTCCCTCAGTGCTCTGCAGCCTGCTTGCGGTCACGTTGCCTCTGCGTGTCCAAGCGTGCCACGCACTCGGTGGGTTTGTCAATGGCCTGCTATCTCTACCGCGCTCTTCCATACACACAAGAGTCTCCGACGTAGTCGCCGCATTCCTTTTAGCACCTTCCACTCCGAAGAAGTCCTGCCCGGAGTCGAGTATTACTCGGACCTTGCGCACACTGCTCGGTATCCAAGAACCCACCCACCCAGCACACGGGCCCGTGTGGGCACTCGTAGTCGTCGGGTGCTTTGCAGTACTCCTCGGACCTCGCGCCTATACCGATCAACAGGTCTATCGCATATTCCACGCCCAGTGCATCCAGATTATGCGTCATAAAAAGAGCACGATCCGCGCCATGGGTTGTTTACTGTGGCGTTGTCTTGCATGGGTGTACGTTCAACCCCCCCTGCTCCCTGATCCTACAGGGACGGATGAGGATGAAGAAGGAGAAGTGGAAACCCTATGCCATCCCGGCGATGGATGGTCTGCAGAATGCCGGGTTGAGTGGTGGTCACTTGTGCAGACGGTGTTGGAAATGAGGACTGGAGTTTCGACCATAGTCTGCCTCCTTTCTGCCCCTCACGATGGTTCAGGAGAGTTAGTTTACTCCGTCCTCCGCATCCTGGGGAATATGGTCCGAAAAGGCGGGTCG
>Ga0307512_10006262_pt1 | contig 12108 bp, 13 predicted proteins | sample 14_EM_MG_FD_200267 | JGI IMG/M metagenome (GOLD analysis project Ga0307512, IMG submission 200267) | Populus trichocarpa ectomycorrhiza microbial communities from riparian zone in the Pacific Northwest, United States - 14_EM | ecosystem: Host-associated > Plants > Roots > Unclassified | place... | reverse complement strand
GGGCTTGCCCTGGCTGGCCTCTACTTGTGAGTCTGCCTGATCACCCCCCCCCCCGCTCGAAATGTGTCCAACAATAATAACCCTACCTCCTGCTTCTAGCTGGGAGGTGATCACCACTCTTGACTACGAGTGGAGTGTTATCCGAGGGCGTCGACCCTACCGCTGGACGATATTGGTCCGTGATGATGCGCATTGCCTTTCGGGTTTAGTTTCCCGACCAAGAACTCTTGCCTTATCCGCTCCCTTCCGTAGATCTACTCTGTTTCACGCATGTCTACTCTCGTGAACGTGGTTCTTTGCCTGGTGGACTTTGATGTTACAGCCCGATACAATTGTGATGAACGTTGGGTCCATTGTCTATCCCATATGCACCTGCGTTCTGACAAGCCACGTTTTTAGGCCCTGTATATCTTCCAGTTTGTGAGTGCGCCGCGCCTCTCCCCCGTTGTGCTCAGTCGGAGGAATGAACGTCTGTCGGCACTTTTTTTGTCGTCATTCCATTTTCAGCTCTTTGGGTACTTGGCCGTTGCCGCCGCCTCGCTCTTGATTGTGCTCCGCATGTACGTCCTCTGCAATTTGGCGATGCGGCCGTCACTTGCTCATGTGTACCGCCAGCATCGCCATATGGAACAGGAAGAGGTCCGTGATTGCGATCGCGGCTGGCGTATGGGTGGCCAATGTTGGGCTCATGATTCAAAGTAAGCCCTCTCATCCCGTCTCTTGTGTACAATTTGGAATCATTCAAAACATGGGATGGTATTAGGTGTCGCGCGGGTGGATATTCATTCGACTTGAACAATCATGGATCTTCTAAATTCATCTCATTTTATTTCCAGATCCGTGCTTCGTGGACACCTGGGTCGGGTGACGCCAGTGAGATAACCAATATCCAAAGCATGAAACTCAATATGATCATGATACTCACCACGGACATCGCCTTACTTTTCATCATGCTCATTGGCTTGCTCCGTCTCGGCTTTAGTGAACCCGGCGTTTACAGTCTGGGACATCTGATGTGGAGACAAGTGGGTTGTCCACGCTTCTCGCAAGTCACGATGTTTGTCATGCGCTGATATGCAAGGGTCTCATTTGGCTCTTCCTTGCAACCATTGCTGAGGTCCCACCAGTGGTAAGCGTAGCCAGTCCCATGTATCCGTCCCTGTTTCTCGTCGTGACTTCATCATCACAGGTGTTCATCAGTTTTAACTGGAACAGTACGTGAACTCTCTGCCTATTCTGTCAGTGAATAACGCCGATCTCACCTAATTCCGCTTGAAACAATAGTTCCATTCGACTACGTACGTTTGTTGTGTCACCCGCCAAAGAAAGGGACTACCGATCTGATCTGACACTCCTTTCAACACACAGATGTTCCAGATTCCCGCGATGATAACAATGTCAATCGCTGCGACTCGAATTTATCGCTCCTTGGCGGACTTTTCATCAGGGTCTACGGAAATGTAAGATACGATCCCACCCCTTCTTTACTTTTACTCTGTGCTTACGATGGTCGGTGTTACCCCCATCCAAGTTGTTCCGTGCCCTCGAAGACAAAGCGAGCTCCTGCTCCCCCTCCTATATTGGAGCCCATGGAGGTAGCCATACACAATACTTATGGGACGCAACAAACTGCTCAGAATACCTCCTCGACCATCACCTTGGATGGAATAATGCACGAGGGACCTACTGGACTTGGACGCGATTTCGACCTGGAGAGGGGTGCAGGGAATCAGACACGGGTTCCATGACAAAGATTTTGGGTATTTCGTTAACGATGGTAGTCTGTACGAACTAAATTATTTGACGGTGTTCTATTATTGAATACTCGGAGGATGTCGTTCAGCAAAACAACGCTGAGATATCATTGCTGGGTCACGATGTTGTTTAAGAGACGACGGCGGCGGATTGATTAGAATTATCTTTCTGATCGGCTCGGTCGCCCCGGGCCCGTGTGATCGACTCTCTTCAGTTGTTGTTTCTTTAGCCAACGCGTCTGATGATGTCGGGAAGTCATGTTGGATATCGACGGTCATATCATACCAGGCAGAGCATCCTGCATGTCTTGTCGTAACCTCAACACTCTCCATCGTCTCTATTTTGCTTAGGATCTCTGTTTGATTGAACCTTTTCTCGCAGTGGCCACGGTTCCTATTAACGGGATCTGGAACATTTTGTCGCGGAAGTGGCGGTCAGTCCGAGCACATACGTGCCGCATAGATAAGATACTGTACAACACCAATGCTACTTTACTTACAGTACAGTACTGCGCGATCGCGCTCCCCTGTTTACCATTGAATGGACTAGTGCAGTACCATACACCCTCGGTTATTGTTGCCGACGGTGGCCAATCTCCACTGAGGGAAGCACCAAGGAAAAATAAACTTGAACACATGGTGGGATGCCAAAAGATCATTAAAAACTTCCAGCAGGTATACAAACGAAAATCCTGATACAAAGCGCGTGTCATAACGATCACCGTGGTACAGCCCAGTCGTCCCGAGCTGGATCTCCAGGAGGCGGGAACAACCCATCGTCATCCTGCTCCTCACGTTGCTCCAATTGTCGCCTCTGCTGCTGTTCTTCCCGACGCAGTCGCTCGACCCATCTCCCGCGGATGTACAACAGCAATGACACGATGAGGCAGAGCACAACGAGCACCATCGTCTCGACGAACTCGTCCGCATCTTCCTCTTCGCGGTTCCCACCGCGCAGAGCAGCGTCGAACATGTCTTCAGGGCCAAGATCACTATCACGACCGAGCTCCTCGTTGCGGCGGTCGCGGGCCCACTGTTACAGTTTTTAAGGTGGTTAGTCTGGGAGTAGAATGTTAGACACGTTGTATATACCTGTACGGGGTCCTCGTCGTCGCCGGGTGCTGCAGCGTCACGCATGCGTCGGTTGAACTCTTCTCGTGCCTTGCCCATGTACCATGGCCCGTCATCGTCAACTGGGAGATCCTCGTCTGTCTCGGGCGTTGGACTGCCGGTGGTGGCTGGGCCTTCGTCCAATTCTCTCCGCCCACTAATCTGATCAGGGTCTAATGAACCATAAGTATCACTTGAGCTATAATTCGACTGTATGACTTACCAGAATCTGCGTCATTACTTGACCAAAGGCTGAGGCCACCTCCTCTCCCGGTCAAGGTATGCCATAAGCTACGCGCGTGTAGCCGAAAGAGGGACAGGGTTACAGGGAGATATGCTTCCATGTTTGTGTCCAGGGCGAAATCGTAGTGTCGCTTCGCCAGATGAAAATCCTGTGCCATGCTCAGTCTCTAGGAACTCATAGGTAGAAAAACATAGAAACCTGTGGGACACCGAACCCATGTTCATACATCCATCCCAAGTTCCACATCGCCAGTGCGCTGTATTGTGTATCGGCCGCCGACCGATAATACCCAGCGGCTTTTTCCCAGCGAACATTTTCAGGCTCGTTTGGCACGCCAAGACCGTGATAGTAATAGTCCCCGACTTTGACTAGCGCATCGACATTATTCTGTGCGGCTGATCGTGTCCATTGAGTGAGAGCGAGCCTTGCTGTGTCATTTGACGGGAAGAAGTTCGCAAAGCTGGTGCGACGAAGCATGCTCTTGTCTAGGCCAACATAAGCGACCCCTTCGGTGAGCACCACGCGCAACCGGACTTACCTTGGTCGAGAATAAACGCCAAATTGTTTTGACCGATCTCAATCCCGCGCTCAGCGGCAATCCACCATTTCAACATGGCCAGCTGCTTCCCGCTTGGAGTACCCGTTTCCCAAGCTTCCTCACCCTCCTGAATGAGATCTTCGCCCCAGGACCCGCGTTCAGAGACGACCTTGAAAAAAGCCGTAGCAATGGAGCACGCGCCCGGTTTCAAAGAAGGAGGCACGATCTTGATCTGCGCCGCTTGGATCTTCGCAAGATGGTAGAATGCCTCGAAAGGCGAACCATGCCTCATTGCAGCTTCGAAGTACGAAATGGCCAGCTTCAGGTCTCCTCGCTCTGATCCGCTCGGGGTCAGTGCGCGATCAAAATCACAGGTTCCCGATGTACTTACCGTAGTGGTACTTGCCCAGGTTTACCTGGGCCTCAGCGAGGTCCTGCCCAGCTGCAACGGCAAAATGGGCGGATGCGGCCTTGCTATCCCTTCGGCCGTCGATCAAACCATCGCGCCACATGATGCCAAGACCATTATGACATTCCTTGTCGCCAAAGGTAGCTCCGCGTTCAAACCACATCCTTGCCAGCTTGAAATCCGCGCGCACGAATTCCCCGCGGAGGTACATCCGGCCTAAATAACCGGCCGCAGGTGCAGCAAGACCAACCGGACTATTTTCATCACGCCTTCCTTGTCCGTCACCCGCGTCGCTTGGCCACACCTGCCGCGCGATGGATTCGAAGTAAAAACGGGCGCGTTCGAGGTCCCGTGGTATTCGACCGACACCCTCGCCGCCAGATGCGATCCCACCTGGTGCATTGTATATGCTGCCGTGGTAGAAGATTTTTCCGAGACGGAAAGCGAAGTCGGTTTCGCCACGATCTGCGTTGAACTGAGTTGAAATAAGTGGGGATGGCCACATCAAGAGGGTCTTGACACTAACAATATAATATTCAAGAATATCTTCCCAAGTTTCACCCGCAGCACGAGCGCGGGCAGCTTTGATAGCTGGACGTTGCCCATTAAATCCTGTCGATGCCACACTTGCGCCCGGTCCATAAACTCCGCCAGCAAGATCAGCCAGGTGAGTGGGCGTCAATGGAAGGGTGCGTCCGCCAGGTGGACCAGATAAGAATCGTTCCATCACTGTTCAACATGAGCAGAATACACAGAGAAGATACGCCAAGCTTACCCTGTTCTGCTGCGGCGTGATACCACTCGACGGCGCGCTCACAATCTTCGACAACCCCAATTCCTGTCCAATAACGATATCCGAGTGCCATCTGTGCGGCCCTATCTCCGCCATGGGCGGCAAAGGTGTAGTATAGCTGGGCCTTTGCTTGATCGACTGGTACGACGTTCTGGTAACCGGTGGCATGAAAGAAAGCAAGGTAGCTTTGGGAAGTTGCGTTCCCCGTTAAGGACGCATGAGTCTCGAAAGTTTTGTAGGCAAATACAGGATCTGCGGTGAAATGTGGGGTAGGCGGAAGCTGAGATATAATGAGATCATGTGTATGGTGCATTAGGAGGATTAATGGTCTACCAGAGATATTTTTCCGAGCGCTAAAAGAGCATCTAAATGGCCTAGATCTGCAGCATGTTGCAACAGATCCATAACCTTGATCGCACGGCGACTCAACTCTTCGTCACTTCTTCGACGTCCGCTGTCTTGAGAGAGTCGTGATGATAAGAAACGCGGAAGCCATGACTGATGTCGTAACCGGATAGCTATTCGGAGTGCGCTACTTAGTGGGCCCTGCCCTTGAGGGTTGGGGAGAATTGAGGAGAGGATGGAGTTCTCCGTATTCCATGAAAATTGATGTGTGTCGAATACACGAGATGAAGGTATGGAAGTTAGCGTGGTCAAAGTCACGAGAGCCTGCTTGTATGCACGCGCCGCTGAAAAAAAATAAATTAGGATTTAAAAAAGGCTGTAGATATACGACGTCTCCAACCTTCGTTTGCGGAATCGGCTTCTGAGGGAGCGCCCTGTAGGGTAACGCGTCGGTAAGCCATGGACAACAAGACATAGAATAAGGTTAGGGTTATGTGCCAATCCACACAACCGCAGGATGCAGGGTTCGCGCGGAAGGAATGGAACAGACAGGAGGCTGTGTTACCTTGTAGGAAGTGTGAGAACCAGAGGGCGCAGAGCCAAGGACAGTAAGGGATGTCTGTCATGACAGGTGGGTTTTAGAGATGACTTCTGGAATGTAAGGAATCGCGCACGGTTACGCTCGAGTCTTGAGATGGTTCTGGCTGTGGAGGAGACGAGTCTTGCGCTACGCCTGAGGCCACAGCCATTGTCATGATACCCCAAGCCAACCACATGCGTTTTCTTGACGGTCCATGCCGCTTGTTGACCATTCGGGACTTGAACCAGTGATTTTCGATAGGACACAAGAAGGAGAGAGGAAAGCTATTTGCGGCGAGGACGTGACGCGATGCACAATGGCGCGCAGGTCAGCCCTGGACTGGCGTATGAGTTGTGTGAAACGGTTATGCGTGAGTCCACACGAGACCAAATGATGAAAGACACGTCACACGGCCTTCGGGTAGTACCGGCCCGCGTTCTGCCTGGACCTGGACCATGTACCACACCCACACCACTGTGGTACTCCACTTGGTCTTTGAGAAATTCGTTGTCTATATTTTGGCCATTTAAACATGATGAAATAAACTAAAAACCAAGAATCACAGATACATCGTATTGGGGTGCGGAAATCACATTATTGTAGGTTTCGCCTTGCTCCAGCAATTTTTCAAAGACGTTACATAAGCTGACACACGTTCGGGAAATGGTTGACTTAGGCACTGATTCTATTCAGCGTCTGAGCCCAAGTAAACCAAAGCTCGGACTCGGGCCCTGCGACATCCCGGCAATTCTGTTTCAACAAGCAATCTACCTTTCTTCCCCCTAGGATTATTTTCTCTACACTCGCGTCTTCTCTCCCGACATTTCACTCCTAGTTCTAACCAGTCCAGGTTCCGGAAATCTTGGCCATGCAAGTAGTAGACCTTGAGCCCCGCATCCACATCATCCTTTCCGCACCCGGCACGGACCTCAGCACCATTTCCGCCAAGCGCGTCCGCCGTACCCTGCTCGAACAAGAGGACGTGCCACAGGAATTAATCAAGGACAACAAGCAGGCGATCGACGAGCTCATCTCGAACGTCTTCGCCAAGGTGTCCGAGGAGAAGGGTTTCCAGCACGACGAAGACGGAGACGCGGCCGGAGCCCGCGCAGAATCGTCTGCTGAGCCCGCGGCCGCGCACAAGAAGCGCCGACGCCCCTCGCTGGATGACCACGGCGGCGACCGTTCGTCGGCCAAGTCGGCCAAGTCGTCCACCGCCAACGACGAGGCTCTGGCACGACAACTGTCAGAGGAGATCAATGGCCGCGGACGAGCTTCTCGCTCCGGCGCTGCTTCCGGCGCGCCCTCCACGCGTGGCGGTCGTGGGCGTGGGCGTGGACGGCCACGAGGACGCGGGCGAGGTGGAAAAGCCAATGGGACGAGAAGCGCAGATACAATCGACGACTCGGGCAACGAAGGCAGCGACGCTGACGAGTCTAAGAAAAAGAGGGGTGGAGGTCTGTCCAAGGAGTATAACTTGAGGTGTGTTATGCATCCCAACGTATCCCTGTCTGATCATTCATTTCATGATTCCGTCACGTTATGCGTGTAGCGATCCCTTGGCTGCGCTGGTCCAGGAAGCTTCGCTTTCTCGACCACAAGTCGTCAAAAAATTGTGGGCGTATATCAAATCTAACAACTTACAAAACCCGACAAACGGTCGAGAAATCTTGTGTGACGGCGCGTTGAAGGCCGTATTCAACACAGACAAAATCGATATGTTCAAGATGAACAAAGAGCTCGGGAAGTGAGTGACTTTGTCACGTTGCTGGCCCCTGTAAACTATACTGACGGACACGCCAAGACACCTGTCGGAGCCCTCTGAAACCACAGCGTAGCTTGCATACTCGTTATTCTCTGACCTCTCTCCCCCTCCCACGTACACAGCACCCGCACTCTTTTCCCGTCCCATATTCGGGTTATTTGATATTCATTCCTATTAACTCCTGCGCCCGGAGCTTGATCCAACGACTCGGGTCTCACCACTGAAAAGCGTAGGCATGTAGCGCCTAATTATTGCCTCATCTGTACAAAACATCCCTCTAAACTCTCCTGGGTTCCACTCTTATTTGTAGCACGCATGTCTGCATTCGTCGTCAACAGGACTCTGTTTCAAACCTTCTCTATGCAGCCGTTGCGCTGTCTAGAAGCTGTCGTCCGATAAGCTTTCATGTGAATATTTGGGACGGAAGCCCGTCACCTGCATGACAATCTTCCCGATTCCCTTAAATTTCTTACATTCTTCTTTGGCATTGCTCGCGCGTGTCGTATTGAGAATGCCCTGATCGGAGAACCTCTTGAGGTACCTCCAGTTATCGTGTCAGATAGACATACTGGCCTAAAAATATGGACATACCTTAGGCAAGTTTCCTCTTTAAAATCCGAATGTATTCTGCGATTGTACTTGCGCTTCGTGGCCAATATATTCGTAGGTTTCAAGCGTAGATGAGGGAAACTTACTTCACTTTTGCGTGCCTCTTCTTCGTATAGATGACTTTGATGGATCAGGAAGTGGTCGCTTAATACGTAGAACGAGATGCCAGATAGGTACATCTCAAACAAACAAGCTGCCTTGTTGCCCCCATACCCTGTGAATCGTTCATCACACCTAAGGACACGCGTGACCTGCATGACTCAAATTCGAGCAAACCGAAGAAACGCACCAACCGCCGACGTCTTTTCTAACTATAACGTACGGTTCGTATGCGGACTGATACTGTGTAACTTTGTAAATCTCTCCAGGCTTGGCGGCATAAAACCGACGATAGTCGGTACTGTTGTGACCAGCAGCAAAAGATGTGTGGAAAGGAGCAACCCGATTTGCGCGCACCAGGTCCAGGAGTGCCTGAGTAGATTACTCAAGACGGGACAGAGAAGCGAAGAAAACTCAAATGGTCCGTACATGCTTATCTTTCGGAAAGGTGTCTTGGTTCTTGCCTTCTGCCTGCTTCACATACTCGAACGCCGGCAGCACGAGCGCAACGCTGCCTTCTCCAACGCGTCTCGCTACTTTATTTTCCCCGTCGCGCAAGAGGGCACGCACTAACGCGCGCCAGTTCGTACACACGGCAAAGTCGACGTCGAGCAGCAGCATGTACGTGGTGCGGGCGAGCAAGCGCGCGAGATTGCGCCAGGTATTGAAAGCGCGCGGAAAAGGGGAGAGAACGAGGTGGATGTCTGCGCGCGCGATGAGGCCAGGAGAGTCGGTTACCAGTGCGTGTAGGGCGAGAAGACTGTTGTGTAGTGTTGATTTGCCAGACGACGTTGGGAGGGGGATGTGGACGGTCACGGAGAGTGGACCTGTGCTCGGAGTAAGTAGCGAGTCAAGATACAGCGCATACAACCATCGTTTCCCAAAGAACCTCGGACCGTAATCTTCCTCCAGTGAATGTGCATGGGCCATACCTTCGTATCGTAGGGCTAGTTTTCGCAGCACCTCGAACCGATTTGGGGTGACCAACGTGGTAATGGTGATATCATCTTCATCAAAGGTGTCCGACGCCTTGTAAAAGTATGGAAATATTTTCATGGGATGCATGGACGCGGAGAACGACTTCGACAAGAAGAGAGACTCAGACATGGCAAACCAATCAAGAGACCAATCTGGCTCGGCAGATGACACCCCTTGAAGTGTTTGACCGTGATATGGCAATTCGCTTTGAGAGACAGTCGCCCAGTAGAGGACAGGATCTGTAGTGACCGTTTCGAGGGAAGACAAGAAGTCTGCCATATCCCTATAACCCGCCGCTTGCTGCGTCACAAGTTCTCGAGTTGTCGCCGTTAAAGCGGTAGTTTGGCTAGTTGAGAAACTTGAGAGAGCATCACCGAAGAGCCGCCGAGGCCAGAGAAAGTGAGCGTAGAGCTTGGAAATATCAAGATTGAAGGAGGTTGAACAGTCACTAACGAAAGGACACAGAAGCAGGAACGAGGTAGTGTAGAGACAAGAGAGAAATGCGTATGCTACAAGGCAGGTAGAACAGACACGGACGAGGGTCATGGGAAAACGTTTGAATGGCGACGAGCGTGAGAACTTGGCACAGCAGCCTGAGTCTTACTACGATAGTGCGTATGAATGCCAAATCAAAATTGACGTAGACACCTCGACTTCGACTTCCTGTGTTATGGAGTCAGCACCTCGGATAACTATGGGTTGTAGCACCATCGCACACGACTGAGGAGAGACGTATCCGTAATAATTTATTGTCATGAGAACTAAGAGAAAGGCCAGCATGTTAAGGACTAATTTAGATACAGCAAACACAAGCTTCCCGGTACGGCATCAATTTAGATTCTGCAGCTTCGTCCATTCCTTGTCGTTGGCGCTAAAGTCGACGCCTTTGCCCTCCCACCACTCCCTGGCCCGCTCTCCTCCCCCGATAGCGTCTTCCAGGGCCTCCTCGATGTCACACATACGGTATTGCACCGGCAACCTAGTCTTGTCCCACCACTGTAACACTTCCGGTCGATTGTGCCGCGTTGCACCCACCAATATGTCTTGATCGAAAAACAGCTGCAGGCCACTACTCAGCCACCACTGGAGCACGTCGATGTGTCCGTGGCAGCTTGCATGGTACAGCGCTTGGCGATCGTACTTGTAGTCTAAGCCAGAGTGCGCCCACCAGTCGAGCGCAGCGACGTGTCCTGCCGCGCTGGCAGCGTCTATAACACGCCCTACCCTGAGCTGGAGCCTGGAAGACTGTTTACGCCACCACTCAAGCACATCCAGTTGATTCTTTGCAGACGCGTTTTCGAGCGCCGCTTCTGTGTATTCGAATGGCAGACCGGATTCGAGCCACCAGTCGAGGGATTCGACCTGGCCAGCGCGCGATGCGCCGTCGATGGCTTCTCCAATTGTGCATGGACCGGGAAATGGAAAGTCTTCCGGATACACTGTATACATTGTCTGCCACCAATTGAGTACATCGACACGCCCATGGTGCGCAGCAGTGGTTGGAATTAGATGACTACGGAAAATTTCGCCAAAGAGTGGACGGCAGTGGCGGAAGAAATAGGCCAGTATGTGGATGTAGGAGAAACGGATGATGATTTTTGCGCCAACGGAGGTGGGAGGTCGAAGCATTGGTTCGCAGGAGATTAGCAGAGGTAAGTGACCGGTGAGAAGGGCGTGATCTGTCGGGGAAGCTCGCGACCAGGTCAGGGGCTGAGGTAATGACGTGGGTAACCCAACGGCTTTGGTTAATTCCCAGTCGCCCACATGATCCAAAATCTCTGCCATGATTTCAACGGGGAGGGGAGGTATGTGCGAGGTATGATGACGAGACATACGGGTGATTTGAGTAGAGGAGGACTTCGATCTCACTGGTTGGGTTGCACAGATGGATTCGATAGAGGATGGGGCTACTGATTGAAGACTCGGTGGATTCGATTGATCAGCACATGATGGAACTCCCGATAAGGAGTCAAAGTGCAAGCCGACTGCTTCTGTGTCGTCGCAACTTGGGTCAGAGTAAACACTTGCAGGCGGAGGTGCATACAAGCGTATGTCGTGATGAGCAAGCCTGCAGGCAAGCTCCAGCTCCGTTCCTTCCGTGGAGAGAGATCTCATAGAACAGAACAAGTGCAATTGCTGGTAGGTCAATCGTCGATATGCATCGTGGACCAAATCAACGGAGGATGGAGAGAGCTGGGCTGGGGGTCCCCTTTCATCGCGGTCTACAGCGCAAGACTGCAAAGACGATGATGTCGTTTAGCGGACGCTAGCCTCGAGTGTCATCATCATACCTCCAGGTCGGAATCCAACGAGTGGCATCCGCGATTACCTATCCCTAACCCAGATTCTGCTACCGATGCCGGGCGCGTCTGTAGCGATTGAACCATTCACCACAAAGCCCGCACCGGAAATAGTGTGAGCGGAAAAGAGATGTGAATGAGTGAGTGGTCGAGAGGTCGAATTATCTTTTACAAATGGGGCCAGCTCTGCTCGAGCCGTGTGAGTGGACGGAAACGCAAATGGTCGGGGGTCACGGTCGTCTTGTGGTCTTGTGGATCTGTGGCGCCCAGACGTCACGTCAATTCAATTCTCAATTCATTTCCATTTCCCTATTTTCCTTTGTTGTCCGACTTTCCGGGCCGGCCGGGACTCGGCCGGGTCGATTAGTAAGCGTGTTGAGACACAGTTTAGTTCACAGTTCAACGAAATTGGATCGAAACATACATGGGCAACCACCATACATTGCGTAAATCATGATTCTAGTACATTCTTTTCGTCCACCTTCGATGACAGCGCTCCATGGCCTAGATCAGGGTGTGTGCGTAAGTACTAGTACTTCAAGTCACAACTTCGCGCCCAAATCCCTCAGTTCTGGAACAATGTC
>Ga0307512_10006261_pt1 | contig 12110 bp, 14 predicted proteins | sample 14_EM_MG_FD_200267 | JGI IMG/M metagenome (GOLD analysis project Ga0307512, IMG submission 200267) | Populus trichocarpa ectomycorrhiza microbial communities from riparian zone in the Pacific Northwest, United States - 14_EM | ecosystem: Host-associated > Plants > Roots > Unclassified | place... | reverse complement strand
TCCTCAGGCGAATCATTTCAACGACGGATCATCACGTATATCTCGCTTGCGGCACTACTTTTTCGCCAAGGATGATAACCGGACACATCGCAAATTTTTTTAAAATAGATTTTACCCCTTCTGATGGAGAAAGGAGGAATAGGTACGCCTCCTAGAACGTGAAGGTATCATGTGTGAGCTGCACATGTGCGTCTCAAGAGTGCAGTGGGGTTGTCTAACTGTGGTCTGAATCTGGCTGGGTACTCCGACTCCCCTGTGAATGTCACAGAATGCATGGGTCACCAGCAGTCGGACCTCGGTTGAGGTAACAGGGTGAGGGTCACCGGGTGTTTACCAGCTTGAAGCCCTGACCCTGGATGGACGAGCATAGCCTAGGTTTTATGACTCCGAGGGCCTGGGCTACCATAGGCTGGCTGGTACCCCACCAGCGGTTGCCAGTGCCAGCGGGAGATAGCCTCTTTTCTGGCGGTTGCCCGTAGGTGGTCCTTGGTCGGAGGGGGGAGAGTGGGCTGTCTGTTCCATTCGCACCGCCCTGCCAGTGAATGCCACTGATTCGGGGAGTTGGAGCAAGCCTCAGGCTTTGGCCTGTGCCAGTGGGAAGCTGATGGACGCTTTGATTTGGTAGCATTCTATGGCCAGATTCGACCGTGACTAGTTCCACCGCGACGCGTGATCCTGTCTAGGCAATAGGAGGGTGTCGCGGAACTGAGGTTCGGGCTGCCATACTGCAGCCAATCTTTCATACAGATCCCCACCATACCATACAGTACCCAACGGACTTGGGAGTACAGCGCGTGCTGCGGCCGCGCTAGCGTTACCCGTTGACAGCTTGCACGAACCATTATAGTACATATTGAACATACCCCTCGATTTGCATCCGCTCAGTGCCCCGTTTTCGTACCCCCAGATCCACAGATTTTCCATCTTATTTTGTACCTTCGTAGCTACGCAACGGCTCCCTCAGTTCTTGTGCACTCCCGTGTGCTCGATTGAGGTGAGCACCTACTTTGCTCAACTCCCGCGTTTGACTACCTGTGCTTACTGTACGTAGTACTATATTCGTATCTGTGTCCTTTGTACAGACAGCTGCCCCGCTCGCTTTCACACCTCTCCACTCTCCACTTTGATTAGTTGCTCTGCAGAGGGTAAGCGAGGGGATCTGGAGAGGATACGGATGCGAACTTCCTGGATTTTCTGGTTCATGTGCGCTCGTTCGATATTCATTGTTATGTGTCGGGCCCGGGAATGATTTGTTCAAAGTACACCGAGTCGTGGTCCCAAATTCCAGACGTGCGCCCGCTCTTGTCGGAGGTGTTGCTATGTCTTGTCAGTTTGTGAGTAAACTTGGCCGAGGGGAAACATGCCATACAAGGTTATCTCCGCCAAAGAAGCGGTCACCTATAAGATTTATCATCCTTGATCGTGTGGCATCATCAACGTTAGATTTTATGGAAAGCTACTTGCCATTTTTCTGGCCATAGAAACGCCAACAAAGGGTCGGTTGGCAGACATGACGAACTGTGTTTTCTATTCATTTCGATATACAACGAGTATTCCAACTAAAAAAATACATGAAGCACATTAAGAATGAGTACACTTGCATGATATGCAAGGTTTGGTCGGCGATAGGTAAAAAGAGTCGAGTGAGATGTTTGAAGTACCCAAATGGGAGTCCTGCCTGCGCTACCATAGTATCAAAATATCATGACCATGTGCTCGGTCCAAATCTTTCACCCGGAGCAAGGGTCTTGAGAGGAACCAACTGCGCGTCCGCCGTATTCTTCCATACATAATTGCCCCACCAGTTGACGTTGATGCCTCCATTCGACCGCATTTGCAGGGAAAAGAATATGACAAACATGCCGATGATAGCCCCAGCGTCCAGTCCCGCTGCGAGAGGGTAGTTGTATCGCAGCCACCAGCGAAAGTGGTAACGCCTCATGAACCACTGGAAGAGGATTCCGACAATGAACCATGACGTAAAATTGATCCCATTGGCAGGTGGGACGCTGTTAACTGCCAGTAGCACGATTGGAATGTTAATGTAACGCAAGAATGTCCGAGGGTGGCGACGGGCGAGACAGTAGAACGGGATGGGTAAGATACCGCCGATCAGGAAGAACCACAACAGTGGGGAATAGCTGGGGGGAGGTGGTCAGTCAGCTGTCAGTCCGTCGTTTTTAACCAGCAGTGGGTAGGGTGCTTACAGGGCTCCAGGAGAGAAAATACGTCTCGGGCCGATCCCACCCCATATAATCGACCCCGTGTTAAATAGGTTGATGTTCGGACATGTAAAGAAATGCTTCTGATGGGGGGAGCAAATGTCGGGAATGTTAGCCATGGCCCATTCTTGCGCCACCATTCCAGATAGGATTGTAACGATCGTGGCGAGGACTTGAGCAATGAACACGAGGCGCGGTGAGATTTTCATGTAATGCCCGAATTTCTGATCACCGCTGTACAGGATCGCTTGCAAGCCAGTATTCCCGGCCACGATTTTGAAGATCATCAGGGCAAGCGGACGCCCCGGAAAGATATACCCGAAAAACATCTCTGCCAGAACGACGGGGGTGAACGATTGGTTGGTCATGGCTTGTAATATGCCGAACGGAAGGACATAAACCACTGCAAAGACGAGAGAGAGAAAAAATGCCCAGACAGGGAGCTTCGTATCACACACTTCGATGCCGACGATACCCATGACAAGGGAGACAATTCCAAGAGTCAGGAACCACCAATGAGGAACCTCGGGATATTTTGACATCAGCCGAGAATGAATATCTCTTTCATCCTTCAGGCTGCGGCGGAACTGACGGACGATATCTTTGTGGTACCAGAGGAGTGTATGAACCAAGATTGCGGGATAAGTCGCAAAAATTGTGCCATACGTGACGATGTAGGTGATCGGCAGGAACATTGGAGAATATTGCTCGTATTTTTCCTGGTCGAAGGCGTTGTTGATGACGACAGCACTGAGGTTGTACTGAAGACCAGTATTGTCGAAGGCAATGCCCACAGAGACGGGCATGTATTGCGAGTACCACACATTCTTGGCTATAGCGGAGCATGAACGAAATGAGGCTTGAAAGCGATGAAAAGGAATGGACATACCCCACATAATCGGACAAATGAGCCAGATAACTATGAAGAACCCGCCCATCATGTTGAGCTGAGCCCAAAACTATGACATTTTGTGGTTAGTGTTGCGTATCGTGATGGGCATGACAACTAGACCTACCGGAATTACGAGGGGACTACCAATGGCAGATATCGCAACCCAGTCGAACGTGAACAGACCCATTCCGAGACCGCTGATCGTACCAAAGAGGTTGTTCACGACGACATTATTCGGAGCGATCCAACACACCCAATTGAACACGCTAAGTCCGGTCCATAGATACCCTGGGACCCAATACCACACAAAGCTGCATAGACATGCGAGATAAAAAAATTGCTCCCTTGAGATGTGCTTCGTGTCTTTCTTTCCGTAGTTTGAATGCATAGCGTTCAGCAGCGCGCAGCGAACCAGCACACCTGGCCAGATCATGTTCGAAGGCCAAACAAGAAATTGGCGGAGGACCCCAGCGAACGAGAAACCTATAATCTGAATGGGTAATCCCAGTAGGAATGTCTTGCCAAAAGACCACTTGATACCATAGACGATGTGCATAGCAGAGGCGACATCCGTGATCGAGGTACCAGCCACCACGACGTTGGCCATGATGCCGACAAGAGTGTGTTCCTTTATGTTGAATGGCCCGGGATTCAAGGAAACGGAATGACCGAGCACGGAAATACGATAATTTGGAAGAATCCACTCTAGGAGCTTGCCCAATGGAAGAGTAATGAGTATGGCGAAGAGGACGGAGATGGTGACAAAGGGGACTGTGGGAAATTGAACATGGTGAGTAGGAATAGATGCAGGAACGACGTACATCTCAACATAATGACGGTGTTGAAAGCAGGTACGATCGCGGACAAAAGGATGCCAAGAAACCACCTGGAACGAGATCAATGAATAGGTATTTTCTCCGAAAACGAACGGACTTACACTCGAAAAGTGTTCACGGGCATTGTTGGGTCGTCAGTATTCGCGACGGCTGCGCGGACCTCAGGGTAAGGTGAATCCCTGATGAAAAGGACATGGGTGAACAAAATGGGACGCAAGATGGCAAGAATAGGACACGCAACTGGACTTGTTCTTCGGATGAGAAATCGGCCTTTGGGTCATGTATGTGCCAAGATGATAGGCGCGACTCTGTGTTCACTTCTGCGCCAGCGCCCATGCGACCGGAAATCTTTGACCATCGCTGGGACTCCACGCCGTCGGTCGGGATTGATAACGTCGAGTTGTTGTCTCGGAAGTCCCAATTTGGGTCATTGAAATGGGTCATGATATCATCTTCGACATCCTCTGGCACATCTGGGTCGGATTGTAGGCGACGGAGGTGGGCGATGTCGGATGATCCGTTGACAGAATCGGTGACAGAATCGGCCGTCTTGGAAGGATCCTCCATGCGATCAACAGTAAGTAATAGCGGGAAAGGATAAGTTGTCGAGCACTAGCCCGTCAGGAAAGAGGGGAGTAAGGAGCCTGAGCGTAGGTAATGGGCACTGGCACAAGGTCGCCTAAGGACGGTCTTATAGGCTCATATCTCTCTGGACTGATTGATGGACCTGAAAAGGGACCCTGGGTAAACGTAGACGGGTGCTGCAAAGGAACATTCTGCTGATGGGCTCGGACAAAAGCGGTCTCACAAAGGTAGCCGGTGGGGCGACGCCCTGAAGATGTGTTCTCAGAAAGGAAGTAGGTGGGGGAATGACAAGAAGCAGTTGCATTGCCTATTCCCAAAATGGAGGGTGCGTAAACGTAATACAACAGAAGGAAGACTGGGAGTGGCACGATAATTGTCTTTGGCGGGAATCCCGGGATGGCGGAAACGTTTCGGAGGCTTTTCAGCGCCTTTTCGGCCACAGCCACCTGACAGAACCAGAACCTTTTTTGGAGCAGCTAATCTAATCTAATCTAATCTAATCTAAACGTTTCACCCTAGTATGTCGCTCTGCACCGTACCCTAATCATAGTTCGACATTGCAATGCTTTGACTGGAGTTTTTTCAGTGAGGCGGATTAAGATTATGTCTACCAAAGGAGCAGTCACAGCGGTCACTGAGCATGATCGTGTCATGGGATCATCGAACTTATAGTAAAGCTCCGGATCGGTCTGCAGAGGTGACAATCTGCCTTTTCTATTCGTGAAGTGTGCTATGACGAATGGGTACAAGACATGATAGTAAAAGGGCCGGAGTAAGAAATTCAAAGTGCTGTCCAAATCAGGGTGCTGCTACAGTGGTAGTACAATATGAGAAATATCACGACCACGTGCTCGGTCCAAATCTTTCGCCCGGAGCGAGCGTCTTCAGAGGGATCAATTGCGCGTCCGCCGTATTCTTCCATACGGAATTGCCCCACCAGTTGACGTCAATTCCCCCATTCGACCGCATTTGCAGTGAAAAGAATATAACGAGCATGCCGATGATGACTCCAGCGTCCAGTCCCGCCGCGAGCGGAAAATTGTACCGTAGCCACCAACGGAAGTGATAGTGCCTCATGAACCATTGGAAGATGAAACCGACGAGGGCCCACGACATGATATTGACCCCATTCATAGGTGGGACAGAATTGGCTGCGTACATCATGACGGGGATGTTGACATAGCGCCAGAGTGTGCGGGGGTAACGACGGGCGAGGTAGTAGAAAGGGATGGGTAGGACAGCGCCGATAAGGAAGAACCACAACAGTGGGGAATAGCTGGGGGAAAGGGGGTCGGGTCTGTCAGTCATCAGTCCGGCAAGCGGTGGTTAGGGCGCTTACAGGGCTCCAGGGGAGAAAATACGTTTCGGGCCGATTCCACCCCAGATAACCGACCCGGTGTTGAACAGGTTGATGTTCGGACACGTAAAGAAATCCTTCTGATGAGGTGAACAAATGTCGGGAATATTATCCATTGCCCACTGTTGTGCCGCAAGTGAAGATATAATTGCTATGATTGGAGCAATTACCTGAGCAGCAAACAAGGCACGAGGTGGGATTTTCATGTAATGTCCGAATTTCTGATCACCGCTGTACAGGAGCGCCTGTCCGCAGGTATACCCCGCCACCATTTTGAAGATCATCAGGGCAAGCGGACGTCCTGGGAACATATACCCGAACAACATCTCCGCCAGAACGACGGGGCTGAGCGATTGGTTGGTGATGGCTTGTAATATGCCGAAAGGAAGGACAAAAACCACCGGAAAGACGAGAGAGAGAAAAAATGCCCAGACAGGGAGTCTCGTATCACATACTTCGATGCCGATGATACCCATGACGAGCGAGACAATTCCAAGAATCAGGAACCACCAATGAGGAACCTCGGGATATTTCGACATCAGCCGGGAATGAATGTCTGTTTCGTCCTTCAGGCTGCGGCGAAACTGGCGAGCAACATCTTTGTGATACCAGAGGAATGTATGAGCCAATATAGCGGGATAGGTCGCGAAGATTGTGCCATAGGTGACAATGTAGGTGATTGGCAGGAACATTGGAGAATATTGCTCATATTTCGCCTGGTCGAAGGCATTGTTGTTAACGACAGCACTGAGGTTATACCGGGCACCGGTGTTGTCGAATGGTATGCCCACAGAGACGGGCATGTATTGCGAATACCACACGTTCTTGGCTGAATCAGAGCATGAAGAAAGGTCTTACAGCGATGAGATGAAATAGACATACCCCACATGATCGGACAAATGACCCAGATAACTATTAAGAACCCGACCAACATGTTGAGCTGCGCCCAAAACTGACATTCTGTCGTGAGTGTTGTGCATTATCACAGTGGGGTATGCCAAGCAGACTCACTGGGGTTACGAGAGGACCACCAAAAGCAGATATCGCAGCCCAGTCGAAGGTGAACAGACCCATTCCGAAACCGCTGATAGAACCAAATAGGCTGTTCACCACGACATTATTCGGAGTAATCCAGCAAACCCAATTGAAGACGCTCAGTCCGGTCCATAGATAGCCCGGGACCCAATACCACCCAAAGCTGCATAGACATGCCAAATAAAAGAAGCGCTGTCTTGAGATGTGGTTCGTGTCTTTCTTTCCGTAGTTGGAATGAATGGCATTTAGCAGCGCGCAGCGAACCAGGACGCCTGGCCAGATCATGCTCGAGGGCCAAACGAGGAATTGGCGGAGGATGCCAGCCAAAGAGAAACCTAACACCTGAATGGGGAAGCCCAGGAGGAATTTCTGGCCCATAGACCACTTGCTACCGTAGACAATGTGCATAGCAGAAGCAACATCCGTGATCTCGACACCTTCTACCACGACGTTGGCCATGACGGCGATTAGAGCATGTTCCTTTATGTTGAATGGCCCGGGATTCAAGGAAAACGAGTAGCCGAGCACGGAAGTACGATGCGTTGGAAGAATCCACTCCAGGAGCTTGCCCAATGGGAGCGCAATGAGTATGGCGAAGAGGACGGAGATAGTGACATAGGGGACTTCGGGAAATTGAACACGGTGAGCGGGAATAGATGTAGGAATGACGTACATCTCAACGTAATGACGGTGTTGAAAGCAGGTATGATCGCGGAGAAAATCATGCCAAGAAACCACCTGGAACGGGATCCATGAACAGTTATTTTCTCCGAAAAATGAACTAACTTACACTCGAAAAGTGTTCACGGGCATTGATGGGTCGTCAGTATTCGCGACGGCTGCGCGGACCTCAGGGTAAGGTGAATCCCTGATGATAACGATAACGACAAGGGTGAACAAAACGGGACGCAAGATGGCAAGGATAGGACACGCAACTGGACTTGTTCTTTGGATGAGAAATCGGCCTTTGCGTCATGTATGTGCCAAGATGATAGGCGCGACTCTGTGTTCACTTCTGTGCCAGCACGCATGGGACTGGCAATCTTTGACCATCGCTGGGACTCCACGCCGTCGGTCGAGATGGATGATGTCGAGGAGTTGTCTCTGAAGTCCCAATTTGGGTCATTGAAATGGCGCATGATCTCATCTTCGATATCCTCTGGCACATCTAGGTCGGATTGTGGGCGACGGCGGTGAACAACGTCAGATGATACGCTGACAGACATAGTGACAGAATCGGTCGTCTTGGAAGGATCCTCCATGCGGTCGACAGCACGTAGTTGTTGGAAAGGATGAGTTGCCACGCGCTAGATCGCCAAGAAAGAGGGGGAGAGAAGGGGCCCGAGGGTGGGCACTGGGGACGAGGACAGGGTTACTTGAGGATGGTTTTATAGACTCATATTCAAGTTTTTCTGGAGTAATTGATCAACTTGGAAAAGAAGCCCCAGGGGCAAGCATACAGTCCACAGGCACTGCAACTACTGAGAAGTTGGGACAAAGCGCCAGGAACATCAGTCTCAGAAAGGTAGCCAGAAGTGCGATACGCTGAAGATGTGGTCCCAGGAAGGAAGTCGGTGGGTGGCACGTGGGTCGAAAAGATGGTGGTGGCTGGATGGTTGGATGCCTGTAATTGTCTTTGGACTAGCGTTTCAGATTAGGTTTTCAGAAATTGAATCTCCGACTCCGACGGCTATTTCTATGGAGAACGGAGGCATCTGGGTGCTACGACATGGTGCCAGACGCGAGCCACCGGTCATGCAATATTATGTAGACGCTTACGGGGGTACGCCGCTATACACGCACGCGTATTAAGAATTGTCACTTACGGTGAGAGTGTCATATTGACAGAGGATACAGCATGCGGGAGTCAAGCGAAGTACTACCAGCCTACGATGCAACGCTAACGCTAAGCCTTCACCCCGACAAACAACAGGCCAGTCCGCGCACGCCCGACTGCCTCCGCGAGCGCGCGATCGTCCGCCGTGGTCCATCGCACCGCGTTTGTATCGCTCGTAGCTGTTGTCGTCGTTCCTGCATTAGCGGCCGCGGCAGCAATGCCACCATTCTGCTTCTGACTCTGGCTCTGGTTCAGGCTCGCCTGAAACTCGGCGCGGCGCGCAGCGAGTGCAGACATCGTGCGCGGGTCGCTGTGGCCCGAGAAGAGGAGAAACGCGGTGCGCGGGGGAAGCGCAGCGTGCAGGGTTGTGAGCTGCGCATCGAGGCTTGTGACGGCCTCAAATAGGACATTCTTCTCCGGTGGCGATTGTGGTGGAGGTGACTGTGAGGTATCAGGATCAGCAGGATTCGTATTCTCCGCGACGGCGCTGTTGCTCGGGTTTTCTGCATTTTCTGGTCCCTCCTTTGGCGTGATCCCTGTGGAAGAGGACGAGTCAATTGGCCACCAAGAGCCAATACGAGAGGTCAGGAGAGAAACGCGCACGCACATCCCAGGGCATCTGCTAAACCCATTAGCCGTGCGAACACGAACTCGTGCGTGTCCAAAGCGCCAAGTATACCATCAAGGACCTCCGCGTCGGTTGTACATGGGACGGTCGTGGCGGGCGCGGAAGCAGAGGTGCCGTGCCAAGCACCAGGGTTACCGTGGTCAACGATCACCGCGCGTGCGCTGCCCCCATTTGGACCGCAACACCGTGCGCGTGCGATGCGCGCGAGGATCGGTTCGTAATCAGTCCTAAACTCGCCGTACCCTGGCCCTGATGCCGCAGTATCATCAATAAGCACATTCCTCTGCTCACCAGGAAGTGGGGCGCACCATTTTTTATCTTCGCTTTCAGTAAATCGACGCACGCACGCGCATCCTCCTCGGGGTTATGCCCGCCAGGTCCGCGATCCTGGATGGTGCGACCAAGCCACTTGCGCGTCAGCCACGCTAGCCCTGGCTTCAGTGGTCTCCCGCGTGGGTGATGGAAGATTAGAGCAGTGTCGATGCACAGTGGGTGTGCGATTTGCAGTGCGCGTAGGTCCGACTCGAGCGAGTGGCCGACCAAAATCGTCGAGGGTGTTATGAGTGTTTGGAGATGTGCTTGTACGTCAGCAAGGTTCGTGGTTATAGGTTCTAACGCCTCTGCTGTGATACCAGAGAAACTGGAATTGGTGGTTAAGAGGGAAAGAAGTATGTAATTTGTCAACGCACCGAGTAAGATAGTCTGTGATGGGACTTGGTGGCTTGACAAGTTGATCATATACGACATTGCCTGTTTCGAAATCGATGACGCAGACTCGAGTCAACGCCTTGCCATCCATTGTCACGCACTGATGACATTTCCTTCGTTAGCATTCGAAACCAATTAGGCAACTGAAAGGACGCGCCATCTCGCAGTCGATCGCGAGGACTGGTTGAGGTTCTGACTTGGTGTCTGTAGGAGCCTGAGGGGTCTCTTTCCATCCGTCCGGCTTTTCAAACACGTCTGCGAGATAGGAAGGTACGGGATAGTCGTTCTCGATCATTTGCTCTACCGTGAGGAGGTACTGTGATGGTTGCTTCTTCCCTGAGCGCTCCGCTACAGCGGAGAAAGTCAACCGGGGGGCCAAGAAAAAGGTGAGGGGGACGAACCAGCGATACGCTCATGCAAACGTCTCTTCTTCTCCTCGCCACTGACGGGGGCTTGGAAGAACGTGTTGAGGACAGAATGCATGCGGTTCGCATCGCCCGGGGCACGAGTTGGGCATGCGTGAGAGAAGGTGCGTGCGATGAAGGGGATGCCACCGTAGAGTGCTGCGGCTTCCTCCGAACGCGGATCAGTGGAAGAAGATGGTTCAATAGGTGAGAATGGCGTCGACGGTGGGGGATCTGGTGAGGCGGGTATAGCGATGGGAACATTAGCATTCTCGGTGGTGGAGGTGGGGAGGGGAGGGAGGGAAAGGACTGTGGATGTAAGCCCAGGAACAAGGAGGACAACTAGCTTCTGTATAGATTGAGGGTTCTAGGAATGGGAGAGCATGAAGATGGCATACGCATAGAGATGGGGAGAAGACTCACCTGTACTCTAATCCAACTCGGTGGTGGAGCATCGGCGACGATGTGAAGGACAAAATCGCGAACATCCTGTTGGCAATAGTAAGTACGATGAATGAAAGAAGTGAAATGGAGGAGACAGTACGTTGATGCCAACGGGATCTCTACGCTTGATGATCTCTGAATTCGAATACAAAAAGCGGGGAGGGTTCGCCTATGAGGATGTGAGGATTTGTGAGCGATGTTGAGGGGTCAAAAGACACACACGTCGAACTTCGCGTCTCTTTTTTCTGCCTTTTTTTGCTTTCGTTTTTTTACCTTTTCCCATGACGCGTCTACGTCCTGATCACCCTGTTCCCCCGCGGGAACTACTATGACTGTTTCTGAGACGCGAGGGGACTTTTTCTGTTTCTTTGATGGGGCAGATGAGGGCGAGGAAGGTCGTTTCATGGTTTTTGGTCGCTGTTCCTTGAACTTTACTGCGAACACTCGGTTTCTTTCTCGACTCGCGACTCGAATCGCCCTAGATCAGTCACGTGCCGCTTCGATCCATATGAGCCGATAACAACAATAACACGACCTCTCTCATCTCATCTACGATGGGAGGCGGACATACTCATACTCACTCTGATTACCCAGAACTTAACTTCTCTCCTGGAGAAAAATGGATAAAAAATCTCACCCAGGATCGCACCGGAAACTTTCATGGCGGTCACTTCTCAGACGTCAACCTCTCCTCCGTCCTCTTCACCGCTCGACTCGATGACGGAGATCACGTACAGCTCCAGAGGTGGAGCGCCCCAGGCATCACAAAGCCGAGCTTCAAAGAAGCTATCAAGAAAGAATTCCAACCCGCCAAGAAGGGCGAGTCTATCGGGCCATCTTGTGAGTCCCCATGCCCGCATTATTGCCGATGCTCAACTATTGTCTTCATACCCCTTTAGGGGCATGTCTTTTACCTAGCTTGCTATGTTATTTGGCTTCTCATTGACACACGTGTAGTCCAACCACTGGTACAAGATCACTGTGCATATCCCACCCGAGTGGAAAGACTACGAACGCGTCCAATGTATGCCTATCCGTACATCACATGCGTTACTGTATACACCAGTACTGAGGCATCCCAAGTTGAGTTTGATCCAGGTTGTGAGGCTATGATATACACCGTCGATGGGACGCCCTTGCAAGGTATTCCAGCCCTCTCGAT
>Ga0307512_10006259_pt1 | contig 12111 bp, 16 predicted proteins | sample 14_EM_MG_FD_200267 | JGI IMG/M metagenome (GOLD analysis project Ga0307512, IMG submission 200267) | Populus trichocarpa ectomycorrhiza microbial communities from riparian zone in the Pacific Northwest, United States - 14_EM | ecosystem: Host-associated > Plants > Roots > Unclassified | place... | reverse complement strand
ACACTGATCCTTCCAGATGCTCCCAGATGCTCCCAGATAGGCTGAATGCAAAGCGATGTGCTCTCAGGTGCTCCAAGACTACTTCACCAGTGCTCCTGGATACACCGGAAGTTGTGTAACAGAATCCAAGATTATCCTGAAGAGTGTATAGTTCTCTTCAAAATGCTTCCAAATCACACTATTGGGATGTGCAAATTTCGGAGCTATTGGAAGTATTGGCCGGATCTCCGAGAGTATTGCAGTGTGCCTCATACCTGGACCCATACTCTCCGGGAGTGATTATTATAATGTTTATATCAATTAGTACAATGCAATTAACTATCTTCTGCACACCTTGATTCAGGCATTGTAACTTTAATACACAGTCCAGTAGGTATCTAAATCCACATGATCATTTACAAGCCATACGCTATTGATTCTATCTGACGCAGCATCATTCTGTCGGACCGAATGTGCAGGTCCAACAATTGCTCTGACACGTACAGTATGCATCAAATCAGTCTGTTTGACAACCCGGATGAACCCGTCAACACAATCAGCCCAACCATGCTGATCTTTGTACGTTTTTGGGATCACCACCGCATATTCTGGAGGTTGAGGACGTAACATCCATTGTTGGGTCTTCTTGGACCTCTTAGAGAAGGTGGCTATCGATTTTCCGGCGGGCAGGCTCTCCTGAAATTGGAGGATCTGATTTGGTGGAGTCCAGTTGAAGTATAATACAGGAAGAGAAGGAACTCAGCCTTGGAAGGTGTCATCGAGGTCACTGTCCGTATATTGGACCCAGATGTTATGAGATTCATGCATGATCCGTTGGTTGGCATCCGTATATTCTACTTTGCAATTAAGTCCCAGACGCTCAACAGATGTAGAACAGTGCAATGGTTGACGGTAGTATAACAGCCCATTCTGAAGTTTAATAAATATACTGTCTATGAGTACATTCTGATCATATCTGAGCACCAGTCCACTAACTTCATGTCCCCAGTCGTCTTCAATTTGGGTAAGGAATAGCTGTCCAAAGTTGTGAATTCCGAAATCTACTGATGCATCTCTAAGTGAGGTTAATTTGATACTTCTGCACATGCCGCGGACATGAGTATATCTCAAATGATGTACCTGTTGTGATACGGGGCGGAAAAATGGATCTCTCTGACAATGGTGGAGATACAAAAGATGTGCTCGGCGCATATTTCGCCGTGTAACGGCAGCTGATAGTAGGTTGAACTCTTTCACAGAGTCAATATCGTGTCAGCCTTGAAGGGCAAGATATGACAGTGTCTCCTCCATATAGTCAAGACCGGTACACCGGTCATTGTGCTTGAGCAACTGTTGAATGTAATTGACTTTGTTGGTAGATCGATATGCCTCTTTCACATTGCCGATATGTAGCCATTCAGACATATTGGTGGTGAAATTGTCACCGGAACCCATTTGCTGAATTGACTCTGATATATGGCTTACAAGATGCATCTTTGGATATCCGAAATGGATTGGACGCTGTTCGATGGTTCTCTAGAGCTTCCCAACCCTGATTGCCTGCCACCAAGCTTCAACCTCCACCAAGCGGATGGAGAATTCCTTCGTGAACCGCATCTGGTCTTTCGAAGTGATACGATAAATCTCTCTCTTGAGCTGATTCAAAACGCAGTCCGTATCAGGGATACCCCAGGTGGTGGCTGCTATCTCAGCATCGGATAGATAGACCTGAAATTGCACATGCTTGTCGGCGGTCATGTTTACCCCCCCGTAAGCCTCTTCTTCTCCAGCAGTCTTGATTTGAGCATGTTATTCGGCAAATACGCTTCTGGGACCAGTTGCCTTAGTCCTGACTTCCTGCCATAGTTGTCGCTCATGATATTGGAATACTTTATCAAAAAGCTTGCATTTAGCCGGTGTCACCTGATGGATTTTGCGATACAATCGCTTGATTACCCTCTGCTGATCTGCATCTGGCCATATGTTTGCCACTTCTCGGGCTCTATTCTGGCGCACCTCAAATTGCCTTCGTTTCGATATAGTAATCTTTTCAGCCCCGTACAGCTGAACCTCCATTGAAGCACTGATTTTATGAATCTTTTGTTCTCGTAAATGATGGGATTCTCTTGCCAATAGTTCATCCACTTTGGCCTTCACAGACTTCAACATTTTCTGTTCTCGAAAGGCACCCTTCTTCTTGTGAAATCGCGTCAGTGTATGGTCTAGTGCTGCGAGGGATACATCAGAGTGATTTTGTTGGCTGACAAGTAGAGAGAATTCACATAATGCCTGCACTGCTCCAATCACCATTTCATCAGAGGCTGTTTCCGCCGCAGTTATCCCGGCATCCTGGGAGCAGTCAAGAATTGGAGCACAATTCACTGCCAGTGTTCTGATCATGCCCCGGATTTCTTTTCGCTGCCAGGAGCCGCTTTTCATCGAATCGAATGATTTAGAGAAGCACTGGAGGCCTGCATATTGTGGTACTGATGTGAATCGATTGTCAAATCGATCCTTGACATTTCTAGCTTTCAGGTATTTGAGCAGCCAGTGCAATAAGTCTTTAACTAAATCCAGGAGCAGCTGATGCAATTCATCAGGCTGCCAAAGGCGATAGACATTGCAGAGAGGGTATTGCCAGAACTGGTAGTGGATTGGATAAATACCAAGAGTGTGCAGAACATCGATATTAGTTTCATCCAGAAGCTCCAAGCAAACAAGCTGATCTCGTGGGTTATCAAGTGGTTGAAAAGTTGAATGCCCGATGGGCACACCTTTATGAAATTCACATATCGGGCATGAGCCATATGAGACTTGAGCAACCATGACTTGTTCTGGATAATCCCTGACCCAGGCAGCCAAATGAGGATAACATTGTCTCTGGAATCCATCAGCACAATCCCATTTCAAGCCAGGGCCAGTGAGGTCAGGATTACGAAGTGGGGACAGCACCATTCCAACTGCGGAATGCCATGCTTTGTCTGATTGTTTGGCACCTTTCGGAGGACTACAGATCAGCCTGACAAGAATCCAGGCGACCTTTTTAGGTGTACGGCGGATATCTTTGTGAATATCAGCGATGCTGAGATACAGCAGGCAGGCATGCTGGTCGCCTGAAAAATTGGTCAAGTGGGTCTTGTTGGATGCACAAATGACTGGCACAATCGTTGCTCCAGCAGGAAGCAGATCTTGCGTATCCCACCACCAATTGCATATGTTCATCTCGCTGTATATTCTGCGACTTTCCGTGGCTGCAAGGCGCACTGGTTCAAAATCAAGGTGCGCCTGAAATGGGGGATGTGCCAAAAGGAATTGTATACATTTGAAAATATCCCGGTAGTATAATGTTCCAAGATGTGCGAATGATCTTCAATCCAACTATCATTGCGGAGCCCGAAATTGAGTCTAGAGAGGAGCTTTCGTAGAGCATCTGCTGATTGAAATGATTCGAAGTTGAAGTTGTCCAGGCCATGCGTCAGACAATGATCTATCCACGTTTTCGTTTGCTGGCTAAATGATTGAGCATGTTAAAAGTTGTTTGCTGGCTGAGAAGGATGTCGTGGATTCCATTGTTCTGAGTACTTGTGATCCTTGTTGTACAATCCAGTGGCTTTGCAATATGGTTTCCCCCCTGCATTCTCCACTCCAACTACCTGCCTATGAGCCCTCGTTTTGTTGGATCAGGGGTACAAGTCAGATCAGGCTTCTGGGGGTTTATCGTTTTTTCGTCAGGAGTATCTTCCGGTGGTGGTGCCCCAGGTACTTTGTCTATGGGTAGATGAATTCGTTGACTAAGCTCATTGATGGCCATTCAGGTGAACCGACTGAAGTCGAACCATGATGGCTCGGGTCGATCCCAGCCTGTTAGTGGTAAAATCCGATCACGTAATAGCCCATCATTCATCGATATTGGGTGGAATTCTGATAGTGAGCCTCAAGTCGGTTCTGGTTGAATAATTTCCTTTTGCAGATAAAACACTTTGCATGTCTCCGGCGAGTGTTGACCATTTTTGAGAAATGGTCACAGAACATGTATTCGGATGAATCTCGATGATGCTTCAGGGGGAGATATAGAGCCTCAGCCATATTGTGTTGAAAGCGAGCTAACTCAGGTTAGCGTAACACATCCACAGCCGCATCGCCCCCGCCAAATGCGGGGGAGGTTTCTTTTGTCATCACTGCAATCACAAACATGAGGCCTAATGCTACGTCATTGTGAGTTATGCCTACGCTCGAGCCTCCGAGCAGCAGATAATGAAGGTAGATCGTCATAAGACAATGAATACTAGGTGAGTTTCCTAGCTAGCTGGATGTCCGGGCAATGATCATCGAGAACTGATAAGGCTGCTAGGATGTTTGCTTCAGTAACGATCCATGACTGGAGCGTGGATCATGAGTACAATTAAGATGTATAGGCAAGGAGCTCAATAGGAAGCAATCACTGTTGCTGCTCAACTCACAGGCCCCCTATTGAATGAGGTTGCAAGGTCGTACACGCACAACTTATTTGTAATATCCCTAGTCGTGCTAACCTTCATACTGGATATAGTTCTTGTTGGGTTCCTGGAGATATCATATCATATCCCTTCTATGACCTGTAAAGTCTTCGATGCGTAGAAAGGTTAGCACCTATCCAATATGCTAGTATATGAATTCGAGCATCTAACAAAGAAAGGCGGCATGTGTGTGATTAAGGTTTCTGTTTCTCAAGGCCCTGGTTGGTTTCATGGATCAAAGGTGTAGTAAAACACCACAGATCATGACAACAGAATAGGATATAAGAAGCCCTTGATTCCGCCGAAGGTCACTGCTACCTGCAATAAACTCAACTATACTCTGATTGATTCTATATCTCATCTCACATCTATAGTAGTATACCACTATGTTCGGTTAACAGAGCATGTCGACGAACAGATCTCCACCGAAGACAGTAAATATGGCTCCACCTGGTGGCCTATTTGGCTCTCAACAATGCGGTGATGACAATTCAGAATCACCGTATAAAAGTTCATGACATGCCATTCGCAAAGAGAGTCAATTTCGGAAACACACCAATCAATATCATCCGCCACAAGTGTACGGTTACCCTTCTTCACAGCAGCCATTTCCAGGCACTCTGCAGTTTTATCACCAGTCTCCAATCAACGTGACACACAGTTCGCAACCTACCAGCAGCGCAAGCCAATCATATCAAAGTTATGGGGCACCAAGGCAAGGATATGACCTGCACCAAGGTGGTTATGGTGGGTCTCAAATGTTCCCCCCTCCACAGTTGCCAGGACAAAAGCCATCATCTCCAGGTGCACCGAGAGTGCCTCCAGGACCGCCGGGAAGTCATCCAGTCAATCCGCCATCATCTTGCAGCTTGACTCCTCCACCTCAACTTCCTTCCGGCGCACCTGGGAGACACCCCACCAGCCTCCCGACGAAAGGTTTCCAGCCGCCAACAGAACCGCCGAAAACAAAAGTCGCAGGGATTGCAGACCTGCCCCTATAGCCGGAGAGGTTATGTGACGAATATGATGCAGCTGTTGAGAGCGACTATTCGTCGGACTTGGGCGGTGCAAAAGACAAACCCTCAATTAGCCTGAAGCAAATGGAGTTCTCCTTGAAGCAATTTGCCAAACAGATGGGGCAGACCAACTACAGTGCATTCAGCAAGTGGAAGAAAGTATGGGTGGCGGAGTTTCCTGAGAAGAAGCATCAGTCCCTTGTCCGGCGGCAGAACCAATTGAAACAAGTTCAAGATGGACCCCTGCACTGGGAGTCGGCAGTCGCACATTTTTTGATGACATTTGAGAATGGGCTGCGGTTGGTTAATTTCGATAATGCTGAATGCATTTGCCGGCAGTGGGTAGAGATGTTTTTAAAGAAATGTGGAAGTGAAATTAGGGAGGCGAAAAAAAATGGAAGGCGAGGCAACGAGCAACCAGCGACGGAGTTGGGAGAGTGCGCGGGCAAAAAGGCGAGAAGCAACCTCCCAGAGTTGCCAAATACAACCTTCACGGTTATGTTTCACTGGGTGTCAAATGGCCAGGATATGGTTCTAGCCCCCAAACAACTCCAAGCCTCATATGCAGATGTGAGGCACTGGGAGGAGTTGGTTGATTTCATCGACAAAAATGGCGGCCCGAAAGATCCATACATTCTCAGATCAATATTCAACTGCACCTTGGAGCAGGACGAATTGGAAGAAGAGTATATGGGAATATACAAACATGGGCAAATGATCGATGACCCCATCTATGTCCAGATTTCGTACAACTGTTACCTTTCAAATGCTTTCAAGTCAAAACTTGGACATAATGTGAAGATAATTGTGGTGGAAATGATGACAGCGACAGGGAAGGAGATTGCCGAGCACGTAACTAGGCCGAGAAAGGTAATCCGCACTAGCCGTGTTAAGGCTAGATGTGAGCAACTGCTAATCATTTTACATAGACTATGGAAGGTTCTGAAGAGGGTGGAAGAGAGGGAGAAGAGAAGGGAGAGGAGGATGGGGGGCATGAGAATGATACTTGTATTAATGTAAGTTCTGATTGAAAGAATAGAATTGATTATATTCCATCCACATGTATTTGTTCAAATGGTTACTTCTCTGTGAAATACCTAACAATGAGATGAATTTCAGGAGCGCCAGAATATGGGCTTATCTGCCCAGCTTACATCCGAGTAACTGAGGGAGATCATTGAGGATGAGAAGAACACGGACAAAAGTGCAAGGGAGGTTCAGGAGCAAGTGGAGGATGGTGAGGAGGTCCTCGATCCAGAAAATACAAGCTCAGTACTGAATACGGTTCTCAATGCAATCAACAACGAATGTAAACATGAGTGTCTTGATGAAGCAGTCAGACTGCTGAATATGCGTCCTATTTGCCAATCAACAGATGAACCTGTTCCAGGCCGCAAGTATTCAATTCCAGGCCTGCCCGGAACTAGATTTTTGGCGCACCAGGTTTGGCCCATTTGGTTCATCGTGAGGAGATGGGTTTGGGATGCTGATATGCCAGGAGCACTGGTGCCGGATGAAATGGGTCATGGAAAGACTTTCACCTCGGTTGCAGTGGCAATGCTTTGCAAATTGGTGACTGAGAAAGTGGTAATGGGGTTGCCACTGTCCGTTTCGTGGGGGAATACCCGTGAAGAGTGGGTGATTTTGGCGCACAATGACTTTCCCGGCATTGTCAGTGAAGACTGGGAGTGGTATCCGCTCCAGAGATTGAATTCTGTGCCCCGCCTCCTGTTGGAGATCCAGTCAACACCACGCCACAGGGATCCCACACTGATCCCAGCCCTTGAACCATTCCTGGTGGTAACAATGCCCGGAGACGCTGAGACCTTCAAAAGTGTTATTGACGAGATGACACATGGAACCGATTTCAAACTCGTCAACTTATTGCACGCCGAAAATGCGAATCTTTCAAATCATGTAGTTAAAACTCAAAAATTTTGGGTATTGAATGAGCAGCGGTGGGCATTTGCACTAGTTGTCCGGCTGGGGCAAAACCGAGTACCACACACATGGTTACTGAATATGGGTCCTGGTGGCTACGATAACCCCGCGAGTGATCTCCACCAACACTCCCGAGTTGTGCAAATGAGAGTCCTGCATGGCTTGATGCGTCGACCGAACATCACGACGTTCATGATATACCAGATTTTGGAGGCTCGTGAGGACCATATGATGAGGCTGACAGAGAATGGAGACACGTTGCAGTCTGATGAACCATTAATCTTAGAGTGTTAGACGCTTCATCAAGGTATGCCTCTTTAGACATTCAAGCAACATAATCTTCTTAACTGATACAAATAGTCAAAAAGGTCATTTGTAAGGGACACTATACTGGAGAGATGAATTTTTCTCTCTTCAATGTTGAAGTGAATCAAAGTTCTGATGTTGGAATTGTTGTATCTTGAATCAGGAATGGCTAGAGTGGGATTTCATTGGCATTCTTGTTTGAAGTGGTTAATGACAATATGAGATGAAGTGAGTTGATACGCGACATAAGAAGTTCCTCCGGCTGACCCATTGCCTGATAAATGGCATGAGTCAAATTGCGACAATGATGCAGCAAAGGACTTCAATCAATCGTCAAGTGCGAATTTGAGGTGCACCGGAAGCCTGAAGCCACTTACATATTTTGAATGAAAACGCAAAATTCCTCCACTTTCAGGTGCACCGGAGTCTCTTTGGCGAATGTAATATGATTGTTCTTGACAGATTGAGCACTGCATATCTCCCAATCACATTTAGCAATAAGACAGTCTAGGTGATATTGCAGTACTTATGTCTGAGTATGAGACACGGCTCGCGTATTTGTGGCAAAGCGGGAGCTTTTGCACCAATATGATCGAAGTTCCAGTGCACCGGAGAATCCTGGGCGTATCTTCGTGACAGATCCAGCACTGCATATTCGCCAATCTCATTTGGCAATGAAAACAGACTAGGCGATATTGACTACTTGTGTCAAAATATGAGAAATAGGCTCACTTATTCGTGGCAAAGCCGCAGCTTTTGCTGGCATGTCATTGAAGTTCTGGCACACCTCTGATCCGCATCCCAGAAAGGCAGAAGCTGAGACACGGCTCAGGTATTCTGGGCTCAAATGCCGCTTTCGCTGCCGGGGTTTTCCTGGCCTATGATTGATGATCACTCACAACTGAGATCTTCAATTCTGTCCAGAATGAGCTTGTTGGATATGTATGAAGCCAACTTTGACAAGCTGCGAGTCATTATGGATGTTATCATTCCAGCCCAGGCATGCTTCAAAGGTGGCAAATACGCCACCGAAATGCATGTACTTGCAGTATGTGGTTCATTTTGTATATTGTAGTTTGCTTCATTCTCATCATGTTTTCTTCGACTTTGAATGAGTGGACCCAGTGCACACAGATCTATCAAGACACTTCACCTTCAGGTGCAGGCAGCTCATCCCACTCCGCGCCTGCTACAATATGAACCTATGCTCGATCAGCAGGTTGAAGGCCGCTGCTAACATGCCATGAACTGTCAGCTCCATGTCAACTGTTCGTTGGAGGAAGGTGCCACTGCGCACCTGAACCATATATGCACAAGCCCGGCTAATTAGTAACCCCATTTAACTTGATATTGACTAAGTAGTATGTTTGGACCAACGCTTCCAAATCCTAAAATAGCTTCTGCAAGTTTGAGCTCTGTCAAAAGAGCTGTGGAAGCTTAAGAGCGAGAATCTCAAAAGACTGATTCTGCTCAGCAACTCTGCAAGATGGCCAGCAACTCCCACTCACCCATGTACCACACTTACTCAACAAGGCCCAAGTTCTCCAATCTTTGAATCAAGACTTAACTGTAGTCTGACTAAATGTATGTTTGGGCCGCCAAAACTCGTATCCGAAAATAGATTATGTGGACCAGATTCTATCCAGAGCAGCTCCGAGAGAGAGAATCTTGAAAGCTCGAGTTATGAAAAGTCAGCTATGATAAGTGCAATTAACTGCCACAGTAAGGCGAGCCTGCAATCCTCAGCCATGGAATCCAAGCATAACCATTTCAACTTCGGTGCACCTAAATTCCCCGGAACTGCATGCATGCAACCATCATTCCTCTGCCTGCCGTGACATGACGTCTCACTATACATTCGTACCATTGTTGAATAGCTTTCAACCCCAATATTCATTCTAAGTCAACATTGTAGTTGTGAGATTCATAATGAATGTGTGATTTAATGGTGTGCGATTTACTAGATATTAGGCACAAAATCAGAATGCGAGTGAGAATTTATGACCCATTTTTTAGCAATCTTGGCATTGATGAGTGCTTGAATCAATAAGATTACCCCTGAATCATCCATTGTACATTACCATTCTTTCTCTACGCCTGTATCTCTCCTTTGTGTACCAAATTCTCTCCGTCTTCCATTAACTACTGCAACATGGTTCTGAAGGCTATTATGCAGACACGGCCCAGATAAATGCATGAAAGGGAAGTTATGCTTACGATATTGCCTTATTGACTGCTAACTCAGCTGCAGCATCCTCATACAATAGAATATCGTGAAAATACATGTGTCCTTCTGGCTGATATACCACATATGGAGATTCATATTTCTCCTCGCTCAATAACAAACTCCTGTACTAACCCTTGTAACTCAGATTGCACTCACAAGGTCCTAACCAAATCTATCGAGTTCTGCAGATGCTCAATGCTGCACCAATTTCTATGCTATGCGGTCACCGCAAATGCTCGAACTTTCACGCATAAGGACTCCGTTTACAGGAGTCATATGTAGGGGCTCATGTTTCGATTCAGGATCTCAGTGCGCAATTTGTGGCCGGCACCAAGGTCTAGTTGATGTCGCGAGTTATCTTCTGGTGCGTCTGGTTCCATTCTCTATATGTGTTGGGTTTAGCCAACCTCCAATTCTTGCATCCGTACAGAGTGTTGTTCATAGGAGTTGCTAACATCTGGCATTTGGAATCCATCTATTCCGGCGGACCTGATAATATCCGAAATCGCAACACGGACTGCCGTCCTCGATATAAACATAAACTTTTGAAGTCATCTCTCCAGAACTCTGTCAAGGTGCCCTTCGAATTGCATCCTCCTCGACTATGTGCAAATTCTTGCACCATTTATCCCGTTATTGTATTTCACTTAGTAGTATATTTCTTGCTTTTACACTCTCTCCCACATTCTCCAACTTTAGATCTTCACTACAGCAAATGGAATTTACGCCCAGCCAGGTGAGGAATCACTATTCACAGAAGAATCAAGAAGTACACCTAGAGAGAGCACTCGCATTCAAGAAAGCAGTGAATCTTCATTCTCAATCAAATGTTTGTCTTCCAATCATCGGCCTTCGTGCATCGTATTGCGGATGACTAATATCCCCGATTGCATGAATGTATCAGGATGACAAAACCGATCACGAGATTGGTGATCACAACAGTGAAGACACCAGAGAGTCCACCCTATCATCCGACATCGAAGAAGACGATTTAGATCATCAACACGAGCTCCTTCATCTAGGTCAGGCACGCCAGGACAAGTGATTACGCAATACGAGGGTTCCACTGCTAAAGAACGGGAGCCGTGCCGATACTGTCATTGCACGCCCGCCGCTTCCAAATTTTCGAAATCTACCTGTGGCACTGGCACCACCACTGCTCAAATGCCAAAAGTCATCCCTCCTCAACAAATTATCCGAGTCTGACCATGCACCATCTGCCTGGGCACTGGAGCTTCCCAACAAGTCCAGTGGAGACCACAATATTCCACAACCCAAGGCCAGTAGTAATCAGAACGTTCCCCAACACCAAAAGTCTACTTTTGAGGTAGCGAAAAGGTTCATGGGGGCAATGGTATTCACAAAGACTCCTTGGCCAATAATATCCGATGACCAGTCCTCGATTGGTTGAAGCAGCTTGGAAACTAGCGATCGAAGCCCAGGATCGTCAGCGGGCATTAGCAGGTGCATTTGAAGGTACACCCTCTGTGTGTCAATTGCCCGGTGGTCTATCTCTCAAAATAGATCCGCAAACATGAGAAGCTGTAAGTCTTGAATGCAGCTTAATGCTCCTCTATCAGACTTACGGATGCTGACTCCCCCCGAAAATATACATGGTTGAAATTGAAGATTAGTACAATTCGAGGGCGGTTGGCAGATGGGGCTTGTCGAACTGTTGTCCGTAGTTACGGGTGAGATGTGGGCTCTGAGACTGAGCTTCGGATCAAGTTTAAGGAGCTCCTGTTTGATGATGCTTACCTTTCCAGAGTCGTCGATGACAAGAAGTCATGGTTCACGCGAATGGAAGTTCTTGATCTCATTTACCACCAATTTTTCTTCACCGCCAATAGCTTGGGGCACCTGCCAATCCCAGTATTTCCAACCTCTTGCTCCTCGGACTATAGCGCTGGCAGCCGCAGCTATTGATTGTGCGCTGTCTGAATACGTCAGTGGAAAGAAGGCCACGGTTATGTTTTCTCAAGATGAATGTTGAGGTACATTCGGCCCATCCCCTGTGATCAATTTTACTCTAGAAGCTACTACACAATCAATCACACATCAGCGGCCGCATCTCACCCCCGCCCCCCCCCCCTGCGGCGCAACTCCACCAGAATAGGTGCTCTTCAATCCTCGTCGGAGCTCCTCA
>Ga0307512_10006258_pt1 | contig 12112 bp, 13 predicted proteins | sample 14_EM_MG_FD_200267 | JGI IMG/M metagenome (GOLD analysis project Ga0307512, IMG submission 200267) | Populus trichocarpa ectomycorrhiza microbial communities from riparian zone in the Pacific Northwest, United States - 14_EM | ecosystem: Host-associated > Plants > Roots > Unclassified | place... | reverse complement strand
GATTCATCAGTAGAGCCGCTGGGTTGATGTTGGCTCGAGCGGCTGAAACTGCCTTGTTGAGATATTCGATTTGATTGGTGCACTCAAAGGCACGGTAGAAGAGCTTGGACAAGGCTAAACGAGCGACCGGGGCAAGTTGACTACGAGGGTAAGAAGAAAGCAATACTTGACACCGTCTTCGATATCCGCCGCGTCGGTAAGGTGGGACCCGGACGTAAGCGCGTCAATGTGCTGTCTGAATGTCGTCATCTGCGGGATTGGCTTGGTAGGGTTCAATTCAGGGAGAGAAGCGGTCAGGTCACGGAAAGATGGAAACTGGGCAGATCCAGAAGTAACGGACAGCGAATCTTGAACATTCGCCGTGACGGTACCGGCACCGGCACTGGTACTCGTGGAGTTGTGGGAGCGCAATCGATGAAGGAAAGAGAGTTGTTCGGTGACCCAAGGTCGATGAGGGTCTTCAAGAGAAATTCCATCGAGAAAGGCACGAAAGCGGTAGATCGCCTGCTCCAAATGTTCCGGCTTCCCATGTACGTGGAATTTCTTGTCTGCAAACATGGTGGCTAATTCCACCGCTGCCTCCCGCTGCGGACTCGGCCCATCTCCAGGGTCACGGAAAGCGATGACTTTTTCCGCGACAACCATTCCCTCTTCGTAATCATCGTCCAGAAGAGTTGTGTCGTAGCGGTCAAAGAGAGATTGAGCAAGCACGATAGAGATTTCGTGCAAATCTGGTAGGCGCATAGATGCTCTTCGAAGGCAGTCACGTGGCACGAATGACTTTCTCGGAAGGATATTTCCCTTCGAAGGAAGCCTGGAGACGAGCATCGACAACTCCGACAAAGGACAAAATGGGGGGAGCTAGGGACTCTATCGAGATGTCCGAGTCGAGGAGTTCATGGCAGAAGTCCGCCGTCTCTTCAATGCCATGACCCGCACCCCTAGGCCCTAACTCCCACCGAACCGCCAATGCATTGACAAGAACCGCCATGATGGGTCTGGGAAAGTCAATGGGGAGTTCGCGACATTGTCCATGCAGATAGCGAAGGTATAAAATGCAGCACTTGACATCTTCGAGCTGCCTGAACTCTTCTGCGCGAAGCAAAATGACGCAAGCGATGAAATTGAATGTCGCAGCAAAGTTTAGAGGGGATGTATTCCAGGGAAGTGGGAGGAATATCGCCTCTGTGAGGCGAGGATTGACTGTTCAAGGTCGTCCTGTTGCTTTGACAACGTGTAGCGCGCAAAGCTCGCCATTGCCAAGAGTTGAAGCCAGCGAACACGGTCAGGATCGGATCTTAGGGATAACGACACAACACTTTGACATGAGGAAATGATGTTGCCGAGTTCATTCGAGTTGAAAAGGGCTGAAAGATGGGAGATAAATATGACTACTTATGCAAACGAACAGCTCAAAAAAGTGAGGGAGTGGATCCCAAACTTACGCTGTTCGTTATTCATGCTCAAAACTCGATAAGCAGCAGATGAACCACAGGTTCTCAGATGATGCCTTGGAATGTCGTGTGGGAAGAAAGATGAGAGTCACAAGGGGACGTCTAACAGACGGAGGCGATGTTTGAAACAAATATGAGAATGAGAAGTTGGCAGAGCACACACCTTTAACATGTGGGACAACACGTGTAGGAGGCCACAGTGGACCAGTGGTTGTAGACGTATGACAGTGATATGATACTTACTATTAAGAGCATCGTAGTATTGTAGTCATGGACAAGTTGACTTGGTGGTTGGTGGTGATGTTGTTTGTTGGTTGATGTTATGGGTGGAGAGTACACTCCTTTTTCACCCGTGAGTATGCTGGATCGAAGGTCAAGATAGTAGTGGAAATCGTCGCAGTTAATTATAAGCGGCAGCTTGTGATTGGGTGGAGGATGTTGACAATCTTGAGGCAGCTCCGAGCTTGAGGTGATGACACCCGATGACCAACAAAGAATTGACACACTACTATAGGGCTACTACGGTCTACTGTTAAGTTATGTGATATGATGCAAATATTTAGAGAGATGAGACCCCTCCTATGATACAACCTTCGTCTAACCAGTGGCCCTCCGCAACCGTCTTCCTCTCCACAGCCTGTCGGGCACCATCTCGTAGAAATACGGCGCCAACTTCTCGCGCAGCGCGCGCTCCGCCTGTTCTTCGTTCGCACTCCTGTGCGTCGTAGTCGCTAAGATGGCCTTAGCCACCAATCGCTCGAGCGGCTCGACGTCCCAGCCTGCCTTCCCGAGGCGCGGCGGCGCCTTCTCGTCGCCCAATATGAGCGCGAGCGACGGTGCGCGATATTCGGTGTTCCCAACGGCGAACTCCAATAGCACGCTGGCGAATTCGGGCCGCACGTCCTCGGGCTGCATGTGCAGGGCTCGCGCGGCGCCGCCGAGGAAGTTGACCGCCCAGGTAGCAAGGTGCGAGTGCGAGCGCGACTCGTCTGCTGCTTGGAGGCCGAGCTTGAGGTGCGCGAGGAGGACGGTGAGGACGAAGCGGTAGGAACGCACGTCGGGCTTCAGGTCTAGGGCGCGGAACGTCTGCAGCACGACGAACGCGCCCGGATAGTCCATCGATAGCATGAACACCCTGAGTGCGACGTTTAAGGTCGAGATGCGCACGACGGGGTGCGTGCGAGGGTCCGCTGCTTGGATGGCAAGCACGTGGCACTCGAGCATCTGGCGGAAGAGCTGGCGCGGTGTAGGTGCGTTCGGGGGTTGGTGTGCGCGGAAAAGACTCGGACTGCGAGACGTCCATATACGCTGTAGCGCGTTGAAGAGACTGCCGAAGACAAATGAGTCTGGAATCATGTAGGGTGCGGCGTCCTTCAGAATGGTTTCGTATAAGCTGAATGCCTGGTAGAGGTTTTCGTTCCGTACGGCCGCTTGAACAAGTACATTGAGGAGAGGGAGGTCAACTTTGATCTGCGATTGCTTCATTTTGTCTAGCAGGAGGTCTAGGCGTCTGGAAGTCAGGTAACTTTTATTCGTGAGTTCGCTTATCAGAGTTGTATAGGGTGCTGCATCCGCAGGTCGTGGCCCACTGTGACTGTCTTGATGTGATACAACAAGATTTTCGGCTGTATCTATGCCCCCAACGTGGGCATAGAATAGAATAAGCCTGTTAATAGTGTTCGACTTCATAAGATATTCTGATCCTCTAGAGTTGACATATTCGTCGACCAATTTGCTGACGAACTGCGCATCGATAAGAGGGTGGTTTTTCATGAGGTCAAGGAGCTGGCAAAGACTTCGTTCCGAGTACGAGGGGAGGGAAAGGACGTGCGAGAGTTCATCGAAAAGGGACTCGAGCTCCCCCCTTTGTTCGTGAGGCGCCTTGACAATACCCGAACAGACGAGCATTTTGGCGCGGAGCCCGCTGGACGCATACAGCCCTTTTGCATACATTTCCCGGTGAAGTTCGAGGGCATCCTTGAAATACTTGTAATCGAGAAATGCGGTTATGCTGCGCTCGTATAAGGCGAAGCGAGTGGTGCGATTCTCGTCGGGTATCCGAGATATGCTCTTTTGGAATAACTTCACGGCATCCTCGGTTTTTTCTTGCTTCAATAGATGGCCAATCCAACCGACTATCTGATTTTCCCTCGACCATTCCAGACGTTTTGTGGCAAAATCATCGGGAGAAAGCGTCTGTGAGCACAAAGGAGAAGCGAACTGACGGACGATTCGTGGGCGAGGCCCTCTTGTACATATTGGATGCCATCTGAGTCGCGTACATCTTGTCAACACATGCAACATGGGCCACCGGATCTAGAGTCCTTAGTGTCTGTGAAATGCAGTGGATTTACGAGTAAACCTGACGTTCATGGGACTGAAGTGAACGTGGTGGTGATGAGGTGACGTGCGAACGTCGTCGCTCCGTGTCCCTCCGAAAACGGGAAGGGACGCCGAACTGAGATTGCGCGGCGATCTCAGATCTCGGCCCATCTAACGATCTCAGTCTGAGTGGTGGCGTTCACCGTCAGCGCGTTCCGTGCACCTGCCACACTTGCATTCCGTGCAACTGGTGCGCTTGTCCGCCTTTCCTCCTCCCCTAACGACTGATCTCACGTTTGCATCCGCCTGTCTTCTTCTTTGGCCTTATCAAGGTAAATCAATGAAATCGCCCTTCGTGAGAATTCTCTGACGGTTCTTCGAAGCTGATCGGGCACGCCTCATCCCGCAGCCGCAGGCAAGCAATCACAACAACCAGCTATAAAAGATGGAGGATGGCACCACCACAACACCCCGTCAGAGAGCACAAAAGGTGAACACTATGCGTTCGATATCCGACAATGTCCATGGCTATGGTGCGCCGCATATTCTAGTAGCAAGCGAATAGACTTCTGAAGTGATCTAGTCAAACTGGGGCCCCATGTTTGGAGGGTTGTGGATACGTATGCGCCGCATTAATCTTATATGCCATTTTTATACGTTAACATTGCCGTCTTTTTCGCACAGGAAACACTTTCAACGTCTTCGACATCTTAAACAACTTGGGGTTTCGTATTACGTCTGGCCTGGGGCGTCGCACAATCGCTTTGAGCACAGCCTAGGTGAGGATATGTCCCCCAAAGATGGATAAATGTGCCTAACTCTCAACCAGGAGTCGCGTACTTGGCTCGCCAAATGGTCGTGCACCTCAAGGATGCTCAGCCAGAGCTGGGCATTACTGATCGCGACGTTATGTGTGTCGAGCTAGCTGGCCTTTGCCACGACCTAGGTCATGGCCCGTGGAGCCACGTGTGGGATAGCGCTTACATTCCTAGTGCGCTGTGAGTCGCGCTTCCTTTGGCACGTTGCATTCCCACTCACAACTAGCACAGGAAAGCGGGATTCTTGCCCAAGGATAGGAATTGGCAACATGAGGACGCATCAGAGATGATGTTTGATGATATGATGAAGGAATACAACCTAGACATCCCAAATAAGGATGTTGAATTCATCAAAGCACTCATTGCTGGCGACAAGGCCAGGTGCAGGTCTGTGCATACTTCAATGCGCTTCGAGTTCCGCCATGTCTGATCTTCTTCCAGCGACGAGAAGCCGTTCCTTTTCGAGATCGTTGCCAATAAGAGGAACGGCATCGATGTAGACAAGTAAATGCACCTTCCTCCTGGAGTACCGTTGACGTTCTTATTTGCCACCAAGATTCGACTATATTTCACGTGATACCCGGGCAATCGGCGATAACCAGAATCTTTCTTTGACTCGGTATGGGCATTTCATTTCATTGTTGGTCAATGAACCGATATAAGCTAACTTCCACAGGCTTATCAACTCGGCCCGGGTGGTTGAAAACCAGATCTGTTACGACATCAAAGACGCAAACCAGATATATGAACTCTGCTATACGCGCTTCAGCTTGCATAAGCGTATATACAACCACAAAACTGGTTCGTTCTCGAGAATACCACGCCTGTCTGAATACTAATTGAAGAAACGACGACAGCCAAGGCCATCGAAAAAATGATCGTTGATGCGATGCTCGCGGCAGAGCCATATCTGAAGATCGCTAGCCAAATTTTTGATGCGAAGAGATACCTCGGACTTACTGATGATATTAGGACTGAGATCCAACGCTCTCAGGCACCAGTGGGTGCCTTTGTCCTGATTACTCACCTGTCTGAACGATGACATATGGTCCTAGGAACTCCTAGAGGCACAGAGAATTCTCGAGCGTATACAGAACCGGGATCTTTATCGCTGCGTTGATTACAAGGTGTTTGACTACGAGCACCGCGAGCTACTCGGAGAGCACATCACCGCAGCAGGTATTGTTGCTGAGGCGAAACAGGCTTGTTCGGTGCGCTCTGGGCAGCCTGATGCTGGATTCGACCCTGAAATCGACGACGAGGACGATGAAATCACCCTCGAGGATATTGGCGATCTGACACCAGATAAAGTGATTGTAACCTTCTCCACCATGCATTACGGAATGAAAGACAAGAACCCACTGGACTTCGTCAAGTTCTATTCAAAAAATCGGCCAAACGGTATGTCGTACTACGTTTGAATCGTACTGAACAATATTTCCAACTACTATCTAGAATGTCGCCATGCACAGCGAGGAGACCTGTCTTTACTCATGCCGAAAGAGTTTGCGGAGGTTCTTTTGCGCGTCTATACGAAGGACGTCCGGTACGTACATCACCTCACGAGCCGTCTAGGCGTATCCCCCTCACGCACCCCAGATTCTTTGGCATCGTGCAAGCAGGGTACCGCAAGTTACTGCGTCGTATCACACAAATGACAGAACCAACCAGTATTGACGTACAAGGGTCCGATTCCGATGGTATAATCGAACGCCCTCGCACACCAAGGACGTTCTCGCGTGTGTCGAGTATTAACAAGAGCTTCAGCGCAGAACCGGGCGAGAGGAGCGAGAACGGGTCACCATTTCTCAACCAATTTACAACAGTCAGCAAGGGTTACGGGAAATCACTGATACACCCAACCTCCCCTACGAAGATTCGTGCACCACGGCCACTGGCAGTGAGCACGCCATCGCCGACTTTGGACTTGAAGCAATTGAACACGGAGAATCATCACATGGAAATACACCCACCCATGCAAGCACCGAACTCACCAACAACAAGCAAGCTCCAAACTAGTCAGGCTCCCATCACTGGTGGAGATGAGAGCTCACGAGGAGGCACCGGTATTGGTGATAATAGTGCGGGGACTGCATTGCTTTCTGTCAACCCCAGTCCTAGCAGAGGCTTGAGGTCGAGTAAAAGGGTTAGAGAAGATAGAGGTGGGGGTACCAAGACCCACGAACAGCCTGGGAGTGGTGGCACGCCAAATAAGAGGAAGAAGGTTTAGCGGCGGAACGCCACGGATATACCTATACCCTATCACCCGTTCTTACCAGTAATGTTACCCGGATTAGGCAATGCGATCTGGTCTCATATTCATCGGCTGTCCTTGACTGTCTCACTCACTTTGTTTTACAATCATCACCACTCCACTACGACTTGTCTTGTTGCTGGTTGCCAGCCCCCCTCTTCCCAATGTCTGATCATTCGCAAGACGTCGAGGTTAGCGTCACCCCAGCCGTGAAGGACCTGAGGAACATGTTTGAGCAAAAGGCTAGGGAATCCCCTGCAAAGTTACCCAACGGGTCCTCTCGCACTGGTGACACCAGCCTGTTGCTTGGTTCTCGGCCACCAACGAGCCGTCGCCCATCGCCAACATTCTTCGATGACCAAACCGATTCTCTCGCCCCTCCGCCTGAAGCTTCCCATCCCGACCAGAGTTCCTTGCGCAAACGACCTCCACCGCCACCGCCATCCCGAGGACAGAAACCACAAATCGGGTCACCATCTCCCTCCCATTCTCCTCTACTCCGCGCGACACAAGAACTGGTTAATGCGCCAGAGAACCGGAGTCCACCTCCCATCAAGCAACGTCTCGTGGCGCGACCCCCGCCTCCCGTACCCGGTCATCGCCCAGATAGAACGATCGAGGCAGAGCCAAGTTCTGATACTAAGGGTAGTGTTGATAAGTCACCATTGGGTCTAGAGTGAGTCCCGTTCTTTTTCCGGATCGCGCCTCATAGGCCTGCCCAATCATTATGTGCTGCCACCGCCTTGGTCTCGGGAGAATTCTACGGTACAGGCCAAGGAGACGTGCATGGTTCTGTGAGATAAACAGAGGCTTACCATATCATCAGTTCTGCTAGTCCCCTACCACCTCCCCCGCCGCGACGCCCAGTGCAACCACCTGCCACCCAAAACTTGGACCCATTCGAATCAGACTCCGGAGACATCCTCCCTACCATCCCTTCACGCCCCAACTTAAGGCCACCATTACCACGTCGCGCTGTCCGTCAATCTTTCCCTCCGGATCCTGATTCTCTCGACACAGACCCAGAATTCGATGACGAGGCTTTCTCTACGAATGCCTTGGCAATTGACGACCTACACTCGCGACGTAAACCTACCTTATACACGAGTCCCCGAGACTCTCAGTCATCCCTTGGCAGATCTAGCGCAAGTTCATCTGGTACTTTCAGTCGTGTGCTGAGCGAAAGCGACGCGATCGGACCACCCCCACCAATCCCACCACGCTCCATTTCTTCCAAAGCACCCGTAGTGGCGGATGAGCTTACGGACTCACCTGTCTCACTGCCACCAGCTCCGCCCCTCCCAGTCCGTCGACCAACTACTGACAGTTCATCTTCCTCTTCTATCCCGCATGCAATTCGCAAGGGATCTGGGTACGTGCCACCTCCGGTCCACCCTGTCCCGTCATCGTTTCCATCACGGGCAGCCTCGCTACGTCAGACATCCCATGTCTTGAATTCCCATTCAATATCTACGATTCCCCTCCACCCTCACGCAGTGCCTCGACAACAACTGTCACTTGACTCAGATGATGTTGACACTGCTAGTCAGACCATGGAAACCCCTATTAGCGATGATGGTGTGTTCAGTGACACGAGTTTCGCGCGTCCTGGACCTTCAGGGCACAAATATGGCTCCTCAATCAGGAAGATGCCGCCGCCGCCAACCCGCACAATTGCTCCCGGCGACAAGCTACCTGCCGTCCGTCCTACCATCAGTGATGATGATTCTGAAGAGTCCGCCGAAGAAGAGGACCCCAAAAGTAAACTCGCGAATGCAATGCCGGATACCAGTCGCTCGTCGCGACGGGCCCCCGTCCTTCGTTGTCACAAATATGATTCTGCCCAAGTACAGACACGGACACACTCGGCAATCATCTGTGCGGCAGGCCATGTGTATGTTGCTGCCACAGGGCATCATGTCAAAGTCTACGATCTCAGTCTGTCCGAGAGTCCGATCTTGACGCTTGATGGCAAAGACGTTGGAATGAAGGAACTCAAGGCTACCAGCCTTGAATTCTGCCCTGCAAAGACATCCCAGGATAATGGCCGCTATGTCTGGGTTGGCACGAAAGAGGGCCACATGCACGAAGTCGACGTAACAACCGCCAAGGTTACGGGTTCAAGACAATCGATTCATCTTTTTGCCATCACGCGGATTCTTCGTCATGGCGATGAAATGATATCACTTGATGACAATGGAAAGGTGACGATCTGGACGCCTGGCGCCGCTGGAGAAGACCTTCGTTTGTCCTCTGCCCAGGTTCGCGCTTCCCGGATATCCGATCGACAAGGATTCGTGGAGATGCTCGGCGGCAAGCTGTGGACTTCCGCGCGTGAAGCTACGACTCCAGGGTCTCGGGGCCCGGCCGTGCGCATCTATGATATCTTGGTTCCAGGATCGGCCACGCGCTCCGTATTACCCATAGAGCATGTGGGCACGGTCACCTCGGGTACCATCCTGCCATCACATCCAAACCACGTCTATCTTGGCCATGAAGGTGGTTTTGTCACCATCTGGTCGACCGAGACGGGGGATGGTATTCCTGTGTGTGAGGAGGTCATGCGCATCTCAAATTCGGATGTTCTCTGTCTTGCGGGAGTCAATGACCGATTATGGGTGGGTGGAAGGAACGGCACCATTGCGGCTTACAGTGTTGAATCCCGTCCTTGGGTGATGACCAACAACTGGATCGCTCACTGGAGCAGCCAATCTCCACTGCCGTTGCAGAAAATTGCGGTAGATCCCTACAGCATTGACAAGATTGGCAGGCTCTGCGTTTACAGCGTCGGTCGAGACGACCATGTCAAATGTTGGGATGGGCTTCTGGGAGAAGACTGGCAAGGTGACAAATTTCTTGTGGGGATTCTTTCACGATGATTACTTAAATAATCTCTCTTTTTTCAGACTCGGAACTTTTCGAGCTTGAGAAGAGCTTCAGTCGCTGTCGTAACATAACCATCCTTTTCGTTTCATGGAACATCGGCGCTTCTAAACCAGAGCAGCTATCTGGGAGCAAGGAGAATTCGTCCTTCCTATACGATGCACTGAACAGCGTGAAGTCTCCCGACATCATCGTATTTGGCCTTCAGGAAGTTGTACCACTGGATAAGGCGAATGTTGCGAAGTTCCTCAATAAGAAGAAAGGGTTAGAAGGCTCTTCGACCACGCTACACGCGGAACACCGGCGATGGGCCGACAAGCTGGTTGGCGCGGTGACGTTTGCATTACCGGACGAACGGTACAAGCTCCTCTATACGAAAGAACTCGTAGGGCTGTTAAGTTGTGTCATGATCAAGACTCAGGAAATGGCGGTGACCCGAAATTGTGCTGCACATACTGTTTCACGAGGTGTGCGGGGTTTTGGGAATAAGGTACGCGTCATATTCCGGATTTTCTTTGGGCGTCTAAATCAAACACGACGCTTTGCATTGATAGGGTGCCATTGCGGTCAGGCTCTTGATAGACAACACGTCCCTGTGCTTCCTAAATTGTCATCTGGCTGCCGGACACAGACGAGTACGCAACCGGAATGCGGATGCTGCGGCAATAGTTGAGCACGAGAAGCTTTTCCCTGGCGTACAAACTCCAGACGAAGCCCTTGCCTTTGTTGGCGGCGGTGACGGGACCATGGCTCTCGACCATGAGATCGTCTTTGTGAGTAGTCGTCCCTGGCATATATACCGACTTTTCAAATTCAGCATCGTGTTCATATTCATTTCATGCTGCACCACCACAGATGAGCGGGGACCTGAACTACCGAATCGATCAACGCAGAGACACGGCCATCTCTTCCGTCCAGCACAACACGTTCCAAAACCTTTTGGTGCACGACCAACTCTTGAAAGAAATGAAGACCAACGTGCGCCTGCGCTCCTTCTTGGAGGGGCCCATCACGTTCCCGCCGACGTACAAGTACGACTTGCACAGCACCGAGTACGACACGTCCGAGAAGCGACGGATACCGGCGTGGTGCGACAGGGTGCTCTGGCGCGCACGAGACCCGACGCGCGTCGAGCAGTTGCACTATCGTCGGTACGAGCCCGACATCTCGGACCACAGACCCATCTCGGCGGCGTTCCGCGTGCTGGTCAAGTCGATCCAGCAGGACGCGCGGAGCAAGATGAAGGAGGAAGTCCGGGCGCAGTGGTCGATGCGCGAAATGCAGCTGCTGGTGGAGGCGCAGGCGTTTTATGCCGAGCAGCTGCTTCTGTGAGATATACGAAAAAGCAAGTGAAAGTAGCGAGTGTTGCGTCCGTCCGTTCGTTCGCTCGGCCGGCATCCCTATACTGTATGCATCATTGTTTTGACTTTGTCTTGCGTTTCATTGGCGATTGTCTCGATAGCTCTCATGATACCGGACTTTTACGTACCCGCATGGACAACCAGCCCTTCTTCCCATATAGAGTTTCACGACAATGTTGTGTGTATCGTATGCAACCCCGCTTAGCAACACATGCTGGCGTAATCCATCATGACTTTATTACTCCGAAATGATACGTGTATAACATCTAGACCGTTAATGATAAGAGAGGGATTCGACCAGCAGTAAACGGTTTCCCGAATTCAGAGTCGAGAGGACAGCCGCTGTCGAAATTTGCCCACGCTCCACCTACCGCCGTCCCATCTATCCCAAACGCGTGCGGCGCGCTCGGCGTCGATGCCCTCTTTCCGCAAGGCCTCCTCAAGTCTCTTTCCCGGATGACGCAACGACCACGCGATGCGCTCGTTGATCTCTGGCTCTCCACGAGCCTGTACTGGAAACTCCGGTGGGCGACCGTACGCGATGGCGGCGGTCCGAATGAGGATCGCGCTGGTCCACCAAATCGTGGGGGCGTCAGCAGCACGCAAGAAAGGGGGGGTCAGGGGTGAAGGAAGACGCACGCAGTGAGCCCGTATATGGGCTTGATGCCGCCGGCCTCGCGACCGGTGAGGAAGCGGTGCATGCGCACGGCGCGGCCTGTAGAGTGCGCGTTTGTGGATTGGGCGAGCCAGTACCAGGGCCAAGGGACGTCGCTGTAGGTGTGGTACCGCAGCTCGACGGCGGCGGTCTCCGCGTGGGCTTCTGCTTCGATGAAGGGGCCCCTGGGTCCCGCACGCTCGGGAAAGTTGGTGGAGAGGAAGGAGGCAAGCGGGTGCGAGAAGAGGGTATCGACTTCGGGGGCGTTCAGTACTGGCTGGGGAGAAGTTGCAAAGGGAGCTGAAAATTGGTTGGGGGAAGGAGAAACGAACCTTGAGGGTGTTGTCGAGGATGAGTACGACTAC
>Ga0307512_10006257_pt1 | contig 12113 bp, 11 predicted proteins | sample 14_EM_MG_FD_200267 | JGI IMG/M metagenome (GOLD analysis project Ga0307512, IMG submission 200267) | Populus trichocarpa ectomycorrhiza microbial communities from riparian zone in the Pacific Northwest, United States - 14_EM | ecosystem: Host-associated > Plants > Roots > Unclassified | place... | reverse complement strand
AAACCAAAAAAAAAAACCCAAAAAGGAGGAGGGGGAGAAAGCGAGCGATGAACGTGTGTACGCGCGCGAGGGGGGGAAGCTACAGTGGGAGGGAGGGTGGGTGTGGCTGAAGAGGGTCATTCGATAGAGAAATAATGAACGAAGGACGTGTGTACAGCGACACAGTGGAGACGTGAAAAATCAAAGCGAGAAGAGACAGCAATAGTGATAACAATGCGATGAATGATAATCGACGTGAAGCAAAAAAGCTGAAACGAGATGAAGATGGAAGATCTAGAAGAGGCGCAATGCCAAGGCCCAAAAAGAAGGAAAAAGAAAACAAAAATAATTAAAAGCAATGGGTGACCAAGTCGAAGAGATACAATAAAGAACTGAGAAAGTATCAACTAAATCCAGCGCGCCGATGGGCGGAAAGGTGGACAGGGATGAGATCACTTTGAGATGGGATAGAACACCGGTTGGTGTTTCCCATCCACAAAAAACAGAACAAGTCGCCCAGCGTGTTCTGTTTCCTACCGTTTAACCAAGACTCCAGCCAACCTCCAGTACTGTCTCGGAGTGCGTCGTAGATGGCCGACGAGACAAGAGCTCCGGAAGGCAAAAGAATTCCACTCCCCTCTACTCCCTCCCCGGAAAAAAAGGATTAAAACAGGTTATAAGCTGATGGGAAAATCGAAGAATACTGTCATGATGCGATTGCGTTGTTATGTGCATGGCGTGCATGATTCGTGTGTATGCGTGCGTGCGTTCGAACAAAGACAAATTGGTGGTGAAAACCCCGGAACCCGTGGTAAAGACAAGATGAGCTCGATATGTCGAGGGCCGAGAGTAACACCAACCATGGGCGTCGATTTTTAGGCTTTAAAGATGATTTCAGTGAACAAAAAGTTGCGGGGCGAGGCGGGGGAAGTCACAATACCCTCTTCTTCAGAATCTGCCTACACCTTTCCTGGCCTCTTCCTACTTCTTCCCCCTCTGAACGCTCCCACTGGCACCTCCTCCCTTACCCTTTCCCTGGTGTCTCCCACCACCACCCGTCCCCCCTTGACCGGACTGCTGAGGCGGCTTCTCCATGGAGTGGGGTTCGATCACCCTATCCCACTCCTCCAATAATGCCTGCCCCACACTCGGCTCCAACTCCGTCCCGTCCCGTGAGACCTTAATCTCCCGATCGTGATTCCATGGGTTTCTGAGGTGCCTCGTCCTATAGAATGGAAGCCTCTCTGTCTTGATCCACTGCAGCATAAACGGTTCTCCCCAAGTCGGAGGTTCCTCTGCTCGTTTGTCATTCGCACCCTCTACTTGGCCAGGGGAGGGTACACGCTCGGGTTGGTCCTCGCCGTTAACTTCGGGAACCTCGGCTTTTTTCGCAGTATTCAGCAGAGACTCGGGAGTGTCGCTTTGCGCTCGTTGTTCTTCTATAGTACCCATGAATGAATTGCCGACCTGCCCCGAGGCCCCCGCGGAAGCGCTGGCTGGGGGGTGCCTTAAAGCGCGGATGGGGGCGGTCCTGTCGAGCTGGAACTCGTGCGATGCCTGATCCCTTTGTTCCTCGATCGCCCGTTGGGCCGATAACGTCGGCTGGAATTGGACTACATGTTTCCGAATAGGCGTCGAATGAGTCTTCATATTGGATAGCTGCTGGTTTCTGTCCTCCGGTATCACTTCCGCGCTGAACTTAGCCTCCGGCGTATCCAGGGTCATCTTTCGATGCAGTTGGTAGAGTTCTGCGGGCGCAGACATTACTTCCCGGTTAGGTGTTGGGGGGTCGTCCTCATTGTTGTTCACGCTATGAATGAACATCCCATCTGCGTCAGCAGGAACTTCACGACCGCCCCAAGACAAAGGAGTAGTGCCTTCAGATGGCAGAAACGGGGATCGGTTGTGCGGGTTGCGGCCAAGGTAAGGAGAGGGAGAGGTGTCAACGAATTTGTGTTCAGCGAGCGGAAGGATGATCCGAGGTGACCGAGTGTCCGGCGATACAGTAGATGCGGTCGTATCGGTTCGTTCGACACGCGTGAGGAGGGGAGAATTAGTGCGAGACGCCCACGCAACTTTCGTGTCGGTATGCAAGATCGGACCGGCCATCCTATTTCAACGTAATAAGTTCAAAGGCGCAACCAAAAGGGACGAAACAAAAAGGCCTTACCTGGCGTACCCATAGAATTCCCCACTCTTGTTCACCCCAAATATCAGAAAAACATCGGTGCTGGTCCGGTACGCCTGGTCGAGGATGATTTCATTATGCCGCTGAGTAGCCCAATAACCCTTCTCGACGCTAAGATCCAAGTCGTACTATTGAGGAGAGGATGTTAGTTGAGGTTATCAAACGGCTAAAGGAAGAAATGCGTATGTGCATGTCTACCTGAGTCAGCGACTTGAGGATAAAGTAGCGTTTAGGGAAGCATTGTGCAAGAACACTCGACGTTGTGGATGCGAGAGACCCCGACCCGCTAGACTGTTCGAACGAACGATTCCCATCTCCTCCCCCACCACTCTCATCGTCACTTGTCAAAGACAAATTCGATGTACCCTGACTCACGTCGTCCACCGGGGACTTGGCACCCATCCTCGCCTTCTGCTTCCGCTCCTGGATCCACTTCATGTGCAGCCCCACGCCACGTTGACCACCGACTCCAGCTCTCAAGTCATCAGTCTTTTTCCGCACTCGACAGACCAAGTTTTGACATTTTGGATCGTCAGGCCGGATTTTCTGGCCGTTAAATCGGGCGATTGCAGCACTGAGGTGAGTCTCTGTATCAAAGTTCACGAATGCGCAATTCGATCGGGCGATAAGGAAGACGGACGACACCCCGGCGTCCTCTTCTGTCCCCTCCTCTGAAGAGTCTGGAGGTTTATTGAAGAATTTCCAAAGCTCCTCATATGTGGTGTCCGAAGGTACATTCCCCGCCCACATCACCCATTCAGACCTCTGGGGAGGAGGATTGGGATGATACGGCTGGCGTACTAGTCCCTTACCCGTGGTTTGGGGCGGCGGCGATTGGACCGGCGGGACTGGTCTTGGGGGAGACGGTTGTGGGGATGGGGAATTCATAGTAGCGGAATTGGGCTGGGGTTGAGTTGACGTAACCCTAGCTTGTGGCTGGGAAGCGCGAGGGGATCGCAACTGAACGTCTGAGGAAGGACCCGATTGTAAGTTCTGTGGCTGGTGACGTTCCGCGGGCACCTGTTGTTGCTGAGGCTGGTATGGGATGTGGTAGGGCTGTTGATGCAAATACTGTGGACCGTCGTACTGCCTCGAATACCACCACTGACTGTCCTGGTCGGGCTGATAGGGAGGAGAATGAAAGGACGGTTGGAGGTACGTCTGTTGATAGCCAGGATTTGGGTAAGACTGGGTGGACGGATACCCAAAATGAGTAGGTGGCTGTGTGGTGTATGACATGGTATGATAGCCTGGGGTGCTAGAGAAATGAGGCGGTGCAGATGTCACGGGAGGGGGAGGGGATGGTTGATGGTTATAGATGGGTGGTGTATGTCCATGCTGTGGGAATGAAGGGGAGCTAGAAGACGGCAAGGTTGAGAAGGAAGGATCCTGTTGTGAATGCATGTAGACAGGAGGTCCCATCGTGCCCTGCATATCGATGGGTGAATGGAGACTATATGCGTAGGCGGGAGTGGTGATCATGGGTTGGGATGCATAGGGGGTGATGTAACTTGCGTGGGGAGGATAGTGTGGTTGGGGCGGGGCATAATGAAGGTATTGTGGGTGGTTTTCTACTGTAGGTGAAGCGCGAGGGTAGATCACGGAACTGGACGAGGGCGCGGAGAGGGATTGGGGCTGGGTGCGAGATGAGGGAGGGGAGAATTTGCGTGAAGAAGGTCGTGACCTCGGACGGCCTCTGGCATGGAACGTAGGTCTGTTATCCGACATATTCAGAGGGCTTTCGATGTCTGGCAAGAGAAGATCAACATCAGGGCTCGGAGAAGGGAAGTCGGAGGGTGGTTTGTAGCTGGCGAGAGATGGAGGATGGTCTGGTCAATGGAGGAGAAGATTCAGCATAATCAGAGAGCGTGTTCGAAGGAAAAGAGGGCGTGGGGACAGGAGGGAGGGACACGACCCGCGTCGTGATTTTTTAATTCCGTGGGTGAAATTCCGAAGTACAAGCAATCGTGGGAAACAATGAGCACATCAATTGCCGGAGCCGGTAAATCAGATCAGAGCCACGGGGAGAGGGATGGCGAGGAGAAAGAGGGAAAAAAACGGGAAGCGGATTAGAAAACAAACAAGACTGCGGTCTGGCCGACTTACCCTGCTTAGTAGAGTGAGGAGTGGGTGTTCGCTGGCGAGATGTTTCTGCAGCGGAAAGCATGTTTGGAGTGTTTCTGTTGGTGTTATTATACACGTTTGGGTCGGTCGTCGTTGCGACAGACATTGCGAGAGAACGTCAGTGTTTAAGAACAAATCTGCGGGGTCACACCCACAGTCCCCTCTTAGGGGTTCCATAACCCTTGCGCCTCGTGGGAACCATGACGTGAGGTGACTGCGTCCGGCCTCTAGCTCCAGCTGCTGGAGTCGCCCTGGAACGAATGCACTGCCGCCAGCTGAAGAACGGAAAATAATCCTCTCTCTCTCTACGTAAGTAAAACATTCCAGAACTTACCGGTCATTTCCTTGTCACCGCTCTCGAATTGATTCGTACAGATTTTTCTCGATCAAGCCTTCCCACGTGATCCTCATCTTTTTTTCGTCCAGATCCCTATTGATTGAACTCTTTACTAGACATGGTCTGCAGATAGTCACCCGCACCTCCTGCTGCATCTACTCACGATCTCATTCATAGCGGCCGATATTATTACAAGGTTCTTATTCCCAAATCTAGCCCGCCAATCTAGGCCCATCCTCGAATTCCAGGCCATGAACGATCTCTCACCCAGATCAAGTTCAACAAGGAGGGTGACCTCCTATTCTCCTGCTCCAAAGACCACGTTATCAACGTCTGGTTTTCACACAACGGCGAGCGCCTCGGAACTTACGACGGTCACAATGGAACCGTCTGGACGATCGATGTCGACTGTACGTATCCCGCGTCCTCGATTTGTGCTCCGTGGGCATAATAAACCGTCCGCACCAGCACAATCCAGATTTCTCATGTCCGGCTCGGCCGATAACACCCTCAGACTGTGGTCCGTTCAGTCAGGCAAATGCCTGTACGAGTGGGAATTTCCCACAGCCGTCAAAAGCGTGGCCTTCAACGAAAATGATGATCAAGTCGTTTGCATAACCGAACAGCGTATGGGTTACCAGGGCGCCGTCCGTATATTCAACATCAACAGAGATGGCGACGGAACGAAACGTCTGTCGCCGAATTAACAACACCACTCACTCGTGCTGATCCCTGTTTATTTACAGAGGCGAGCGAACCGGCTCACATGTTTAATCCCATCGGATCAAAAGCGACCGTCTGTTCGTTTTCATACGTTCCAGGCCGCATCGTAACCGGTCACATGTCTGGCAAAATCGCAATCTTTGACTATAAATCTGGCGAGGAAGTTGACAACAACGAGCGAGCCCACGGAGACGAAGTTACAGATCTGCAGATGTCCCCAGATTGTACCTACTTCATCACTAGTTCAAAAGACAAAGTCGCGAGAGTAAGGAAGGGAAATGATCCTTCGTCTTTTGCTGACTTCCACCCATCTCATAGTTGCATCAAACCAAGGACCTCAAAGTTCTGAAAACATACCCAACGGAAACTCCACTGAATAGCGCAGCAATCGCATTCAGTAAACCATACGTGAGTAGATCTCGAATGAATACTTCGGTCCCAACACCTGGGATCCAAGGTCCACCCAATCAACCATGTCTTGTTGTCTCCCCGCTTCTTTCGTTGACAGAGTTTGACCTTAGATTCTACTCGGTGGTGGCCAAGAAGCCATGAGTGTTACGACCACATCCCTTCGTCAGGGTAAATTTGAAACCAGATTCTGGCACAAAATCTTCGAGGAAGAAGTTGGCCGAGTCAAAGGGCATTTCGGTCCAGTCAACACGTTAGTCACGCTTAATTCCGATCTGCCTCTCCCCTTGACACTCGCTGATCGCACATTGGCATTCGAATAGTATTGCTGTTTCGCCTACCGGCACGTGTTATGCTTCTGGCGGAGAAGATGGCTTTGTCAGGGTTCATCATTTCGATGAAACCTACTTCAAGGCGAAACCATATGGCGACTTGGAGATCCTAGACTAAACGCCCAGGAGTTCAACGTTCACCCCCTCTCCGTACGAGTGGGAACGGAGGGTCAAAAGTGGGAATCCAGATTCTCAGTAACTTATCAACGTTCGACCCGTTATTGGACCGCACTGTGTCTTCTAGATCTCACAGTCACTCTACCCTGTTTTCACCGACCGTCACTGTGTTATGCTATGCAATTGCTATACACTACGATTCACACTTGAATCTGCATTTCCTGACGTCAAACCTTCGAGATGGCTCTAGGTTGCTCTTCTGCACCAGTCAGATTCGCCGGGCGATCCCGCCCTCCCGCGCTCGTACGTGAGAATTGACAGGGTTAAGATTAAGTATACGATCCCTGCCGCCAACCCTCGACCTACCCCGATGGTCTCAGAAAGCTGACATGGGGGTTTGGTTCGCTCTCGCTGAGCTGCCCATGAGGGCCGTGTAGATTCAGCCAATGGCAAAATGTATACCTGCGCCCGCGATGTGTCGACTTTAATATGGTGCAGATACGCGAGACAAACCGGGGGGGGAGATGTTACCCGATTTGGATCTAGAAATTTATCCGTGAGAGCATTTTCTCGAAAGTTCTGGAACGGTTCTGGAAAGTGTGAAAGTTTGGGAAAGTTTGGGAAATTGCGCGGAGGTAGTTGAAGGCTGTGAATGGGACTCTTTTCGGTTAGGGTACCCGGGACGAGAATGAGCTGTAGTGTGACGAGAAGAACCCGCTTACTCCCTAAAAATGTGGCCAGGTAAAGAGGGTCCATGATGCAGATATGACGTGAGAGAAGAGTGCTAGCGGGCGAACGGAAGAATTTGCCCGCGTCTGCTATATATGATGCGGCTCCACGACCCTCCTGCGTAGATCCACGATTCCATACTTACCTGTGTTACGATTAAGAAACTAGACGGAGATCGATGGTGTCGATGGATTTGGACTGATGCGGTGAGGCCGTGACGGCGTCTTCGGAATTCCAAAAATCGCCATCAAAGCTCTGCAGCGACCCCAGGCAGGGTATTTGCTGGGACGTCGAGTGTAAAGACTTGGGTATTATCCTGTTCTCTGGGAGGTGGGTCGCTGCGGAGTCCGAGCGCAGACCGGCCCCACATCCGAGGTCGCTCCGGGATCCAAGCGCCTGTGTTTCTTTTCCACCCTTCTAGACCCAAGAACCTGCGAGCCGAACGAAAGAACGCCTCGCGGATGTATCTGGACACCGCGTCATACTCTTGTCAAGCTCCAGGTTTGGTCGCGACGGCAACATACCACGTCTCTAATAACCGGTACTTGCTGCGGAGTCCAGTGGATCTCCTCACAGCTGAGGGTGCTTACACACAGTATTTCTGTGCACTTCCGCAGCAAACCTGAGGTCTTGTGACCATATGTATGCTCCGCAGGCGTTTACAAACCGACTGGTAGCCATAACCTTGGACTGCGGGATCAATTGTGAGAGGAGAGTTAGCATGGACGGATGGATCTTACTGTCCGGCTCAAGCAAGAGCTTTGGTCTCGAGAAGGCCCGATGAGTCCAATAAGTTAGCCTGGATAACACAGCCACAACCATTGAGTTTTCTACTAACGTCCGTCGGGCTAGACCCGGAGGATTTGGTGTCGCACAAAGGCACTGGAGGAAAGGTAGCAACAGGAATCTTGTGTGCAATCTCCTGCGAAACACCAGCGCGCGGGTCAGTAGTGGCACGCGATCCCGCAAAAATAGAGCACCAGCGGTAATTTGTGGTGCTCGGCTATACTGCGCCACATGCTTTCCAAATAACACCGTTTCGGTATCAATGTCAAGGGAACCGATGGACTTGGGTGGAAACGAAAGAGATGGCCACGGTGGAATAGATGGCCAAGTCGAGTTGCGTAGTGACAGGGATACCAATGCAATCTTCAGATCCACTTCTCTTTTTAACCCTTGATCTCCATATGGCTCAACTATAAGGTTGCGCCACACTGGAGAAGCAGGTGGAGTAACATCATGTGTGTCCTGAAATTAGGAGAGGGGGAAATGAATTCTCCATCACAGAACAAAACCTCGGGGTTAGTGCTCTGTTGTTCCTTCCGACGCTTGCGATATACTCTAGACGTACACGAAGGTCTCTATTCTGGAAATCGTGGGCGACAGCGAAGAAAGTAATGTAGACCGACGATGATACCCGCTCTGGATGGACCTCGGTTTCTACGAGGTCTTCTCCGCGATAGGTGTAATCGTGGCGTATTCAACGAGAAGAGCTCCATCGTTATTCGGTTTGGATCCAAACTGAACATCACCGCCGAGATAATCAAGATCTTCCGCACGCCAGGAACGTTATCCGTCCCAGCATGAAGTATACTTATCGAGTTTGATCGGCGTGGAGCGTGAAAGCCACCTCGATCGGGCGGCTCCGTTGAAGCCCCTTCCTTCCTCAGTTCAGAAATGGAGAAGCACCCGTCGGTGAGTGATACAAAAAACTTGGTCAAAAGGAAACAATGAAACAACTGCACAATCCATCTTTACGTCCTCGAAACTCGTCTCGTGGGGTCTGAATTGGGGGGCGTGCGGGTTTTCCTAGTTCTCGGCTGTCTCGGACCTCCTGAAAAAGTATCCAAACGTTGGAGGGGCGCTGTTCCAAACGTACAACGACCTATCGTTGGGTAATTTCTCTCTCCCTTCGTTATCTCATCGCCCGGACTTACGTGACATCCTCTTTGATGACCGGGATAGGACAAGGGTGGAAAGACGTTCAAGTCCTTGACCTTGAAACCTGCTCCAGACCCGCTCTCAGAGGAATCCGCCCAGGAACGGTGAGCATCATACGAGTGACCAACAGTCTGGCCCGGGCTGAAGCTCCCGATCTACTTGCTAGGACGCAAGTGTGTACGTCCTGCCCTGTTGGTTACCGGAGAATCTTACCATGTCGTTGTACGTTATCGGGTCCTCGACTTGCGTGGGCTTTCAATCCAACGTGCTGAGTAATTCGGGTGCTGACGTGTCGCGAGCAGAATCAATGGCGTGTTCGAAAACATGGGAGACGTGTCGGAACTTTACATGGCCATTACCGCAGAGGATTCATCGATCGTGTATTACAAGCTCAGCAAGGGGTTGGTGAAGCCACAGTTATAGAAGAAAAAATGAAGGCAGTTATGTAAAAAAACAACGCGTCAACCTGAGAGCCCTGGGCTGCGTGATGACTATTGTTTCCGTCGGTCGTCGTCGGATAGATCTTCACTTGAGTCACGTCTTCGTCGATTCGGGCCTCCGCGTCGACTATCACGACTATCTGCAGAGGAAACGCTTTTTCCACGTCTCCTCTTACGCTCAGGCGAACGAGTGCGAGACCTTGAACGTGAACGCGCGGATGATGAGTCGGAGTAGGACCCGGAAGAGGAGGAATCTGAGTCTGATCTAGAGTGGTCAGAGTCAGATTCTGAATCTGAGCCAGACGACGAGGATACGCTGAGGAAACCGTGTAAGAGTGGTGAATTTCTACATCGCCACGTTAGAAGACGGGATGAACTCACCTCCTCCGTCTCTTTCCTGCCTTTGTTATGGATGATTCTACTCGGTTTTCCTTCGCCCGTTCTTTCTCTTTGGCTGCGAGTAACTTGTTGGCCGTCCCCGTTCTGATAGTGACGAAGAGAATCAAAACGTGAAGCGATTAGTCAAAGCTTTAAGCGCGAACTTTGTTTTGAGCTCGTCAGGCAATTCGACGGAAGGTTTCCCTTCCAGTTTCAACTTGTCCAATGTGCTGACTTTCGCAAGCTGCTGCGTCCTCGATGGACGTGAAACATACGGCCGCGTTGATTTGCATTCAAAGATGAAGTGGCCTGTAGCGAGAACCCGTCAACCCAGAAGAAGAAGTCAAGATGATCCCTAGGCCTACCTGTTCCCAAGCATTTTTGACAGACAGTGCTGGACGTTGCACGTGGGTTGTTTCCTGATCGTTTGTGAGGAGCGTATTTTGACATAATGAGGTTTCGAAGGGAGGGTGTGTAAGGTAAGGGATGATCGGAAAAGGAAAGTTCAACGTGGCTTGATGCACAACCAGCTCACTCTCATCCTTACCTATCCTCACCCCCATTAGCAAGCCATGGACGCTTGGCTGAGGGATGTTCCTCCGATAACCAGGAGCTGGGTTATTTTATGCGTTCTCACTACGGTCGCTGTGGTACGCACGTTTTCGTAGCCCGTTGGTCCTAGCTTACACCACAGTGGCTCACACCCCAAATCGCGCCCGTTCATGCTGACCCCGTAGCAAATCGAAATGGTGACCCCGCTGCAGCTGTATTTCAGTTTCAAATCGACCTTTACGAACGCTCAGGTGGCCCATCGGTCAGATCAAGTGTTGGAATAGCACACTGACCACAATGGCTATAGTTTTGGAGAGCCGTGACCAACTTCTTCTACTTTGGACCGCTCTCGTTTGAGCTCTTCTTCCATCTTTTTTTTTTGTACGTCCTTGGGGTGTCCCTCGCCACGATTTACCCTGAACGGGCGTGCTGATCGTTTTCCAGTATGAGATACAGCAAGATGCTCGAAGAGTCCTCGTTTGCGAACCGGAAAGCAGACTACTTCTGGTTGCTCCTCCAATCTGCCGTCATGCTCCTAGTGCGTCCGTCTTAACCGTCATACCACACGTTCATCCTCAACTCACATTCTCTACCGAAGATACTCTCCCCTCTCGTGAACCTTCCGTTCCTTTCCTCCCCCCTCGCCTTTGTTCCAATTTATCTCTGGTCCCGGCGTCACCCGTCCACACCCATATCCCTCTTTGGTCTCGTGACGATCTCTGCACCTTACCTCCCCCTTGCCCTCGTTGGAGTTGCTTGGATGGTAAATGGCACTTGGAAAGCCGCCGCTCAGGATCTTCTTGGATGTGCAGTAGGCCACGTTGGATGGTTCATGAGGGATGTTTGGACGAGAGAGATGGTCGGCAGACCGACGATTCTGAGCGATGCCCCGGATTCACTGTATGTTTCCCGTTGTCCAGTCAACGCGCGACTGACAAATGTGTTGTGTTTAGGAAACGGTTGTTTGGAGATATTTAAAAAACAAATTTGCGCATCTTCTATGTGTATACTAATACCAACCGATGTTGAATACGCTTCCGTCGTCCTTCCTGCATCCAATTGTCCCGTCCGATCAGCCCTCCGGTATTGATCCGCCTCCGTCGTACTCTCCGCTGTAAGGTAAGAAACCGCATCCCTTCACTCGTTCGTTACCCAGCCGTTGGGATAGGGGAAGTGAGCAAGAGTATGTTCTGTCGGTCTTCTGGTTGTGCCGGTATTCAGTCACCCTGGCAGTTCAACTAGTGCCCCATACTGCATTGCGCGGTGATTGTTTCATTGGGTGTCCGATACCAAACTGCACCCTTACGGACCGGGTCCCTTGACGATATATAAGAAGAGTAACAAGGGCACACGGTATTCTGGCACTTTACCCCTCATCTCCCGTTTGTCTCTTCTAATGGGCAGTGATACGACCCTCTACTCTGTGTCACTTTTTGCTGCTACCGTTGCCTCTCTGGCGCTGATCTGGAGATGGCGACAGAGCGGGAGACTACCTTACCCCCCTGGCCCGAAAGGATACCCGCTAATTGGAAACATACTTGACCTCCCTCAGGGTGTTCCGATATGGAAGACGTTCATGTCCCTTGCAAAGCAGTATGGTGTGTGGCCATCTCACCTATACCTAACGAGATTCAGCTTGAGATAACGTCTTTTGGAGATACGGACGTGTTACATCTGACGGTAATGACGACGGATTACGTCGTTTTGGGTAGCGCAAACGCAATCTCTGGCCTTGTGGGGAAAAGGTCCAGTGTGTATTCTGATAGGGTGAGGTGTTTCAAGAAATTCGTACCGATATGGGCTAATGATATGGTTTCAGCCGAACTTTCCAATGCTTGAGCTGTGAGTTATTTAAGCTACCCGAG
>Ga0307512_10006256_pt1 | contig 12113 bp, 12 predicted proteins | sample 14_EM_MG_FD_200267 | JGI IMG/M metagenome (GOLD analysis project Ga0307512, IMG submission 200267) | Populus trichocarpa ectomycorrhiza microbial communities from riparian zone in the Pacific Northwest, United States - 14_EM | ecosystem: Host-associated > Plants > Roots > Unclassified | place... | reverse complement strand
ATCCTGGTCCAATACATGTAGACTTGCTCAGTGAGCTGGGCTACTGGGCTGCCAGGACGTCTCTCGTGTTACCCGACTATTCACTAACAGACTCCTAGAATGCTCGCGACAGCATTCGGGAGGGCATTGCTAATGGGCGGCGGGCACAAAAATAATGGAGTGGACTCTGACGGAGTCCTTGTCGAGGCAGCTCTCCATAACAGCCTCAGTCTATGTTTTGTTTGGCTGGTATTGGCGGGGTTCGCGAGGAGGGCGTTCATCGTGCATGTAGTCTTTTTTTTGGAAGTATGCCCAAACGAGATTGTTTGAAGCCCTGAAGGGGTCATTGATTGTGTGCCATCCCGTAAGGAGAACTCTCATCCAAAATATGCCAACGTGTGCCCTGTAGTGCTGGTGTAGGTTGGGGTGATTGTGCTCTTGCCGTCGTCGTTGGCTTGCATCGCAATCAGGATGCCTTAGCTAAGCTGGCACTTTCGTCGGAGTTCGTTCGTACCATTGAAGCCGAGAAGCCAGCCTCCGCCAGACTGAATAGCGGAGTTTGTCGGAGCTCCATGCGTGCTGTTCGGAAATGGCCGGTTCTGAGCCTAGTCATTGGTACGATCGAGGTGCCAGATTGTCCCCACTGTATCTGGATGTCTGCACAACCCCACAATCTTCAAACAACAAATAGTTCAGTATTACTGTAACCCTCGATGACTCGACGACGATTTCGAGTTTTTTTCCAAACATTTCTACGTAATTTGTTAATCGTGGTGTAGCTTCATCGTTAGGATGAGGTGAGCCCTTTACTGTGGTTTCGGTCTATGGTACTGTACATAGTAGAGTCTGATTCCATGCATCGATCGCGCCATCATATGGTGGTCACGAGGAACAATACACGTGGCCACAATTTTTTTTTTTTGGTTCCATTTATGTGCGCCTCGGGAACCGCAATCATTTACTGCACTATGATTGCATTACCCCCTCGGCCTAGCATATTGTACCAGGATTTGGTCAGACCTTCACACATGCAGGCGTCACTGACTGTAGTGAGGTACCACAAACATCAAGTGGGGTGGGATAAATAATCATAAATTACAAGTTGTCAGGGTTAGGAGCACGTGCGATTCACACGGTTTCTTGTAGAGCACAGCGCCAGGTCTTACTATGTATCTGTAGGAGACAGCGCCTTGACGCAAGTATACAGGGCATTTCAAACGTCCATCATTAAATCATTTTTCTGGGTGGGCCAAGTGTGCATCATTTAATGGAGGGTCAACTAAAAATAACCCATACTGGCAAAACCCGGCGCGGATAGGCGTAATTAGTAAGTGGGGCTTGGCGCAGGGGCCTTACTACTGCACTTTGGGCCGTGGCTCGAACACTGTTTAAACGATACCGTGAGAACATGGTGCCACGAAAACCGACGGCAAACACATCCACCATCTAACATTCAGTACTATTCAGTACTGAATTATTCTCACCAATGAGCTCTCACAGGTACGCCCCGCCCAAGACTCACTGTTCTCAGCTCCCGAATAACCCAATGTCTATTTCCCAGCGTCGCCATGTATAGTGACAAACGAGATCAAGAGAATCTATTTCCCCCTCGAGTGCCAGCACCCCCTGCTAGTCGGCAATCCGGGATGGGCCAACCTTACGTGACAATCGACATGCTCCATGACGATGTCCTCCTCGAAGTATTCGATTCCTACAGAAGACTCGTGTCTCTGCATGGCAGAATGTGGAAGTGGCAAACGTTCCTGCACGTCTGTCGAAGATGGCGATACATCGTCTTGGCATCACCCCGGCGCCTGGACCTGCGAATTGCGTGCGACAGACGGACACCTACAAGGGAGTTATTGGACGTCTGGCCACCCTTTCCTATTTCCTTATCTTGTTATCCGTCGAGCGGGGAGGGTACTTGGGGCAATCACAACATCTTTGCGGCGCTGAAACGACGCAATCGCATAGCCCATATCGACTTCTCGGATATAACCTGTTTGGAAGTAGAACACTTTGCTGCCGCGATGGATGAGCCATTTCCCATTTTGACAGATCTTCGTGTTAGCACACTGGCACCCGAAATAGATCAGGATCTGGAATCAGCCGTCACACCGGAGCTTCCCGACTCATTTTTGGGTGGATCTGCCCCACGTCTACAATCGTTCTTTTTAGAAGGCATTGCATTTCCGGCATTACCAAACTTTGTTCTGTCTCCAAGCCACCTTCAATGTCTTCACCTTCTTGAAATCTCACATGCTGGGTACATTCCACCTGAAACGATGGTCCTGTTCCTCCTCCCGTTGCACAACCTCAAAAGCCTCGCCATCGGATTTACCTCCCCTGAATCTCGCCCCTTCCAAATGAGTCCCCCTACCTCGACACACGCTCTCCTGCCCTCTCTCACTGAGTTTCAATTCGACGGCGCTGGCGAGTACTTGGTGGATTTCATCGCCCGAATTGATACACCCATGCTCAACAGCTTCCGGATGATGCTCACCTTGGAATCCATTCCCAACGTTTCGCAATTCCACCAGTTCATCGATCATACAGATAGGTTCAAGACGTTCATCCAGGCTGAGGTGTGCCTTCGTCCTTGGGAAGTCCAGGCTATCTTTAAATCCCCCGCTAATCCCGGATTGAAAATTGCATGCGAGGTGGTAGATTGGCCACTTCCGTCCATGATGGCACTGTTTGGACGACTCCTGCCTATCCCCTCTGCGGTGGAACAGCTTAAACTCTATGAGGCATGGGATGAACCAGACTTTTCAATTGAAGAAGAGCGGCAAGACGACCTAGACGATCTACGATCGCTGGAATTTCTCATTCCGTTTGTCTCCGTGAAGAGTCTGTATGTATCCAGGATGCTGGGGCCATTCGTCGCACGTGCGCTCGAAAACCTCATGGAGGAGAGTGTCACAGTATTATTACCCGCACTCGAAAATCTGTTCTTCGAGGGCTTTAGGCCACCAGGGTTTCTGGTGAGCACGATCGAGTCATTTGTTTCTATGCGCCAGTTGGCTGGTCACCCCGTAATTGTACGACGCTGGGAACGAAGGTCAGCGTTCGGATCATCTTCGGGTGGGTCGCCATTTCGTTCCTGCGGACATCTCGTATTTTTTTCTGACTGTGCCCCTCCACAGCTTGAGTCACCATATGTACAGTGTCCTGCACCCCGTCATAGGGTCTGGCCTTGCCTACACATGAGACGTTACAGTACCACTCCTACCCGTGCATATTCATGGGTATTCGTACAGTACATTGCCCAATTAATTACCATTCCCAAGTCGGCGTTCGGATAAAGCTCAGAGCTCAGATCAGATAAGGATAAGCAGGTGCTCTGACGTGCTCATTTCCGGGCCCAACACACAATCCCACCTTACAGTGATTCGGGTACAGTTATGGACCTGGCTGACGCACAAGGAAAACGCGACACTTGTGATCACATGCCATCACACTGACTCCTTGCAAAGCCGGTGCAATATTGATTTCTCCAAGTATATAGTTATAAAAACCCACAACAGGCGCGTACATGCCATCATAACGTTACCATATGTCCAGAACAAGTTGCTCTCCGTTGTACTTCTCGTCATGTCGTTTTTTCCGTGATGGGCCACACCCAACTTAACCCTGGCCGAAACGAGAGGCCTCGCCTACGTAGAAACTTGGTAGGCCGCCAAAACCGTCTTAGACACCACGCTCCGAGGGCTCCTCCTTCCCGTCCAGAGCTCAAATTGTCTGTGGCCCTGCTCGAGAAGCACCTCGATCCTCATGACCGATACGGATCACCATTACCACGGGTATGGGTACCAAAACGTGTATCCGTATCCGTACCCATATTAGCCCGACCCGGTGGGTACAGCAGACCCGTGTGGAACACTAAGCGGAAGCGGAAGCAAACTGAAGTTGGCATTCGATCGCGATCGAAGTCTTAGCGCACTCATGTATGCTTTTTCTACTTGCGATGAGAAAACTGAGATTCCCTCTCGATTTTCCTTGCTTTCCCTACCCGTCTACTATCCTATAACCTAAGACAGCCTCGCAAGCACCAAAGCCCACGAAATTGGAAATGAATGAGTGACCAGAAGCCAGGTTAGCGCCGTCGGGGAATGCAAGCGCTCGTATGTGATTGCCCTGAGGTGTCTCGCCCCCTTGCTATTAATATTTATTCTACGTAAACCCCCATACATCCTTCTCCAATCACAACCCCCCACAGCTCCTGTCGTTTTCACAGTGTTACTTGTCAACATCGATATGGCTGATCAACTAGTGCGCTCTCTTTCTTTTTCGTGTCGTGCACCACAGCCTCTTACCAACACACTTTCCCTCGGGGCGCCAGTCTGAAGGTGCGCGTGCCCCTCTGATAATACCCAAATGGTAACACCAATGGGACGGACAGAACAGAGAGCCGGTACTTCGTCACTCTCAGGGCCTGCGCATGATCGTGACTCCCTGACTGTGACCTCACAGAGTTCAAAGAGGCCTTCTCCCTCTTTGACAAAGGTTCTCATCATTCGTCTGTACAAGGTTAAACCGTCGCTAACTCTCAAATGTCCATGAAAGACAAAGATGGTGTGATTACGACCCAGGAGCTCGGCAACGTTATGCGCTCGCTAGGCCAGAATCCCACCGAGGCCGATCTACAAGACATGATCCGCGAGGTCGACGCAGGTGGCGAGGGTACGATCACCTTGGAGAAGTATCTCGCGATCATGGCGAACAAGATGCACGATATAAGCCCTGAGGACGAAATCAAGAAGGCATTCGAGGTGTTCGACAAGTCGGGCACTGGCCGCATCTCCGCGGCAGATTTGCGAGAGGTCATGACCGGTCTCGGTATGTTCTTCCTCTCTCCCTCTCCCTTTTTTTTTTGTTTCAATGAGACGTACAATATCGCGTTCTCGTTGATGATGTCTTTTTGTGTACAGGCGAGAAACTCACGGACGAGGAAATTGACAAGATGATTCGTGAGGCGGACCCGGATGGTCTAGGCTACGTCGATTTTGATCGTGCGCATCCGAGTCTATCTCTCTCCGCAGTCACATTTCCTCAACGTTTTCTTCCTTGATTATTAATGCAGACTTCATCAAGGTGCGTGCCATTCATACGTTTCCCGTGCCCTTTTGTTAATATCGTCGACACAGATGATGTAAAAACGATCGTCCTATGCCATCCGTGGGACCCACCTCGGATTGGCGTCTGCGGCTCGCTCATCAGCCTTTTTATATAAACTGGGAGTTGGGAGTAGAAGGGAGATGATATCATGTATTATGTATGGACCCTGTGCCCGTCCTGGTGTCAAATCGTGTCTTTGTTGTTTTCAATGAAGAGTAGTTCACTTCCGAGTCGTAACCTCGCTTCGCTGCCTCGACCGTCACGTGGGCTGGGTCAAGTCCCGGTGACGGCCCGGCTGGGCCGACATGTAAAAACAAAAACAAATTGAAACTGACAGCAAATTGTTTGTGAGACGCGGTCATGGCCCTTCTTATTATCTCAAGGGCCTCGAGGGTCACGCACGGCCAGTTGCCGCACACCTCCCATCGTGGTCTCACTTCACTATCCCTAGGTCATAGAGGTGAGTGACCATACATTTGCCAGCGTATATGCACGGTAATGGAACCTTGTGATAGTCATTCCTTCATTCACCCGTGTCTCGCGAAGATTTGACCATGCCCTTGCTGCTCAAAAGTTAGAACACAATGAGTCCAATGATCCAGAGAGTGATACAGCATCAGATCCACCAGAAGACAATCTTCGACCGGCGTTCTCCACCATCCGAACGAAAGTCAACCACGATACATTACGAGCCATCACAAAAATGCCGTTTACTCACATCAACATGTCTCCGGTGCAAGCTGCTGTGCTGCCTCTCCTCCCAGAGCTGGCACGTCCTCATAGCAAGGATGAGTCACACGGCCCACCGCGTGACCTTCTCGTCAAGGCGAAAACCGGCACCGGAAAGACCCTCGCGTTCCTAGTTCCCGCCATCGAAGCTCGAATTAGAGCCGTCGACAAGGCAGGCCTCGACGCCCTTGAAAAAAACGGTGGACGTCCAGACTCCCGGGTGGTCGAGAGCGCCAAGCGCGCATATGCGAAAAAGTCCGTCGGCACTGTCGTCATCAGCCCGACTCGCGAGCTCGCGACGCAAATTGCGCACGAGGCTATCAATCTCACGCACTGGCACAAGGGTTTCGAGGTCAAGTTGTTCACGGGTGGTTTGAGCAAAGGTCAGCAGCTACGCGAATTCAAACGTGGCCGTAACGACATCGTCGTCGCGACGCCCGGCCGCATTCGTGACGTTTTGGAGAATAATCCCGATGCCGCGGAAGTGTTGAAAACTGCGTCTCATGTGCGTTCTTATTACATTTGACATTCATCCGCCTCCAACATGGACGTTGTTTTTAGCTTGTTCTGGACGAGGCAGATACTCTCCTTGACATGGGCTTCCGCCCAGACATTGATGCGATCGCCGACTTCTTCCCCAAGACTCCCATTCGTCAAACTTTCCTTTTCTCCGCCACCGTCTCACCCGCTATCAGGCAGATTGCGCGTGAGGTCCTAGACAAGGACCACGTCTTCATTGATGTGGCCTCTAAGGACTCGTCTCCGGTGCACGCCCACATCCCACAACACTTCACTGTTCTTCCAGGCGCGAAAGAACAACTCCCACACCTCATTCGTCTTATTGCTCACGACCAACTTGCGAATCCTGGCAACTCGAAGATCATGGTTTTCCTGAACACCACCAAACAAACGCAGCTCTTCACCACTCTCCTCCGCGAGTTATCCAAGACAATACTTCCAGCACGGTCTCGTATTTACGAAATTCACTCCAAGCGCAATCAGTCGGCACGCGCAAATGCATCCGATGCATTCCGCCGCGATCGTTCCGGAGCTGCGATCCTTGTTACATCGGATGTCTCAGCCCGTGGAATCGATTACCCTGACGTAACGCAGGTCATCCAGGTCGGCAGCCCTGCATCAACGGAACAATATGTTCATCGCGTTGGGCGCACGGGCCGCGCCGGCAAGGGCGGGCGTGCCGACCTTCTGCTCCTTCCCTTCGAACAGAACTTCGTTCGATACCAACTTTCTGACGTACCGATCAAGGAGCTCTCGCATAGAAAATTACTGGATCAGACCACTGCGCTCGGCGAGAATTTAGAGAGCGACCCCGTTGCGTTTTTGAATAGCGTCGAGGGAGCAAAACCGAGCCCAAGTGGATTAACGATCAAAGATCGCCTTTTCCGCGACAAGCCCGGTACCGCCATTGCCAACTTGAACACTGAAGTCGCCGGCTTGATCGAGCAAATCGACACAGACGCAATCAAAGAGGTCTTTGTCTCGCTCCTCGGCTATTACTTCGCCAAGGCGGGTGAGATGCGCGTCACGCGGACGAGCATTCTTGAGGGCCTGCAGAACTGGACGATCGAGGCATGTGGGCTGCCTCAGGCCCCCTTCGTCTCGGACGCGCTACTCGCCAAGATGGGCGGAATGGATGGCCGCGCGCCCGCGCGTAGGGCGGAGCGTGGGCCATCAAGAAGCAGTTTCGGGTTCAAGCCTTCCGCGACGCGTTACACCAACAGCGAGCATAATCGTCGGCGGAATGAGCGGACGGACCGTGAATTCGCGCATGGACGACGATGGGAAAGGGACGAGAACGCCTTCAGTGGTTCGCGGTCGTCGGCGCGCGGTTCGCGCTTCGGTCGTGGTGACAGCGAACGGCGCGGGTCCAGCAGGTCCGGGCGGAACCGTGATGACGAGCGAAAGCCATGGTTCTAATAGCCTGAGCGGGTCTCGGTCGGCGGGTGTTGTGCCCAAATTTAGTGTATAGTTCGCGTAATAGATTGCTCAAGTCCTCCCCCCCCCCATCTCCTTCACTCACTCTCCCCACTAGACAGGTCAACGTCGTGTATGCACTTTACAGTAGTGTTCATTTCGGGCTATCAGGTTAATTCTCATATCCACTGAAACACAGCGCGAAGTGGGGTGACCACGAATAGACGAAGTTCTTGACCATGGGTAGATTCCACCGCAGCCAGTTCAAAAATCGAAAAGAATAGAGATATCGGTATCTATACCAAACGCAGCTCGGTCCTAAGCCCCTAAGGCGGCCGCGCGATACGGGTGGCAACATCCAGCTCTGCTGGCATGGCCTTCTCGTCAATACCGGCCAGCGCATTTCTCGCCGCCAGGTTCACCATGCCCAATCGGGTCTCAAGCGATGCGCTTCCTATGTGAGGCACGATCACGCATCTGCGGGCCATCAGATAATAACGGGTTTTTCCTTCAGTACCAACGAGCTCAAAGAAAAGGGGGAAAAGAGAACCGTATACGGACCTGGGCTCCTTCACGAGGGGGTGGTCCGCGCCAATGTGAGGTTCGCCCTCGACGACGTCGAGGCCCGCGCCCCATATCCACTTTTCGCGCAGCGCCTGCGCGAGCGCGTCCGAGTCCACGAGCGTGCCGCGCGACGTGTTGACGAGCACGGCGTGCTTCTTCATCTTGCGCAAAAAGTCGGCATTGATGACGTGCCTCGTCGCGTCACCGCCGGGCGCGAGGACGAAAAGGACGTCGCTCGTGCGCGCGAGCTCGTCCTTGTCGACGCGCTGTACGGAGTGCAGGCCATGTTGCGCCGCGAGCGCGGTCTCGAGGGCGGTGTCGCGGGGCGAGGACGGGTTTGAGGTGTAGACGCAGTGCGTGATGCCGAAGGAGGAGAGGCGCGCGAGGGTCGCTTGAGCGATGCGCCCGAAGCCTAGGAAGCCGACCGTGCGCGTTGGAGAGAACGAAGTCGTGCTTAGTTGAGGCCCCGTGAAGAGGAATGGGGCAAAGTTGAAGTTGGGCCACTAGGGTCGCGGGCAATTACTTCAAGATTCGGTGGAAGGGGTTTGGGGCCTTGTGGAGTTGGATTGGCTCACCTTCCCTTCTTTGACTAAAGTGACGCCTTCTCCTGCGTTGCGGCCAGCCATGAGTGCAAGCATCACGGACGTGTCTGCCACTTTGAGGAGTAAGTCGACTTTCAGCTGGTGTTTAATCGCGGGGGGACAATGTTCTCACCGGCATCGGTGAGGACATCTGGGGTATAACCAAGTCTCACTTTCCGCCTATGCAAGGCCTGAAGATCTACGTGCTCTGCCGAACGCTTGTACTGTACCGAGTGGAATGTAAAGGCGATCATCTCGTACCGAAGCCAACAGAAGTAGTCGATAAGACTTTAAGACTGGGACCCGCTGTGAAAGTGTCAGCGCCGAGTTGCCATTTGATAACATCAAAGAGAAGGAGGCATTGACCTCGTTCGAAGAACTCTTCGTCGATCTAGAAGAAGGTTTTCCATTTCATCTGCCGTTCTAAGCCAGGGAATAAAAACAACCCCAACCTTGTCGGACAACATGACGATGGCGCCAGTGGCACCAGCGATCTTCTCCAGTAACCAGTCCCGCTCACATCTCCTATCCTCCGGCCACGCTACAATCTGAAGTCTCCTATGATTTGCCGTGCGCATTAATAGACAGGTAGGAGAGACCTATACCTCGAGGTCTTCCCGCGCATTGAGGAGAGACATCGTATCTGCGCCGAGGTCTCGAGAGACTAAGAGTTTCCGGCGTTGACTATTGTAGGCGGAGATAGCACGGGTCAGACGTCGCACGGAAAATGCGAGAAACGTGGTTAACCCGGGTGCACTGGCCATTTCACTCGATATCGAAATCTAGCACTCTTTACACTTGAGGGAAAGATCGACAATGGCGAAGTTTAGCGCAAGGGGATTAGCAAAGGCGAAGTTCAAGGTGTCTGATTTCCTGATTTGGTCAGAGTTGTGATCTGATCTGATATGATATGATATAATACGCAGCGCCAATTCCCACATGACCATAGCCTCTCGGACTCGTGCCAGAGACCACCTTATAGTAAGTAGGCAATGATATCACAATCCAATGATGTTTTTGTTGAGATGCATATGTGCAACTCACATAATTTTTTTTTGGAGTCCATTGCCGTGCTCCTCGGTGTATAGTATCGCACCCCACGTAGCACTTCTAGTATAAATATATTTCTGTCTGTATGTTCCTTGTATATGCGCCATCCCTTTTGGTTTTCTCCCCCTGGTTTCCTCTCTGTTTTTATGTCCCGCTGTCTGTCGTACGGTGTGAGCGCAGTAGTGGCACGCAGGTTGACCATGCCAGTGCGTGATGCGTGTGACTCAGCTCACATGGCAATGTTTACTAGCCAGTGGCCTCAATGCGGTACCCTCGCGCTATCGTATGTCAGTCGGACATAATGCGAGAAGCACCGTAAGAACCAACCATGACATTCTTCACGAAGTTGATACTAGTATGATCACTCTTCCTCTTCTCATTCGGCCTTCTAATTTTTGTACAAAAGCTCATAGATGAGCCATGGCATCCATGAAGGGACGTACTTCACTGAAATCACTGTGCTGTCATCATGTCATCTCCCTCCTTCAGGTAGTAGCCATATACGAGAGACATGCCCGAAGGCTGAATGGTCATTAATGGCGGTACGGTATATACACGGAAGAATGACGACTGACAGAACGATGTGGTCACGGAATTCGTTTGGGGCAGCAAAAAGTTGTGCGAGAAACCAATGGGTCTTTTCGAGCATCATTTGTCGATATGACGCCGTCGTGCCAGGCCTAAGGCTGCGATCTGCGAGTTTTCGACCCTCATACCAAACTTCACCTTTCCTCGCATTAGCCAAGATCCAAACCATTTCCGTTCTAGATGCAACGCGTTGTCAATACGGTAGATAATTGGGGGATAATAACACCAGTGCGTACCTACATTTCTACTATTGGCAATGTAGGTAGGCATGGCAGCGCTTCTCGAGTAGACCCTTGACGGTCAATAAAGAGCACAACACGATGACGATTTGACCAAAGACGCGGAGACAGAGAATATCGCCTGGCAGAGCGATTAAATGTCTGGTAAAGGTGGGTCAGTGTTACGGGAATGTTTCCTTACCATATTTCTTGGACATGTTTGCGTAGGCGATTCAGGGAGCCTCCTTCGGGACATCGAGTAGATTGCCTATTATTGGCCGGGATGGCGGGCCAGGTGGGTAAGGAATCCCATGGCGTCATCTGTAGTCGCTGAAGACAAAGAGGAAATGTCGGAATAAGGAAAATGCAAGGCAGTCGAGCGCATTGGCGAAAAGGAAGGGCATGAGAGAGGGTTGCTTGCTTATGGGAGAGGTAGTATCCTATAAATCAGCATTCATTTTGTTCTGCCTTGAATACCGCTCAAGTTCAGTGACGATTGAAGCTGTGGTCATCGAAGGCATACGCATCGACTAATTGGTTGACAAGGGGGCAGGAACTATCGAAGAAGTTGACTCGACGGGGGCAAAGTTGACATAACGTTCGGGTGAAAGGACCGTACATCGTGGGTGCCTCCCATAGGCGGGCCCGGGGAGGCAAAGGAACTGAACTTCAAGTTGAAGACGGCCAAGCCATGGGATTGCGTGGTGGTTACATCTGTCCCCTGAAAGCTCTCTGAATAAGGGGAGAAAATTATACTACCTCTTGGGTTGGATGTAGCAGCAGCACGGGAGATAGAAGTCGCATGGGCTGCCATTGTGGTGGTGAAGTTCTGTGTTATGTGGGACGACTCGGACTCGCCCGGCGTTTGACATACTTTTCTTTTTTTTTTGATAACATATGATCCTAGTTCTCTACTACTGTAAAAACTACAGATATGTGCCGATTAACGATCTAAGTATCAGCCATACCCAACACGCTGGAGTTGGAATAAGATTATACGATTAGAGTGACTTTTATAACTTTTTTTTTTGGGTTGTGGTTGTAGATGATAAATAACGGAGTCACCGGACCGGGAAGGCTGTTGAGTCCCTGGTGGCCGCGTTTGTCTTTTGTCTTGCCAGTGCCTTTAACTCGAGTAGGTATATCACAGTATTCGTCATCGTCTTCCCTAGCACTGACCCTCTCCTCCTCAGTGCTGGTCGGAATTAGAGGTACATTCTTTGTCCCCCCGCGTAAACACCCTCGGTGTTGCAACATCGCAACTGTAGGAGGGGCGTTGGTGGTATTTCCCGCCGGCCGAGCGTGAACTGCTGCGACAGCCCGTGCTACAGGTCTGGCTTTGCTCAGCTCC
>Ga0307512_10006255_pt1 | contig 12116 bp, 15 predicted proteins | sample 14_EM_MG_FD_200267 | JGI IMG/M metagenome (GOLD analysis project Ga0307512, IMG submission 200267) | Populus trichocarpa ectomycorrhiza microbial communities from riparian zone in the Pacific Northwest, United States - 14_EM | ecosystem: Host-associated > Plants > Roots > Unclassified | place... | reverse complement strand
TGCTAACCACCGGCAGACGTAAGAAGAGCCCGAATCGCCATTGATAGAGGACATTGACATTACTTCTTTGTAGCCGTTCCGCATAGCGGCCCCAGGCAGCGTGCGTGTCGTTCACCCACGAGCTTTTATCTTCGAGGCATTCTGATGCAGCGTTTGCAGCATGCACCATGGTATTTGATCCGGAACTGTGCGTGATGCTGACTACAGAGATTAGGCAAACCTGATTCGCATCTTGCCTCCAGGACGAAAGTTGCGGCGGCGTCTGCCTGGCTGCCTCTCCTATACGATACGGTCATAATCGCCCTTACCTTTTGCAGGGCTTTTCAAACCCGGTCTCCTGACTACTTCCGCAACACAATCTTGCAGGCTGTTCTGGCTGGAGGGATAATATATTACAGGTGAGACGTCTTGGTATCAAGCCTTGTTCTTCTCACGTCTGACCCTTTCCCTCTCCCTGTATCGTCTGTGCAATATGACCACTTTGCGGATAGTATGATTTTCTCGGTCACCCTGATCCTTGCGATCATGATTCCCGCTGCGCCGCCCGGTATCCAGAACGTGGCTGCACAGTAAGCGCCGAGTCTCCTCATCCTTCGCCGGTAGCGTCATTTGTACTGACAACGAGTTCGTGACCGGCAGGCTTGAGCTCCTGTAAGTTGGAATCGCATCCGACCCGCTCTTTGTAAGGTATTCACCACTGATTTTATTCCTGTCGTATCGCATCTCGTCGATCTCCAGTTTAACAGTGCGTTCATCCTGACTTTTGTCGAGGGTTTCCAGGTCCATATGCTCACACGATCACAGGTGATGATGATGTCGCGGATTACGATCGACCTGAAGAAACGCGCCAACGACCACATCCACTACGGTGTTTCGAGCGATCCGATGGTGGTGGACGAGGGTGGCCCGTACCGGCATTCCTACCAACTTTCCCGTATACGGTTCCGCGATCCTCGCGAGTCTGGGCAGAGGGGTCACTCGGGTGACTCCGACACAGTCGTCGATATCGAGGCGGCCCCCGTTCCTCCGAGTCGGGAAGTCTCCACCGATGAAACCCTCAGGCCGACGAGGAACTCGGGTGGTGATTAGTAGAGATCGATCTCGGATCTCTCCACATCCCCCGGAATCCCCGCGGGCCCGCCCGAATTTCCGGTAGGGCGCTTGCTAAATCGAGTTGTTTCCCCTCCCCTCACCTTTTTTTTTTCGATACCCAGCTTCGTTCAGGTTGCAGAAACTTATATATTGGATGCCGGGAATCCCCTACATAACTTCAGATATCTAACCCTTGCCTCGTAAACTCGATCCTTTACATACTCATGTACGATATGGGGGAGAAATGAGAAGTTGTATTTTATAGTAAACCAGGGAAGAGAAGTACACAGGAGAGAAAAGGAAACCGGAGAGGCGTAGTCGTGTAACTTCTACAGGGGTTGGGTGGTTTTTAGGCGGTGTTCAATTAGCTGAGAGATGGGGGAGGAAATGATCCATGTTTCCCATACCGCCGGACACTGCCACTCTGGAAAAAGTCATGAATTTCGGTAATGTTAATGATACAATCAGCGTATTTATCCGCAGAAAACTGTCAGTTTTGTCCAATTGACATGGAAGATTACGCCGTACTAACATACATGACTTGATAACGAGAGGGAATGTCGCGATGAAAATAGCAGATAAGTGAGAGAGATGACGTACTGCATATACTTGGTTATACTTGGTCAAGGTTAAGAGGAAAAAGAAGAAACATGTTGACCGGCAATGAAAAAGAAGTAGCGGATTGGGGGAGGGATGGGAAGTGATGATGGTGACCGAAACCGGGAACAGGGGAAAAACGCCAAAGCCCTACTTATACACCATGGGGAGGGGGAGGGAAAGGAGGCGGGCATGTGGAAAGCATGGACAACATTGACGAATAACGAACTGAGTAGAAAAACGTCTGTCATGGTTATGGGCCGCCAGTTGCAAACTAAAATGCGGTTGTGCGGTCCTAAGGTAGCCCACCTACGCGGGTTGTTCCGCCAACATTTCCTGTTGCTTCTGCCAGAGAAGCTCGGCCCAGAGAGGGTTAGGGGGAATACGACCAACAAGAGCACCCAGAATTTCTAGCCTAAGGGGATGCGTTTGAGCAACAGGTTGGGAGGGATCAGGTTGGAATGAACATACCATCTCGCCTTGTCAGCTTCGGTATCCGCGAAGAACGATATCCTCTGGTTCCCGGGGAAGAACAACTTAAATGACCTCTCTACGCCACATGGGCCGTCGAATTCGTCGTCATAGCTGTTTGATGAGGCATGGGATGCGGGGGTTTTTATATTCTTTTCTTGGTCGTCATAGAGGCTAACCGCCTTCTTCAGATCAATAGTTGTGATTGCCCTCTTTGTTACATCGTTAAAGGCCACCATATTCGCTCCAATAATTCTGAAGTGTCGGCGTTTCCAAGTCTGCGTAAAGCATTCGGTTAGCGAGGAGACCAGCTTAAGGCGAAAAATTTACATACCACACAGTCTCCTCCATTTTGTGTGAGGGTTCCTTCGAAGTAGGTTACCTTATGCCAGCTCACGTGCCTCAGTCCTCTCAAGCACTCGTCGAGACTCTGCGGCAGCTGTGTCGAGGGCACTCCATGCAGAGGAGGCAGTCTGAACAATTGCAGTGCCAGCTCACCAACCGGCAAAGTTGTCATTGTCGTTCCCGTACCCTCTGGATCGATCCTCTGACCAATAAGGGGAATGGTGGTCTCGAACAACCGAGTGTCACAATGAGCCGCAACGTCCTGGTACGCAATGAACGCCCGAGCGAGACTCCCGTCAGACTTAAGGTACCTCGCCAAGTTCTCTTCGATCTTGGGTGGCATTACGGGGGCGGGGGCTGGCGAAGGCCGAGGCGACTGTTTGGCGGTTTTCTTCGGTGAACCAAAGAAATTGAATCTTGACTTGGTGGGGGGAGGTGTCACTTCTCTAGGCAGGGGTACAGGTTGTCGAACGGGCTGGGAGGCGGCCTTCATCTGGGCCACAATGTGTGGATCCCGTTTGACCTTGAAGCTGAGCGTGAATTCGAGCTTGCTGTGTTCAATCCTGATCCCTTCCATCAGCCTCATGATAAACCCCCTAAAGGATTGCACGTACAGTTCAAACTCTTGTTCAATCTTGGCGTCGGCAGCGAGTTCGCACTCCGGGGTGGTAACATAGTGGATGCCATTGTTGAGGGTGCAACTCATAGAGGTAGGCTGAGGGGGCAACGGAACATCGAGCGACTTAATGCACATGATCTTGACGAATACCTTGCCGTGAGCCTTTCCGGTCCGTTCCTGAGCTCGGAGTTCCTTGATCTGCTTCGAGTACTCATTCTATCAGGCGCATCAGCAAGTGTCATCATCAAGAGGCATGGGGACTAACCATGTCAGATGGTCGACGGACAGCCCTCCAAGCCTTGCCGCTGTTGACATCTCCGGCACTCAACATGTGGTGGACTTGGTCTGCATCCGATGACGCGATGATCATCGTTTCGCGTTCCTTGACGTGGTACCTTTGCTTCTGCTGCTGTAGTGGAGAAGAGTGGCGCATTAGTAACCCATGGTCCTTATCCACATGTTCGAGGGACTCACGGGTTTCTTAGGTATCTCCAATTTTTGTAGTTCACGATTAATGCTCTCAGACAAGGGATCATCTCCATTTTCGAGATCATCCATCCCTAAAGCATCTTTCGTAACACGTTGTCTCCCCGAAGAGATCTCAGCCGCATCCCCGGTACTTTTGCTCCTTCTTCGACTTGGCCTGCCACCTCTGGGAGTGAGTGTGGTTGTCTTCGGCGCGGACCGGGTCTCCTCTTCTTCCTCCAACCGTCTGATTTCCCGCCGCTTGGCCTTGATTATCTCCTCTCGTTCCTTGATACCAATTTTTGGTGGTGGTGGCGGTGGCGGTGACGGCGTCTGCTGGTGCCCAGAACTCACAGATACTTCTCCTTCCCCGAAACTAGCAGAAAAATCACCGAAACCGGTTCCTAGCAGCGGCACGGGATCGTGCGGGACCTCCAATTTCATCTCACCGGTCGGAGAGTCCGTCAATGGGGGTTGAGGCGCAGGGTCACCCATGTCCTCGTCTTGCTCTCCGTCAGTGCCATCGTACACGGCGTCGACTGGGGTGGGGGGGACTTGGAATGTACCGGCTTGGATACCCTCGGCCATGGCTTCGATCTTGATGTTCTCGGGGACGAACAGGAGCTTGTTTGGTGTCTGAGCTTTGTGAACTCCAGAACCAGATTCAGCAACGTCACGAACTAGCCTATCCAAGGCACTCCTCATATCACCCAGTTCCTCTCCATTCGAGCCAAAGCCGAGATCGGGGGGGAGGAGACCCTCAATCGCAACCGGGTCATGACGGGGGGTCTCCGAAAACGCGGACTCTTCCGAGTGCTGTCTCATTGAAGCGACAGCCTTCTTCTCCGCATGTTCTCCGGCTACTTCCCTGAGATCCACGTCGGTGCTAAGATCCGTTGATGGTTCTACAGAACTTTTCCGAGAAAACATGCTCGTATTGAGCGGGGCGGTATCCAGTTCGACCTCTTCAGTAGGTTCTGGATCGATCGTGTAGACGTTGGTATGCCTAGAGCCAACGTCAGAGGCAACGACTTCACGTAGTGGGCTGTCCGTGCTTCGTTTCTTGATCAAACGTTGATGAAGGTCTTCCCTACTGATCCTCGGGCTTCTGGATGAACGCCCACTGAGGCTGGTGACAGATTCGACACTAGCTGAACTCGAGTTCTTGTTCGTGAAGAAAGGAGACGCAGAACGGGAGAGAGGAGAGCCGGAATGTGAATGAACGACGTCGGATGCGCGTCGAGAAGCTATGGGAGGGGGAACCGGAGAACCAGCCTTCGGGGAACCAGAAGGGGTAGTAATGGAGGCGACAGACGTGTCGGCAAACCGAGGTGGTTCAAGTGGTTCATCGTCGACGGGTAGGTCAGGTTCTGGTTCCGGCTCTGGATCTGGTAGGATATCGACGTCAGCAGGGGGCAACTCCTGATGGTTTCCCTTGATGGGGGATTCATCAAATGGATCGAGAGCACCGGGTATCGCTAGCAAGAGATTAGATTAGCCAGGTAAATATGCGTCTGATAGTGGACTCACATTTGCGCCTGGGGACAGGGAGATCGAAGCTAGGAATCAGCCCTTCCTGATACCGACTCTCGACTTTAGTAGGAACCTTGGAGGGTGAAGGGGAGGGGGGGAGCATTTGCACATCTTTATCGACTTCGTCGTGCCTGCGAGAAGTGGCCGAACGTTCAGAGTGTGTGGTCCGGCCAAGTGGAAGACCAGAGCCCGTAGAAATAGTAGAGGGAGGTAGGCGGGTGACGGGTGGAGTTGCGGGAGAAGAGGATGCAGAAGACCATATGTAAGAGCGCTCTGGAGGGGGCATATCAAGATCAAGGTGCTCTTCACGAGCAAGCTGTTCGTGATAAGCGGCTTGACGGTCCGCGTGGTGCGTCCGACCAAGCGGAACCCCGTCTTCTGTTTCTAGGTCGTCAGGGAAGTTTGAATCGTGGGGAGGAGTACAGGGAATATCGCCAAGTTGATTGTCATGTATCAGGGAGTCCATGAGACCGGTGATACTATCTTCATTGTTACCCCCCAATTCCTGCTCCATACTGTCGTGGTCGATGTCGTGGTCTGGTTCGTTTTCGAGGTCAGCGTCGATTTGTCCATCTAGGTCGTCGTCTTCCCCATCACGAGGTGTATGATAACCTTCCTCCTCCTCTTCATCTTCCAATTCGTGTTCTTCGCGGTCAAATTCGACGACGTCACAACGCTCGTCGAAAGTCACAGTTTTCCGTCGAGCACGTTTCGTCGCGCTAAGGTTAAATCCGACCATACGTGGGCCATGGAAACGTTTGGTCACAAGGGAAGGACGCGTTGGAGACGCTGAAGATTGACGATCTATCTTTGGAGGGGGTGGTAAAGGCGGCTCTGGTGTCGTTTCACGATCAGTAATACGACGAAATGGACTGTTGGTAACGGGTTCTTTCTGGTAGAGACCTTGAAGACCCTTTGACTGCCTTCGTTTGAAACCCGTTGGATGTTCGTTTTCCGCCTGCTCGTTCATAGATGACGGCCTCGGACGCTTCTCACCGCTGACTTTGCGGGGAACCTGAACCTGCGAGGATGGTTTGGACGGGGTAGGTATTTGGGAACGGAATGGGGATTTGGAAACAAGGTTGTTGTTCCTCATGTGGTTGTAACTGGAAGAAGACCTGCGTGCGACGTTGGTCCCCACAACCTTGCGACCTGGGATATCTCGTTTGGTGATACGAAGGGGAGATATTGCACTCGACTGGGAACCGCTGCTAGTCGCGGACTGTGCCCAGGAGTGGGCATCGCCGACATGTGTGTTCGCGATGACACAATCACGGAGGGGAGTTGACGGCGATTGCGAGCTCATCTTCGAGCACGGTGACGGCGGGGGAGCTGTTAATCTCGGATACAGCAACGGAAGCTAAGAAGGGGTTGAACAAGAGACGAACACTTTCAACTTCCCACGCTTCAACCAACACGTGGCACGTGATCGCGTCACTCCCCAGCGCATCGTTGCCATGATCACTCGTTCAGTCGTACCCCTTTCTTGCAATTGTATCTGGTCTATTCAAGCTGTGATCCTCTGGCGTCGGAAAACCCTTATTCAGCCGACAAGTTAATAACGGCCTAGCAGTTTGAGTTATCGATGTTCCGAGAGCTCGTCTCGATGCCCCTCAGAGTTCCAGATCGGTCAACCCCTCCACCTGAGCTTGAGTTGGGCTAGCACGAAAATGGGGACGAAAAGAAATTTAAAGGAGTGCTCTTCCTCCTTTCCCTCCGGAACCACCTACATATCTTTTCCCCGTAATGGTTCGACCTGCCTACGTTGGCGATAAACGTGCCCTCGTGCTGGCACTCGACATCGGAACGACCTTTTCTGGGGTATCTTACACACTTCTTGACCCCGGAGAGGTCCCCCAGATCAAGAGTGTAGCGCGGTACGTTCACCCCTAACCTTCGTGACACCAGGAAACTCCTCTGAAGGACTTCCCTCAGATTTCCAGGTCAGACTCTAACCAACTCTAAAATCCCTTCGACCATCTGGTACGACGCCAGTGGAAAAGCCCGCGCTTTTGGGGCAGAGGCCAACCTCTTGGAAACAATCGACGCAGCGGATGCTGAGGGGTGGACTCGGCTCGACTGGTAAACTTGCAACATGAACACCCACAACACGACGCTGATGGGAAACAGGTGGAAGCTGAATCTTGCTCCCAGAGCACTGTGCAAGAAACTTCCCGCCGGATATGCACCGACACTACCTCGCGGCCTTTCCACTGTGGATATTTTCGCTGACTTCATGGAGTACCTCTTCGCTTGTGCGGAATCGTACTTCAAAGATTCCCACGCGCTCGGGGAATCTGTCTGGGACACTGTCAAAGCAGATGTGCTTTTTATCCTCAGTCACCCGAATGGTTGGGGAGGCGCCGAGCAAGTCGTGATGCGAAGGGCGGCCGTGAAGGCCCAACTCATCCCTGATACTGGTGAGGGACACGAGCGGATCCGTTTCGTTACAGAAGGCGAAGCCAGCTTCAACTTCTGTGTCAACAACGGTATTTCTGGAGATGCGATGAAGGTTGGAACGTCAATCGCAGTCGACCTACTAAATACTAAAACTTTGTAGGATGGGAACAGTGTAATTGTTATCGACGCGGGCGGAGGTACCATTGACATCTCTGGTTATGCCATTGAAGACAAGGACCCCCTGCGAGTGGAGGAAATCTTCGCTTCAGAATGTATGTCCACTTCGTTGTTTCATGCCTCTGTAAGTAGTAATCTCAGGTCACAGGTCGCCTGCTTGGAGCCACCACCGTAACGAGAAAGGCTCGTACGTTTATCGAAGGTATGACAATACCTCGAGACATATTAGGTTTCTGACACTCCCGGTAGACCGTTTGAAGTTGTCCAGGTTCGATGTCCCCGAGATTATTAACCACGTCACGTGTTGTTTCGATGAAACCACAAAACGACTATTCAGATCTTTGGACGAGGTCAGTTACATCCAATTCGGCAGCCCCGCAGAAACAGAAGCAGGTCTCGGCGTACAGAGGGGGAAAATGAAGCTGTCTGGGTCGGTACCTCTCCTTCCACAACTAGTATCTTATTTTCACTCGAGTTTATACCAGGTTGGAAGTTGCCTCCTTTTTTGAGGAAAGTATTGAAGGAACAATCGATGCGATCGAATTGCACTTGGACTCGTTGAAGGTCAATGATAGCGTGAGTTCTCAAGTTAGGCAATCGAATCACTGTCAAACCCCCTTTAGGCTGTACTCCTAGTGGGAGGTTTTGGTGAAAGTCCCTGGCTTTTCCAACGCCTACGCTCTCGCCTCGCCGGTTTGGGACTATCGCTGTCCAGACCTGATGTCCCAACGTGCGTTGTTCGTCAAAAAACTTCTGCCTCTTGGTTTACACCCTCATAGTAACAAGGCAGTCGCACAAGGTGCTATTGCATTCTTCCTTGACGCCATTGTGACAAGCAGAGTCTCCCGACACGAGTACGGGATCCAGGTCAGTGTCCCGTATAAGCCAAACGACGTACAACACGCGGTACGTTCATCCAGGGCTGTCTTCATGGCAGATGGGATCAAACGCTTGCCGGATGCATTCTCAACTATACTCGACGAGGTGTGTTGCAGACTTGCCGAGTCGTGTTCAAGGTTTTTAACAAGAAGTAAGGGAATTCGGGTCTCCGAGATGCAGGAGTTCCGGGGATTATTTTTCCGCTTCTCGGAATCACGACGGTCTCTCGATCAAATCAAAGTCACCATTAAAGCTTACAAGGGGAGCTCTCGAAACCCGCATTGGATTGATTGTGATCCTGGTCAGCGAGTTTCTCGTTTAGCCCCGTACAATTTTCTCACGCTTGTTTCGGATAGGTTCATTTTTTGACCTCTGCACGGTGACTGCAGATACCTCAAAGATACCAAAACCGAAAATAAAAAACCCACGGGGCAGTCATTATGGAGTTCACTTTGAGGTAGCTCTCTTATTCGGTCTCACCGAATTGAAAGCCCAGCTTGTATGGAAGGAAGATGGAATTGAAAAACGGTGTGTCCAGTTGCCTCCCTGTTCAACTACACACTCACTGAGGGCGAGTAGGGGCCCGGCCAGGATAATATATGACCAGGTTGAAGGGACTGCCAAGATTTAACTTTGAACTTTGAACCTTTCAAATAGCTTCGTAGCATGCAGAATGACAATTTATGAGCCGAGATTAATCGAATTAGTTTGTAAACACGGGTGCTCAACGCAACGTTCAACTGCCATGGAGAACAACCTTGGGTTTTAACAACATCTTCCTAACTCCTTTCGTCTTCCTCCTCCCGCAGAGCCCCAAGTCTGTGGTACAGATAACAGCACGCTGATCAGGTTTCGACCCACCCCGAGCATATGCGTCCTCCATGCGTTCCCCATCGAACACCGTGCCTCCGCGAATAACGGACACCACCAGATCTTCGGAAAGGACGTTTTCGCCGATCATCCTGTTAAGCTTTTGAGCAGCGGTGAAAAGGGCTTCCAGCTTCTCAGCGCCCTGCTTTCTGATAATGTCCGTGTTATCCGCGGGGTTTCCGACTCCGCAAGAAGAAAAGAGTTCCGCCAGTTGTTTGATCATACCGTTTACTATTTTACGAGGAAGGTTGTCGTAGCTTGAGTCCATGTGGGCGATAGTGCGACGGGTGAGAACGCGCCAGTTACTAGCGACGGTGTGATCCTCTGACGAAGGGTTAATCAGATACAGGCGTGTGGGGAATTCGTCCGGTTAACGTACCCGTTTCGCAGACCTTTGAATATAACTTGTCACACCAACCGGACGTATGGCCGAAACCCCATGCATTGGCGACTCCAGACACGTAGAATGCCAGGAAGCCTTGTAAAGCCAGCTCAAGCGATCCCACATCCACTTCTTCGGCTCCTTGTGGCAAGACCAGAGCGACAAAGATCGATTTGTACTGCCCCTCTGGAAGTTCCTCGGCTGAAGCGATACGGAATCTCTTGAGATGTAGATTCTCCGCAAGGTGGGCCGCGGTCTGCATGATCTCGGAGTTGAGATCGCGAATCGACTGAACGACATCGAATGTAGAAAAGAGGTCCTCCTTGGATAAGAAAGCCTTTGCGACCTTCATCTCCTGATTGCGGGCGTCCGAGAGAGCAGAGATGTCGCGTAATTTCCTCCCGAGACCATCGATCTCTTGTTGTTGTTCCTTGCACGTCATCTGGGTTTCGCGGAGGTTCGCAATGGTGATTTTATGCGTTTCCGAAAGCTGACGGTAGTTTCGCTCCAGCGACTCACGTTCGCCGGCAAGCTGGTGGTGGTCACTTTCAAGGCTCCTGATGCGGGCGGACTGTTCTTGAAGACGCGACCGTAAGTTATCTTCCCTGCTCGACCGATGTTCTCCGCGGTATCTATACGCGCCAGTTCCGGAGGGGCGGGAGCGTCCTCTGTGCCGTCCATTTGTGTGGTCACCAACTGTCCTCCAGCCATCTCTCGAAACGTTTGTATGATCATCAGGTAGGTGCTGGTGCATTTCCGGAGAAGGTGTTGAATCTTGGTCATCCAACGAGGTTTGCTGGAGCTGCTCGGCGTTTTCTTCAACTTGAGGCGGTCGTACTCGCAAGAGATCGACAACCCACGTAATCTGACGTGTGATCAGGACTGGAAGCATGGGTGCGCTGTATCAGGGGTTTGGTAAAGTGACGGTGGAAGAAGTTGAAAAGGGACATTACTGTTTAGAAGGGCAGTTCTGTGCACTCTGAGAGAGGGCACTGAAGATTCAGAACGATGCTGAGGATTCGTGGTCGCAGATAAAGAAACCGTGCCTCCTTGGGCCTTCGAGGGGTTACATCTGGGGCTCGCAGAACCCCTCGAGTAAGACTAAGGGGGTGGGGCACATCCGAACTCCTAAATCACTTGGTGACCTTGTTTAGCGGGCTCTGGGGCCCCGTCGCCGGGCGTGAATACTTGCATACCCCTTGCATACTAACGAACGCTGAACATCTAGCTACGCGGAAGACTGATAATGGAAGGATCAAAGTGGGATATGAGGACCCCGGAAAATAAGGGAGGAGGTTCGATCCGCCGGAATGGCGAAAAGTTCGGACGTGGAGATTGGGGGTTGGGATCATCGAACCCCCCCCCCCCCTCATTTTCCGGGGTCCTGGGATATGCCGGCGGAGTCCGTCAGGACGTCGGCGACTTTTAGAAGGTTCAACACATCATGCATCATGCATCATGCGTTGGTTCCAAGGGGCGAGATACATCCCAAACGCCGAAGTGGCAGATATATCCTGCGGCCCAAACGCGGACGTCGTTCAACGACACAGGGGCGTGGGGCCGCATTATCCGAGGAACTATTCGACGCAGTGTTGTGCGAGTTATTGACTAGTCATTGCCTGTCGTGACTTAGTGACTTTTGACGGTGACTTCGGTCATGACTAGAGTCATTGACTTCGCCGAGCGTGAGAATGCGGCTGGCGGCCCGTCTAATCCTGATATTATTGCGGCCCGTCCTCTCCGCCAAAATTGTGGCGCGATGCTCGAGACGCAAAAAAAAATAGATATCATAATTTCTGTATATAGTATGCCCGAATACCCCGAGTACTGTAAGTCAAAGTCAATGACTCGCACAACACTGATTCGACGTGCCAACTTTATCATGCAGGCCCGCATACGCATCGATTTATTTCCTCCCACAATAAACTCACTTTGCCTTGGACATGTATTTGGGGACGTCGCAACCGTGGCTGGTCCGGAAAGCCTGCATTAGCAAATTGACCGATTATAGTCACTGACCAGTTCGATCATCGTGTTTCAGGGTTTTTGAGGGGCAAAGAACGCTTCGGGCACAACTGTAGATCTTCCCCGCTTCGTTGTGGTTCGAGGAACGGAAGCATCATCCCGTCTCCGGAGAACCTGGTTTCGCCAGGCGCAAGACACATCCAATGGGCCGAGAGGTGTCCTTGAGGTTCATACAAAGGAGAACAGGCGTGTCAATAAGGCTGATTTTATTGTAAACTCAACTACGTATATATCCTTGTCCTCGCCAAAGTAGCAATTCTC
>Ga0307512_10006254_pt1 | contig 12117 bp, 5 predicted proteins | sample 14_EM_MG_FD_200267 | JGI IMG/M metagenome (GOLD analysis project Ga0307512, IMG submission 200267) | Populus trichocarpa ectomycorrhiza microbial communities from riparian zone in the Pacific Northwest, United States - 14_EM | ecosystem: Host-associated > Plants > Roots > Unclassified | place... | reverse complement strand
GGGTTGGTCTAGCCCCTATATCCCCCTCGGTGGCATTCTCAGTGACTCAGATTCCGACGTGGAGCAGTGGTAACACCGCTTCGACCAGCGGACGCGCAGCCCCGGGCACGCTCATCGGCGGTCGATACACGCTGCGTGCAGCGGTCGGGCACGGCGGCATGGGTACGGTCTGGCGTGCGGCTGACACGCTGCTGCGCCGCGACGTGGCCATCAAGGAGGTCATCCTCCCGCCCGGCCTGGCCCCGACCGACCGCGACTCGATGTACGAACGGACCATGCGCGAGGCCCGTGCCGCGGCGGCCCTGCAGCACCCGGCCGTCGTCCAGGTCTACGACGTCGTGCACGAGAACGGCCGGCCCTGGATCGTCATGGAGCTGCTGGACGCGCGCAGCCTCGCCGACATGGTGATCGAGGACGGCCCGGTCGCGCCCCGGGTGGTTGCGAAGATCGGGATTGCCCTGCTCGGCGCGCTCGAGGTGGCCCACGCGCACGGCGTACTGCACCGCGACGTGAAGCCGGCGAACGTGCTGATCTGCTCGGACGGCCGGTGCGTGCTGACCGACTTCGGCGTCGCCCGGATGCCGACCGACGTGCAGCTGACCACGCCCGGCATGGTGCTGGGCTCGCCGCATTTCATCTCGCCCGAGCGCGCCATGGGCAGCGACTTCGGCCCGCCCAGCGATCTGTTCTCGCTCGGTGTGACGCTTTACACAGCCATCGAGGGTCGGCCGCCGTTCGACAAGGGCGACCCGATCGAGACGATGCACGCGGTGGTCGAGGATCCGCCCGCCCCGGCGCAGCGCGCGGGATCGCTGACCCCGGTCCTGATGGGACTGCTGGAAAAGGACCCGGCTCAGCGCTTCGACGTGCCGACGGCCCGCACGATGCTGCGCCAGCAGTTGGCCGGCCCGCTGGCCAGCAAGGCCCCGCCGCACATGATGACGGATCCGTATTCGGTGGTCCCGAGTCAGCGCCCGGCCGCGGCGGCCACGCAGGCGATCCCGCCCACCCCGGCCCAGCCGAAACCGACCGGCCAGATCGGCGGCCGCGCGATGCTCGCACCCGGCGAGTCGCTCAGCGGCCACCTCGCCAAGATCAAGAAGGGGGCCGGCCCCGGCGGCCGACGGCGGGCCAAGGAGGAGCCCCCGGCGTTGACCGACACGATGGGCGGCGACCCGACCAGCGTGATCCCGCCACGCGGGGCCGGCGGCGACCCGACCAGCCTGTTCCCCTCCCGCGGTCGCGGCGGCGACCCGACCAGCGTCATCCCGCCGCGCGGCTCGGGTGGTGATCCGACCAGCGTGATCCCACCGCACGGCTCGAGTGGCGACCGGACCAGCGTCATCCCACCGCGGCCCACAGGCGGCGACACGACGAGCGTGATCCCGCCGCGCGCGGCCTGGAACGGCGCCCAGGCGGCCCGCCAGCCGCTGCCCGGCACCGTGGTCGGCGGCGGCGGGGCCAAGGCGAAGCTCGACACGGCCCTGCGCAGCGTCCAGGCCACCACCGGTCGGGCCGTGCAGACGGTCCAGGGCTGGCCGCGCAACAAGCAACTCATCGCGGGCGGGCTGGCCGCGGCGGTGCTGGTCCTGCTGGTGCTCGTGTTCACGCTGCCGGGCGGCGACGACACCACCACACCCACCGCGCAGAGCAGCGATGCGGCTACCGTGCCGACCGCGCTCGACACGCAGGAATACAAGGGCAAGGGCATCACGGTCAAGGTGCCGAAGGGCTGGACCAAGAAATCGGCCGACAACTGGGTCGACTACATCGATCCGCAGGACAGCGGGCGCAAGGTCCGGATCCTGGTCGAGCAGGGCTCCGCCACGCCGGCCAGGTTCGCCGAAATCGCCGAAAACACGCTGCAAAGGTCGAAGAACTGCCCGGATCCGTACAACCGGGTGGGTATCAGCGACGTCCAGGTCGCCGGGCACGACGGCTCCCAGCTCGAATACACCTGCGGCAGCGGCGACACCATGCGGCACGGCATCTGGCAGGAGACCACCGTCAGCGGCAAGATGTTCAGCTTCTACCTGACGTCCAACGAGTCCGATTTCGCCACGAGCAAGGCGATCTTCGACGAGATGACGAAGACCTTCACGTTCGAGAGCGCCTGACGGCCCCCGGCCGGTGTGCTATCAATCCCTGATGGCACCCGAGAGCGACGTTGACGCGCTGCGCGCGCAAGCCGAGAGCTGGCTGGCCGACGACCCCGACCCGGCCACCCGCGCCGAGCTCACAGCGCTGCTGGCCGGGCTGCCGGGCAGCTTCGACGAGCTCGCCGACCGGTTCGCCGGGCCGCTGACCTTCGGCACGGCCGGCCTGCGCGGCCGGCTCCGAGCCGGCCCGAACGGGATGAACCTCGCCGTGGTGAGCCGAGCCGCGGCCGGGCTGATCGGCTGGCTCGCCACTCAGGGCGCGCCGGGCCCGCTGGTGATCGGGTACGACGCCCGGCACTACTCGCGGGAATTCGCCGAGCGCACCGCGCAGATCGCCACCGGCGCCGGCCGCGAGGCGCTGCTACTCCCCCGGCCGCTGCCGACACCGGTGCTGGCCTACGCCGTCCGCTCCCTCGACGCGGTGGCCGGCGTCATGGTCACGGCCAGCCACAACCCGCCCCAGGACAACGGCTACAAGGTCTACCTCGGTGCCGCTCTCGGCGGGGTGCTAGGCGCCGGGGCGCAGATCGTGCCGCCGGCCGACGTCGAGATCGAGGCCGCCATCCGGGCGGTGGGCGCGATCGCCGCGGTCCCGCTGGGCGAACCCGGCACGGTCCTCGACGACAAGATCGTTTCTTCGTACCTGGACGCGGCCATCGCCGTGCTCGGCCCGGGCCCGCGCAAGCTGAAGATCGCCTACACGCCCCTGCACGGTGTGGGCGGGGCGGTCGCGGCCGAGGCGTTCGAGCGGGCCGGCTTCGGGGCGCCCGCCACGGTCGCCGAGCAGGCCGAGCCCGACCCCGAATTCCCGACGGTCACGTTTCCCAACCCGGAAGAGCCGGGCGCGATGGACCTCCTGCTCGCCCTGGCCACGACAACCGGCGCCGACCTCGCCATCGCCAACGACCCGGACGCCGACCGGTGCGCCGTCGCTATCCCCGCCCGCGGCGGAAAACAACCGGCGAACCCGGCTGCCGGGCCGACCCACGGCGGAATACCAGGCGCAACCCCGAGTGATGAGCCGACGCGCGGCGGGAGCCCCGGCGGCGGGTGGCGGCCACTCACCGGCGACCAACTCGGCATCCTGCTCGCCGACCACCTGATCCGGCGCGGCACGCCAGGGACATTCGCGACAACCATCGTCTCGTCGACGATGCTCAAGGCGCTGTGCACGGCCCGCGGAGTGCCCTACGGCGAGACACTGACCGGCTTCAAGTGGATCGTGCGGGCGGACGAAAACCTGGCGTTCGGCTACGAGGAGGCGCTGGGCTACTGCGTGGCGCCGGCCCTGGTGCGCGACAAGGACGGGATCACGGCGGCGCTGCTGATCGCCGAGTTGGCCGCCGGGCTGACGGCCGCCGGCAGCACGATCGCCGACCGGCTGGACGAGCTGGACGCCGAGTTCGGGGTGCACCGCACCGACCAGCTCTCGATCCGGGTGAACGACCTCGCGGAAATCACTCGCACGATGGCCAACGTCCGGCGCCAGCCGCCGACCGCCCTGCTTGGCGCGACGGTCAGCGAGGTCGAGGACCGGCTGCCCGACGCCGACGTGCTGACGTTCCGGACCGGCTCGGCCCGCGTGGTCATCCGCCCGTCCGGGACGGAACCGAAGCTCAAGGCGTACCTGGAAGTGGTCGTGCCGGTCGCCAACGGCGCCGTGGCGGCGGCCCGGACCCAAGCGGACACCGCCATCGCCGACCTACGCAGCGAGGTGGCCACAGCACTGGGCCTGGGCTAAGAACGCCAGCCTGGCCACGCCGACCTCGGCGGCTCACCTGCGCCTTGCGTCGTCCGCTAGGGCGGGCCGCGCACCGACCTCGGCGGCTCACCTGCGCCTTGCGTCGTCCGCTAGGGCGGGCCGCGCGCCGACCTCGGCGGTTCACCTGCGCGTTGCGTCTTCCGTTGGGGCGGACCGCGCACCGACCTCGGCAGGTCACCGCGACCCGCGTCTTCCGCTGGGGCGAACCGTGCCGGCCTACGCACTGACGCACCGACCTCAGCAGGTCATCTCTGCCTTTGCCCTTCGGCTTGGGGCGGGCTGGGGTTGGCCCCGGAATGGGGTCGGCGGGCGCCTCAGCTGGTCGGTGCGGCCTTGGGGGTGCCGAGGGCGGCCTGGATTGCCTTCGCGAGTGTCGCGACCACCAGCGCGACGCTGGGCCGGACGATGGAGTCCTCCAGGTTCCCCCCGCCCGCGAAGCCCGCCCCGCTGGCGATCTGCTCCAGCCGTTGGTGCGCTTGGGCAGCCTCGGCCGGCGGCAACCGCAGCGCCGGCTCCATCCGGGTGGCCGTGAGCAGCGTGGCCAGCGCGGCCGTACGCTCGTCGGGTATGGCGTCGGTGATCAGCGCCTCGGCCAGCCGCTTGCGGATCTCGGCCTCGTAGGCCGGATCTGTCGTCGGATACCGGTGCACGTGGATGTAGTCGAGTTGGGTCTCGTCGACGTCGCGGACGACCCCGCGGGCCACCAGGTCCTCCAGGACGCGGGCACGCAGGCCGTGGCGCAGCCGCTGCACCCACTGGGCCGGCGTATGCGGATCGTCCGCCGCGGCCTTGGCGAGCACGGCGTCCTCGATCGGATCGTCCACCGGGGTGGGGTCGATGACCACGAGATTTCCGTTGACGTAGGCGACTCGCCCCTTCAACGCGAGATCGATCAGCACCGCCGCGGCCATCCCGAGATCCAGCCCGATGCGGGATCCGGTCGCCTTGCCAGTCTGGTCGTCGTACGCGAGGAGGAGCAGTTCCTCAGCGAGCGCGATGGAGGTCATGGAAGAAACATAGTGGCCCGGCGAAAGGCCGGACGACCGACGCGTCCGAACTTTCCGCTCATGATCGACCCCCGCCGATGGTCCTTGGACAGCTGATACACAGGTTTCACCCATTCGATACCGGAAACGACCGCCGCCGCCGACCCGGGCCGGCTCGGCCCGGGTCAGTCCTGCTCATCGACTCGGTTACGAGCTCAACGAGTTGCCACTGCCGGCACCTGCTCCTGCGGACGGCGCGGAGAACCCAGGCACCTGCGAGGGTCACCCCGCGGTGTCGAGCAACCAGTCGACCAGGCGTGCCGAGGCCCGCCCCTCGCCGCCCGCGTTGTGGCCGTCGGCGAACGCCTTGGCCGCCCGCTCGTGCTCGCTGCCGACCGCCGGCAACTCCCGCACCGCATCCGCCACCTCGGCCGACGTGCGCAACAGCGGTCCGGGCGAGGCCGTCTCCAGGTCGATGTTCAGCCCCGGCGAGGCCTCGAACTCCTCGAGATCGGGCACGTAGAGCAGGGTCGGCCGGCCGGTGATGGCGAAATCCGCGAGCAACGCCGAGTAGTCGGTGATCAGCACGTCGGTAGCCAACAGCAGCTCGGCGACCCGCGGGTAGCCGGACACGTCGAGCACGCCGGGGGCCAGGCCCATCACGTCATCGATCATGGCCGGGTGCCGGCGGGCCAGCAACTCGTAGCCCGGCGGCAGGCTGGCCACCACGCTCGGCAGGTCGAGCAGCCGGCCCGGGTCGCTCCAGCCGCGTTTACGCAGGTCCATCGGGCGCCGGGTGGGCGCGTAGAGCACCAGCCGGGTGTCGGCCGGCAGGTCGAGCCGGCGCAGAACTTCGGCTCGGGCCGTTTCCGCGTCCATGGTGGTCAGCAGGTCGTTGGCGGGGCGGCCGAATTCCAGCACCTCGCCCTCGTGCCGCAACTCCCGGCGCAGCACCGGCGTCGCGGATGCCCCGGGCGAGGCCAGGGCCGTCCAACTGGCGGCGTCGGAGGTGATCTGGTCGATCAGTTCCTGGCCCAGGGGGTGCGCCACGGCCTGCGCGCCGAACCGGGCCACCGGCCAGCCCCCAGCCAGCCGGAGCACCACCTGGCCGGGCTGGGGCGTGAACCAGCGCGGCAAGTCGTCGTTGGTGACGATCCAACGGCTGGTGGCCAAGGCCTCGTACCAGGACTCGGTCTCGAAGCCGACCGGCGTGGCGCCGGCGGGCACCGGCTGGCCGCGCTCGACCGTCCAGAGTGCCGGCGGTGCCGCCGCTCGAAGTTGCAGCTCGGCCAGCACCGCGGCCGGATCGTCGAGATAACGCCGGCCCGGTGCACCGTCGAAGAGCACGGCGTCGACCAGGGCGGCCCGGCCGACGGCTGGGAAGTGCCGCGCGCGCAGCCGGTCCTGCCCGGCCGGGTCGCGCGGCTTGGCCTCGACGATGAGCGTAGCCCGCTCGTGGCCGGCCGGGCGCAGCACGCTGCGCACCCCGTCCGGGGCGACCGCCGAGGTGGGCAGCGCGTGCCGGGCGGCGTCGGTGAAGCCGAGCGGGCAGATGGTCTCGTGGTGGTTGCCGGCCGCGCGGAACGAGAAGTCCCAGGTGCCCGCGGTCAGCGGCAGCGGCCCGGCCAGGCTGGGCGCGGCTGACGGGTCGACGACGACCTCCCACCGACCGTCCGCGGCGTGCAGCGGCAGCCTGATGTCCCGGCGGCGGCCGCGCATGCGCAGCAGCAGGTCGCCGTCGAGCGGCCGCGGGCTGTCGCCGCCCAGCACCAGCGCTCCGTCCGCGCGCCACGTCGCGGAGGTGGCCACCGGGCCGGCCGGGCGGGTGCAGAGCGAGACCAATCCGTTGACGGCCACCGCGGTGTAGACCTCGTCGGTGCCGAAGACCACCCGGGTCTGCGCATAGTGGTCGTCGGCGATCAGCTGGACGCTTGTGCCCTTGATCGAGATGTCGACCGCGAAGCGCTGCGCGAACAGGCCGGTCGCGTGGTTGTCCGTGCTGTCGTCGAGCGCGATCTCGGCCAGCGGCAGCCGCGCGGTGAACGCCGGGCCCGCCGGGTCGTCGGTCACCTCGGCTCGCACCGAGCGGGCGACCAGCCCCTTGCCCCGGTTCAGCTCGATCTTGACCGGGCCGCTGGGCTTGCTCCGCAGCTGGCCCTGCAGGACCAGGTCGTCGCCGTCGCGCCGGCTCGCGGTCAGCCAGCCGGCCGACTTGGTGACCTTGATCCGCAGCCGGCCCTTGGTGATCACGGGGCTTACCCAGACACCCGGGGCGACCTGGTGGCGGGGCAGCGGATCGGTCCAATCGCTGGGGACCTTGAGACCGTCGCGCCGCACCTTGACGCCACGGGTGGCCGCCACGGCGACCGTCCAGGTGCCGTTGTGCCACTTGTCTTGCGAGCTCAGCGACGCCGGGTCGACGATGACCGTGAAGCCGCCCGCCTGCATCGTCGGCGGCCACGTCGGATCGCTGTACGGCCGGGCGCGCAGCGGGACCTTGCGGGCGCTGCCGTCGGCCGAGAGCCACATCAGGCGCAGCGAGCCGAACTTGGACGGAGCCCCGGCCGGCACGTACGCGTACCCGTTCAGGTGTAGTTTGCCGTCGCGCCAGACCACCTGCTGCAGGGCCGACTCGAGCCGGGGCTGGGCCGGCGTCGGCACGCTCGGCCGGAAACCCTGGTCGATCAGCTCGACCAGGTCGTCGACATTGCGCTCGCGGATCAGTTCCCACTGCCGGCGGACCTTGGTGGGCTGCCGTTCGACGGCGCCGGCGTCAACGTCGTCCAGATAGGCCGTCGCCAGGTCCATGAAGCTTTTGCGAAACTCGGCCGGTGCGGCTGGCAGGTACTTCAGGTAGCTGCTCAGCTTGTCCCAGATCGCCTGTTCCTCGTACTCCTGCCGGAGCGTGGCGTGCCCCGACTCGGCCAGCATCTTGCGGGTCAGATTGACGGAGAAGAAGCGGTCGACCATGTTGCGCAAGTCGTTGTCGGACTGGGTGATGGAGCGCACCGCGCCCTCACGGGCCCGCCAGAAGTACATCGTGTCGTTGACGATCGCCACGCTCTTGGCCATCGCGTGCGCCGGCACGGTGACCGGCACGTCCTCGAAGAGCCGGCCGACCGGGAACTCGAAGCCGTGCTCGTCCCAGAACGAGCGGCGGAACAGCTTGTTCCAGATCGTCCGGTCGCGCAGCAGCTTGACGTTGTTCGACACGTGCGCGTTCAGGTCGGTCTGGCCGATCGCGTCGTTGTGCGGGTAGCCCTTGTAGTGCCCACGCGAGCTGTACCGGTGCACGCCGCCGCTGGCGAAGTCGGCCCCGCTGGACAGCGCCTGCACGAGCATCTCGTAGGCGTGCGCGGCCAGCACGTCATCGCTGTCCACAAACGCGATGAACTCGCCGGTCGCGTGCGGGACGCCGTTGTTGCGGGCGGCGCTGAGCCCCGCGTTGGCCTGACGGATCAGCTGGAAACGCTGGTCGGCGGCCACGAACTCCTCGGCGATCGCGACACAGCCGTCGGTGCACCCGTCATCGACGACGATGACCTGCAGGTTCCGGTACGTCTGGCTGCCCAGCGATTCGAGGCAGTCACGCAGAAACGGCTCGACGTTGTACATCGGCACGATGACGCTGACCAGCCCAGGGACGAGCTCACGCATCGACGTGCACCTTCCGATCGGCGGTGGAGGGCAGTTTTTCGCCCAGGAATACGCGGCGGACGACACGCTCGGCGGCGTGCCCGTCCTCAAGCGCACAGAACTTCGCGCGGAACCGGGCCCGAGCCTTGGCGGCGACCTCGTCGCTCACCGCGCCGCTGCGGAACGCCGCCACCAGCGTCTCGAAGGTCTGCGCGAAGACGCCCGGGGGCTCGGCGAGCAGGTCGAAGGTGACGCCACGGACCGCCTTGTAGATCTCCCAGTCGGGCGCGAAGATCACCAGCGGCTTGTCCAGCACCGCGTAGTCGAACATCAGCGACGAGAAGTCGGTGATCAGGACGTCGGCGGCGAGGTAGAGGGTCTCGACCGAGGGGAACGAGGACACGTCGGTGACCCGCGGGTGCCGGGGCGGGAAGCCGATCGAGCCGTAGAAGTAGTGCCCGCGCAGCAGGATCCGGGTCTCCGGGCCTAGCGCCTCGGCTAGCGCGTCGACATCCAGTACCGGAGTGAATGTGGCGTGCCACTCGCGGTGCGTCGGCGCGTACACAACAACCCGCTCGCCGGGCTGGATACCCAGCTCGGCGCGGGCCGCGGCGACGTCGGCCTCGGTCGCGCACGCGAGCCGGTCGTTGCGCGGATACCCGGTTTCCAGGGTCTCGCCTTTGATTGGGAACTGCCGGTCCCAGAGCAGCGTGGTGTGCCGGTTTGCGGTGATGCTGAAGTCCCACTTCGCGATGTTGCGGCGCAGCCGCTCGGCGTTGTAGCCGGACAGCGAGGCCGGGAATTTCGGCTGGTCCAGGCCCATCGTCTTGAGCGGCGTGCCGTGGTGGGTCTGCACGTGCACCGAGCCCTCCCGCTTCACCACGTCGGGCGGGAAGGTGGCGTTGTTGATCAGATAGCGAGCGCGGGCGATGGCCCGGTAGTAGGCACGGCTGCCGGAGACCACGTACTCCACGCCCTTGGGCATGGATTTCTGCCCGCCCGGCTTGACCACCCAGACGCCGCGGACGCCCGGGGCGAGCTCCTTGGCCTTCGCATAGATCGCCGCCGGGTTGCAGGCGTAGCCGCGATACCAGTACGCGCCGTAGACCGCGAGGCTCGCGTCGATCGGACGCCTCAGCTGCCAGCGGTAATACCAGCGCATGCCGCGCTTACCCAGGGCGGCGCGGGCCTTGCCGGGCGCCTGGCGCACCCGGGCGACGGCGCCGCCGACCAGGTCACGGCCGCCGCGCAGGGCTCGATACGCCGGGTACGAATTCGCCGCGATCAGCTTGAGGCGCAGCCCGCCGACGCCGCCGGGGCGACCCGACGCGCCCTTCTCGTGCTTGTTCAGCAGCGCGGAGATCTTGGCAAAGAACGAGCGACGGGCGTCCTTGGGTACGCGCTTGCCGTCTTCCATGATCTTGAGTAGCTCGGTGATCGCCCGGTCCAGCGCGCTGCGCCTCAGCCGGGGCGTCGCCTCGGCGAGCTCGGGCAGGCTCAGCGCATAGTCCCACTGCGCGACGGCCTCCGCGTGCCGAGCCGAGCGGGTGGTGCGCAGGGAGTGCTCACGGTCGAGGCGGCGGATGTAGCAGGCTGACGCGAAGGCCGCGGTCGTCTCGGCGGCGGCAAGCACCGCGTACGCGAACGCGACATCCTCGTACCAGCCCGGGCGGAACAGGATCCCCGAGTCGATGAGGAACTGACGGCGCACCACCAGGGCGCCGAGCGTCGGGGGCCACTGGGTCAGCGCCTCGGCGCCGGCGGGCGCCGCCTTCGGACTGCGCCACGGCGACACCGATCTGTTCCAGCGCTCCCGGGCCGTCCCCACCACCAGCACGTCGGGCCGCGACTCGCGCAGTTTCGCCTCGAGGGCGGCCAGGGCGCCGGGCACGATCCGATCATCGCCGTCGACGAACCACACGTACTCGCCCGTGGCACGCTCCAGGCCGGCGTTGCGGGCCGGGCCGGGGCCCAGGTTTGCCGGCAGGTGAACGACGGTGAGCCGGGGATCGATCGCCGCCCGTTCGTCCAGCAGGGCGCCGCTGTGATCCGCGGAAGCGTCATCGACCCCGATGACCTCCGGGTCGCTGTCCTGCTGGCGCAACAGCGAGTCGAGACACTCGTCAAGGTAGCCCTGGACACCGTACGCGGGCACCACGACGCTGATGAAATTCGGCATATAGCTGCGCAGACCATTCGTGCGAATGTCAGGAGGGGAGCCGACAGCCTAACATCGGGCGACACGCCGGTAGCGCGCTCCCTAACCCACCGCACGGGTGACGCGCCCGGTCAAAAACGGGGCATACCACCAAATTGGCGATCTCCCGCGTCGCCCAATCCGGGCACGATGTAGGCCTTATCGTTGAGACCCTGATCGATGGAAGCGGTGACCAGCCGCAGCGGCAGACCCGAGCCGGCCAGCCGTTCGATGCCCTCGGGCGCAGCCAGCACACAGCAGATGATCACGTCGGTGCAACCCCGGTCGACCAGCAACTGGCAGCAGTGCAACAGGGAGCCCCCGGTGGCCAACATCGGGTCGAGCACCAGGACCGGCAACCCCGCAAGGTCACCGGGCAGCGACTCCATGTACGCCCTCGGCTCGAACGTCTTCTCGTCGCGGGCCAGGCCGACGAAGCCCATCGAGGACTCGGGCAGCAGGGCCAGCGCGGCGTCCGCCATGCCGAGGCCGGCCCGCAGCACCGGCACGATGAGCGGCGGATTACCCAATCGGGTGCCCTCGGTCGGGGCGACCGGCGTCTGGACCGGGAACGTCTCGACGGCGAACGAGCGCGCCGCCTCGTACACCAGCATGGTGGTCAGCTCGTGCAACGCGGCGCGGAAGGCGCCGTTGTCGCTCTCCGCATCGCGCATCGCGGTGAGTCGGGACTGGGCCAACGGATGATCAACGACGAGTACGTCCACGACGATCAACCTACCGAAGCATTCCAAGATCAACTGTCGGTGGCCCGCGTAGAATCCTTCGCATGACTGCGACGCTCCTCCCGACCTCGGATTTGCGGTCGGTTCTGCACGGTTTGCCCGGTGTCGACAAGGTCGGTGTCGAGGCGCGGGCGGCGGCGCTCGGCACCCGTTCGATCAAGACGACCGCCAAGGCGGCAGCGATCGACCTGGCGATTCGGATGGTCGACCTGACCACGCTGGAGGGCTCGGATACCCCAGGCAAGGTCCGCGCGCTCGCGGCGAAGGCGATGCGCCCCGATCCCGCCGACCCGAGCTGTCCGGCCGTCGGCGCGGTCTGCGTCTACCCCGCGCTGGTCCCGGAGGCATTTTCCGTTCTCAACGGCTCCGGGGTGCACCTGGCCAGCGTCGCAACGGCGTTCCCGGCCGGGCAGGCGCCGCTCGCGGTCAAGCTCGCCGACACCCGCGACGCGGTGGCCGCCGGCGCCGACGAGATCGACATGGTGATCAGCCGGGGCGCGTTCCTGGCCGGCCGCTACGACGGGGTGTTCGCCGAGATCGTCGCGATCAAGCAGGCGGCCGGCCCGGCCCACCTCAAGGTCATCCTGGAGACCGGCGAGTTGGGTACCTACGACAACGTGCGGCGTGCGTCCTG
>Ga0307512_10006253_pt1 | contig 12117 bp, 11 predicted proteins | sample 14_EM_MG_FD_200267 | JGI IMG/M metagenome (GOLD analysis project Ga0307512, IMG submission 200267) | Populus trichocarpa ectomycorrhiza microbial communities from riparian zone in the Pacific Northwest, United States - 14_EM | ecosystem: Host-associated > Plants > Roots > Unclassified | place... | reverse complement strand
CGGGTGCCGCGGTTCGGTGGGTGTTGCGTCCGCTCGGTCTGGTGGTGGTCTGGTTGGCGGGTGCCGCGGTTCGGTGGGTGTTGCGTCCGCTCGGTCTGGTGGTGGTCTGGTTGGCGGGTGCCGCCGTGCGGTGGGTGCTGCGTCCGCTCGGTCTGGCCCTGGCCTGGCTCGCGCACGCCACCTATCGATGGCTGCTGCGACCGCTCGGATGGCTGGCCCGTGCCTTCCATCGCTGGATTCTCGTGCCGCTGGCCGTCGTCGTGTGGGCGCTTCTCCGCGGGCTCGGCTATCTGATCCGACTGGGGTGGCGCGGGGCGTACCGCTGGATTCTCCGGCCGCTCGGGCTGGTTCTCGCGTGGCTCGGGCGCCGGGTGCTGCTGCCGGCCGCGCGGGCCGTCGCCTGGCTGGTTCGGGCAGGGTTCGGGGCAACCCGACGGATGGGTGCCGGGGTGCGCAATGAGATCTGGCGGCCGGCCAAGAACACGATCCGCGCGGTCTTCGGGCGCTGAGCGCGCTCGTGGTTCGCCTGCTCAGCACACCCCGACAAGCCACGAAACCAGCATCTGCACGGCGTCGCGACGCACGTGTGGTATCGGGGCCAGGTCCTTGCCGTTTCCCCGTCAACGCATTGCGAGCGGCACTCCAGCTCAACCTCGGCGATCACTTCACCTTCGACATCACCTCGAGCGTGAACTGACCGCGCGGCATAGCCCGTGCGCGGCAGCAGGTACCGGTAGAGGCCGCCGTGCTGCTACGACTACCGTTGAGTCATGCCAGTGCCGGAGGAGATCGCGCGCAGCAAGTACGTCAGCCTGACCACCTACCGCAAGGACGGCACCGCCGTGGCGAGCCCCGTCTGGCAGGCCACGAGCGACGGCCGGATGTACATCGTTTCCGACGCCGACGCGTGGAAGGTGAAGCGTATTCGTCGCGACGGCCGGGTCCGTGTCACGGTCTGTGACGTCCGCGGCCGCATCGCCGAGGGGGCTCCGACGGCAGAGGGCGCCGCCCAAGTGCTCGACGATGATGGCACGCGGACGGCCCGGGCGATCGTGGCCCGCAAATACCTGCTCTCTCGCGTCGGCAACTGGCTGGCGAAGACCTTCCACCTGCGGAAGGCGCCGGTGGTCGGCATCTCCGTGACCATTTAGCCCTGGCGTTGGTCAGCGCAGACGACTCTGCTGAGCGACGGTGGCCGGGTCGGCGGGGGTGGCGCGGGTGACGTACTGCGGAACCGGGCACGCGTCCGTGCCGTTGTCGCGGGTCAAGCCGTACCGGATGGGGTTGCCGTCGGGGCCGGGTGCGGTGCGGATGTCGGCGTTGATGCTCGCCCGGGTGACGATGTGGAGGTAGATGTTGTAGTCGGCGCCGCGTTCGTTGGCGGTGAGAGTCACCTGGCCGTCGAGGTAGTAGTACTCGAAGTGCCACATCTGCTGGGCGCCGCCGGGCAGCTCGGCGTGGCCGTGGGTGGGGTCGCCCATGCCCGTGGTGCCCGCGGCGGCGCCCGGGATCTGGTCGTCGAGGCGCTCGCCGCCGCCCGAGGCGACGTGGAAGATCTTGCCCGTCAGCCCGGTCCAGGATGGCATGGTCACGACGCCGACCCGCTGGGTGTAGGCCACGGCCCATTCGATGCGCAGGTAGCCGCGCCCGCGGTAGGTGACCCACTGGCCGCGACGGATCATCGAGACGACGTCGGGGCGCGGGTCGTTGTCGCCGGCGGCCGCCACGGTGAGGGTGCCCTCCGGCCGGGCGGGCAGGCGGCTCGGTTGGCGGTTCTTCGGCGGCGCCTTGTCGACGGCGTCGACCACGCTGCCGTACCGAACCGCGGGGGTGCTGGTGACGGTGGGTGACGGTGCCGCCGGGGGCCGGGACGGGAGGCTCGCAGTGGGCTTGGCGGAGGCCGTCACCACGGCTCGAGGCGGCGCTGCCCGCGGAGCGTCGGAGCCGTAGTGGACCGCGGCGACGGCCGCGCCGGAGATGACCGCCGCGCCGACTGTCGCGGCGACGGCCTTCGTGAGTGCGGACGCCCCCAGCCAGCCGCCGGCCTGCGTTGCTGCGCCGGCGACCAGTGGTGCGGTCGCGGCGGCGATCGCCGTGTGCGTGGCGGCGGCCGCCAATGACGGCGGCAGCGGCAGCATGGCCAGGCCGGCCAGCAGCGCCTCCGGGGGCGCCAGCCTTCTCCCGTACGCCGAGCAGGCGCCGCAGCCGCGCAGGTGCCGGCCGAGTCGCTTGCGCCAGACCGGGCTGGGCCGGCCGTCCCAGCCCTGCGCCGCGTCCGCCAGTTGCGGGCACCGCGGGTCGGCGCCGAGCGCGTCGACGATGCAGCGGGACAATTCCAGCTGGTCGCGCATCCGCTTGACTCGTACGGCGGCGTGCCCGGGTGTGGTGGCGAGCGCGGTGACCAGGTCGGCGCGGGTGATGGTCCCGGCGACCTCCAGCCACCACAGCGACAGCAGGATCCGGTCGTCGGGGTCGAGCCAGCGGACCGCCTCGACCACTTGCCGCCGCTGGCCGGACAGCCCAAGCCGCAGGATCGTCGTCTCGGCGAAGTCGGCGCCCGGATCGGCGAGCTCCCGCGCGTCGTCCAGCGGTCGGGTGCGGTTCGTGGTGGCCTGCCGGCGGCGTATCCGTTCGGCGATCTGACGTTGCACGATGGCCAGGATCCAGCCGGAAAATCGGGCGGGATCGCGTACGGAAGAAATGTTCTCCACGACGCGCAGCAAGGTCTCCTGCACGACGTCGTCGACGTCGGCGTGCCCACTGAGGGCCCGCCCGGCGACGTTGTAGAGCATCGTGAGGTGGTCGGCGATCAGATGCTGCAACGCCGCACGGTCGCCGCGCTGCGCCGCCACCACCCGCTCGACCGGCACGATCGCTTCCGAGCCGCGCATATTCCTCGATCAACTCCCCTGGCCCGGAGCCGCGTTCCGCGGACCGGTGCCGCCGATGATCAGGCCCGGCCGGGCGTGGGCGTTGTCCTCATATACGCAGCCGGGGCCGGTCGCGTTCAGGAACCGGTTCCCGGAGTCCCTCCAGGGCTGCGGCGGCGGGTACGCAAGCGCAAAAGCAGCGCGACGGCCACCGCGCCAGCCCCACCGACAGCAGCCAGGGCGCCGGTCGCCGAGCCGGCGGTGGAATGCTCGCCGGCAAGGTCGAAGGCGCGGCTCGCCGCCGCCGTCGGCGTCCGGGACGGCTGACCGGTGCCGCCCGCACGCGGTGTCGTCGCCCGGCTCGCGCGGGAGCCATGGCCACGTGCGGCGGCCGCGGACGTCGCAGCCGCCGGGGCCAGTGATGCCGAGGTTGTTGTGGCGTTGGCGGCGGTCGCCGAGTCGCGGGTGAACATCAGCGTGCCGAAGCCCAGCTGGTCGTAGCCACCGCTGTCCGACCCGTAGTCCCCGCCGCCGCCCTCGGCGCGCACGGTCGCGGCCATCGCCGTCACGTTCGGTGCCGACAGTCCCCGCCTCTTGACGTAGTGGTTGAGGACCAGTTCCCAAACCGGCCGCAGTTGCCCCCGCGAGGCCGCCGAGATCACGGTCTGCGTCTGCGGCGCGCAGGTAGTGCCGTTTCCCCAGTGGTACGGGCTGAACGGCACGTCCTGGCCGAGGTTGTAGCGGGCCACGTACTCGGCGCCCTTGAGGAACCGGTTGTCGTCGTATCCGTACAGGTCGACGCCCTGGTTCCAGGCCATCTCGCAGATCGTGCCCAGCAGGCCGATGCCGAGGACGGTGTGGCCCTGGTCACGTCCGCTCTCCTGCCACTGGCCGAGGTCGCCGTGCAGGATCGGCACCGCGTTGCGGATGGCGCCGTTGCCGGCGCCGGTCCGCAGGTACGTGACGGCGCGATCGACCAGCGCGCGATCGTCGCACAGGATGCCGATCGCCAGCACCGAGGCGAGGGTGCACAGATCCCAGTTCGCCCAGTAGTTGGTGATGCAGGCGTCGTTGTGCCGGTTCAGGAAGTCGTCGTTGAGCGGGTAGAAGACGTTCCTCAGTAACCGCTGCGCACCCGCGAGATCGAACTTCTCGTAGCCGCGCATCAGCTCGGCGGCGTTGGCCAGTTGATATCCGTAGATGCCGGCCGCGAGGAACCGGTCGGCGTTCCCGGTGACCTGGGTCAGCGTCGATGACCAGGCGTTGAGGATGGCGGCGGCGGTGTCGGCGTACGCTTTCTCGCCGCTGATCCGCCAGCGCAGCGCGTTCTGGTACGCGGCGTGCACGTCGAAGTAGAACTGTGCGTAGTTCTGCCCGGTGCCGCCACGCACGACGGTGGCCAACGGGCGCGGCGTCCACGACGAATGCGAGCGGCCGTTGGCGGTCAGCCGCTGCCAACCGGCCGTGACGGTGGCGTCGCCGGCGGCCAGCTTGCCGCGGATCCGGGTGAGGTCGGCGTCGGTGTGCAGCATCCCGGGATGAACCAGCGACTCCGCGGCGGCGGCCGGCCGTACCGCGACACCGAGAGCAGCGACGGCGCCGGCCGCGCCGGCCCCGAGGAGCAACTGACGACGACCGACGGACGGAAAGGATGACATCGGAATCCAGCTTTCGGACGGCAACAGGTCACCTGAACGACGGCGGCCGCCCCGTCGCCATTACAGAAACCTGCCGCCGCGGTGGGGCCGGGTAGGTTTACGGCAATCCGTGCGGTGGTCGGGTCTGGTCTGGGAGGGCTCGGTGTTCGGCAATGTTGTGCGCATGCATCGGCGGCGCGCCGGGTTGACTCAGGAGGAGTTGGCCGAGAAGACCGGCTTGAGCGTTCGGAGCATCGGCAAGCTTGAGGCTGGGCGGATTGGTGTGCCGCGTCCGCCGACGGTTCGGCTTCTTGCCGATGCGTTCGGGCTGGCCGGGGCCGAACGTGATCGGTTCTGCCAGGCTTCGGCGCCTGAGGTCGGTGGTGCGGGTGCGGTGCCGGCACAGTTGCCGGCCGACCTGCATAGCTTTGCCGGGCGGCGGGTGGAGTTGGGGCGTCTCGATGCGGTGCTCGCGCCGGATGAGCGGCCCGGGGCCGTGGTGATCACCGCCGTGTCGGGCACGGCCGGGGTCGGCAAGACGAACCCGGAAAACTAACACACAAACTTCCGCCTGGATCGAACCGGTTTGATCCGATAGACGGCCCCCCGGCAAACCCGCACAGCGGGGACCGGCACCAACTACCCCCGGCCCGTAGACGCTTGTCCAGCGTACGGCATCGGGGCTGATCGACCCCCGCGCACCAGCGACCGACCCGACCGCGCCGTGACCCAATCGGCGCCACGCCGGGCGGTCAGTGCGCGCTCCGACTGGTCCGGCGGTATCGACCGCGCGCCGGTTCCCGCGACCCCTTGACCTTCCTTGCTCGCCGAGCGGGCCGGGCGGATAGCGCGTGCCTCGTGCCGCCAAGCCTCCCCGATGCCCACGACGCCGCGCGCCCGGCGGGCGACTCCCGAACCCCTTGCCAGCAAAGGACTTCACACCATGATCCGCACGCAAGAACACGCCGACCCGCAACCACAACCGACCCAGACCGGTCGCGCCGCCCGGCACCCGGCATGGTGCGACCGGACCCGGTGCACCGCCGACCCGGTTAGCCAAGCAGGCGGCTACCGGCCCGACACCGGGGGCGAGCACCGGTCCGTCCCGATCCCGCTGAACCTCGCCACGGCCCTGTTGCCCGTCCGGGACGGGACGGCGTGGCTGTCCGAGGCGTGCGCCCCGTGGCCGTGCGCCGTCTTCCTTCGCGTGCAGGTCGGGGACGTGGAGCTGTCCATGTCCGCCGACTACGCCATGCCGCTGCTCGATGCCCTGTCGGCGCTGCTCGCGTCGGCCGCTACTGCTGAGGGGTGACCCGATGAAGACCCGAACCGACAAGACTCTGTTGATCCTCACCGCGTTGTTCGTCGGCGCGCTGGCGTTCGTCGCGGGCGCCATCAGCTTCTCGCACATGCGAGAGTTGGCCACCCTCCACGATCAACTCGGGTGGAAGTCGCTGGCGTTCCCGATCAGCGTTGACGGGCTGGAGATCGTCGCCAGTCTGTACCTGGTCGCGCAGCGTCGCGCCGGGCGGCCTACCGGCTGGGTGCCGTGGGTCGCGCTCATCGTCGGCACCGCCGCGAGCCTCGCCGCGAACGTCGCGGTAGGCGGCGCGGACCCGATCGGCAAGGCGCTGGCCGGGTGGCCGGCGCTGTCCATGCTCGTCTCGGTCAAGCTGCTGTTCGCCATGTTCGATCATGAAAATGTTGATCAGCGGACGACCGTCCCGGACGATCAGCGGACGTCTGGGACGGTCCCCGCCGAACGGACGAACACCCTCGCGCCGTCCGCGACCGGCCCGGCCGATCGGCCCGCCGACCCCACCCCGGGACAGCTAGCCACCCCCGGCAACGCGGCCCCGGCCCGCACCGGCGGCGCGGGCAACCGGGCTGCGCCGCTCGACGTCCGCACCGTGGCGCACCTGATCCCGGGGGCGCGGGCGGCCCGCACGACGCTGGCCAGCGATGGCCGGTCGCTGTCGCGGGACAACCTCGCGGACGCCATGCGCGATGACGGGCACGGTCTGTCCAACGAACGCGCCTCACTCCTGCTGAAGATCCTCAAGGCAGAACAGGACGTACCAGCCATCGGCCCTGCGTCCGTCCGGCCCCGTCCGGAAGACCTGGACCCGATGTCGGAGGTAGTGGATTAGGGAGCCCCTGCGCCGGTTCGCCGGCTACCTGCGGACGAATCGGCTGTCCTTTGAGGACGCCGCCTGGATCATCACATGGTTGCACTGGATCGAGATGCAGGCGGCCGAAGCCGCGGATCCGGATCTCCTACAGGAAGCCGCTGAGGCGGTCTTGGCATGGGATGCGAACTGGGACCAAGGGCCCCACGGCAGATCAGGGCCTGGATGGCCACCTTGACGGGTGATCCAGCCGCAGTGGTAGCAGGAGCGCTGCGGAACGACCGCGACGCTGGTCTCGTCCGGGACCAACACACCGTCCGGCTCGCCAAGCCGGCCGGCGATCAGGGCCCGTAGATCGTCGCGGACCGTGTCGGCTTCCCAAACCGCCCGGTACAAGCAGTCGTCGCATCGCGTCCGGGTTGACGTGTCCGGCCCATCCGGAGACTCGATCGCCTGGTCCAGTTTCGTGGCGAACCCGCGCCGGTGCGCTTCACTCGCCTCGGCAGAACCGATGGCCCTGGATGGATATGCCAGCCCGGTGGGCCAGGTCCAGGAGCTCTTCTTCTCCAGCGCTCAGGCCCGCCTCGTCATGCCCCGATCCATCGGCTGATCGCGGCACGATGGTGGGCGTCTTCCCGTGGCCCGGGGCGCCGGGCCACGGGAAGTCATCACGTCATTCCGTTGCGGTGGCTGTGCGAACCGTTCTGCTCAGTGTTGCCACGAGAGCGAGGAGCATGAGCCATCCCGCCAGGACGAAGGTCAGCGCCGGCGCTCCGAGCAATGCGATCAGAGCGCCGCTCACCATAGTTCCCAGCGCCGCGGCCCCGGTGGTGAGAGTGTCGATCGCGCCGGTGACCCGGCCACGGAGACCGTCGGGGGTCACGGAAAGCCGGTAGGAGTCGAGGGCAACGTTGTAGACCGGTGAGACTACCGACTCGGCGAACGCGACGACCAGAAGAAGCCACCACGTCGGGGCTAGGGCGTAGAACGGAAACGCCAAAGCTTCGACCCAGAGCATCGTCACGGATAGTGCCCCGAGCCGAAAACGGCGAGTGAGCGCCGGCGCAAGCACGCTACCGAGCAGCGCGCCGACAGCAGCGCCGGTAAAAACGATCCCGACCTGGGTTGGATTCGCGTTCAGACCCTGCGCCAATATGATGATCAGCAGGTAACCGGCTCCGTACCGCAGTTTGTCCGCCGCATCGAGGAGAGCCAGCGTCCGGATCACCGGGTTCCGCCACAACCAGGCCAGGCCATGGCCGATCTCGGCCACAAGCAGTCGCGGCGAGGCGGACTTCGCCCGTTCCTCCTGGAAGGAGGCGCGGATGCTCCGCAGGGCTACAACCGACGCGAAAAACGAGGCGGCGTTGTACACGAACGGAACCATCCGGCCCGCGGCATAGGCAAGGCCCGCCACGGCCGCGCCAGCGACACGGAGACCACTGGAGATCGCTCCGACAGCCGCTAGCGCGCCAGGAAGGTCACTCTTGGCGACGATGTTCGGTAGCGCCGAGCTGTTCGCCGCGCCGAACAGGGTGCTGAGCACACCGTTCAACAACGCAATGGTGTACAGCTGCGGCATTCCTAGCACGCCAAACGCCGCGGCGATGGGAATGGTGGCGGTCAGCGATCCGCGGCCGATCTCGCACCAGATCATCGTGGCCTTGCGATCCCATCGGTCGGCCAGAGCACCGGCCACCAGCCCAAAGACGAGGTAGACCACGGTCTGGAGACCGAGTAGGACGCCCGCCTGTGTGGCGGACCCGGTCAGGGCCACGACGAGAAGAGGCAGGGCGAGGAACTGAAGCTGGTCACCCAGCTGCGAGACCAGCCTGCCACTGACCAACAGTTGGAAGTCGCGCTGCCGCCACAGGTTGCGGGGCGACATCGAAGTCAGGTTGTCCACTGAGAAGTCCTATCGATGAATGCGCCGAAATGGCGCGCCTCCACTGGCTCGACAGACACGCGGAGGGCATCATGCGACGAACAGCGCCGCAGCGACAACCCATCACCAGAAGCCGCCAGAGAAGGGCAGACTCCACCCGCGTGTCGGAGTGCGGCAGCTAAGACTTACGCGGTGAACACATGGTCAAGACCATAGTGAGACGCCGTGATCGCCACAAGTGGAATCGACTGCCGTCGGCCTACCGGCACACCCTGGGTGTGAGCCCGGCATCCCAACACCCCACGTGGGCGGCGTTCAGCATACGCCTTCTTTCGGGTCGAGTACGTGGTACGGTGTACCCGTTCGACTTTCAGAGCCGCGTTGAACGATTCCGCCATCGCATTTTCGTAACAGATCCCGGTCCAGCCGACGGACTGCCGAATCTCCAACCCCTTTAGCGTCTGGGCGAAATCGGCCGAGGTGTAATTGCTCCCTCGGTCGGAGTGGAAGATCGCGCCGGGCGGCAGGTCGCAGTTACGCGCCGCCATCTGTATCGCTGCGGCAATCAAGGGTGTCTGGTAGTTGTCGTCCATCGCCCAGACAATAACGGCCTTGGTATGACAGTCGATGACGGTAGCGAAAAAAGCCATCCCTGCCACGTTGGAACATACGTGATATCACCGACCATTTTCGCGCCGGGCGCCTCGGCGGTGAAATTCCGGTTCACGAGGTCCGGAATCGGACCCACGCCGACGCTGGCCTCGGTGAGGCTGTGCCGCCAGGGACGCGGCTGGCACAGCACCATGCCCAGCTCACGCATGACAGAGCGCACCAGCTCGGGGCTGCAGTCAACGTCCCAGCGAGCCAATTCGGCGTGCACCCGCCGGTACCCGTACGTCTCGTCGGAATTGTTAAAAGACAACTCGACGAGGCGGCCGATATCGGTACGTCGTTGAACGGTCGCCGATATCGCGCGGTCTCTCCATTCGTAGAAGTCTGAGCGGTAGGCGTGCGGGAGTCGCCGATTACGTGATCGGTTTTCTCCGGGTGCGGTTGTGTGGGGCGGGTCGGGGTTTGTGGCCTGTGGTCAGGCCGCCTGGAATTGGCTGGTGTGGGGTGTTCAGCCGGGGTGGTCTGGGCGGCGGTGAACAGGTTGTCGAACGCGGCGGCCCAGGGCCAGTGTTCGGGTAGATGCAGGTGGATGGCGTGGGCGCAGCGCGCGAGACGGACCGCGACGTTGATGATCCGAGTCCGGATCGTGGCGGGCCTGGAACTGCCGTAGGGACCCGCGGCGAGGCGCCCGGCGATGCGGGTGAGGTTGTGGGCGATCGCGGCGCAGGTCAGCCAGGCGTCGTTCGCGCTGAACCGGCCGGAAGGCAGATGCGCCACGGGCCCGGCGATCAAGTCCGCGTTGATCTGCTCGATGGATCGCGTGGCCCGCGGTGCTGGGTTTCGGCCTGCACGAGGGTGAACGGCGAGTCGGTGAACACTGCGTGATACCGGCAGGTCGCCAGGAGGTCTTCCTGTCCGGGGATCTGGGCCGGGTCGTCGCGGCGGATCCGGCGCACGATCAGCCAGGCGGCTGCTTGATGGCGGGTGCCGGCTAACGCGGTGTAGATGGTTTCGGCGATCTGCGCGTCGGAGATCCACCTGCCGGTGTCTTCGTCGAAGACGGCCTGCGGGTACTTGATGCCGATCCACTCGCTGTCGGTGATGCTCTCGCACGTGGCGCGGATTTTCGTGTTGATCCGGGTGGTGACCCAGAACCGGATGTCACGGCGTCGGCAGGTGGTAATCACCGTTTTGGTGTAGACGCCGAGTCCGCCCGGAGAACGATCTGGTCCGACGCGCCGCACGAGCGGGCGGTGGTGATCGCTTCGGCGATCATGCTGGCGGCGCCGCGGGGCGGAACCGGCGTTACCCGAACGCAGCCTGCTCGCGGCGATCACCGGCGCCGACAACGGCGTAGGCGGTGTCGCGATCAGCGGGTTGTAGCCGCCGGCCTTGGCTTCGCCGAACCCGATGCCCTGCTTCTGCTTGTCGTAAACGCGGCGCAGCATCGAGTCGATGTCCACAAAGGCCAGTACGTCGGCGCCGGCAAGGATCGGTGCCCGCCCGGCCAGGCCGATCAAGGTGTCGCGGGCGGCGGCCTGCAACTGCCGCAAGTGGCCATGGGCGAACGTGCGCAGGAACGATCCGAGCGTCGAGGGCGCGTACACGCTGGTGAACAGCGACCGCATTCCACCGTGGCGGACGATGTCGAGGTCGTCGATGCTGTCCGCGCCGGCGAGCATCCCCGCGATGATCGTGGCGAGCTTGCCCGCCGGGTTCGACCCTTTGTCCGTCGGCAGCCGCACGCGAGTAGCGACGGCGTCGTGCAGGCCGACCTGCTCGGCCAGTCGCATCACCGGCACGGACCCGGCGCACGACACGAGATTCGGATCGTCGAACGCTGCGCGCAAGACCGGCATGTCTTGGCGCAATCTCACCTGCGAGGTGTCCTCTAGTACTCCAGCAGGAGATCCGTTTCAGGGTTCGGTGAGGGCTTGTCGCGCGTAGTGGCTGGTCTTGGCTTGGTCTTGGTGGCGGCGTCGGTAGATCGACCAGGCGATGACGTCGGCGACGCGTCGGACCGGGTTGATGACCAGGGCGTGGAACAGCCGTCGTAGTTCGTTGACGGTGATCGCGATCAGCCCATCGGAACTGGTCGTGCTGGTTGTGGTCGCGGCGGCGAGGAACGCGTGGGCGGCGATGACCAGGGTGGTCCAGCGGTGCCAGGCCCGCCAGCGGCGGTGCTGATGCTGGTCCAGGCCGAGCCCGGTTTTGGTGGCCTGAAACGACTCCTCGATACTCCAACGGCGGCCGGCCACCGTGACGAGGTGGTGCAGCGCAACGGGTTCGGGGCTCCAGCAGCGATAGAACGCCAGCTCGCCGCTGGTCCGATTGCGGCGGATCAGCATCCAGTGATGCCCGCCGTGTGCGTCTTGGGCATGGGGCAAGGTGATGAACGCCCAGTCGTAGTACCGGAAACCCTTCGCGCCGGTGCCCGCGGACATCCGCTGCCAGGCAGTACGGGGCAGGCCGGCGGCAATGTGGTCGGCTCGTTGGATGCCGAGGCCGGTTGGCGCGCGGTGGGAGCAGGCGACCGCGAGGACGTAGCCGAGCCGGTGGCCGCGTAGTGCGGCCGCCAGTTGCGGGTCACCGCCGTAGGCCTCGTCTCCGGCGACCCATCGGCACGGCAGTCCACCGGCCACCGCCGTTTCGATCAGTCGGCGTGCCAGCTGGGGTTTCGTGGCGAAGTCGACGGTGTCGGGCACGTCTGCCTCAGCACGGCGCGCGGGATCCTCGGACCAGGATTTCGGCAGGTAGAGAGCAACGTCGACCAGCGTATGCCCGAGCGGTGAAGCATAAGAGAGGTGAACGGCGAGCTGGCAATTCTCGATCTTCCCGGCCGTGCCGGAGTACTGCCGTTGGACTCCTACGGTGTGGACGCCTTTCTTCAGGTCGCCGGTCTCGTCGACCACGAGTATCCCGTCCGGGTGCCCGAGACTGGCCGCGACGAACTCTCGCACGTCAGCCCGGACCGCCGCGTCGTC
>Ga0307512_10006252_pt1 | contig 12117 bp, 7 predicted proteins | sample 14_EM_MG_FD_200267 | JGI IMG/M metagenome (GOLD analysis project Ga0307512, IMG submission 200267) | Populus trichocarpa ectomycorrhiza microbial communities from riparian zone in the Pacific Northwest, United States - 14_EM | ecosystem: Host-associated > Plants > Roots > Unclassified | place... | reverse complement strand
CTCGTGGGCCGGCAGCTACGTGTCGTACCAGTACAACCGGGCGGCTTCGGCCTACTACGGCGCCAAGGCATGGACGCTGGACAAGGTCTCCCGGGCGGCCAAGAAGGTCGGCTTCAAGCGGCTGGCGAAGGCGGCCGACCGGGGCCGGAAACGGGCCGCCCACAAGTCACGGACGTATCACAAGCGATCGGTCCGGGCGCACAAGGACTACGAACGCAAGGGCCACGCCCTGAAACAACGGGTGCAGCGGGCGGCGAAGAAGGTCACCAAGGTCGTCAAGGACGCCTCGCGCAAGACGGTCAAGTGGGTCAAGGACCACAAGAAGCAGATCATCGCGGTCGCCGCGGTGGTGGCCACGGTCGCGGCCACGGTCGCCCTGGGCCCGGTGGGCGGCATCCTGGTCGGAATCGCGATCAACGTGGCCAAGGACGCCGCGATGGGCGACATCCACAGCCTGTCCGATCTGGGCTCCTCCGTGCTCAGCGGGGCGATAACGGGAACCATCGGCGCGCTGACCGGCGGCGTGGGCGGCGCGATCGGCGGAAAACTGGCCGGAATGGCCGCCACCAAGCTGGGCGCCGGCCTGATGGGCCGGGCACTGAGCGGCGCGATCGGCGGCGGCGTCTCCGGCGGCATCACGGACGCGGCCGAGCAGTACATGACAACCGGCCACGTCAACCTCCGGCAGACCGCGCAGGCCGCGGCGACGGGCGCCGTCGTCGGAGCGGTGACCGGTGGGGCTTCCCGTTCCCGTCAAGGCTGCCACAGTTTCGAGAAGCAGACGCGGGTGGTGATGGCCGACGGCAGTACGAAGCAGATCGGCAAGGTCGAACTCGGCGACAAGGTTCTGGCGACGGATCCGCAGACGGGCAAGACCGAAGCGAAACCAGTTAGCGTGTTGCACCACAACCGCGACAAGGACCTGGCCGACGTCACGGTCAAGGACACCAAAACCGGCAAGAAGACGGTGCTGCACACCACCTGGCACCACCCGTTCTGGAACGCGACGACCGGCAAGTGGACCGACGCGGCGGACCTGAAGGTCGGCGACAAGCTGCGCAGTGCCGACGGCGAGACCACCCAGGCGGTGGCGGCGGTAAAGGTCTGGACCGGCCTGAAGTGGATGCAAGACCTAACCGTCAACGACACCCACACGTACTATGTGATGGCCGGGCAGACGCCGGTACTCGTACATAACAACAATTACCTGGAAGGGTGCGGTGTAAATGTTAGCTCCCGCACTGTAACGAATTCGGCGGGTCAGCAGGTAGTACGGAATACGGTAAAGAATGAGGATGACCTCCTTTCTGTAGCTGATCATCTCGCTGGAGGAAGCCTCGACAACTTTGCCGAACGGAAGCCGAACTTCTGGCGGGGGCAACTTCCGGATGGCACGCATAGGGACATTGAATTCAATCTGGTCGGTCATGACTTTCCACCGGAAGGCCCGCATGTCAAGTTGTCAGAGCTCGCGGACAATAGTCTTGGGTCGACCAAGGGGAACCCGTGGAGAACTGTGCTGAAGGTCTTCATTGAGGGGCGCGAGGAGAAATGACACCGATAAGGCGTCACGTGAATTGGGGGTTCGCGGAAGAGGTGCTCGCTGCGGTCTTGCCTGGCTCTACAGCCTACGACCATGATCGAATCGTGGGGATACTGCGAGAGGATTGGCAGCCCTTTGATATTGAGCAGCGCGACGCGGATGTCATTGAGGACGACTTTTTGGCGAGATGCACTGAACTCAAGGGTCCGCTAATTGTTGTCAACAGCACAAGTTTTGATTCAGACCAAGGTCCTTTCTTTGTGGATGCCGCCAAGCTAACTGAATTTGTAAAGATGTTCCATGTCCGAGTGCGCGACTATTTCATGTACGCCAGCGTATTTGTTGTCTCGCCGGTTACGGGAATTGTGATAGTCGTCCAGGATGATGGCTACATAGCCACGGTGCGGGGGCGGTCGGTGCTGACGATGTTGCGTGAGGCATAACCCGGGATTGGTGAGGAAAGGAATGGAATGATCCGCACCCGTGGAAAGGGTCCTGCGGCGACGTGGCGCCGCCCGGAGTCTGTTTCGCGGAGGACGCCTTCGGCGCCCAGGTTCTCGACCTGCAGGCCGCCGTCGACCTGCATACGCCGTCCCGTCGCCGAAGCCGTTCGCGCCGTTGCCGGACCGCATGAAATCCGTACATCAACCCGGACTGCGTCGATTTGGCGGGGCGGATCCGTGTCGGCTAGGTGACCGACCTGTACGGCGGGGGCGGCTCGGCGGAAGAATCGCGGTGAGCGTCGGCCGCGGTGCGCGGCGCAAGGTGCCAACCTGGAGAACTGCTGATGCAGAACAGCTGGTCGCAGACGCTGGCCGATGGCTTCATCGGCGCGTTCCTCGGCTCGATCGTCTCGGTGATGGTGGCGCTGCACGTGGTCCGCCGCTCGCAGCGCATCGACCGGGAGAACCGGCGCGAGGATCTTTCGCTAGCCGCCGCGGAACGGCTGACCGTGGCGCTGCTGGAGGCCCTGCGGCGGCTCAACCAGCTGGCAGCGCACACCTCCCGATCCCGGGCGTCGCGGGCCGAGACGATGTCGGCGATCGTGAGCGAGCTGCAGACCGCCGTCGACCTGCACGCGCCGGTCCTGTCGCCGAAGCCGTTCGCGCCGCTGCCGGACCGCATGAAAGAGGTGCTCGACGTCCTGGGCCGGGCGATCGAGGACCGCGAGCGCACCGTCATGCAGCAGGAGCGGTTGAGCGAGTCCGACGAGGACCGCGCCTACGCCGTTGACCGGCACGCGGTGGAGTTCCGGCAGCTGCTGATCGGCTTCCTGCTCGATGTGACCGAGGCGCTGACCGCCTATCGCCGGGGCAACCCGGTGCGGCCGGATGATCTGCCCGCGATGCCTCAGCTCCCCGCGGCGACGGCGAGTGTCCCGGCCAGGCGCGCGCGTTGAGTCAGAGGAGCAGCTTCGCTTCGAAGGCGAGCCGCCGGATCGTCTTGTCGACCGGCGCGTCGAGCTGGCCGAGGCCGAAGCGGCACAGCTTGATCGCCCACCACATCGCGTCGCCGGGCTCGCCGTCGAGTTTGTAGCGCCCGTCGGGCAGCAGCGTGGCCCATCCGTCTCCGTCGAACGGCACGAGCGTGGCGATCGGCGTCGTCGCCGGCGGCCGCCACAGGATGACGACTCCGTCGGCTCCGGCGCTGGCGATCAATCCGTTCGGGCAGAAGGCGACGTCGTAGACCGCGCCGGAGTGTCCGGTCAGGGTGGCGACCTCGCCGCCGTCGGACACCCGCCAGACGCGTACGGTCTCGTCCTGCCCTGCGGTCGCGAGGAAGGCGCCGTCGTGGCTGAACGCCACGCTGTGCACCCAGCCGCGGTTCGCGTGCATCGTCTCGACGCGAGTCTGGTCGGCGAACCGCCACAGCTGGACCGTTCCGTCGCTGCCACCGCTGGCGAGCAGGCTGCCGGCGGGGTTGAACGCCAGCGCCGACACGACCCGGGTGCGGCCGGTCAGCAGGGGTTCCCGCCACGTGCCGTCTTCGAGGTTCCACAGCTGGATGGTCTCGTCACCGCCCGCCGTGACGAGCAGGCTGTCGTCCCGCGCGAAGGCCAGTCCGGCGACCGTCCGCGTCGGGCTGGCCAGCGTGTTGAGGCGGGCCGCGTCGGACACCCGCCAGAGGCGGATCCGGCCTTCCGCCGCCGACGTGGCGAGCATCGTGCTGTCCCGGCTGAACACAACCTTGCGCACCGGGCCGCTGTGCGGGGTGCCCGCCGGCGACACGTACGGGGCGCCGTCGGGCAGCTGGCGGAGCTGAACGGTGCCCTTGACCCCGCCGATGGCCAGCAGCCGGCCGTCGGAGCTGAAGCCCACCCCGAACACGGCGTCGGTGTGCTCCCGGTACGGGATGGTGCAGGTGCCGCCGGACATGTTCCAGAGCCGGACCCGGCCGTCGTCGGTGCCCGTCGCCACGAACTGGCCGTCGGTGCTCACCGCCAGGTCGTTGATGTCGTTCTGGCGGCCGGTCAGGATGAAACGCCGGCCGTGTGAGGGCACATTCCAGATGCGTACGGTGCCGTCGGTCCCGGCCGTGCCGAGCAGGTCCCCATCCGAGCTGTAGGCCACCGAGTGCACCTCGTCGTCGTGCCCGGAGAGGGTGGCGACGATCGACCCGTCGGCGACGCTCCACAGCCGGGCATTGCCGTCGCCGCCGCAGGTCGCGAACTGGGTGCCGTCCGAGCTGAAGGCCACGCCGAGGACGACCCGGATGTGTGCCGGCACCTCGTCCCGGATCGCGCCGTCGGCCACCCGCCACAGCCGGGCCTTGCCGTCGCTTCCGCCGGTGGCGAGCAGGCTGCCCTCGGGGCTGAAGGCCAGCGCCAGGATCGGCCGCGGCGATACCTGCAGGGTGCGGCCCTGACTGCCGTCGGCGACGTTCCACAGTCGCACGTTGCCGTCGAAGCACGCCGCGGCCACCAGCGTGCCGTCCGGGCTGAACGCCACCGCGTGGACGGCCGGTCCGCCCTGTCCCAAGGTGCCGCGCAGCGTGCCGTTGCCCACCCGCCACAGGTAGACGCCGCCGTCCTCGCTGCCGCCGGCCAGCAGCGTGCCGTCCGGGCTGAAGGCCACGCTGTGCATCTGAGCGGCCGCGTCGGTGAAGACCTCGCGCGGTGTGACGTCGTCGACCCGCCACACCCGTACGGTGGCGTCCAGGCTACCGCTGGCCAGTAGTCCGCCGTCCGGGCTGAACGCGACCGTGGTGACGGCGTCGGTGTGGCCGGGCAAGCACCGGTGGATCCGGCCGCCGTCGGGACCCGCGATCACGACCGTCTGTCCCGTGCCGTACGCCAGCAGTCGCCCGTTGGGCGAGAACGAGATGCCTCGCGCCGGAGCAGCAGCCGGTGGGCGTTGCGGGACCGCCGGATCCCGGCCCGCGATCGCCGCGTCCGCGAGCTCCGGTCCGGCCAGGGTGGCGGGATCAACGGTGACGTCGACCAGCGACGCTCCATTCCACCGGCTGCCGGTCAGGGCGGCACCGGTGAGATCGGTGGACACCAGCCGGGCCTCGGTGAAGTCGGCGCCCACGAGGTCGGCGTCCACGAGCTTCACCCAGTTCAGGGCGGCGCCGACGAGCAGCGCGTCGCGCAGCGACGCCCGGGTGAGGTTGGTCTTGACCACCCGCGCGGCGGTCAGGTCCGCGCCGGCCAGGTCGGCCTCGGTGAGGTCGCTGTCGGCCATGACGTTGCCGCGCAGGTTCTGGCCCGACAGCCGCGCCTGGACGGCGTGCTGCACGCCGACCCGGTCCTGGATGAGCAGCGCGTTGCGCTTCGCGATGTCGCTGGCGGCCGGGTCTTCGAGCACCCAGCGGGCCCACTCGATCGCCCGGCCGCGGCCGGCGAGGCCGGCGAAGAAGTCCGCCATCAGGGCCGAGATGTGGCGCTGGCCGAGGATCCCGGACGGATGGTCGGCGGCCTGCAGCTGCCGGGCGGCCTCGTCGGCGATCAGCCATTCGAGCACCGACTGGTGTACGAAGCTGAAGCGGCCCTCGTCGTCGCGGACCAGCAGGGTCCCCGATCCGACCAGCTGCGCGGCCTGATCGTGGTCGAGGTAGCGGTCCACCAGCGGGCCCAGCGCCTGGGTGGTCTCCTCTTCCAACTCGGCGACGGCCACGGTGGGCTCACCCGACTGCCACAGCCGCGCCGCCAGCGCGCGGACGGCGCGCCAGCGGTCCTCGGTCGACAGGATGGACGAAGCGCCCCGCGGGCTGGCCCGCCAGTCCTCGTGCCGGAACCAGTGGTCGAGCAGCTCACGGTAGAGGTCGGCCGAGCTGATGCTGCCCTCGCGCGCCTGGACCCGGCGGAGCCGGGCCTCGTCGAGGTTGGCGATGAAGCCGAGCATCCGCGGGTTTCGGGACAGGCCGAGCAGATCGCGGATCTCCTTGATCAGATCGAGCCGGGCGTCCGCCAGCAGATGATCGTCCTTGTACAGCCGGATGAGATATTCGCGGATCTGCTCGTCGGTGAAGTCGACCAGCTCGACCAGATGGGAGCTGTGCACGCGTTCCACGCGTTCGCCGAGCGCGGTGAGCACCTGATGCGTCGACCGGAAGTGCTGGGAACGGCTGCTGATGATCAATTTTGCTCGGCCCTCGAGCCCCTGCAGCAGCGTCTGGAGCCGATCGGCGGCCCGGTCGTAGGACACGCGCAACGCCAGCTCGTCGAACCCGTCGAAGAGCAGGACGATGCGGCCGCTGCGCAGCATGTACCGGAATGCTTCGAGGTTGATCCGCTTTTCGCCGGAGAACGCCAGATGCTGCGCGACCAGTTCGTCGACGCTGCGCGCCTTTTCAAGCGTGCGCAGCTCCAGCAGCATCGGCACGATATGCGGCAGGCGTTCCGGCATGCGCCGGGCCAGCTCCTGCATCAGGAACGTCTTGCCGAGCCCGAAATCCCCGAGCAGCAGGATGAACTGCTGCTCGTCCGCCTCCACCCAGCCGAACACCTCTTCCAGCAGGTCCTGGCGGATGCCGTCGGTGTCGATCACGCGGTACCGCTGCGGCACATAGGTCGCCGGCGGGTACAGCTTGCTGTTGGTGAGGCGCTCGGTCTGCCGGGCCAAGTAGCTGCGCAGATCCATCAGGCCCTGGTACTCGACGAAGCTGAGCAGGTTGACGCCCCGCTTGTGCGCGGCGGCGACCAACTGCTCGTCCGCCGGCGGGCCGCTGTAGACGAACTCGGAGACCAGGTAGGGATCAGCCGCCGCGAAGTCCTGGTGGACGTGTTGCACGAACTGGTCGACGATCCGGTCGGTGACCCCGTTCTCGGCGAGGCCGACCGGCCGCTGGGTGACGAAGGTGTCCTCGACCGAGCTCACCCGCAGGTACATCGGTGCCTTGGCGGTGGCCGGCACGGCCACGATGGTGGATCCGGCGTGGCGCAGGGCGCAGATCTCCTTCACCCGGTCGGCGAACTCCTCCACCCGGCGCGCCTTCCCGCCGGGTTGCGGCGACTCCGCCTCGGCTGCCGGTCCCAGCGTGGACGGGAAGGTCGCGCCCACCGAGTCGAGGGCACCCGGAACATCCTCGCGCACCAGCCGGGACGGAACGGCTTCGCCGGTCATCGGCACATATCGCGTCAACCCGTCCGACCTGATCTGCAGGAGCTCGAATCCGGTCGAGCGCTCCCCGCCCGCGGCGGACGGCGCGCCGAGCAGCGGCAGGCCCGCCCGGTCCTGGTAGCTCGCGCCGGAAAACGAGCCGTGTACGAGAAGGTTCAGGTTCGGTGCGATCAGCCGGTCCAACTGCTCGGCATCGCGCAGCTCCTCAGCGCCGCCCGGAACGTGCCGGATCACGCCGATGCGCAACCAGCCGATGTCGGCGTAGCGTGCCAGTCGGGACTGGAACCACTCCGCCTGCTGCTCGCCGATCAGGCCGTAGTTGTCGGCGTCGTCGTGGCTGTACGCCATCGTCGAGTTGATCCCGGCCAGCACCACGCGCAGCTCGGGGACCTCGAACAACGACCACGGCTCGCCGGGCGCGAAGGAGACTTTGGGATTCTCCTGATAGAACCGGCCGAACAGGACCGCGAACTGTGCCCACTTCGGCCAGTAGGGTGGCTCGGCCTCTTCGTCCTCGGCGGCGCGCTGCATGAAATACGACGCCGACGCCTCCCGGTTGACGTCGCCCTCGCCCGGCACGAGCACGACCCGGTTGGCCGGCAGCGCGAACAGCTCCATCAGCCCGGCGATGTAGCGCCCGGCCTGGTCGTATTCCCACTTGCGGCCACGCGCCGCCAGATTGCCGGCCACCACGACGAGATCCGGCCGCAGCTGCGGGTCGGCGGCGATCAGCCGGAAGAGATCGGCGTACCAATCGGGGCCCTGGGCGGTGTCGACGAGATCGGTGAGATTGCCGTCCGGCCGCCGGAACGCGGGCAGGCCCGCAAGATGCAGCACCGTGACCCTACGTCGATCGTTGTTTCCGTCCTCAGGTACGGCCACTGAGCCCCCCAGTCCGCGTCGATCCGCGCTCACTGTACAGCGATCGTGAAGCTACACACAGCAACAATTCATCGACCGTCGATGGCGTACGACGGGGGCCGGACCGCCGCCGCGGCGGCTTCTTGGCCACGGATCCGTTGCGGCCGCTATGCACCGGGATTTTCGGGCGGCTCCGCGATACTGGCAACCATGACGCAGCCCGACGAGCGCGACTCGACGGCAATACCCGATCGGTCGACGCGTTCCGGCACGGAGACGCGCCCACGGCCGGCCGAAGCGGCACCCCGCCGATGGCGGCTCGACGCGCTGACCTGGGTCACCATCGCGGTCAGTGTGCTGGGCGCCGCCGCGGTGGCGTTCGGGCGGCTGCCGGTCTCCGACGCGGAGGCGACGCTGCGCCGGGTCCTGCCCCTGCTGCTCTTCCTCGGCTTCGTGGTGATCCTGGCCGAGCTCACCGCGAAAGCCCAGGTGTTCGACGTCATCGCGGCACGCATCGCGATCGCGGCGCGCGGCAACTATTTCATCCTGTTCATCCTGTGTTGCATTCTCGCCGCGTCGACCACCGCGTTCCTGAATCTGGACACCACCGCGGTGCTGCTCACCCCGGTCATGCTGGCGGTGGCGAGGGCGATGCGGATCCCGCCGCTTCCGCTGGCGATGACCACGGTCTGGCTGGCGAACACGGCCAGTCTCCTGCTGCCGGTGTCGAACCTCACGAACCTGCTGGCCACCAACCGGATCGGGCTGGCACCGGCCGCCTTCGCCGCGCGTATGGTGCTGCCGCAGATCGCCGCGTTGCTGGCCACCATGCTGTGTCTGTGGATCTTCTACTGGCGGCGCGGCCGGCGCGGCGCCGACCGGTACACCCCGCCGGAGCCGCATCGGCCGCACGACCGGGTGCTGTTCGGACTGGCCTCGGCGGCCTGTGTCACCTTCATCGTGCTGATCCTGGCCGGCGTGCCGTTGGCGTGGACCACCGGCACCTGCGCCGCCGCCGTCCTGATCGGCTTCGCGATCCGCGACCGCGGCAGCCTGCGCTGGGGACTCGTCCCGGTCCGGCTGCTCGGCTTCGTCGCCGGGCTGTTTCTGGTCATGCAGACCATCGGCCGCCTCGGGCTCGACGACATCCTGGCGACCGTGATGAGTGCGGACCCCGGCACCGCGGGCACGCTGCGCGCCGCGGCAACCGGTGCCGGCCTGTCCAATCTGATCAACAACCTGCCCGCGTACGTGGCCGCCGAGGCCGCGGTCCTGCCGGCCAACCACACGCAGCTACTAGGCCTGCTGCTCGGCACGAACATCGGGCCGATCGTCATCCCCTGGGCGTCCCTGGCGACGCTGCTGTGGTACGAGCGGTGTCGCGCGCAGCAAGTCACCGTGTCCTGGCCGACCTTCATCCTGACCGGCACGGTGACGGCCGTCGTGGTGCTGGCCAGCGCGGTCGCGGTGCTGCTGATCTAGCGGATCCGGCTCGCAGGCCACCCCTACCTGGGACAAAGGCTCCCGACAGGTCCGGCTCGCACCTTCGACAGAGGCGCACAAGGGGGCGCGGAAACATCGCGGAGGAGAGCACAGCATGAGTACGGACCAGACCGCTATGGACCAGCCAACGGAGCAAGTGATCGCGGCGCCTGCCGGCGGCTGGCCGGCCGCCGACGAGGCCCGGCGCCCCGTCGGCGACGGCCCGCAGACCGCCGACACCGGCCGGTATCCCGGCGACGAACGCTGGGCACCGACCGCGCCGGCCGGCTGGGCCCCGACTCCGCCCGGTGGCGCCGGGCCGGCGCCCTCGGGGGTCAAGGTCTGGACCGGTCGCAAGATCGCGGCCGCGGTGGCGGCCGCCGCGGTGGCAGCGGGCGGGGTCGGCTTCGCCGCGGGCATGGCGGTAGGCGGCTCCGGCAGCAGCGCGCAGCAGGGCCCCGGCAGCGGGCAATTCTCGGGCGGTGGGCCGGGCGGTGGGATGGGCGGCGGCCCCGGCGCCCAGAACGGCACCACACAAGACGGCACCACTCAGGGCGGCACCGGCCAGAACGGCACCACTCAGAACGGGACCACTCAGAACGGGACCACTCAGAACGGGACCACTCAGAACGGGACCACTCAGGGCGGGACGGCGCAGAATGGCGTACCGGGGCAGGCCGGCGCGACCCCGCCGACCGCCGCGGCCACGGCGTGACGTGAGCCGCCGGCCGCCACCGGCCGGCGGCATCACCACCGCCCGGCGAAGGCCACCGCGACTTGATGTCAACGCAAGCACAGATCGCCGCCTGGTGGTTCGGGCGGGGCCGATCGGTACGATGGGGCGAGCGGCGACATTGATCGTTAGCGATGGGGGCCACGATGCCGGAACAGCCTGCGCAGCGCATGTTCACCCAGTCCGACGGGCCGGCCGCGCCCGGTGCCGGCCCGCCGACGCCCGCCCGGATCATCGAGTTGGCCGCCGGCTTCATGATTTCCAAGACCCTCTTCGCGGCGGTCGAGGTCGGGTTGTTCGCCGCCGTCGGGCCGGACGGTGCCACCGCGGCGCAGGTGGGGGAGCGTTGCGCGATTCCGGAGCGCAGCGCGCGGGCGATGGCCGATCTCCTGGTCGATGCGGGGCTGCTTGTGCGCGACGGCGGCCGGTTCCGCAACGCGCCGGACGCCGAGGCGTTTCTCGCCGGGCGTGGGCCATTCGATCTGCGGCCCCTCGCGCGGTACTGGGACATCGTGAGCTACCCGACCTGGGCCCGCGCCGCCGAGGCGTTTCGCACCCGGCGAGGGGTGCGCCCCGAGCTCGACAAGACCCAGGTCGAGGCGTACGAATCGGCCGTCGCCCTGGTCACCGCGGAGACCGCCGCCGACCTGGCCCGCGAATACGACTTCAGCCGGCATCATCGGGTGCTGGATATCGGCGGCGGGTTCGGCACGTTCCTCAAGCCGATCCTGGGTGCGCACGCCCACCTGACCGCGACCCTGGTGGACCTGCCCGACGTCGCCGCCCTGGTGGCCGAGCAGACGGCGGGCGGCCCGCTCGCCCCGCGGCTGACGGCCGTCGGCGCCGACATCTTCACCGATCCGCTTCCCGACGGCCATGACGCCATCCTGGTGGCCAACGTCGTGCACCTGTTCCCGCCCGAGCAGATCGTCGAGTTGTTGCGGCGCCTGCGCGAGGTGGCGACCCCGGAGGGGCGTCTGTTGCTCGTGGACTGGTGGCGCACCGACGTGGCGCCGCACCCGTCGGCCCGGTTCGGGGCGGGCGAGTTCCTCACGGTCAGCGGCGGCGATCTCTACCAGGTGGACGAGGTCGCGCAGTGGCTCGACGCGACCGGTTGGCGGTTCGTCGGGCTGCAGCCGCTGCCGCCCCCGTCCGGCGTCATCCTCGCCGCGCCCGCCTAGCGGTGCTGGTCGGCGGCGTCTGCCGCCGACCAGCATGCGCGTCGGTCACGGCAGGGCGGCCACCGTCCGTTCGGCGGTGTTGCGGTTTGCCGGCCGCGCCAGGCCGTAGTGCTCGCGCAGGGTGCGGCCCTCGTATTCGGTGCGGAACAGGCCGCGCGCCTGCAGGATCGGCACCACCTGGTCGACGAACTCGGTGAGGCCGCGGGGCAGCACGGGCGGCATGATGTTGAAGCCGTCGGCCGCGCCGGCGTCCCACCACCGCTGGATCGCGTCGGCGACCTGCTCCGGCGTTCCCGCGAAGGTGAGGTGGCCGCGGCCGCCGCCGAGGCGGGCGATCAGCTGCCGCACGGTCAGGCGTTCCCGGCGGCCGAGTTCGACGACGAGCGTACGGCGGCTCTTGGCGCCCTCGATCGCGTCCTCGTCCGGCAGGTTCGCCGGCAACTCCCGGTCCAGCCGCAGCTCGGCGACGTCGACCTGGAGCAGCTCGGCGAGTTGCGGCAAGGCGTGCTCGGGGCGGATCAGCGCGTTCAGCTCCGCCTCCAGGGCGTGCGCCTCGGCCTCGGTGGCGCCGATGACCGGCACGATGCCGGGCAGGATCTTTACGCCGGCCGGGTCGCGGCCGTACTCCAGCGCACGCCGTTTGAGGTCGGCATAGAACGACTGCGCGTCGGCGAGGGTCTGGTGCGCGGTGAACACGGCCTCGGCGTACCGGGCGGCGAAACCGCGGCCGTTCTCCGACGAACCCGCCTGCACCAG
>Ga0307512_10006251_pt1 | contig 12121 bp, 10 predicted proteins | sample 14_EM_MG_FD_200267 | JGI IMG/M metagenome (GOLD analysis project Ga0307512, IMG submission 200267) | Populus trichocarpa ectomycorrhiza microbial communities from riparian zone in the Pacific Northwest, United States - 14_EM | ecosystem: Host-associated > Plants > Roots > Unclassified | place... | reverse complement strand
CATTTCCCCTCCAAGTGTACCTTGCTTGCACCGGTCTGTGGTCGACCATGGAGAAATCCTCTCGCTCAAGCCTCGAGAAGAGGTCCAGGTCCGATAGTAACGAAAAGGGTAGCCTAAACGACGTCGCACGTGTGACACCCGCCCTCTCGTGGCGACCTAACCTGATCATGGCCACGCATCCTATAGGAGGTCCTGGCCACCGACATTCGGGCTCTCGGCCCCGATATCATCGAAGCGATGGAACATGCCAAGACCATGATCCCAGAGGAGATCGAGGGCGTGATCGACCATATCTTGCTTGAGGTATGGCTATCCCGGAGTAATAACGTTTGACAATACTGACGGATGATTATGTCTGCAGCACGGAGAGGACCCCAACTTTCCTCCTCGAGTTCTCGAAGTCGCAAACCGTTACAAGTTTGACGAGACCCTGAAGAACGACCCAGTCCAGTACCAGAGGATTTACGAGGAACTCAAGGTCGAAGCCGCCCTGGTAGTTGTTGTAAGTGTGCCACGTTGGATTCTCACAGAAACATTTGTGACCATTTTGTGTAGAATTCGCCGTATGCTGAAGTGCGCGCTGTCGTCGATAACCACGACGATCCCTCCATTCCCGCAGGTACTTTTCGTGCTTGGTTCATTGGTATTGTCTTCGTCGCTGCTGGCGGTTTTACCAATCAGTTATTCAGCATTCGATATCCTGGGATTAGCGTGGGTTCCAACGTTGCTCAGTTGCTGTAAGCTCCGACCTTCCTTCGTGTATTTCGTTCGTCTCACAAATTCCTTGTTAGCGCTTTCCCTGCTGGCAAGCTACTGGAGGGAATCCTCCCCAATAAGGAGTTCTCTGCTTTCGGCTACACGTGGAACCTCAACCCTGGAAAGTTCAACATGAAAGAGCACATGGTTATCACTATCATGGCCAACGTCGGATTCTCTACCCCTTTCACCGCTTACATTATCTGGGTACAATACCTCCCCATCTACTTCAACCAAGCATGGGCTAGTAGCTTCGGCTACCAGGTCCTTGTTGCCCTCTCGACCAACTTGATCGGTTACGGCCTCGCTGGTCTTACCCGTCATTTCCTCGTGTACCCCTCGAACGCTATCTGGCCCTCTAACTTGGCCACGATCGCGCTGGGTAGGGCTTTCCACTCTGGAACGAACACTCCCGCTAATGGATGGACTGTGTCCAGGATGAGGTGGTTCACCTACTGCTTCGTCGCCATGTTCATCTACTTCTGGTTCCCCAACTACCTCGTCGCTGCCATGTCATATTTCAATTGGACCACCTGGATTGCTCCCGACAGCACTCACTTGGCTGCCATCACCGGCACCTACGGTGGTTTGGGACTAAACCCCCTCCCTACCTGGGATTGGAACCAGTGCACTGTTGTCGGTGACCCCCTCATCAACCCCTTTTATAGTATCTTCAACTCACTCCTCGGAACGCTCTCAACCTTCCCCGTCATCGTTTTTATCTGGTACACCAACACCTGGAACACAGCCTACATCCCAATCAACTCCAATGGTGCGTTCGACAACACCGGCGCTCGTTACGAGGTCTTGAACATGGTAGACGAGAACGGTCTCTTCAACGAGGCTGCCTACAAGGCTTACTCTCCCTTGTACCTCTCCGCTGGGAACTCGTTGCACTACGGCATGTACTTCGCCCTCTACACCTCGACCATCACCCACACCTACCTTTACAACCGCCGCGAGATCGTTGCTGGTCTCAAGAACGTGATCAGCCGCAAGTCCGCCTTCGCCGACTCCAAGGATGTCCACACACGTCTCATGAGGAGCTACAGGGAGGTTCCCGAGTACGCCTACCTCGCCGTCCTCGTGGTATCCATTGTTTTGGGTGCTGCTGGTGTCAGTGCTTACCCTACCCACACCACTCCCGTCGTCGTCTTGTATGGTGTCTTCCTTGCCCTCATCTTCTGTATTCCCTGTGGCATTATCATGTCAATCACGAACATCGAGGTCCCCTTGAACGTCATTGCAGAGTTATTCGGTGGTCTCTGGTTCCCTGGTAATACCACCGCGATGAACTACTTCAAGGCCTACGGATATGTCACGACATTGCACACCCTCCACTTCGCCCAGGATCTCAAGCTTGCGCACTACACCCACATCCCACCCTGGATCACCTTCAACTGTCAGATGGTCGCCACCATCGTATCGACCTTCGTCTGTACTGCCATTCTCAACTACCAGATGACACAGATTCCCGACATCTGTACACCTAACCAGAAGGGTAGATTCACTTGCCCTAACATCAACACCTTCTTCGCTGGTTCCGTTCTCTGGGGTACCCTCGGCTCCAAGAAGATGTTTGGTTCCGGTGCCATCTACAATGCCCTCTTGTGGTGGTTCCTTGTCGGCGCATTAATGCCCGTCCCCTTCTACTACCTCCGCAAGAAGTGGAAGCTGTTCCAGTACTTCCACGTCCCCGTCTTCCTCCGTGGCGGTATTGTTTGGTCACCCTACAATCTTTCCCACGCTTGGGCTGGTGTTCCTTCTGCTTTCGTGTTCAACTATTACATCAAGAGGAATTTCCTTGCCTGGTGGTCCAAGTACAATTAGTGGGTGTCTGATCCAACTGCCAGCGTGATTGCGCCTGACTTCTTTCCCCCCTTAGTATTACTACCTCCGCTTTCTCATGTGCAATTGCACTTTCCGCCATGGCCACATTCTTCGCCCTGCAACAACAGGGTATCGAAATCAACTGGAGTGGTAACAACCTGCCGTTCGAGGGTCTCGATGCCGCAGGTCCGCGGCTCAAGACCCTCGCTAAAGGCGAGCACTTCGGTCCTGGAGTCGGCGAGTTCTAGATCCATCCGCTTTCTGCTGCTAATCCTGTAGTCCGATTGTTATGATCATACTGTGTTATCTGTTTAGGCTTGGCCGATAGGGCCAACCAATGACTATGTTGTAATTCCTACCTCTCTTTCTTGACATCTCGTCCCCCTCTCGATGTTTTTCGGCTATCGAATCGTCACCAGCGTCAGTAAATAAGGCTGCCCCTTCACTCTTATGCTTATCGTACAGAAGAAGCAGGATGTATATCCGGTCTAGTAGCGGCCCTGGTCAGTGCGAGTCGGTCTCGAGTTGATGATTTCTTTCCGTTGTGCCCACGGTGGGTTTCGACCTTTCGCCCGGAGAAGCATGATCGGTACTTCAGGGCAACGGTGAACACCAGAACCTTTATCTTATCTGGCCTGCCGGGATGATGGGGTACTCGGGAGGGACGTCATTCAGCAAACTTCCGGAAAATTATCATGAGGTTTGCGAAGAACAAGCTTGTGACTCCTCATTAATCATTGGTACCCGGCAAAACGCGGCGATTCAACAGCGCACCTGCGCGCCAAACTTTACTTCTGAACGGCGACCACGACGTCCACGGATAGGATCATCATATCCTGCAACGCTTAAGGAAGTAATCTACGCCTACTGTGAGTTACTCAACTGATCCCGCGCTCTGGCTCATGATAAACACAACCTCCTAGATAAGGGACCTCGCGATGGACATAGACAACTCAATGACAACGACAGACGTCTCAAACGAGATTGTTGCACCTTCGCACCGTGTCCCGCCAGAAATCGTCGTCGAGATCATCCACGAACTCCTCCCAACAAATATCGATTACAATCCCCAGATGCAGAAGCGTCTAGATGTCCTGCTCACTGCTACTAGTATCTGTCGATACTGGCGATGCGCAGCTATAGACCATGCAACCCTATGGTCAGTCATTTCCATGGACCGTGGGGAAATTGGGGAGCTGTTCCTGCAGAGGTCCCGCAATGTGCCGCTTTCGGTCACATTCGAGGCGAAGAATCGGGAGTGCTCTCTGCCACATCAAGCGATGGTATCGCTACTATCCCACATGCAGCGCGTCGAGAAAGTTTACTTTCGTGCACCCGGCGCTGTGTTGAACACGGTCCTCTCCACCCTTAATCGGCTCACGCACAGTGGTCAGCTAAAGGAGATCAGTGTTCAGGTGGATAGATTTCCTGGTGATGTCAATCTCGACCTCCTTCTCGAACACGCTTCAGCGTTGAAGGTTCTTCGGACCGACGTTTCCGGATCCCACCTTGACCATAAACTCCGACAGTTCTCTCACCTCACTCACCTCGAACTTTTGACTACTCACAGCATTCGTGATGTATTGTCCCTCTTAATTTCCCTCCCGGCCCTCACTTCCACCAAAGTTTGCGTCAATGCCAGAATGAGGGGGGCAGATAACCATCGAATTCTTCTCCCAGTTAACCTCCGTCACATTCACCTACGAATCAATTGTTATGCCGTTAGCCGCATATTAAACGCAATGAAGATCCCAGCCGGTGTGCACCTCAAATGTGAAATCTCGACGGATCCTCATGACGCCTGGATCCGTGGTCAAGCTCGGTGGTTTACCTTAGCCCCCGAATTCTTCGAGAACGCGTCGCATATAGAGGAATTGCGAATTTCCCTACCCTTATGTTCCGGTTCCGGACCGAACGGTTCGTTTTGTGTCGAGTGGATCACCGATGGCGAATTCCACCTCCCAATCGAAGACTTCTCCCTACTCCGGAAACTTGTCGTGGACAGTACCGTTGACCAACGGTCCCTCGAGCACGTCGTGACGTCAGCACCTCGTCTTGTTTCGGTGGTTTTCATCAACTGCGCAGTCATTAAGCCCCGAACGGTTGGCCGTCCAGTGAACACACTGTCCAGCCTGGTTGACACGGACGTCTTTGTCAAGACTATCAACAAAGGGTACGGTGCGGACACGAATGCGGGGCCTTCCGGTGCGATTGTGGTGAACGGTACTCTAGAAGGTGAACGTTTGGGTGAATTCCGATCCCTCTTAGAGAACTGGAAAGAAGTAGGAGAACGAGGTCATACCTAGTCATACCCCCCTGTAACCATGTACTGTGGTTTTATGAACTCTTGTTATGTCCCATTGGATTGTCATTCCCTTATCACTTAACATGTAGACGCAAATCCCGCCAGGTCGGTGATATTGTAACATTCTATAGGTCGTAGCGCTCATGACGTGAAACGGGGAGATGGTGGAGTGCGAGATGCAAACAGTGAGCTGGGGAGACCTAGCAGTGATCCTTAGGGATAAAACTGAAAAATTGTAACTACCGTGAGGGAGGAGGATAGATAAGTCGTTTGTATGAAATATAGCTATAACATAGTGGACATGGTGGAGGGGGAGCTTGGCAACAGCACTGATGATAATTATGATACTCGATGCGGGGTATTGGGAAACTTGTGAAATGCGAGGGAAGGGAGGGAAAATGTTGGAGGGAAGATGCGGAAGGACTAACAAGGACTCGGTGGCATGGGCGTTGTTATCCTGATGGATACCATACCCTCCACTTCCTCCTCCGAATCGTGATCAACGGACATTATCGAAGTGTCTGCATCGTCGTCGCGCCTGTCCCGTTCGTCGGGATCAGCCTCACTCCTCAGCTCCTCTGCATGTAGCACCTTGGTTGCGCTCCTGGGCGCGACTTCAAAGTCTTCAGGCTTAGCCGCCAAAGCCCGCCTCCCATCTTCGAGCAGAGCCTCCAGGAGATTCAGGCAACGTTTGAACCCTTCATCCTTGATCCTGTCAACGTCGAGAGTACCAATCTCGTCCGCATCGTCGTCTTCGTCGTCATCGTCATTGTCGGCATCGAAGGAGGCATCTTCGGCTTGCCCCAAGGTGACAAGACGGTAAGCTTTGGGCGGAAGGATTAGATGAGATTCTCGGAGCTTTCGACGAAGGTCCCGGATCTCTTTGGCTTGTCGGTGTTTGGCGGCTTCGAGCGAAGAGTTGATGACCATTAAAGACCGGTTGGTGATCTCAAGATCTTCAATCTGCAGGACGTGAAAACCATAAGAATATAATCAGCCAAAAGACGACGGAAGTAATTACCTTGCGTATCGACTTGGCCTCCGCCCTCATCCTTCGATCGGAAGTGTCTTGATCTTGCAAGTCCAAGTCATCTAGTAACGATGACCCAGTATCGCTATCGTCCGGGTCCTCCTCCGCTGCCCCTTGTAGAAACTGTATTCCCGCCTGTGTCCCACTTTGTGCCGAGTCCCTCCTCTTGATTCCAATGGTATTGCGTCCATTTGTCTGGTTATCAACACTTAGGTTGTTTCCACTCAGTCCCCCATTCACACCGACTGCGCTGACCCTCCTCCGATGAGTTATGCCCATCCCGAGGCCAGTCCCGCCATGAGAGTTCAGAGTTGGGCCAATCCCGCTAAGTGCCGAGTGCTGTGGTGACGTTGAGGTCACTGAAGATGAGACTGTCGATCGAGACGAATATGAAACTGTTGACGTGGGGGGAGAATTCGCTGGTAGAGGGATCGACAACGGATCGACCTTTGTTATTGTCGGGAATTTGTTCGTTGAACTTGTCCCGGGGGCACTGTTCGTCTTCGAGTGTAGATTTGGACTGGAGTTCCCATTAGTATTGGATGCCGGTAATGGGCTGAAAGGGGAATATTTGGGGCTAAAATTTACGGAAGGAGGGCCGATATTAGGCCGTGTCGGTCTGGGAGCCTGAATTGTGACGTCTTCGTTGCCATTGACCTGAAGTGATTGGAACTTATGGATGATCTCGCTCTTGGCCACACTAGGTACGCGTCGATGTCGTGATAACGGAGACACTGAACGTAATGGAGGACTTGAGGATGTAGAGGCGGGTGTTGGGGTTACTGAGGTTGACGGAGGCCTGAAATGTAACCCGCTTTGCGAATTCGACGGCACTCTCGGTCTCCCAGAAGTGGGAAACTTCATATTCGTTGAAGCAGATGGAGTTGGATCCCATGATGATGGTGACGTTGATGAGTTCTCCACGTTACGCAGATTTAAGACTGAGGCAACACGTGGTCTCGAGGGGAATGTTCGGTGGCCAGGTCCCGTCACGGAATTAGGGGTGCCAGGTTCGCTTGTAGCCGACACTTTCGCATTGGCAGAAAGTTTAGTAACCTTTGAGGTGATGCGCACGGACGGCGTCGGACTGGGCTGAAGGTCTCGAAGGCTGGAGAGTGCCGAGGAACTCTGTACGTGCGGATTTACACCCAGGACCAAGGGTGATGATGGTGCGGTCCGCGATACGCTGGTAATAGTCGGTTTGGGCGGATGGAGAGTGACACTCGCTCTCCGTTGCCGTGTAGCCAGTTCAGGTGAAGAACCATTAGCTCTGCTCGTTGCATTCGACAACACCACAGGTCGATCCGTGTGAGAGACGGTTGGACTCGATGAGATCGACTTCTGTACTGCGTGCGGTTTCACTGAGGGTGGACGGGAAATCGGCGAGGTGGTTGTGCCCGGAACGCTCTTGTTTTCCACACGTTGGTTCGGCTTGAACGGAGAAGGTGCCCGGAAGGAGATAGCGGATCTAGAAGCATTGGGTGATGTTTGTGGTGTTTTGCGAACGGTGATATTGGCACTCGAGTTTATCTTGGCTTTCGGGCGGACGACGGGGGATGGCGAGGGCGATTTTCTAGGAGATGGAGGACGAGTAGAAATCTTTGGGCGAGGTAGGACACGACCATTCGCCTTGAGAGGGGACGGTGGTCGGTCATAGTCTAGTTTAGCGGTTACCTGTGGTCAAGTTGGTTGAGAATTTCGGGTGAAGGAAGCAAGGACCGACTTTCGCCTTTACGGTTGTCATGGGCCGTGGTCGCAGTGGATTGCGACTCCGGGGACGTATCAAGCGATGGTGGTGGTATGGAGGAAGGTGAATGGAATCGTGTAATTACTTGGATGATCTCAACGCGACTGCTACACTCTTCTGGACGTATTTCCCAAGCATATCCACCTCTAGATTGACCTTCGACCCAACACTTTTCTTTCCCAGCGTAATCTTTTCTTGGGTGTGCTTGATGAGCATGATACCGAATTTGCGTTGCTCGTCGTCGACAAAGGTGAGAGTGAGACTGGCCCCATCCAGGGCAACGTAGCCCTTGGGAACCAGGTAAGGAAGCATCGTCTCGTCAGCCAACTCGAACGTTAGACGAATAGAGTCCCCGTCCGGAACCTTGTCGACCAGAGTGACGGTCGTGTCCACATGAGCCTGGACGAAATGGCCTCCGAACCGTACGTGCGCCGCCATAGCCCTCTCCAGATTCACCTGCTCGCCGACAACCCTCTGGCCTGTCCAATAATTAATCTAAAAAAACAACCAGGCATCGACCTCCGCTGCGCACCAAGATCAGTCTTGTCCAACGTCTCGTTCGCAAGCCAGACCGTGAACCGTCCCCCCTTCTCCTCCTTATCGAACTTTACCACAGTCAAACACGCCCCATTCACCGCGATGGAGTCTCCGATGTGACAATCCCCCAGAATGGGTGCAGAGTCTCCGATGGTCAGCGTGCACCCTCCTTCGTCGTGTTCGATATCCACGACTGTTCCTAAATGTTCGATCTACAGAAATCTTATGAGTAAATAGATGTTACGATTACACACGAGAGATTGTTTACCAGTCCCGTAAACATCCTTGCGGTCGCTAGCGGGAAAATGAGCCTCAGTCAGCCGGACTTTAAGTCAGTTTAAGTCCCTACATCACCCTCCCCAGTCCGCTTTCCCACGTTTGCCTACTTCTATCTCCCGACGCCATCATCTGCGTCATCTATTAGTCGCAATGCCAACTACCCCTCCTCCGCGTCTCCAGTCACAACCACAGTCTCTTCGTAACAGAGGTCTGTGGCAGTCCTATGCTGGTTCGTAGATGCGTGAGGGAACTCGAGATATACGGCTAACAACCAAGGTCAGCCTTGTCTCCCCAGACACGACTCAGGCTCTCGCTCGGCGTTTGCGCTGTAGCTCTCGTTGGAATATTCGTCTCTGATATGTTGGAAGAAAGGTTGCCACCACTTCAACATAAAACTACAAAACCACAGCACGTGGAGCATGTTGGAAGCAAATAGTTCAGCCTCGATCTGCAAGGAACGCGGGGGGTTTCTCATTTGCACCTCGTGGTATCGTGTCGCTGCAGTTATAATGTGATTGATTCCGAGTACGTTCGAATCACTCCGCTGTGCCAGCAAAAACGACCGCATATGTATGCTTCCGTCGTCATCTACTAATTTCTATGCCTCACGAACAACCAGGTTGCAAAGATATAATGAACTTTACACTCATCGAAACGGCGACGAAGTCATCTTCCGTATCCACCGCATTCGCCATCTCCTCGTCCTCTTCCACCCCCAAATCAGCGCTTAATTTCTCTTTCTTGAGGCGTAGGGTTTCCGTCAGCCCTGACGACAGACCACCAGGGTCGACCATTGGATGAGGGTAATACACACGAGACTCATATCTTGACCGCTCTTCGTTGCGAGAGATCGACGCACCACAGATGCGACTCCCCACCAATAGGGGCTCATCAACGAATGTCACTGAATTATCGTGCATGATCCACTGTTCATTCGGCTCTCCTTTGAGTTTCTTTTCGAGTCCGTGAGTTGTTCTGGGGGTTACCGTGACCGGTCGTAACGTCAGTGAAAATGGCCGAGGTTCTGTGATCGGTCCGGCTTATATGGTCGATCGCCTGTACCCAGAACTTCTAGTTAGGCGAGTCCAAGTATGCTCTGATCATTCAGGGGCTCCCATCTGTTCGTGGGGAGTTCAGGACGGGTTGAACTGCTACGCCGGAAGGATAAAGTCAACGCTTTGAATATCGACGGCGCGCACTTCTCCGGTCCACTAGTCCAATTCCAATACAGTCTCGATTGTGGGGGGCTACGGGAGCTCCGGTGTCGTGGTGGAGACACGGGCTTTTGGGTGAAACCGCCCGGTTGACATCCCTTGACATATGTTCACCGGTGAGGTACCGGCAGGGTTGGAAAGGTTGAAAAGCATATTTCAACTAAGTAAAATCCTCACTTGTACCGCAATTACAGAGGGCCGTCAATGGCACCTGTACAATCGCAAATGACCTGTAAGTCAAGTTAGCTGGGTGCCATAGTTTGGACGTCAATGTATCGGGTTTGGACTCTCCTGAGGAGCGCAGATTGTATGATACTCTCTCAATCTTCTTGAGACAATCGTGAGTGTGTCATGACATAGGAGACACGGGAGAATGAACTGGGAAATGCCGATGGATATCATCGAGGACAAGATACAATTGAACAAACTGTCGATATCCGGTGTCCATGAACAACATTCTAAGGATAAACTAATTCTAAGGCTAATGCTACCGGAAGAACCAGTGTTACACGAGCCAAACGACTACACCAAGTGAGAGATACCGTCTTTACTCTAAACAGTACAAAGATAAGAAACCGTGGACAAATATATATATTTGTCCGCGTCGAATGTAAGAGCGAAAATCGAATCATACGGTTTCTACTCGTGCAGATTACCAAGGCGGCACCGACGGCATCGATGGAATTGGCGGTGGTGAATGCGCGGAGGACCTGCTAAGAAGTGGAGACATGTGGGCAGCACCGAGTGTGATGGAAGTGCTTCTTGTTTGGGCACTTCCAGACCATACTATCCGTCGATGGGGCTGTGGATGTGGATGTTTTCCCTAACTAGGGGACGCAACACCCACTCGTCCACCCGGCGGAGGTGATGCCCGGCAACCGCCAAGCCTCTTCCCGTGATCTTCCATCCATTGCTTACACCCATACACCTTGCAAAATTGGGGAGTGCCGGTTGGTTGTCGGGGATTGCTGGCGGGGAGAGCGACAAGGACATCTGTTCTGCCTTGCCTGTTGGGGGGATCAATCTCGGTCAATCATGGAATAGGGGGATGCGGTTTGAGACTGGACGTGCCTCGTGGCGTATCCCCCCAGTTGAACGGGTCGGGGTTGATTCAGGGATACGATGAGTACATATCAACCCAACGTTAGCAGACAGCGGGTCTCCAGAAGAGGACATCGGCGAGAGTAGAGCAGTAGAGCAGGTCTGAGTTGGGTATTGATGTTTTCAGGTAGCTTATATGTGAGCAGCAGGGAGGTCATCCGGGCCATGATCCTTTGACGCGGCCACACTTCGACGACAAAGGTGAATCGAATTAAATTGTTCGGAAGCTCAGATAGGGGCGGTCAATTGGCGAGCCATGATCTCAGCGAAGGACTCTGAACCAAGGACAAAGAGCTCGAAAGAGATGGCATCCAGATACCAATATTAGACAAACGACAATGGATCGATTTTATTCTTTGTCGCTGTGAGCCTCGTGTGATCGAGGTATGACGAACGAGGGAGGAAGGCTTTCATAGAAAGGAACGATGGCGATATAGCATGTTCTACAGTCGCAAGGTGAAAGAAGTCTGTGGCAAACAAGTCTTTTATCACCAATGGCCTTTGAGAGAAACGTTGTTCGGAGTTGCCCGATCTGTTTGCCTGTAATCGCACTGCATTACCGCTGATTTTCGATGGAATCACGAAAAACCACACAAAGAAAGACACGAGGAAAGAACACATCGAGACGAAGTGTGAATACGGTCTCACAAAAATTGGATTCACCGACAAGACGGGCAGACCACTTTGGGCTCTGCGACTGACCTGACGCGACCCACGCGTATCTTCATATCCCTCGTGTTCTTGTCGCTCTGCTCAGCTAGACGTTTCGGTTTCCGCAGAGTGCTACGCATTTGGGGTAAGACAAGCAAGACTAAGCGGAGACGGAGTGTGTAGTTTCCCCGTTTTCCTTTCCGTTCCGCTGTGCTGAGTATGAATAGAATAGGAGATGGGTAGTCATGGCAGCTTTGGTTATACCGCGCATAGAATAGGAACCAGTCTTTGGACAAGAAACGACGGAGGTCAAACGAGAAAAGCGTGTTCTTTTGGACCGACCCAAAAGACAATGATGGTTGTGGCCTTCGCACGTGTCCGAAGAAGTTGGCCGGTCGCTCTCCACCTCTTTGAATTGTCTCTGTCGGTCCGAGAGTTAAACATTGAGACCAAGCCACGCGATATTCATGGTGTTTACACGCAACCCGTCTTTGCCGATAGGGGTTTACAAACACGATCACCAATCGCTCCGGGCTTGATAATCTGGGGACCGGCAACCCTCTGCCAAATTTTTACTCCACACGGAATTCCCACACACCCAGTTCTTCTCTACTGATTATAAACCGTCCAACGTCGGACCTTCACATGCCACACCTCATTTAAAATCATGT
>Ga0307512_10006249_pt1 | contig 12121 bp, 11 predicted proteins | sample 14_EM_MG_FD_200267 | JGI IMG/M metagenome (GOLD analysis project Ga0307512, IMG submission 200267) | Populus trichocarpa ectomycorrhiza microbial communities from riparian zone in the Pacific Northwest, United States - 14_EM | ecosystem: Host-associated > Plants > Roots > Unclassified | place... | reverse complement strand
TCGGACTCGGTTGTGATACTCGGCTTCGCCGAGTATGGTCTTTTCTCTGTATATAAGTCTAGTGTTTTCCTTCTCTTGTATCGATAGACAATTGAGCATCTTCATTCTTCCTCTTTTGCTCTCAACATTCCAGTATATCGGCGACTTCCTTCCAAGCCATATAGTAACAATGCACGCTGCATGAACTATCATTTGTACCAGAGTGCGATTTACATAGTGCATAATAAGTCTCAGTCTTCGTACGGCCGGAGATGATGTCTTGTATGGCCGGAGATAACTGTTGACTCCGATACGGGCTAATGGTATTCAGCCGTACTTGTACTGTCATATATATGGCCTTGTAGCCCTCTTACATAGCACATAATTAAGCTTCTCTATCATCTGTTCTTTCAACATTACACTCCATCTGTAGTAGCAAAGTTCCACTACTGGCAACATTATGCCACCATAATTGCTGTTTTGGTATTGTAGTGCGAATCAAACAAACCTAAACTTCATTTATACCACATTATCTATTATACACCATATCTCACACCACGGTAGTTTACTTTACACTAGGCCGCACCAAAAAAGTGTTCCCTTGGGTTACTTTGACCATTCCTGAAGTAACATCAATGTGGCCCCATGCCCAGCTTCCGCCGCCCGGTTCAATGCCGTTTTGCCACGGATATCTCGGGCCTGCACGTCAGCGCCGTGGTTAAGTAGGAGTCGCACTGTGGCCTCGTGCCCGTTCTGTGCGGCTCGGTGCAATGCCGTCCATCCGTAAGGACCCATAGCTTAGATGTCAGTTCCACGGTCGAGTAGTATTTGAACGCCGTCCTCATGCCCGTTCTGTGCGGCCCGGTGCAATGCCGTCCATTGGTATAAATCCGGGTCCTGGATGTCTGCACCAGAGTCGAGTAGAAGCTGAACTGTAGCATCGTGCCCATTCGCGGCGGCTTGATGCAGCGCCATCCATCTGTAGGAATCCTGGGCATTGATGTTGGCACCGCCATTAAGGAGCAGTTGGGCCGTAACTCTGTGTCCGTTCCCAGCGGCCAGGTGTAATGCAGTTATTCGACGGGAAGCGTGGGCCTCGATATTGGCACCCTGTTTGAGTAGCACCCGGACCGTAGCATCATGCCCTGCCTCGGCAGCTAGGTGCAATGCAGTCCGCCGCTCACGATCCTGAGCCTGGATATTAGCTCCATGGTCTAGGAGTGACTGCACAATATCCTCATTCCCGTTTGCGGCAGCTCGGAGTAATGCCGTCCATCGCTGGGAATCGAGGGGCTCGGTGTGTGCGCGACGATCAAGTAGTAGCCGTACCGTTTTCTGGTGTCTGTTGGTGGCCGCCCAGTGTAATGCGGTACATCGCTTCGAATCCTGGACCTCAACATTGGCGCCACGGTCCAGTAGTAGCTGTACTGTGGACTTGTGACCGTTCGTGCTGGCCCAATGTAATGCAGTACACTGTGTGGAATCTGAGGCCTCGATGTTGGCGTCGTGGTCCAGTAGTAGCCGGACCGTGGCCTCGTGTCCTTTACGTGCAGAAACAATTAAAGGTGTTACGCCTCGCAGACTGGTTTCGACATGAGCGCCAGCGATTAGTAGCGCTCCCGCGACATTGCTATATCCAGCTTCGCACGCACACCATAAAGTCTCGTTCCGAAAATTCTCAGCAATACTGCATTTTCTGCCACCAGGAATGGTGTGACCCAGATGGACGGTAATCCAGTTCTCAAAAAGATAGCATCCAGTGGTAGGAGCCGTTAAGTCCTTCACAAGTCCGGATATGAGTGATGAGATATCCGTAGTTTCCGAATACTTGCTTATGTGGTCTTTAAGGTAGCCAAGCGCATAGTTGATCAACGGCCTCTCTTTAAGATATTCAGTGTAGGACTGAAGATATTCTGAATTCCAAGTTTCAACTTGTGGCAGTCCGGCACTTCCCGTTGGAGTATATTTAGCACAAAAAGTCAGATACTTAATGCAGATTGTAATTATCATCCTATGAGCATCGTCCTCGCCCATTCTGTACGTAGAATTTGTTACAAATCCGTTCGACCGCAGGAAGAACTCCCTGACAGTTTGGTGCATCACTTGAACAATAGGATCTGTCATTACATCTGATTAAACTCCCATTTAAAACAGTATTCGATAAAAAATATACCATTGTGACCCTTGACTTCCAGAAGATTGCAACCACAATGGATGATACGCTTCTCTATGCCGATGATGAGGGCTTCCTGGAAGGATTTACCCGAAGGGGTAAGTTCCGTATCAGCAAATTCCGCGATGGCGAGAGCATGCTGGAATTCAGATACTGTAAGGGGACGGTGCATGAAAAGAACCAGTTGAAACATTCTTTTCCCAACTACCGTACGACCTTTTTCTGCATTCATTTCCAGGTTCGTGATAATTCTTTGATAAAGACCTTCTAGCTCTGTTGGTAGGCTCTTCAGAAAGCCAAAAATCTCACGATGCGAGTAACCCTTTTCAATATATTCAACCAGTTGGCGTCCGACTAAGTGTACCCACAAGAATACTCCTTGAGCATTCTCAAAAATGTATCGCTTGGCTTCGTACAAGATGTTCCGTGGGAGCTCGAGCTGGAGTTCAACTTCGAGCAAAGAATGTACAAAATTCTGTATGTCAGGCTTGTTCACATCTTGCATCCTTATAAATGCGTGTGACTTTCTAATCAAAGGTTGCAGCTCTATCACTGGTCTGCTAGCGATGAATACCTTGATAATGCAGCAGCCGTCGTTGGAGCAGAGTTCGTACAATAACTGGAGAACGTCCCGTCTGTCTTCATCGCTGGATTCATCTACAGCATCAATGAGAAGATAAACCGGCTTCTGGCTTGGATGTTTTCCTATGGATCTCAGAATATTCTTCAGAGATTCGTAATGGAATTCGATATGATCGCCATGACTAGATCCCCGTATCAGGGCCTGATACCTTCGGAACTCAGATTGGAAGTGATAAAAGAAGCTCTCATCCTGTTGTAGGATGTCGTAAAGAATCGATCGAAGCATGTTGTAATGGCTTGTCTGACTCTCCCCGTCTCGATAACTGTAAAAGAAACTGGCTATTATGGCTGAGTTTGCATTTGATTCCCGTTCTAGGAGTTTGTTCTTGAAGTATTTCATTAGAGTGCTTTTCCCGCTTCCAGGCTTTCCTTCAATACAAAAAAGGCGAGAGGTGAGCGACAATGTCCATTTCTGGTACTCTTCATGAGTCCAGAGCCACTCTATTGAACCTTTGTGCTCTTTCGATATCTTGTTGTAGCGTGTATTATCGAAGCGTAAAGAATTAAGGCATTCTGCGTTATTTTGAGTTAGACAAACCCAGAGTAAAGAGTGGAGTATAATCGAACCCTTTCTTTCCGTATCGTATTCAATAACGGGTACCCCACTCAACAGGTCCTTAATCTCGTCATCCACGCGGCCTGTTAGTAAGGCTTTAACCATCAAATCTCTCCCCTGCAGCTGTTCAACAATCTCTCGAACTTTGCTGATAAATTCCCGTTTCTCACCCTTAGCATTTTCCAGTCCAGCCACAATGATGTACAGCTGCAGTTGCTGAGCTTCCAAAACTGCCATTAAAGCGTCGCAATTTTCATTGGTGCAGCTCTGAGACACATTAAGAATTTTCTTTATTGGGTTTTCCACGTCAAGCCACCACTGTTCCATATCCGTAGCTGAGTTTCTGCTAAGAATCCCTTCAAGAAGAGCGCAAAGAAATGTCGCAATAACCGATTTCTTCCTCGTGTGTGATACGATTTGGTGTAGGAGTGAACGTACAAATACGGTTGTGATGGAATCTGTTCCAGCTGCAGTCGAGCAGAAAAAGTAAAGCACGCAAGGCTCGGTACCTGAGGCTTCATCCTTTGTATTCTTTGCTTGATCGACAATGTACAATGCGGCTTGAGATATACCAGAAGGAGGCGGCCCAGACAACAAGAGTACAGCAGAGCTTGAAGACCACCAGCGCTCATAATCGACATTTTTGAAGATCCAGTAAAACTTAGGCCGTTCACAATTGGGAGATGATGTGCGAGATTTGTGCTTCTCTTGATTGACTGCAGATAGCATATATAGGAACTCGTCCGGATGTGTATTGTCTATAGCGGCACGTAGGATTTTCTCGATACCAAATTGATCTTCAAGAATGTTAGTTTCAAGTTTCTCGCATCCGTAATACACTTACCAATACACTCCTTCATATGTTTAACAACCGTCTGGTATGTTGGATCGACAGGTGCAGCAAATTTTACTATATCTGAATGATTTTTGTTGACTGGAATGCGGTGTTCCGATGGCCAAAATAACTCTGCTGAAGACCTCTGGATCATTTGAACCTCGGGACTACCTCTGGAAAGTCTGCCGGATTCCAACTAAATGAAGTAAGTAACTCTCCAAGGTATATATTACTGATACAGTTCTAATTACCCTTCTGACCGATGGCGTCTTCACCGTCTCATAGAAGCTGACAATTTTCCGTTTTTTAAGTCTTTCCAGTATGGGTAAGAAATCCTCTTGTTGATTTTCCAGAAATTCCGAACCCGCCTTCAGCTGCATGATTAAATTCCGTCTTTGTTCAGAGTCTATGTCTAACACTCGTTCCAATTCATCTGTTCGAAGACCTTGATGAGGGGTCCCAAAAAAGAAGATACCATGGGTTGAATCAAGGATTGTTTTGTAACGGGGATTACGCTTTGATTCTATCAAGGTCTGCCATCCGCGATTGTGAGTAGATATCCCAACTACTGGAGTAGCAAGCGTTTACCTACTTGCAGAATCAAAATTCCCCCTAGACTATGCCCCAGGAATATAATAGGCCGGTCCTAATACAGGTTACCAGTATAAGCTAATTGTTCGGATACTACAGGAAATCCTGTATACCTTTGCGTAACTTCTACAATTTTCTAATTGTTCGATGAAGTTTCTTCGGTAGTCAGTCATCCTTTCACCACTCTGTTGGGGGCTAATAATGCGGCTGTCGTAACCGTAGGTCATGACTCTGATGTTCTTAAAATCGTTCGGTAAAAAGTCCTTTAGCCACATATAGCCAGTCTCGCGGCTCCTCCATGACCCGAAGGAATGACCGGCAAGGCCTGTCACTGCGATGAGACTGAGACCGCCCGAAGTTAGCATCTAAGGAATTCAGGTAGACTAGGAGTCAGTAACTCTGCAATTATTTCGCCTTCCGGTGTGTTTAATGGCGTGAAGCCATAAAAGTGACTATCGATCACCAAAAGGGTTTCATCCGGTGTCTGAGCATAATTGAATTCATTTGACTTAAGAAGCTGAAAGTATGCGCTACAGGTACTTAAGTTGAGTAATGCTGTCCGGCTTTTAGTGTCGAAACACCCAGGATAGAAGGAAAGTTGAGCATTTTGGCCTTTGAGGCATGGGTCGATAGTTTCGAGAGCAGTTAGCAAGCAATCTTTATTCCAATCGGATGGTACATTAGTTATTCGAAAACATTTCGGCCTAGCATTACCAGTTTGAACGATGCTACGATCTGGATCGCCGGTACCGGAGGCTAAACAGCTAGTTGCAGCAGGGTCGACACATCGAGGTATTTTTCTGCCTGCAGGCGCGGAATTTTGAGATATCTGAGCAGCAGTGCCCCGGGGGAGCTGGTGTAGAGGCGTTCTTGGATCGGCAGCAGCTCCAGTAACCGGAAAGGACGTTGCCACTTCCGAACCGACTTGTACCACCGAAGCTGCTGTAGTCCGACGGAGGCGTTTGTGAGGTGGCGCATTTTGTGTCGGGCGCTTGTCACTTGGCTGCTTGGGCATTGTTGTACTGTGGATTTGTTATGCGAAACTTGATAGTAAGATTGATAGTGGGTGTGATTAGACGGCTTCGGTCAAGTTTGTGGGATCAGTGCTTATAAAAGCAGGACATAAGCCATCGCCTTATCACCATCGCTGCCGGGTGCCTCAATTCAGGGTTGTGGCGAATGGGAACATGGCTTTCCTTACATAAATTAACAGCAAATAACACAGCATGAACGGGGCTGGGGGGAACCAGATGCTACAAGACCGAATCTGATCATGCAACTAGGCGAGGTTTGGTCTCAGTTACTGCAGTATATAACAGCCAATCCCCGAGCCTTGTGTTGCTAACTACATCAACTGTTATATAGTTCAAACCCTTTAAGTACAGGACCATCAAGCAGGCAAAAATGAATTTCATCTATCGTCATGCTGAAGTAACTATGCCTACTTACTTAGTGATTGCTTCTTGTTAGAGAGAATAGCAAGGATGTAGAACACTTCTAATAAAAGATGACAAGGTCGTAGAGCACTGTGTTGATCGCAAGGATTGCCCGCCGCCCACAGCCACGGCTGTGCTGCTGCGGCACTGCTGTCGTGGTTCTTGGTCGCATTGAAGTCAATGAATAAAATGCACGCTTTTTGCTAATTTTAGTGATTTTTAGGACTGACCCTAAAGTCGCATGATAAATATACGAGGTATCATAAATCTGAGATCGGGAAGTGAAAATACACATAATTATGAAAGTTTCGTACTAAGAGTTTGTCATGATTAGAGAAAAAGACGGGGCTTAATCAGACGGCTGGTTGCGGGTTTTAGTTTCACGTTCATGCTTGCGATAGATTTGCTATGCATTTTGGGAAATGAGATGAGAGTGTGCTTTGAGTGCGGGCGGGCTGAATCAACTTCATTGTTATCATATATGCGATTGGATAATGCGAATACGACTTTCAAACTGGTAATGCATGTAAGACTGCATCAGCATCAAATAGTAGAAATCCACGGTAACAGAAGAAAACACCCCGCGCTAATACCACCCCGAAGGCAGCAGCCAAGATACCCCCCATATACATATGAAATTGTGAACAAAACCGGTTCTGATCCTTGTAATCGTTTAGTCTCTGTCAGGTGTAACTATCGGCAACGTGCTGTTGCATTTTCATACGAGCAAACTGCCAGACGAACAACTCAGTTGTCTAGGCAGCAACAAATTAGTTGCACTAATGTACTAGCGGCGCTACTCGTTAGATTTTAAAGTGCTCGCAACTCTTGTCACTACTTACGGTTACAGGGATGGACACTCAAAAATCTTATGGTGCGGGTTCAGAAACCAAATATGTGTTACTTGCCGGATGAGATCACCCCTGCGCGTGTGTAGCTGTTTAGGTCGTACAAAGAAAATGTTTTTTGATCACTTGTGCAGCGAGCGACCATGGCGCTGCACTTATCTGCAAATGGAAAAGACATTCCCGACAATAGTCCAACCTTAATATGCCTGCTGAAACATATCTGAGAGCGGTGGTAATTATTAATTGCTCGTGATGGTTGATATGGAGCCGCGGCTTTGCATGATCCGTTACCAATCTGCCTCAATGGGAACGTTTTGGCTATTCAGATCGGCCCACACCATGTTTGCATGATTGCGATACGGTTCTTAACGCCTTGTGCAAATTTTGTTTTCGATAATGACGGCAAACAAATCTCAGTATTTGCCGTTCCAATGCCTGCAAGATACGTACTAGCGCTAAGCTGTCAACACAATGTGTGTCTCCATCACTAGTCTAAACAGTGAATCAGTGTTATAGCTAGAACTTAGTTTAGAGCTCTTGCAATTGGTCCTTGCAAATTACAATTCCGATACATTTTAACGTGGCGTTAAATTGGAACCCGTAGTTCGGTCACGCCACATATGGTACACATGTAACGTCATTGAATTCAAGGTCGTTCTTTGAACGAAAGGCGATAGGCGAATTTCAACAATCTCCTATCACTGGGTCACAGCCGGGCGTACTAAAGTTTCGTACCAAGGTGAAGTTCGACAAAATGAATGCTCGCAATTCTCTGCGGCGACCTTAGGCTATGATAAACTCGATACTGATATAGGCGCAAACTCGAGTCCAGAATCACCTGGTAAACTGCGATCCTTGGTTGGAGATGATATCCGATATCCGGTACGATGAGTGTTCTGATCACATCCTCGAAAAGCATACATATCTACTCTGGTAAGTCGACATCCTTTCGGTACGGCAGGTAAATGGCCATCTAAGTCAATCGAGCGGCAACTACCAGTGTTCTCAACCGTCCCGTCTGTCCGGGATCACCCAGGACAGGGACGGGACGGCAATGCGCCGTCCGTCCAAGGGGAGCACGGTGACGGTGCCGTCCGTCCGAGTTAGGACGGGGACGGACGGAAAGGACGGCCGTCAACTGGTTTTTCACCGTCCCCGGTCGTCAACGGTCGACATCCATGGATCTTTCGCAAAGTACATAATAATATTCATATAAAACTCAATACAATTACCCTGACTGTGAAGCAAGATCCTTCAGCATCTGCTCCATCCGCACAATGTCTGACCCCGTTGCTCCAAAGATCAAGCCCTGTTGAATCCATGATTTTAGGCATTCAGATGCCTCAATGATATCATCCCCCAAGCGGTTTCTTGCGTTACTGATCAGCAACTTTGCACTACTGAATACACGTTCTGGTTCATCTGACATGGCCGGCTCGCCCTCAAAAATATTAGCACAATAGATCTATGAACTAAGCCTAGATTCATCGATTTATAACACTTACCGCGTGCTGTCAAGCCTCAATTGCTAATCATCTAAATATATCCTCTAACCGCCCAATAACGGCCGGGGACGGTGGTTGACCGCCGATGACGGTGTTTTCACCGTCCCCGGCAGACAACGGGTGTCCTGCCGTCATTTATCTGCTAGGATAGGACGGACGGATTTAGTGCCGTCCCGTCCGTCCTGGCAAGATCTCAGACGGCACTACCGTCCCCGGATATCGGACGGGACGGTTGAGAACACTGGCAACTACCAAGATCCTGATATGTCCAGAAGCAGTTGACTCCAGTAGGTCGGTAATGACATCTATGGTGACACTTTCCCAAGGCCGGTTCATCGGGTCTAATGGCAGTGATATGATAAATTTATAGTGGCAGTTGTGGCAGCTATAGTGCGATTCATTGAGCGATCTTATTGAGCCATAACACTCAATGAAATTGGCCAGTTCATACGGTCATCTGATTTACGCAATAATATGGTGTAAATCACTCACAATTTTTGGGTGATTGACACCATATGTTGTTTATATCCCACTACGCTGTCTCCCTCTCCAGTTTTTAGAGGATATGATTGGTCGTCGGGGGAATAAGATGTAGAGTCCGGTCATAGCACATGTAATGCGCTGTTACAGGTTTCCTAAAATTCTGTGTGCATGTGCTGTAGACAACAATCATAATAATGATGGTAATGGTGGTGGAGGTAGTTGTAATGATAATAGTGTAATTGCGGTGACTGAATTGCACGTTAAAGGTCACAGCATCGTCCAAATTCTTCTAGGCAGGCCGGGTAAGTGATAGGAGCTGACATCTTCAGCGATAATCTTACTACACTTCTACTCATACTATCGCTCGAATCCACGTGTGGAACCGTATTCATTAATTTTCGCCCTTATCCATACGCACCGTATGTAGTGGTACGTGGCTTTACAAACCGCATCAAAAGATTACAGTCAAAATTGTAGGAGGTAAAAGTAAATGACCCAAACACTGTATGATGAATCTGTATCTCGAAAAACTAAAGTCTCCTGCTACTAAAAAGTGTACCTTGGGTGATGAGAACAATAACTTTGCCAAGAGGTTGTATCAAGTTCCCAAAAGTCCGTCAGAGACGGGCGGATATCTACCCGATCCCAGACTACATGTGTTGGCGGCATATTGGACTAGGGGAATACTGGTGTTATTTTTGATGGTAACTTCTTGATTGACTTGTTGATCTCTCTCGAGGGCTGAAGGCCCGTATATATACAGTAGTCCTGTGTACTAGCTCTTCGTGCCGAGCCTTGTACCACCGAGGCTTCGGCTGAGTCCCATCAGGCCGTATTCAAGCATCAGCTCGTATCGGTCCCACGAAGGCGGAGGCTGATGTTGTAAGTATACATGCAACAACTGGGCCAGCATGTAAGCCGAATGTATTGTATGATACGTCTCAGCCTTCTTATGGTCAGAGATGAGCCTCGTATGGCCAGAGGTGAGTATTGAATGACAGGAGATTGCTGTCGGCCTGAATGGTCTATACATCGATGCGTACGCATGCATTTACACATGTACTCATATACATATGGCCTTGTTGCCTTCTTAGATAGTATACAATCACGCTTCTCTATCATCTCTACTTTGAACAGAGTGATTGTTGCATGAATCTGGCCGAGCTGAGCTTCAGCTGAGCTCATGTCAAGGCGCACAGCCGGTAGAGAATCCATCACGGTACCAAATCACGTACTGAACACTAAAAATAGCACTCGAACTAGTGACAATAGTGGGAGGTAACGGCATCCAATGGGGTGTTTCGCCCCCTGATTTTCAGGTTTCAGATATGCAGGCCGGCCCGGAGGCTTTTGGAAAGGCCGCAGGCTTTCAAACCATAAGCCCGGCCGGCCCCCCTTAGCGCGGGCTTCAAAATCACCGGCCCGGCCTGGCCTGTCAAAGCCCACGACGCGGCCCGGCCCGTTTCGAACACTGCTTGATTGTGTACTATCTAACAGGGCCACAAGGCCATATATATATGGTCATACAAACGCGAATGCGTACGGACTCATCGATGTATAGATCCGGCTGAATACCATCACCGAGACAGCAATCTCCCAGCCTTCCATAAGAGCCATCATCTCCGGCCATACAAAGGCTGAGATCTATTTATGCAACACTTCCCCTCTTGCTACACTCCGCGGAGCGAGTAACAAAACAAATGAAATGAAAACAAAGGTGATGAAACAAGCGTACTTGCGCTGCTAGTGATTCTCATAGTAGCCTCCTTAAAACCCCATAAGTGAACAGGGAAAGAGTACTACAGTAGCCTGAGGATGGCCATCCATAAAACAAAGAAATCCATCTATCCTAAAGCAAAGAACTTTAAATCCAACCTTAAATCAACCTTCCGTGATGATTGAGCTTCCGCTCGTGACGCGGTATCGATGGGAGCTTCCGCTCTTGACTTGGCATTAATGAGAGCTTCGGCTCTTAACTTGGCATTGATGGGAGCTTCCACTGGCACCAGATTTCGTAGCCGTTGGTGGTCGTTAATCGTATCCGGCATATCTATCATGTCAGCATCTCAGTAGGTGGTTATACTCAAGGTGTATTGAAGTGCGCTTGTGCTCATTCGAGCTGATGTGGAGTGCTTCCACATGCTCTGTTGAATACATCCGTAGTCATTGGGATTGGGAAGTAGATGCTTCTCAGTAATGTGGTTTAGAATAAGTGTCGGTGACCTTCCGGTGAACTTCTTTTTAGTCATCTCGGTGGAGCGTTTGGTACGTGACTCTGATGTATTCGTTTTCCCATATCTTTCCCCGTAATGTTTTCTCCCTCTGATCCTTCTCCCCCGATAAAAGTCTTCTGGCGGATGTTGATTCCAGTAGCGTCGGTGTATCAGTGAATCTTGGTCGAGTTTGTAGTCTTTGCCGCTCAACTTCGCGGTTGACTTCTCGGTCGACATCTTGGAGTGTGTCTTGGTAGACAGCTTCGATGGACTATCCTTTGGCTTCTCGGTAGTGAATTGGTAGGCCTTCGGTAAGGAGGTTGGGCATTTCATTCGATATGCCGTTCAGTATGCCGTTTGGTATGCCATTCAGCCATAGTTTCATGATCCTTCGGTATGGCATTCGGTAAACATCTCTAGCAGTGGCTTTGTTCGGTTAGGCTCCCGGTAATCCTCTCGTTCGATCTTCATGTGAAGTCTTTCGGAAGTGATATCCGTCGCTGTGAGATCTCGGTGATTATGCTCGGTGGTCATTTTCGATCTCCTTCGGGACCAATGCAGTAGCCGTATCGCAGTCGTTTGCAATTATCAGGCTTCCCAATAGTCCGTCCCGTCCGGGCAAAAGTAAGCCCCGGACTAGACGACAATTTTCGGGGCAAGCAAACTAAGGACTGTTTAGGACTAGGGCAGCAGAGCCACGGACGAAAAGACTATAGGGCCCTGCAGTCTAGCGCTGCGCACTGCGCACGGCGATACTATAATACAAACATGATAACATACAAACAAACAAGACCCTCTGCTCACTACCAAGCCTCCTCCATTCACAACTGTAGCTCCTCCGCTTCCGTCTGCATGTGGAC
>Ga0307512_10006248_pt1 | contig 12122 bp, 8 predicted proteins | sample 14_EM_MG_FD_200267 | JGI IMG/M metagenome (GOLD analysis project Ga0307512, IMG submission 200267) | Populus trichocarpa ectomycorrhiza microbial communities from riparian zone in the Pacific Northwest, United States - 14_EM | ecosystem: Host-associated > Plants > Roots > Unclassified | place... | reverse complement strand
TGGGTCGGGCGGACCTAGTGGCGGGCCAGTGTCGACGATCCGCGAGGACTTCTACTGGTCCGAGGTCATCGACTTCACGCCGTAAGATGCAACAGTGCTTAACGAATGCCCGCCGTCATCCGGCGGCGGGCCGACCCCGGAGGCCACAAGTGTCAGGCACGATGATCCTCCCAGCCCGTAGGGCCGCGCTATCCGGCGCTCTGTGCGCGACTTTGCTTGTTTCCGGTTGCTACAACAGCTACACACCGAAAGCCGCCGACATTCCAGCCGACGTCTCAGGAGAATGGTGCTCGCCAGACGGAGACGTTCTGACCCTCGAGCCTGATGGCAACTTCGATGTGCGTGCCTTGTCGAAAGCCTTCGCCGAGTATCTGCTCCCAGCTGATGGGTACGTCGACGACTACAGGATCAAAACTGAACTCGGCGGCAAGGTCCCTTCCACTGCCTCGGGAACCTGGAAAGTGCATCTTACCGGCGACGATCCGACGGACGCCCACGACAACAGCATCCTTTTGACTTTGAAAAAGGTGGGAGCCCATCCGGAAACCGACATTGCCGCGCTCTATTTCGATGGTGACGACAATCAGGAATGGGGATTCGCCACGCTTCCCAAATCAGAATTCATACGCTACTTCGACCGATGCGCCCATGATCCGAAGAGTTCGACCCAGCCGTCGTAACTCGCGTGTGCGTCATTGCAGCGCGAGGGCTTCGCGAACGATCGGCATCGATGGCCGTACGCCGCCGGGTCGCCCCGGGGCGTTTCAGCCCCGGGCTCACACACAACGGAACGTGACGTGGGGTAGGCCGCCAGCGAGGTCCCTGCTTGATCGGTCAGCGCATGCATTCTGTTCGACGGCGACGGAGTGGGCCACGTGTTCACTGTCAAGGACGGTGGCGGTCCTGCCGTCGGCGCCAACCTTCAGGGCGGTATCGTTCTCTCCACCGCTGACCGGATGGAGAAGAAGGACGGCGCCCAGGGGTACCTCAGCCTCGAGGGCGGTGAGGGCCCGACCGGCGGAATCGAATCGACAGCGGCGGCGATACGACCGTCCAACTGGTGGGTGGCGCCGGTGGGAACTATGCCCCGCCCGTCATCCCGGGGCGATCAGCGGCGGGTCTCGCTCAACCACGTTGACCGATGGGGCGATGGAAAGTGATCTCGGCGGAGGACCGGAACCGTCTGCGGAGCGCCCCGGCATTCCGGCGTGCGGTGTGGGGACTTCGCATCATCGCGCTCATACCGCTGTTCATGCTGGTTCTCGTGGTTCTGGTCGCTCTCGAGATAGCCCCAGGGGCGGGTGCACCGGTGTTCGTTATCGCCTTCATCTCGACGGCCCTGGGGATAGGACTCGTGTGGAGTTCCATCCTGCCGATGGAGAAGGTCAAGGAATCGGTCCTATCCAAGTACGAGCTCGACCCCGTCGAGCGTTCCGTACTGATGAACGGGCTGTTCCTGCGGGCCGCTTTCCGCCCCGGCCGGCCGCAGTAACGGTTGACGATGCCTTCGGCAACCCAGGCGCCGATCAGTTCCCCAATGTCTCGGCGCGATCGAGCCTTCGGTGCACATAATTCAATACGGCTGCCTTGGGGTCAAGGTCCTGCGGGAACTCTTCTTTTGACTGACCCATGACCGTCGAGTACCCGCGACCCGGACCCGGATCAATCTCTTCGGGCATACCGGATGGTTGAGGATCCGAACTGGCGGAGCCAAGGTCGACGCGGTCGAGGGCGACGACTTTTGAAGCGTTCGCCATCCCCATGACACTGCGGCAACGCTGGATACTCGGCAGGTGTTGCCGCCGCCCGAGCATGGTCGAAGATGATACCCCGGGGAATCTGGGTTCCCGGGATGGAGGTGTCTGGTGTTCGACGCGTTGAGCGAGCATCCCCGGCGCGCGTTGTTGCTGTTCCTGGCGTTGTTTACGGTGGCGGTCGGGGGGCCGGCCGTGCTGACCTATGTGACTGAGCACCAGCGATCCCGTAGTGACCCGGCGACGCTTGATGAGTTGCGGTCGCAATTTGCGCAGAGCGCATGGGTGTCAAGCCTTATTGGCGCGTACTGGGACTCGCCGGACGATCTCAATGTGGGTCTCGACAGCGATGACCGGCAGCTTGCCTTGGCGGCGTGTTCGGATCTTATCAATCTCGTGAAAGTGCGGACCAGCACGGGCCCTGACGGTGTCACTTACAGGACTACCTACACCGACGGATCTCTTTACATTGTCGATCGATCGAATAATATCTTGGTGACGAACTTCCTGAGCATGAATTCGGGTTGTCGATGGAGACTCAACTGAGACGTCGTGCTGGCGTTACTCTGGGCGGCTTTGACCAGGCGGCTCCGCTGTGGCAGTGCGTTGAGGGCAGAGGCGGCCAGGGGCGGATTCAGACCGCGGAAGCATTTGCTGGCATTGTCCTCGGTTCACGTGGCGGCGTATCCTAATATTCGAGAATTTGGCTGATTCGGTGAGCGGGCGTTCGGGCGGAGTTGTGCGGGGATGAAGTCGGTATGGCGGTCGTGGTTCTGGAATATCGTGCTCGCCTTTTGTATGCTCACAATGGCAGGCATCTTGACCGCCGTTGCGGTTTCCCAATTGCAGATGCCCGGAGATGCGGCCGTTGCTGTTGGTGTTGGTTTCGGCTTTGCGGCCGCATTGTTTTGGTTGGCCACGGTTCGATCGCTCATGCTTGGGGTGTTTATCCGTCCGTATGGGATTGTGGTACGTGGACTGGATCGCACGACAACAGCCAATTGGAAAGACATCGAAACCGTTCGGATTGGCGGATCGACGTCCGGTGCCGCTTCTATGGCTAATTCCACGGCGCCTATTGTCGTCTTGAGAAAAGCGAATGATGCGGCACCTCGAGCCATCGAACTGAACGTGCTCGGCGGATATGGGTATAGGAAATCGGGTCCAACGCTGGGAGAACGGGCTACGGCGGAACTCAATGCTCGTCTGTCGCGGTGGCGCCAGGGGAATTCGACCAAGAATGAATGATCATGGCGAAAGGTTGGCTGATGCTGATCGCATCGACCGGAGTACTGCTGCTATCCGGCTGGCAGTTGATCTGCGGCGACGGTCGATGCCGAGGTCGTCAGCATCATGACGAATGTGCCCGGCCGGCGTGGGGGTACGTTCTTTCAAACCCGCAGACTCGTGCTGGCTGCCGTCCTCGGCGCGGCTCTGCTCACTGCCGGGTGTTACAACAGCTATATCCCGAAAGCTGCGGATGTTCCGGGCAAATGGTGCTCTCCTGACGGTGACGTCTTGACCCTTGCGGCTGATGGCAAGTTCGAGGTGACGTCCCTGTCCAGAGCCTTCACCGAGTATCTGCTGCCGGCCGAAGGCTACGTCGATGACTATCGCATCAATACCGAACTCGGCGGAAAAGTTCCTTCCACTGCCTCGGGAACCTGGAAGACGCATCTTGTCGGTGGCGACCCGACGGACGCTCATGACAACAGCGTCATGCTGACGTTGGAAAAGGTTGGTACGCATCGGGAAACCGGCGTTGTGGCGCTCTATTTCGACGGGGGCAGCAAAGAGTCGTGGGGCTTTGCCACCCTTCCGGAATCAGATTTCATACGATTTTTCGACCGGTGTGCGACGGATCCGAAAAACTCAGCTAAGCCCCTGTAGCTGGAGGTGTCTGGTGTTCGACGCGTTGAGCGAGCATCCCCGGCGCGCGTTGTTGCTGTTCCTGGCGTTGTTTACGGTGGCGGTCGGGGGGCCGGCCGTGCTGACCTATGTGACTGAGCATCAGCGATCCCGAGGTGACGAGGCGACGCTCCTAGTCGGGCCTGGCGGCGGCATCACGCTTTCCGGCGGCCAATCCAACACGAAAGTCTGGTATTGGCCCAGTAACTGAGCGCTTCTGTAACAGAAAGAAAGCGAGGAAGGCATCATGGCCCGCGAGCGGCGGTTCGCGTTGCAGCGCAAGGCGCGGATCGTCTTGGTGTGGTTGATTCTGGTCGCGTCGACTATAGTATTGCTGCTATCCGGCCGGCAGTTGATCGGCGACGCCCGAGGGGCGGCGGTCGATGCCGAGGTCGTCAGCATCACGACGAATGCGCCCGGCCGGCGCGTGTACGAAATCCGGCTGGTGACCCGCTCGGGTCGCAGTTGCGTGACCAAGGTCGATTCCGGTTCGAATCCGCCGCCACGCGAGATCCGCGTCGGCGCGCGGTCCCGCGTGCATTACTCGGCGGACAATACGTGCGCTGACTTCTCGGTTCGGGAGTCGACGTCCTCGTGGCCGGGAACCTTCGTTGGCGTTGCGTCATTGGCGATTGCTGCTTGCCTGTTTGATCTGCGGCGACTGTGCCGGAACAATTACGGCAATCGCCGTTCGTGAGGCGCCTCGGATTCTGTGCGAATATGTATGTCCACCACATGATCGTCTGTACGTTGTGGACATAGAGTCACACCTTGCGCCGGCCGAAGCCGCGCGCCGGCGCCTGCCCGGCCACCACGCCCTGAACGCGTGGCGCCGCCGTGCACCCCGGCTGACCGTCATCGACGTCCCCGGCGCCCACCACGACGTGCTCGGCCAGAAGCACGTCGTCGAGATCGCCCGGCGATGGTCCCGGGCCCTCGCCGACGCGAACAGCGCAACCGCAGCGGATTAGCGCGATCTCGCGCCGGCGAGCGCCCTTCCCGGTGCAGATCTCGGCCTGCGCCGCAAGACCATTCACTGGTACGTCAGGTGAGCCGAGGCGGCGGGGCTGGGTGGGAGTGCGGGCCTGCCTCGCGCTCGCGCCGGGCCTGCCCCGCCGACCTGGTCGAGCGGCTCACGACCGGATCTTTGGTTATGGGTTGTTGGTTCCGCTGGCCCAGAGGACGCCGCCGGTCGCGGCGTAGATGACGAGGTTGCCGTCGGGCTGCAGAAACATGCTGTCGTTGGCGTGGCCGTAGGTGGTCGTGGACCAGAGGCTCGTGCGATCCGTCGATGATTTGTAGATGACGAGGTTGCCGTCGGTTTGCAGGACGAGTATCGCGTTGGGATAGCCGGTGGTTCCGAAGCTCACGGTCGCCGATTTTGTGCACGTCTCGGTGATGTTGAGTTTGCCCTGGGAGAAGGACATGGTCGCGCATTTCGACTTCCAGGTCGTGCCGCTGGCGTAGGCGGTGTTGTCGGAAGTGAACAGGACGTATCCGGGTGTTCCGGACAGGGCGGCGACCTGGTCCGGGGTGAGCGTCTGGTTCCACACCTGCACGTTGGCGAGTTCGCCCTTGAAGTAGCCGGTGTGGGTCTTGTTGTGCTGGTAGTCGCCGATCTGGAACGGGCCGGTCGTGGTGCGGGTGACGGTGTGGCTGTGGGCGCCATCGCTGTAGCCGTTGATGTACAGGGCCATGGTGCCGGTGGCCTTGTTGTAGGTGGCCGTCACGTGCTGCCACACGTTGTACTGAACTGTGCCCTCGACGTCGGACTGCAGGTCCCAGACGGTGGTGGCGGAGTCGGTTTGGGACATGCCGAAGGTCCAGAGGTTGGTGGCGCTGATGTACAGGACGACGCCGGATTCGGTGGTGCCGTCTTGAGACAGCACGTATTGGCTGTTCGCGGTGGGTTTGACCCAGACCGAGATGCTGAAGTCAGCGTTGGTGGCCAGAGCCGGGTTGGCTGCGGTGGTGGTCTTGGTGGTGAGGTCTCCGCCGCCGGTAAAAGTGGCGTCGGGGTCGAACAAGGCGCCCGTGTTCCAGGTGACGCCGGTAGCGCTGCCGGTGAGAGGGAGGCTGCCGGTGGAGTCGGTGGCGGTGCCGATGGGCGTGCCGTCGACCGGGTCGCTGCCCGGGCCTTCGTGTATTTGCCAGGTGTGGGTGGAGGTCAGCAGGGCCTGGCTGGTCGAGCCGGTCATGGCGGTGCCGGTGTTGATCCAGGCGGTGGTGGCCGCTGCGCCGCCAAGGGTCCACAGGTCCGCTGCGCCATCGTGGTTGATGTCGGCGGCGCGCAGGGTGACGGTGGCGCCCTTGTTGAAGGTGGCGGTGGTCCCGTCGGCGAGGGTCTTCGTCACGTACGTCAGGGTGTTGTCGCCGTTGCCGTCGGTGGTGAACGCGAGAGCTGTCCAAAGGTAGAGCGCGCCGGTGCCGCGGTTCCACAGGTACATGGCGGTGCTGCCGTCGCTGCGTTGCGCGGTGGCGATGGTCCAGGCGTTCCAGTCCATTGTGCCGTCGGGTGAGGGCATCGTCAGCGGGTGCGGCGCGTCGTAGCTGACCGGTCCGCCCGTGTTCGGCCAGTAGTCGAGGTGGTAGCCAGCGCTGTTTCCGGTGATGCCGATGAGGTCGGTGAAGCCGGTGTGGTTCGCGGCGCTGTCGCCGGCATTGGCGACGACGAGCGGGTTGTACTCCTGCAGGGTTTCGTCGTCGAGTTCGGCGAGCCGGTTGGTGGGGATGGTGTGCTCCGCGTCGTCCTGGTTCGGGTTGAGCACCGAGCCGTCGCCGCTGCCGCCGAGAACACCGCCGCTGCCGTCGCTGGGCCGGTAGTAGAGGAGGTCTTGCATGCTGGTGTTGCTGAAGTGCCCGGTGATTACCTGGGTGCCGTTGAACGCGGCGGGGGATGCGTCCCCCGTGCCGTCAGCGCCGGTTCCGGTGCCGTAGGCGCCGATGTTGTTCGCGGCCGGGTTGACGCTGGGCACCCCGGTCTGGGTCCCCGGAGCAAGCCAGAGACCGGCGGGCAGGCCGTTGACGCCGCCGACGGCGACCAGGTCGGCGTTGCCGTCTCCGGTGAGGTCACCGTCTGCGCGCGGGGTCGTCGGCGCGGCGGCGTCGAACGGTGTGTAGGCGCTTTGCGGGGAGACGTTTCCCCCGGTCGACACGCCGTTGACGAGGAGCCCGTTGGTGCTGCGCATCGGGGTGACCGTGATGGTGGCGTTGCCGGCGGCGTCGGCGGTCGTGGTGGCGACCGCGGCACCGTTGAGCTGGAACTGGTAGGACGCCGGGGGCACGTCGGTGCTCGAGCTCTTGGTGTAGCTGACCTGGAACGTCGCCGGGGACCCGATCGTGGCGCTTGCCGGCGGGGTGATCGTGGCGGCGGCGCCCGGCCGGGTCGGGTCGTAGGTGAAGCTGCAGGTGCTTGATGTCTTGCTGGTGAGACTGTTCTGCGTGCTGGTCAGGGACCAGTCGAACTTCGTCGGCGTGCTCGCGTTCGCCTTCAGCCAGCTCTCGGCCACGGTGAAGGGGCTGCTCGAACTGCCGGAGGCCACGTTGCCAATGGATCCGGTGGTTTTGACGCTGCTGTTGCTGTCCTTCCACACGGTGAAGTTCTCGGTCAGCGTGCCGCCGTCGGGGTCGGAGATTTTGGCGTACAGCTTGATGCTGGTGTCGCCGATGGTTGACCCGGTGCAGGCGGTCGTGGGCGAGGTGTGCAGGCCGGTCGGCTGGTTCGGGGTGTGGTCGTAGGAGATGGTGATTTTCGGGGTGGCGGGGTCCCACCTCTTCCAGCCGGTCTGCGAGGACTCGTTGTCGGCCCGGATGATGAAGGTCTGATATTTGGTGTTGGCCGTCGCCGTCTTCTTGATCGAGGCGGACACGTCGAATCCGACGCCGGCCGCCGGGCAGCCGCTGTTGTAGCCGTGGGCGGTGTCGACCTGGTCGTTGAGGGTCATGCTGACGCCTGACCAGTTGTTCCAGGTGGCGTTCGAGCTGCTGAGCATCTTGGCGTTGGCGCCGTAGACGTCGACCACGCTGGCCGTGCAGTTGTACGCCCAAGTCTCGGTGATGTTCAGCGTCGCCGAGTAGATCGTCGCCGTGCTGTTGACCTTGCCGGTGTCGATGGCGAAGTTCACCAGCGTCCGACGGAGGTCGCCGCCGTCGGGGTTCAGGCCGGACTGCAGGTCGGCTTCCGTGCTGGGGGAGTCTTTCCAGTAATTGCGGTCCGGGTTGGTCTTCTGCACCACGGCGTAGCCGTTCTGCGCTGCCCCCCACGACCAGGTCGGGTCGATGTAGACCGGCCAGGTCAGGCCCGGCTGGGCCAGCATCGTCGCGGAGGGGGTCAGGGTGATCGCCGCCGGGCTGACCGCGACACCCAGCGGCGCGACGTGCGCGCCCTCCCCGGGGCTTTGCGTGCTAGAAGTCGCGGCCAGACCGGAGTGCGCGTTGAGCGCGGCACCTGTGCTCGGGTCGGTGACCGTGCTTGGTGCGCCGGCCGGCACGGCCGAGTCCCACATGGTCGGTGTCGGCGCGGTGGCCACGATCTGGTGGTTGTTGTCGGTGGCGAAGAGGTTGTCGGTGCTGTCGGAGCTCAGTGCCAGGCCCTGCGTTGTGGTCGCGAACGTCAGGGTTGACAGCTGCGGGTTAGCCGCGGCGGCGGCGTTCTTGACGATCAGGACCTCGGAGAAGCCGCCCTGAGTGTTCCCGGTGACCGACAGGTCCACATCGGGCAGAACGTTGGCATAGGTCGCGGTCGGACCGGACAGGGTCGGCTGCGGCAGGGCGAACGGCAGGGTCAGACCCAGTGAGCGTCCGCCGCCACTCATGGTCGCCAGCGGTCCGGTGCCACCGCCGGACAGGTGTAGGTCGCCGGTCGCGACGGCCGGGGTGATCCGCCCATCTGTGTCGACCAGCAGGGTGGCGTCCAGATCTTTCCAGACCCCGCCGACCAGCTTGCGGACCGGCCGGACGGCTTGCGTCAGGGTCAGCGTTCCGTCCGGGTTTGCCGTCACGGTTTCCGTGGGCGAGGTCGCCGCGGTGACCGCGACCGGCTGGCCGGAAGCCTTTGCCTGCACGATCGCCTGGTCCTCACCGACCAGTGTGGACGATGCCTCGACAGCGGCCGGAGGCGTAGCTCGCGCGCCGGGCACGAAAAGGCCGAAGACGCCCACGGCTACCGCGAGCCCGGCAGCAGGCACGGCCGTCCGCGGTCGCCAGCCTCGAGTTTGGATTCTGTAGCGCAATGGTCTTCCCCCGTCAAAGCGCAGCCAGCTCATGATCGCGAGCGTGAGACAGAGAACCACAATCCGTTGCTCTCCGAATGCTCACTGATATCAGCGTCGAGAATCTCCGTCCCTTATGGGACGGCTTTGTCCGTATGAAAGGGACAAAATCGCAGACAGTGATGCTCATCACTGCGTCCGGGGTTTCGGTCATTTTTGATCTCGTGCGATCGTTCGACCGTCGTCTCTGCCACGGTCGGTGAATCCGATGTAGCGGAGTGCTTTCCCGCCCGCCGCCCGCGGGCGGGATAAACGGGGGAGTGCACGGATGCGTCGACGCGCGTTGTTTCGGCTTCGGATCTGGACTGCGCCGGTTGCCACGGCGGCCATCGTTGGCGTGCTGCTATCGACCGGGGGCGCAGCGTTCGGCGCCCCGCGGGTCTTCGTCGCCAAACCGCAGCCGCCGCAGGTTCCCAGCGTGCACGACCTGAAGCCGCTGCCGACACATTTCGCCAAACAACCCGCGCTACCGCAGCCGTACAAGCCGGCCAAGGTGACGTGGCCCGCTGCCGTGTCGACGACCCTCATGCTCGACGCGCCGAAACCGGGCGCGGCCCGCGGCCCGCGCGCAACCGGTGCCGGCACGCCGATATGGGCGAGCGCGACCGGCAAATCGGCAGCCACCGGCGTACGCGAACTGCGGGTCAAGGTCCTTGACCACGCCGCTGCGCAAGCGGCCGGCGTTCCCGGCGTCCTGTTCACGGTATCGGCGGAGCACGCCGGTTCTGCCCAGGTCGGCGTCGACTATTCCGACTTCGCGCAGGCCTACGGCGGGAACTACGGCGCGCGGCTGGGCCTGGCGACCTACCCGTCTTGTGTGCTCACCACGCCGACCGTGGCGGCGTGCCGGGTCGCCACCCCGCTGGTCTCGGTCAACAATCCCACCACCCGCAGCGTCTCGGCCACCGTCGCCATTGCGGGAAACGCGAGCGCCAGCCCGCCTGGATCCGGGGTCTCGGCGGCGAGCGGGACGCTGGTGCTGGCGGCCGCGGCCGTGTCCACCGCCGGCGGAAACGGTGGTTCCGGCGGCACGTATTCGGCGACCAGCCTGAGCGCCTCCGGGTCGTGGTCCGGTGGCGGCAACAGCGGCGACTTCACCTACTCGTACCCGATCGTGTTGCCCTCAGCGCCGTCGGACCTGACGCCGTCGGTGGACCTGTCCTACGACTCGGGCGCCACCGATGCGGAGAACGCGACCAGCCAGCCGCAGGCCTCGTGGGTCGGCGAGGGCTGGAACACGCCGGACTCGTTCATCGAGCAATCGTTCCAGAGCTGCTCGGAGAGCCCCGAGGGGACGGCGGCGCCGACCAAGACCTACGACCAGTGCTACGACGGCCCGATCTACACGCTTTCGCTCAACGGCTCGTCCACCGCCCTGGTCTGGGACAGCACGAAGAACGTGTTCAAACCCGCGTCCAGCAACGGTGCCGTGATCAAACACCTGTGCACCCTGCCCTCAGGCGCGACCTCCTTCACCGATCCGACCTGCGTCGCCGGGGCGAACAACGCGACCGGCACAAAGTTCAACGACTGGTGGCAGATCATCTACCAGGACGGCACTACGTACTCGTTCGGGATGAACCACCTACCCGGCTGGGCGACGGGCAAGACCGCGACGAGTTCCGTCGCGACCGAGCCGGTGTACTCGGCACACTCCGGGGATCCCTGCTACAGCAGCGCCGGGTTTTCGGCGTCGGTGTGCACCGTGCCCTACCGGTGGGGCCTGGACTACGTCACCGACGTGCACAGCAACGCGATGTCGTACTACTACCACCAGGACTCCAACTTCTACGGCGCGTACAACGGCGCCAGCATGAAGCAGTACGTCCGCGACCAGTACCTCGATCACATCGACTACGGATACCTCGCCGGCAACGCGTACGGGATCGTCCCGGACAAGGTCATCTTCCACGCTGGCGGGCGCTGCCTCAGCGGTACCTGCGCGCAGGCCAACTCTCCCGACGTGCCGTACGACCAGATCTGCGCCTCCGGCAGCACCTGCACATCGCACGCGCCCGCGTTCTTCTCGATGGCGCGGCTGACCAGCATCGAAACCCAGCAGTACGTGGTAAGCACCGCCACCTACGCGACGATCGACTCCTATGCCTTGCAGCAGAGCGTCCCGCAGACCGGCGACGGCACCTCCGCCACCCTGTGGCTCTCGCAGATCCAGCACACCGGCTCCGCCCTGGCCGCCGGGCCCAAGGACGGCCTCGCGAAAACCCTCCCGCCGGTCACGTTCACTCCGTCGATCCAGATGGACAGCCGCCTGGACACGGTGTCGGACGGCCTGCCGGCGTTCAAGAAGTACCGGCTGCAGACCATCACCACCGAGACCGGGTCACAGATCACCGTCGCCTACGGCCTGCCGAACCCGTGCTCGGCCTCGGCTAAGCCGGCCGCGTCGGCGAACGCCTCGTCCTGCTACCCCGTGTCCTGGACCCCGCCGGGCTACACCGCGCCGATCACCGACTGGTTCAACAAGTACGCGGTCACCATGGTCACCCAGACCGACCCGACCGGCGGCGCGGCGCAGCTGACGACCCGATACAAGTACCAGGGTGGTGCCGCCTGGCACTACGACGTCAACGAACTGGTCAAGGCCAAGTACCGCACGTACGGCCAGTTCCGCGGCTACGGCGACGTGATCACCTATCTTGGCGAGCTCGGCACCGACGCGATCGTCCAGTCGGAGGCCACCTACTACCGGGGCATGTCGAAGAACAACTCGAGCACCGTGCTGAACCTGCCCGACTCCCAGGGCGGCGTGCACGAAGACATCGACCAACTCGCCGGCCGTACGCTGGAAACCTCGGCATTCCTGGGCAGCGTCGTTGATCATTCGACCATCACCTCCTACTGGGTGTCCACCGCCGCGGCCACCCGGACCCGTGCCGGCCTGCCGGATCTCACCTCGACCCAGGTGGCGCCGGTCGAAACCTTCACCCGGCAGGCCCTGACCTCCACAGGCAGCACCACATGGCGGTACACCGCCACCGACACCAGCTACGACGCCTCCACCACGAGCGCGACCTTCGGGCTGCCGACCCGCTCCTACACCCACACCGTGCCGCCCGATGCCGCCTACGACAGCTGCACCAGCACCAGCTACGCCGCCGCCAACACCGCCAAGAACCTGGTCGGCTTGGGATCCGAGGTCGAGACCGATTCGGTGGCCTGCGGCGGCTAC
>Ga0307512_10006246_pt1 | contig 12124 bp, 8 predicted proteins | sample 14_EM_MG_FD_200267 | JGI IMG/M metagenome (GOLD analysis project Ga0307512, IMG submission 200267) | Populus trichocarpa ectomycorrhiza microbial communities from riparian zone in the Pacific Northwest, United States - 14_EM | ecosystem: Host-associated > Plants > Roots > Unclassified | place... | reverse complement strand
CCGGCTGCGGCGGGAGTTCCAGGCAGGCGAACGGATTGTGCTGGACCTGCCCATGCCGGCCCGGCTGCTCACGGCTGACCACCGGGTGGACGCCGTCAGGGGATGCGTTGCCGTTGCTCGAGGTCCGCTGGTGTATGCGCTGGAACAACCGGACCAGGAAACGATCCTGGAGAACCTCCGCATCGACCCGACCGCCGAGATCCGGGCAGAGCACCGTCCCGGCCTGCTCGGCGGTGTCACCGTCCTCCACGCGGACGGCGCACCAACCCCACTCACCCTCATCCCGTACTACGCGTGGGCCAACCGCGGCCAGCACGCCATGCGGGTGTGGATCCCGACATGACGCCCCTTGTGTCAACCTCGGGTCGCCGCTCAGCGCGAAGCTTGTCTGTGCCGCGTGGCTCCCAACCGCACCTAAGGGGAACGGGACGCGACCCAGCCACCGGCACGTGCCGGACTGGACAGCGCCAACCCAACGTGATCACAAGGGTTAATTCCGGGGAGGCGGAACAGTCATGGCCAGGATGATCCTGCGTCGGCTCGCCACCGGGGTGTTCGTGATGTGGGGCGCGGCGACGCTCATCTTCATCATCGTGCGCGCCGCGCCGGGCGACCCGGCCGCGATGCTGCTCGGCCCCGACGCGGACCGGGCGCAGATCGAGGAGCTCACCAGGACACTCGGGCTCGACCGGCCGCTGATCCTGCAGTACTTCAGCTATCTCGGCGACGTCGCCAGGTTCGACTTCGGGCAGTCCTACCGGCTCGGCCGCCCCGCGATGGACGCCGTGCTCGACCGGCTGCCCGCGACCATCGACCTGACGCTCACCGCGACGCTGATCGCCGTGGTACTCGGGCTGCTGCTCGGCGTGGTCGCGGGCGGGCGGCCGGGTGGGGTGGTCGACCGCGTGGTGTCGGCGGCGACCATCGCGCTGCAGTCGTTCCCGACGTTCTGGGTCGGGATCATGCTGATCCTGTTGTTCGCACTCACACTGCGGATGCTGCCCAGCGCCGGGGTCGGCACACTCGCGCACCTCGTGCTGCCCTCGGTGACGTTGTCGCTGGCGTTCATCGCGATCGTCGCGCGCGTCACCCGCAGCAGCGTGGCCGAGTCGATGAGCGAGCAGTACGTGCAGACCGCGCGCTCCAAGGGGTTGACCGAGCCGCAGGTGCTGGTCGGGCACGTGCTGCGCAACTCGCTCATCCCGGTCGTGACGGTCGTCGGGTTGCATGTCGGGCAGCTCATGGGCGGCGTGGTGATCGTGGAGAACGTGTTCGCCTGGCCAGGGTTGGGCTCGCTCGTGGTGGACGCCGTGGCCAACCGCGACTACGCGGTCGTCCAGGCCGTGACGTTGCTGATCGCCGCGATCGTGACGGTGCTCAACCTCGTCGCCGACCTGCTGTACACGCGGCTTGATCCGCGGATCCGGTTGGAGAGCGCGTCGTGAGGCTCATACCCAGGATCGTCATCGGGATCTACCTGGTGATCGCGGTGATCGGACCGCTGTTCATCGACTACGACCCGGTGCACACGCCGCTGAAGGACCGGCTGCTGTCGCCCGGCTCGCACACGAGCACCGGCACCGCGTGGCTCGGCACCGACGGCGTCGGCCGGGACATCCTCGCCCAGATCGTCTACGGGGCACGGACATCGATGCTCATCGGCGCGTTGACCGTGCTGGTCTCGTGCGTGGTCGGCATCTGCGTCGGTGTGGTCGCCGGGTACGCACGCGGCTGGGTCGACGCGGTGCTGGCCCGCGTCATCGACGTCCTGCTCGCTTTTCCCGGGATCCTGCTGGTGATCGTGATCGCCGGCGCCTTCGACCGGGGCGTGCTCGTGGTCGTGGTCGCGCTGGCGGCCGCGGGCTGGATCTCGTTCGCGAGGGTCACGCGGGCCGTCGCGCTGTCGTTGCGGGAGCGGGCGTGGGTGGACGCCGCCAGGGTGATGGGCGTGCCGCGGCGGGAGATCATCGTCCGGCACGTGCTGCCGTTCGCGATCGGACCGGTGGTGGCGATGGCCACGCTCGAGTTCGCACTGATCGTGTTGGCCGAGGCGGGTCTGAGCTTCCTCGGCATCGGGTTGCCGACCACGACCGTCTCATGGGGACAGACGATCGCGAGTGGCAAGCAGTACCTGGAGACGGCCTGGTGGATCTCGACACTGCCGGGCATCGCGCTCTCTTTGTTGATCATCAGCGTCGGGATCCTCGGCGACCAGCTCACCGCCCGCTACGGGCGTGGCCGCCGCATCTGAAAGACAGGAGCACACAGTCGTGCGTACGAAAGTTGTTGCCGCTGTCGCGGCGTTAGGGTTACTGGCGGCCTGTTCCACCACGACCGGCGGTTCGGACACCGGTTCGACCTCGGCCACGGGCGGCGACCTGACGGTGGCCGGGACCTATCCCATCGAGAGCCTCGACCCGCACGGCGTCACCGGCGGCGGGTCGACCGGCACCCAGCTCGCCGACCGCGCGATCTTCAGCAGGCTCGTCGGCGCCGACACCAAGGGCAAGCTCGTCGGTGACCTGGCCACGTCGTGGAAGTCGGGCGCCGACACCTCGGAGTGGAAGTTCGAGCTGCGCAAGGGCGTGACGTTCTCCGACGGATCTCCTTTGACGGCAACGGATGTCGTCGACTCGTTCACGAGGCTGCTTGCGATCAACGGCACCAACGCCGCGAACTTCACCGGCTACACCATCTCGGCGCCGTCGGAGACCGAGGTCGTGATCAAGGCGCCGAAACCCGACGCGTCGGTTCCCGGCAAGCTGACACAGTTCTACGTCATCCCGTCCGGGATCAAGGCCGACGACACCGCGTTCTTCGAGCACCCGGTCGGCTCCGGCCCGTTCACGGTCACGAAGTTCACCCCGGGCGAGGTGCTGGAACTGGCGCCCAACAAGAAGTTCAGCGGCTCGCCGGCAAAGCTGGACAAGGTCACCATCAAGACCATCCCCGAGCTGGCCGCCCGGCTGACCGCGCTGCGCACCGGCGAGGCGGACGTCGTGTGGGGCATCCCGGACGACCAGCTGGCCACCCTGCGCGGCGACGACCAGCTCAAGATCGAGACCGTGCCGAGCACCGCCGTGTACACCATGTGGTTCAACTCGAAGATCCCCGCGCTGGCCAACGCGAAGGTGCGTAAGGCGATCTGGCAGGCCGTCGACTTCAGGACGATCATCAAGGAGCTGTACCCGGACACCGGCAAGCTCGCCGACGCGCCAGTCGCGCCGGGCGTTCTCGGTTACGTGAAGCAGAAGGCCGTGAAGTACGACCCGACCGCCGCCAAGAAGGCGTTGCAGGAAGCCGGGTTCGACTTCAACCAGAAGCTGCGGCTGCAGTTCGCGAACGCGGAGTTCCGGCCGTTCATCCAGGCGGTGGTGTCGGACCTGGCGGAGATCGGCGTCCAGGCAGAACCGCTGGAGAAGGAGCAGGCGGTGTTCACGAAGGACCTGCTCGCACTGAACTGGGACATCAACTTCCAGCAGCTGACCACCCCGACCTTCGACGCGGCAAGCAACCTCGGCCGTCTCTACCCGTGCGCCGCCGGCCGCAACGGCTACTGCAACCCGGAGCTGGACACGCTGCTGGCGTCCGCCGGCGCCGCGGCCGACAAGAAGGAACGAGTCGACGACTACGGCAAAGCCAGCGAGATCATCTGGCGCGACGCGGTCGGCATGTACCCGATGGCGGTGAGCATCGCCTACGCGTGGAACAGCAAACTGCAGGGCTTCCAGCCGGACCCGAGCGGCCTGCCGGACTTCGCCGACGTGCGATACGCGGCGTCATGACAAACCAGCCACAAGCACGTGACCACACAGAACCGTCTGTCCCCAACACAACCAAACAGTGAATTCCGGGGAGGCGGAACAGCCATGACTTCCACCGTGGACCTGGCGCTTCTGAAAATTGACGGACTGACCATCGACCTGCCCGGACCGCGTGGTGCGGTCCGGGTGGTGGACGGCGTGTCGTTCGCCGTGCCCGCCGGCACCACGGTCGGGTTGATCGGCGAGTCGGGCAGCGGCAAGACGATGACCGCACTGTCGGTGATCGGCTTGCTGCCACCCGGCGCCACCACCGGCGGTTCACTCCACTGGCGCGACGAGGACCTGCTGTCGGCGGGCGCCACCCGCCGGCGGCAGGTACGCGGCCACGAGATCTCGATGATCTTCCAGGACCCGCTGGCCGCCCTGAACCCCAGCCAGACGATCGGCCGACAGGTCGGCGAAATCCTCCGCCGGGACGGCAAACCCCGCACCGAGGTCCGGCGCACGGTGGTGGACCTGCTGGAGAGCGCCGGCGTGCCAGACCCGGCGATCCGGATGAACGCCTACCCACACCAGTTCTCCGGCGGGATGCGCCAGCGCGCCATGATCGCACTGGCACTGGCAGGCAACCCATCACTGCTCTTGGCCGACGAGCCCACGACCGCCCTCGATGTCACCGTGCAGGCACGGATCCTCCGGTTGCTGCGCTCGATCCAACAGGACCGCGGACTCGCGATGCTGCTGGTGAGCCACGACCTGCGAGTGGTCGCACACGTGGCAGACCAGGTCGTGGTGATGTACGCGGGCCGGGTCGCCGAACGGGGCCCAGCCGCCGCAGTGCTGCGACGGGCGGCGCACCCGTACACGCGCGCGCTGGTCGCGAGCGTGCCCGCGGTGCGGACGAAGACCGCACTCGCGCATCCGCTGCCCGGCGCTCCGGCCACGCCGGCCAACCGGCCCTCGGGATGCGCGTTCCACCCCCGATGCCCACTGGCACGGGACCGATGCCGGGACGAGGCGCCAGCAGTGCGAGAGATCGAGACGGGCCGGTGGAGTGCGTGCCACTTCGCGGAGGAGGTACTGGCCGGATGACCGGCGAACTGCCGCGTGACGTGGCCGCCTGCCGCTACGCGCCCGCCGCTCCCGAAGCGGCCGTGCCTGCTCGCGAAGCCCTCTCGCTCACCCGCGAAGCGGGCTTGCTCACCCGCCGTCCGCGTTCAGCAGCTGAGTGCCCCGAAAGGCGTGTTCGAGACGGTTGCGGTGTCTCGAAAGGGGCGTTCGGGACGCTCAACCTCGATCTACCGGTGATCTTGGTGTTGGTTGATCGCGGTGTGTTGGGTGGGCCTGGTCAGGCCCGCTTCGCGGGCGCCGGGCGCGCAGCGCCCGCACGCACCCGAAGGATGCGCCGTCGCGAGAGGCGCTTTCGGGACATGAGCGGATGTCTCAAGGGTGCCCCTCAAGACGTTCACCGCCCTGAAGGGCACCCTCAGGACATCGGGCATGTCCCGAAAACGCCCCTCGTTCGCGGGCCGGACGCTGCGCGCCCCGCCCGCGAAGCGGGCTTCGCCCGCCGGGCCATGCCGAATGGGCAGGCCCCAGGGAAAAGCATCGGTGGATTCAGGCTCAATGCCCCGAACGCCCCTTTCAGGACAGCGGCGATGTCTCGAACGCGCCTTTCAGGGCGTCGGCCGTCTGGGTTTGCCGGTCGGTGGAGTGCCGGCCACATCGCAGAGGGGGTGCTCAGGGATGCTTGAGGTGTCCGACCTTCGGGTCACGTTCGGGGGCCGGCGCAACGCCGTGGTCGCCGTGGACGGCGTCAGTCTGCGGGTCGCGCCCGAGGAAACCCTTGCCGTGGTGGGGGAGTCCGGCTCCGGGAAGACCACCGTGGCCCGCTGCGTGGTCGGGTTGCAGCGGCCCGACGCCGGCTCCATCACGCTCGACGGCAAGCCCCTCGGCCCCGCCGCCCGCCGGCCACCCGAGGTCAAGCGGGCCGTCCAGATGGTGTTCCAGGACCCGCGCACCTCCCTCAACCCCCGGATGACCGTGTCAGCACTCATCGGTGAGGCCTGGCGTACGCATCCGGCGACGGCGCCCGCCAACCGTGCCGAGGCGCTGCGCCAGGCGCTCACCGACGTGGGGCTCGACGAGGACGTCATCGACCGGCGGCCCGGTGACCTGTCCGGTGGGCAGTGCCAGCGGGTCAGCATCGCGCGTGCGCTCGCGGTCCGGCCGCGGCTGCTGGTGTGTGACGAGGCGGTCTCCGCGCTGGACGTGTCGGTGCAGGCCCAGATCCTCCGGCTGCTCGTCGACCTGCGGACCCGCCACCACCTCGCGCTCCTGTTCATCTCGCACGACCTCGGGGTCGTGCACCAGATCGCCGACCGGGTCGCGGTGATGCGGCAGGGGATCGTCGTCGAGGAGGGCGCGGCGGGCGACGTGCTCGGCGCGCCCCAGCACGAGTACACACAGGCGCTGCTCGACGCGGCGCTGGACCTGGGGGTCGAGGCGTGACAACCGGTTGGAACACCTGGGACGTCGACACCCACACCGGGATGGTCCACCTCCCGTCCGGGCTGCGGATCCGCTTCGGGATCCCCGGCGCCCCACTCGACGCCTTCACCTGGCGCGACGGCCTCGTCCGACTCGGCCCGCACACCGTCGACGGCAGCTACGCCGAAGTCACTGTCGAGGCGGGGGAGGGGCGGCTGCACCTGGAGATGGCAGGCGGCCCCGGCGACGTGCTGTACGCCCGCGCTGAGGGCACAACCGGCGTCCTGATGGAGATCGACGGCTGGCACGGCGCCGACGTCACACAGTCCGCCGGCGAGATACGGGTCGGCGAAACCCGCTGGCACCTGACCACCTCGCCACCCGAAGGACAGGGCCGGGTCGAGATCTGCCTCGCGCCAGTCGGGGTCGCCGGCGACCCCACGGTGCTGGCCACCCGGCGCGCTGAGGCCGAGCGGACCTTGCCTCGCTCAACGGGCTGGCTCGGCGACGCGGCCGCGGCCGCCACCCGCGCCGTCCTCTGGAACAGGATCTACGCGCCCGACCTCGACCGTGTCCTCACGCCGACCTCCCGCGACTTCGTCTCCCAGCGCCGCAAGGGTTTCTACGGCTCCTGGGCGCTACACGCGTGGGACACGTTCTTCACCGGCCTCATGGCGTCCACAGTGGACAGGGCGTACGCCCGCGAGGTCTTCACCCAGATCCTCCCGTTCGCCGACGCGAAGGGCATGATCCCCAACCGCGTCTCCGACGACCGCGGCACCACGAAAGACCGCTCCCAACCACCAGTCGGCGCCCTCACCGTGTACAAGGCGTACCTGGCCAGCGGCTTCTCCGACGCCACCCGCGACAGGACCCTCCTCACCGAGACCTTCCCCGCCCTCCTCGCCTGGCACGACTGGTGGCCCCGCCACCGCCGTGGCCCGCATGGCCTGCTCGCCTGGGGCGCCGACCCCGGCCAGGCCGAGGACCTGCTCGACACAGCCAAACGTGAGTCCGGCCTCGACGACTCGCCCATGTACGACGACGTCACCTACGACCCCACGACCCACACCATGGACCTCGCCGACGTCGGCCTGGCGGCACTGCACATCGCCGACGCCGAAGCACTCGCGGCCATCGCCGACATACTCGGCGAAGGCGAGCCCGCGGACCGGCTGCGGAACGACACAGCCGACGCGCGAAAACAAGCAGAAGCGCTGTGGGACAACGACATGTACCGCAACCTGCATGCCGACGGCACACCCGACATCCACGTCTCACCCACCCTGCTCTACCCGCTGCTCGCCGGCATGCCCGACCAGGAGCGAGCACAGGAACTGGCCGCGAGGCTGCTGCGTCCGGAATGCCTCGGCGGCGACCCGCCCCTGCCCAGCGTCGCCCGCGACGACCCAGGCTATGCCGCAACGTACTGGCGCGGCCGCATCTGGGCGCCCATGGCATTCCTGGCCATCGAAGGCCTGCGCCGCTACGACCTCACCGAGCACACCCGCCCAATCGTCGACGCACTCCTGAGACTGTTCCTGTCCGAATGGGACACGCACAGCCACGTCCGCGAGAACTACCCGGCCACCGTCGGCGAGGACGTGCGTGCGTTCAAGGCCAGGTCCGACGGCCTGATGGCGTGGGGCGGCCTCCTCGCCTACCTCGCGTTCGGCGAGCTGGCCGACGCGCGACCGGACGGCTGGCGTTTCGCCCACCCCGGCAAACCGGCAGAACTCGCCAACCTGCCGCTCGGCGACGGCCGCCTGACCGTCTCGGCAGGCGAGCGGCTCACCGTGACGCTCGACGACCGGATGCTGCTCGACGCCGCACCGGGGGTCGTGGTCACTGGTTTCCGCGGCACGGCAGCAGGGTTCACCGGCACGGCCAACGGCAATGGGGATCTTCGCGTCGGCGACCTCCGGCTGATCGTCGACGGGACGCCACGGCACTTCAACACAGAGGGGGGAACGCCCGCGTGACAAGGGAATTCGAGCTGTCCACCGACATTCTCGTCGCCGGCGGCGGGCTCGGCGGAGTCGCCGCCGCGCTGGCCGCGCTGCGCCGCGGCAGGTCCGTGGTGCTCGTCGAGGAGACCGACTGGATCGGCGGCCAGCTCACCAGTCAGGGCGTGCCGCCCGACGAGCACACGTGGATCGAGCAGTTCGGCTGCACCCGCACCTACCGCGCGCTGCGTGACCGGATCCGGGACTACTACCGGACCTGGTACCCGCTGACCGACGAGGCACGCGCCCGCCCGGACCTCAACCCGGGGAACGGCCGGGTCAGCAGGCTGTGCCACGAGCCGAAGGTCGCCGCCGCGGTGCTCGACGCCATGGTCGCCCCGTACGTGTCCGCCGGCAGACTTCGCGTGCTGTACCGGCATCGGCCGGTCGACGCCACTGTGGACGGTGACCAGGTCCGCTCGGTCGCGTTCGAAGGCTCGGACGGTCAACGGATCTACGTGACCGCACAGTACATTATGGACGGTACGGAGTTGGGTGACCTACTGCCGCTCACCGGCGCGGAGCACGTGACGGGATTCGAGTCACGGCACGACACCGGCGAGCCGAGCGCGCCGGACGAGGCGCAGCCCGCGAACATGCAGGCGTTCTCGTGGGTGTTCGCCCTCGAACACCGCGCCGGCGAGGACCACACGATCGAACGCCCGGCCGGCTACCAGGACTGGATCCGTTACCAGCCGCCGAAGTGGCCGAACCCGCTGCTCAGCCTGTCCGCGCCGGACCCGAGGACGCTCGAGACCGTGCCGCGTGAGTTCATCCCGAACGCCGACACCGGCCCGGTCGTGGCCGACCAGCGGCTGGCCGGCGGCGACAAGGAGCTGTGGACGTTCCGCAGAGTGCTGTCCCGCGACAACTTCCGGCCGGGCTTCGCCGACAGCGACGTGACGATCGTCAACTGGCCGATGATCGACTACCTGCCCGGCCCGCTGATCGGCGTGAGCGACGAGGAACGCGACAAGCACCTCGCCGGCGCCCGCGAGCTGTCCCTGTCGATGCTGTACTGGCTGCAGACGGAGCTGCCACGCTCCGACGGCGGTACCGGCCTGCCGGGCCTTCGGCTGCGCGGCGACGTGATGGGCACGACGGACGGCTTCGCGAAAGCGCCGTATATCCGCGAGTCCAGGCGGATCGAGGCCAGGTACCGGATCGTCGAGCAGGACCTGTCGATGGCGGTGCGGGGTGATCGCGGCGCGGTCGCCTACCCCGACACGGTCGGCATCGGCATGTACCGCATCGACCTGCACCCGTCGACGGGCGGCGACACCTACATCGACGTCGCCAGCTGCCCGTTCCAGATCCCGCTCGGCGCGCTGCTCCCGGTCCGGCTGCGAAACCTGTTGCCGGCGGGGAAGAATATCGGCACCACCCACATCACCAACGGCTGCTACCGGCTGCACCCGGTGGAGTGGAACATCGGCGAGGTCGCCGGCGCGCTCGCCGCGCACTGCCTGGAGAACCGGCTCGAACCGTCGCAGGTGCACGCCGACGACAACCGGCTGCGTGCGTTCCAGGACGAACTGGTCGCCGACGGCGTCGAGCTGGCCTGGCCTGAGATCGGCGGCTACTGATGAACCTGCTCAGCGGCGTGACCGTGCCGCTCGTGACCCCCATGTCCGCGCCGGGGGTGCCCACCGAGTCCGACACGCTGCTCCAGTCGTTGGCCGACGGCGGCGCGCGTGGCCTGATGTTGTTGGGCACCAACGGAGAGGGCCCGCTCCTGTCGGTCTCGGCACTTGGCGCGTTCGCGTCGTGGGCAGCGGCCAGGTGGCGTGACCTGACCGGCGGCCCGGTGCTGTGCACGGTCACGGCCGCCGGCACGGCCGAGGTGCTCGAACGCGTGGCGGCGGTCGCCCCGGCCCGCCCCGATGCGCTGGTGCTCAGCCCACCCACCTATTTCCGGCACCGCCCGGACGAGATCGTCGCGCACTTCGCGGCACTGTCCGACCAGCCGGTGGTGGTCTACAACGTGCCGAGCTACGCGAACCCGCTCAGCGAGGACCTGATCGACGAACTGCTGGCCATGCCGCACATCGTGGGCGTCAAGGACAGTTCGGGCGACCTGAAGACGCTCAGCCACATCGTGAAGGCAGCGCGCCGCAGGCCGGACGTCAGCGTGAGCCAGGGCTCCGAGACGCAGGCGCTCGAGGGTCTCCGGCTCGGCGCGGACGGCATCCTGCCGGGCCTCGCGAACATCGCGCCAGGGGTGGCCGCGGAACTGTTCGCCGCTCACCAGGCCGGCCGCGACGCGGACGCCGAAGCGGCGCAACAGGTTCTGGACCGGCTGTTCACCCTGCACAGCGTGCGGCGCGGAGTGCCGGCGGTGAAAGCGATCCTGCACGACCGGGGACTGTGCCCGCCGCATGTGGCGCTGCCGCTCCTGCCGTGCACCGACGCGGAACGGCGTGACCTGATCGCCTTGGTCAGTAAGGAACTCTCAGCCCGGAGGTAACCGTGGATCCCATCAACCGCAGAACATTCGGCTTAGGTGTGGCGGCTGGCGCGCTGACCGTGCTGGCCGCCGGCAACGCGGACGCCACCACCCGTCCGCCGCATGTCACGTTCGACGAGACCACGTTGTGGGACAACGAGGTCGACCCGCTGGCGAGCTACCACGTGCATGGCCTGGCGGTGCTGAAGGACGACACGATCCTGGTCGCCACCGAAGGCCGCCACGAGGTGTGCGACGCCGGCCCGAGGGACATATTGCTGCGCCGCAGCACCGACGGTGGAACCACCTGGGAGGACACGCGAACCCTGGTGGCGTCGGTGGACGGCCAGTCGTGGGGCAACCCGGCGTTCGTCGTCGATCGCAGGACCGGCGGCATCTTCCTGTTCTACATGCTGTCGATCCGGTTGCCGGAGAACACGTCCTGCTCCGGTGACATCGGCGACCTGTACATGATCTTCAGCAAGGACAGCGGCGTCACCTGGTCCGCGCCGCAGGAGATGTCCGGGCTGTTCGACCACTTCCCGTACAACTGGGCGCTGCACGGCCCCGGCCCTGGCCACGGCATCCAACTGGACAACGGCCGCCTGCTGCTCAACTGCTCCCACCGCCGCGTGATCGTGGGAAACACGGTGGAGCAACGGTTCTATGGTGTGGCATCGATCTACAGCGATGACCACGGCACGACCTGGCAGACTACGGCCGAGGTGCCGGTGTCGGTCAACTACCCGATCAACGAGTCGCGGCTGGTCCAGCTCGCCGACGGAACGGTGCTGGTCAACGGCCGGGCGGCGTCCGGCGGCAACCGGCAGCGGATCGTGGCGCTGAGCAAGGATCGCGGTCTGACCTGGTCACAGCCCCTGCTCGACGGTTCGACCGGCACGTTCAACGCGGTGGACGCCAGCCTGCTGCGCTACACCGGCGGCCCGCATTCGTCCGATGTGGACAGGATCCTGTTCAGCCGCCCGGACTCCCCGGTACGCACCAACATGACCGTGTCGGTGAGCTACGACGAGTCGCAGTCGTTCCGGTACAGCAAGGTACTCAACGAGGGCCGGTCCTACTACTCCGAGCTGGCCAGGCTGTCCGACGGCACGATCCTGCTGCTCTACGGCCGCGACGGCGAGAACGCGAGCTTCCCGCGCAAGGTCGTCATGGCCCGGTTCTCGCTGGACTGGTTGACGGATGGCAGGGACAGCCTTCGGCGTGGCCCGGGCTACCGCGAGCGGATCGTGCCCCTGGCCGGTGCGGGAGAGTACACAGTGGACATTCGCAGGCCGGGATCCTACGAGCTGCTACTGCGTTACTTCCGCTCAGCCGACGGCGGCCTGCTCACGGTCACGGTAGACGGCCACCGTCCTCGTACGGCCGTCCTGGACACGACGGCCGACCGAGCCGCC
>Ga0307512_10006245_pt1 | contig 12124 bp, 8 predicted proteins | sample 14_EM_MG_FD_200267 | JGI IMG/M metagenome (GOLD analysis project Ga0307512, IMG submission 200267) | Populus trichocarpa ectomycorrhiza microbial communities from riparian zone in the Pacific Northwest, United States - 14_EM | ecosystem: Host-associated > Plants > Roots > Unclassified | place... | reverse complement strand
TTGAGGCCCTCTGCATGAACTGGAGAAGCCGGTGAATAAAGGGTAGGATCATGGGATCAGGAATGTGTTGTTTCTTCTTTATAATGATCTGTGTATTTACTCCCGTTAGCAATATATCTGCAGACCGACCAGATTAAGGTTCATAGATGCATAGACCGGCCAGATCATAAATTTCAAAGCCGCCCTTGGCATAGACCGGCCCGGTCGAAGCCCATATCTGACCGGACTGACCCGTTGAGAACACTGATGATAAGTAGGCAACTCGATCATCTTAGTTCTTGCCCAATAAATATTTGAGGTTTTGTTGAGGATATGTGACGAGAATAGAGCGATACTAGGGCTTAGAGTAGCAATGCAAGCGCCACCCACAAGGAAAGTATGCAATACACGACAACATGAGAGAAGTAACTATGTGCCTCTCACCACTACAAAGCATACTTTCCCGGTATTACGCATTTCCCCATGCCACACTATTGCAGTATTAGCGCAGTTACTCCAAGCGCCAGTATCGAGAACAGAAATCTGCCGCATCCACCGCAACTATTACGGCAGCAACGGCAAATGTTTGTGGCTACGTTGTGGGAGAACCTCAATTGCCTGCAGTCTACAACCCTTGCACGGTTTCTGAAAATTCATGCTACTGTACCGGCAATTGCGGATGAATCGTCAGGTGTTAGGCGGGGTGTTTGTATCTCATTATCAAATACAATGGTCAGGGTCAGAATGTATTCGTTTCTACAGCGAGGTCTGTTAGATGGGGCTCTATCTAGGAAAAACAGACCAGGTTTTGGTGGTAACCTAAATACAAAGTGTATCCCCAATCTTCAAATAGCATGATATCCCCGAACCTTAAAACGGTGTGATCTCTCCAGCATACTGGCTAGCCGGTCCGTCCTCAGGTACCTGTATTATGGCTCGGCCGCCTGCAAACGCTGCTTCCAGCTGTCACATACATGCCCGTTTACACTTCTACATTTGTCAGAGGGCACAGCATCTTAACAACTATCTGTCAGGCAAGGAGTGTATCTCAAAAATTTCCAGTCAGAAAAAAAAAGCATTTCATCCGCAATTGCCGGCACAGTATAGGTGGCGTCGTTTAGCGCCTTTGTTTTGTTTGTTTTGTAATCGGTTGGGTAAGATCATTTAAGTCGTTTAGCGCCTTGCAACAAGATCCCTCTAACCATACAAAGTAACAACGCACCAAAATGTTTTCCGAAGAAATCTTTGGTATAAAGCGATCGAGCAGCTCTTCTTGAACAACCTCCACCAATTCGGGAATTTTTTGAAACTGAAGGCCGAAGCAGTCCTGTTTACAGCGTAGTCGCGTGGGCTCAGTACAGTAGGGTGGGATAGTGCTATGCACGGCGCCATTGCTCGCGAAAGTGCATACAGCGCATTGGATCGACTTCATGTGAGACTGGTTCAGTACGCAAGCCTCCTGTGAGCCTTCTACACAATGCAGTCCACACCCTTACAGCAAGTGTTTACTATTTAGAGCAGTCCTACTGGCAGTTAGCCTCAGGATATCATCAGCCTTCCCGCCTGAAACTCCGCGAAGGGGCTGGGCTGGTTACGAGCGTATATAACCGGCAGTTGACTGACGGCTTTCATCGCTATGTAGTCACGTCAGCACGGTCCATTGGCATCACTTTCCTGCACAGTAGTTACTTACTAATCTAGCCTGGCGCGCGTAAGGCTGTGAAGGTTAGATATTGTTACTTATAGTGCCACATGCTCCAACTTGGTAATGATGCTCGTTATCCCAAGGCCTTTCGGTTTCAACAATCCCAAGTTTCCAGTCAAGTTGCTCTGCTGGTTCCTGTTCACGATGGATGGCGGCTCTAATACTCCTGCTACAACTCCTACTGCTTACAGTCGCTTTCCCCGATCTCAGAAGCTTAAGGCCACTTGTGATACGTGTTCCGCGTCAAAGATCAGATGCACCAAGGAAAAGCCGATATGTAACCGGTGCGGCAAATTAGGTTACCCATGCTTCTACAGTCCAGCTCGACGTATAGGCCGACCTCATCCTTCCCGAAAGGCATTACCTCAATTCAAGTCCGGAGCCGCAGCAGAACCACTATCATCGAAGCATCGACCCATGAACCGAGCGAGGCGTGATGAGAGCATCGAGCGAGAATCCAACGGCTCATTTACCGAGACGCGCATCTCTCTTGAGCACGATACTCGAGAGATGCCAATCAACGAACTTCAAGGATCCGAGAGTGACTTCGATAACCACGATATTATCCTCGATTTTCACGGCCCTGCTATACCTCTAAACGGGCAAATGGACTGTCCACAGACCGACCTATACATTCTTAATAAGGAATCACCTGGTACAATACGTCAAAATGGCGTGGAGGAACGCGCCAAATTCAATTTCGATGAGCTGGTCTTCCGAGCTAATTCAATCGAAGGAGACGGATTCTGTTATCAAGCAATATCGAGCGACGCTACTTCCAGCAGCCGTGTTCCGAGCATCTCCAGTGATAGCAGCAGCACCTCAAGCTCCACCAACCACAGCCCGAGGATGGCGAATCGCTACTTGCCCGGGGTACCAGCATGTGGGGAAGGCTCCGCTTCCAATGACTCCGAATATGACTGTGCTACTGTCGCCATGAATATACTTCAACACTTCAACAGTATGACGAGTATGAGACGACTATCTGGCGCGACGGATCCGGTTGACGAAATCGATGCTCTAATCACTACCGTTTCGATGGCAATAAAACGCGTTTCGACCATCCTCGTGTGTCCTTGTTCACAGAAAACAGACGGTGGACTCTTAGCCGCTGCTGTTTGCGGCACGATACTCGAAATATACGGCCTCATATTTCACAACCCAACTATAGAAGTATGCGCAGAAACTCACCAGCATGGGCCGAACACGAAGATACGGGTGCTGGCAGAACTCCCTAAAGTCGCGAATTTGGTGATGCAGTTTACGACGAGGTACAGCAGCAGCCAGGGTGTTGAGGAATATTCAGCAGACGTCCTCCCCGAGTTGGCTGCCTCTCTGAAATACAGGCTCAAATACATGACGAATGAGGCCACCAACTGGCTAGCCCAGGTCTGATCGCTGGAGTTCCCGAGACTGCAGACTACTCGTTATCCGTTATGGTAGCTGTGCAACCACCCTCTCAGCCCTTTGCTATGAATATCTTCTAGAAGCGCCCCGGCAAAAGGAAGCGCTTGTGCGGTGGGTGGACTGTGCTGTGTCAACTCCGTACATGTGGCATGAATTTCACGACCTCACGACAATCCGTTTAAGCGTCGTTCGCACTATGGTTCCTATTTTTGTAAGGGAAAGGTGTCTTAAATGTGGCTAAGATACGATTTTGTTGGATATTTGCATCCAGCTGCTGCGAAATGTGTTTGCAATGTGGCTGGTGGATGAATCAGCGAGCAGGGCTGGAAATGTGTTTCATTGGTCGAAGGTGGCCCCGGTGGGCCCAAGACAGCAAACATCTCCAAGTCCAAGGGTGCATGAGAAGAAGCTTCAGAGCCATCTCGGTAGGGTGTCTGGGGGTAGTTCTTGCAGAAGTTCTCGCACTAGCCTGGATAGTTTTGCTCGGGCTGATAGAGTGTCCTAGTCAAGCGATGGCGTGGATGGAAATGTTTGTTCGTTCGCTGTAATTTCAACGAAGGCTAACGCATAAGATTTCAGGCGGCTGAATCTTGCAAAACTGTACTTTCTGAATGATTTAATACGGTCGACCCGCAGGATCTGTACTCCTGGTTGGACAGGAGGCCGACGTATCTGCTATGGGGAAGGCCCCACTGATGGTGAATGTGAGCAGAAGGGTACCAGCGGAAACGTTGCTGTATCTTTAGTCTATGAATCACACTTGTAAGATAACCTATCTTTCACTGCTTCAGCGTCGTTGCTGATTTTTCTCAGTTTTCTCGACCCTGTCATTAGTCCTCCATACAAATCATAGATAGCTGCCGGGGAAACACCATGCGGTAATATCTATAAGTAGCTCGCTTGAGGAGTAAGTCAGGCTACTTGAGCGGTTAAAGAATGGAGAAACTACCGTGGACGCAGAGACGGAGAGGGTCGGAGACGTGGAACAGAGTGAGGTCGGATGTTGTTGTGACGGGAAGGTGCTAGAGACTTCGCCACTTGGAGGGTGATGAGCGTTCTGGAGGACCTGCGAGATTGTAGTATTCTTAGCCTGCCATTTCTTTTGCTACGGGAACGGCGTTCTGTCCAAATCCATTCATGTTGAGCATGATATTGGTGATATCTACGGGACTATTCGTGCTCCTCCGGTGCTGCATTAAGAGTTGGCCGCAGTCGCTCTCCACTGGCCTAAGAAGCATTGTAGCGGCTGCGGCTCCTGAGCAAGTCAAGAGCGTTCGGTCCAAGCCAGAGCCAGACGAGAGGGGTCACAGCCGCTCCACAGAAGGGCAGAAATGGGTTCTCAAACTCGGGTCGCGGTAGAGGAGGTAATCGTTTGTCTTTTTCTCGCCAACTGATCGTGACACGCAAAGGTCGGTCTCAGAAGCGCTTTCCGACGCGTCCAAACTTGGCGAACTGGCTGCACTGGGTCTGAAATGCACCTACCACAGGTTTGAGCAGGTAATGGAACTGAGTAGAGACCGATGGGTTGGGCAGTGAGAGATCATGTTGGCGGGGTCCTGGTCATGAAATAGCACTCGGATGCCTGTCAATGTTGATTGTTGCATGTGTACTTGCATCATGAGTCTCAGCACCGTTTGATGTCTTGTATGAGAATGAAGACTTGTATGAAGATGGTGGCTGTATCAGGATATGCATCAGGACCAGGGTGATGCGGCTCATGTCAGATAGAGCATACGCGTACGCATATGGGAGATTGTACATATACGGTCTTTGGCTCTCGAGATAGATCAATCAAGCCAATCAAGAAGTCACCGAAGCATCCAAAGTAACACTAATTGTTGAAATAGTGATACTAGAGAAGCTTGATTGTACTATCTAAGAGGGCCACAAGGCCATATATATATGGCATACAAGTATGAATACGTGCGTACATATCTATGTATAGAGCAGGCTGAACGCCATTAGCCCGACAGCAATCTCTGGTCATACGGGTCCCACCTCCGACCATACGAGGCTCCCCTCCGGCCATACGAGACTCATTTGCGGCCATAAGAAGGCAGAGACCTATCATGCAATACTACCGCACTGTAACGGCGGCACGTGATCCGGGGCCGGGTAACGGCCATTCTATATAGTCGGCTCGCCACGAGCCTTAGATCTCCAGCGATAATCTTACCTATACATCTACATCTACTATCACTCGCATCCACGTTTGCAACCGTATCTACTCATATACCTTCAGACGAGGCTATACACGGGCGTATGCCTTTACACTATTGTCGCTTTTTCAGTAAACGGATACGTTTCGCTCACGGGATTTCGCGAGTTTAGCCCTTTTTCCGACGCGCGACACTATGGAGTCAACAATTCAGAATACTGCCCCCCAAACGAGATATCGAAGCATCATTACTGCGAAGCACCGAGCTTTGATCGTTCCATCATTCAATTGAGCCACCTGACGGCAGCGGAGTAGAGTTCAGAGACCAATTGGCACATGAGACGTGTCAGCGGCAATGACGACCATATCAAGATTACCGGATTCGACTATTCGACCCTGCTAACGGGAGAAATCGCACACGAACGACCTAATCGTGTTCGAATGCTGTTCCACGAGTCAATTGAGCGCGATTACCAGTCCAAGCACCTACAATGGACGGAGTGACCTTACCCTGAATGCGGCCATATCGAGAATCAAAGGCGAAGTCAGAGACGATTTACGAGTCAGCACAGTTACGACTACATTTCTTCCAATTGAGCGAAGTGCACCTATCTCAGTTTGCGTGTACACCTACAGCTCTAGCAACCTCGAAGAAGCCCACTTGCAGAAGCATTCTACGGCCAACCTACGGCTACTCATACCTACGGAGGAGGATCTGCCTACGAATGAAGCACTCTTACCGGCACGAACGTCTGCACGAGCGAAGTGCACTTACGGAGAAGACACCCTACGATTGAAGCACTCTTACTGCCATGAACGTCTGCACGAGTGAAGTGCACTTACGGAGAAGACACTCTACGATTGAAGCACATTGAGGATGAGAAGCTTTCCCTCGATTGAAGCGAACTTATAGCGGCGATACATTGCGCAGCATGAAGTGCATTTACAGTCAAAGGCCTACACAATTCCGCAGACCGACTACAACGACTACAATGACTATGATGACCTCAGAGCACAAGTATTATGGACAATCGAAGTCCACCTACCATATGAATGATTTTCGACTGCAATTATATTAACGACAAACGCGTCAATCGCGGCAAGGCCAAGCGGAGTCAAGATGAAACACCGGATTCGGCACACATAGTTCACGAAGTACAAATATGAGACAGAAATGGCGAGATGCAACGTGTACGGGCTCTTACCGACTGCCGCGCAACCAGCATCTTTATGACACCGAGGCTGCTCAAGCGACTCGGGATATCACATCAGGCGGCACACATCACCACCCTCGGCCTGAACGGAGGAGTGATGCAACATGCAAAGGACAGTCGGAAGAAGACGCGGATCTCAGTCCAGTACTTGGACTATCTCCCACCGGTAGACAAATCAGACGTGCTAGTCGTGCCAATGCGGGCGTACGATTTAGTACTTGGCTTACCATAGTTCCACCAACAAAATCCTGACCTCGACTAGGCTCGCCGTCGATTGACTCCCTGCGATCACTGAGTGCGAGTGGAACGGAGGAAATGACACCGATGACTACGGGAGTGGCATCGCAGGTAGCAGAAGCCGAAAATGATAACGTCAAGACCAGCTTCTGGGGCGCGGTCCGGGTATACAGACACTCGGAGCAACCGCATTCGACGATCTTCTAGCTAGCAATGAAGTCGTCGTAGCATTTGCCCTATAGATTGGGGAATGCACAGGGCTGCTGGGAGCGACTTTGGAAGGCATCACTTTGGATTGACCAGGTGAGAATACAGACCCAAGCGCTGGACGCGACGAGCAGGGAGCAGTGGCGGTAGTTGCGGCAGAAGAGCCCCTCCGAGGAGGCGCTTGAATGACTGCTACCGTTGTGGCGGGAAAATCCGTTTCTCGCCACCACCGCCACTCAGTTTGGCAGGGGGAAGCCGGCGGGGGGGCGTACGGAGATACAGGGGTAACGGAGACAGACTGAGCGACCGGGAGTATATATTTGGGAGGCCCTGGAGTAGATAGACATCATCTCATCATCATACAACGAAATACACACTCTTTCTTTCCCAGCTCTTGGTCCCACACACTCTTGCCGAGCTTTCATAGATCCACGCAATTTGTGTGGTTCCTCATGGCTGGGTACCCTATCACATTCTCTCACACTCTTCCTATGCTCATCGTGTCAGAACTGCTCATTCTCATGGATTCTCTTTGGATGTCCCAAGAGGTGTGGCTTAGTGTTGATGATGGGCTCTCTGCCTTTGAGCTCTGTCATTTTACCCGAAACGGAGCTCCAACATGATTTCTGGTTTGAAAAGCTGAGTAAGGAATGGTGAGAAAGACCCCCACAAGCTAATACAGATAAGAATGCAGAGAAGAAACTGTTACGGGGGTGCTTCCACCTAAGTAACTATACTTTCATATAAGTATATATATGGATACTTAAGTAAGTACTAGGTATATGGCCGTAGTTCCTATTGTAATTTCTATGCGTATCTCCAAACAAAATGTATTGGCAACCTATACAAGTCGTATACACACAGAGGTCAAATATGTATATTGGTATCAGATGCTATCAAGTGAATAGCAACTAAATCGTATCCTGGTGTGACACAATATTCACAGTACCTATAATTTGTATAATTTATCACGGTGATTAATTAATGTTGTAAAGTATATTCGTATAATTAACAGTGTTCTCAACCGTTCCGTCCATCAGTCCTGACCTAGGACAGGGACGGGACGATGAAGCGCCGTCCGTCCTAGGGCAGGACGGAAACGGCACCGTCTATTTGGGGCAGGACGGAGACGGATAGTTTGGACGGCCGATAACAGAGCATTCACCGTCCCCGGCCGTCAACTACCGACCTCCATGGATGTTGAATTCTCAGTGTACATAGAAGATAATCCCATCAAAATATATATTTGTAACAGTTGTCCGGTGCAATTAGGAGTGGATTGTCAATCATGTTTGTAAATTATCTAAATATATTCATGTCGCCGAGTGCTAAGCTCGCCATGTGATCTGGCACAGTGACTGCCCAGCGTTAAAGCCACATAACGTGGCGAGCTTAGCACTCGGCGAGATGAGTATTCTGTAATCGCACAATGATGGTTGGGGAGGGTGGATGTCGGCCGTGCAGCTGTCATTGATATGCCAGGACGGGACGGTTGAGATCACTGATAATTAATGTCCGTGATTAATTAATTTCATAAACTATATACATATAATTATCTCGGTAATTAATTTATCTTGTGGCGGTAATAATTTGCCCATTGATAGTGTAATCTTAATTGACTTGTATCTTCACAAAAGCCCTGACCTATCTGCTTCATCAATCTGGGGTTCAGGTACAGTCCGCAATATTATGTCGAAGTGTAATCTCCCTAGATACCCGATTCTCGACTCCTAAGATGTTCTTCTGTTCGCTTATTCAGTTAAGTATTTAATCTTCCAAACTTCTCTCGTGATTGAAGATCCGTTGGTTCTCGATAATTCCTAAACACTCTTCCACAGTGAGTGGCATTGGAATTTGTTCGTTTATCAATTCGAGGCGTAGGAACTAATTTCGACTGTGATGAATGTACCTCGTTATCTGAATCAATACTGAGATTCAATCCAGAATTATTAGAATCGTTATGAATATCTAAGATCAGAATATAAGATACTGGGATTATAATTTTGTCAGAGACATATTGCGGTAATCAAGTAACAACACAGTCTCTACCATATTCCGCAGGGAATATGTTGTAATATTGATCAAAAGCGATTATCTCCGTAAACTGGATTGGGATTACCAGCCACGGAATACACTGTGCTCCAAACCACCGATCCTCTTTTTCAAATTGATTGAGCAGATGTGATACAGCGTATAGTATGGATGATCTTCATCCTATAAGCCATGAGAGCATATGCAATTGTCACTGGAGATGATCGTCAACCACAGCCACTTGATTTCGACCAAGATGACAGCTCTGATGATTGGCAGGCTAACGAAGCCAAAGCTGCGTCCATGATCAGACTCTCCTGTTCCCCCACAATACGGTGTATTGTCCTGGGAATGTGAAACACTCATGAGATGTGGGATACACTAGAAACCAGCCTGGACACCGCCAGATCTTATTTCAGCAGACAGGACATCCTTCACCAGTTCTGCGCTTTCCCACCTAAGGAGGACAAACCGTTTAATGCATACTGCACGAAGCTTACTAACTACCGCATATAACTGGGCCATACTGACGATACACTAATCTATTGAGGTTTCGGCATGTAACTATATCCATCACTGCCCTCACATTATGCGATGGTATTAATGGACCTAAACAATAGAAGGCCCTTAGTGACACCCCAAGAAGCCATGAATGACCTCCTAGCTGAACAAACTACAGCCAGCCACACCAAAGAACTTGGAGATGGATCCACGGGAGCCACCAAATTCGCTCGACATGGCGGCGACCGAGGCTGTGGGCGAGTTTGACTTGGTGGACGGATTGCATGCGGTCGCCACGATGCACAATGTGGAAGTAGTGCAACTAGAGATAGCTATGAAAGTAAGTGCACCCATGACCAAAATGACAGCAATATGACAGAGGCATGCAGAAAGCGGAAATGCGCTCCCAAGGGAGGAAATGATGATGAGCTCATTTGTTTTCTGTACGGGCCACCAGGGCATGGCAAAGTCGATTGCATCTCCTCCAAACGTATAACGGAGTGGTGGCAAGTGGAGAAAGCCATGGCATCAACAGGTCTCACTATGAGCGGAAACTGCGATCCTTGGTGACTAACCACTTGTGCTCTCACCACCACAATCAGTGGTGCAGCTACAGTTGCAAAGTCAGTGATTGATTCCGGAGTGTTACACCATATGTGCAATGACAGCAGAAGTTTCTTACCTTTCAAAAAGCTCTCACTGTCCATAGTAATTGATCATAAGCAGAACAATTGTGCAACTGCCACGCACCACAGATTCGTCAATGTCGTAAAAGGCTATCAAGTCGAAGCTGTCCAATCTCCGAATTTTCTTTGTTCCCTTCTATCTATCGATCAATAGGATTGTGCCAGGCATATGACTACATTGCGGAACAGAATATGTTGCATATACTTCACCATCTTCCTCCTGGGTGGCTGGAAAACTCATTGATGGCATATATCTCATACTCCCCATGAGTGCACTTCTATCATTGATCGCAGGGAATGGAAAAAGTAGAGTGGGAGACAGCTCACCTACAAATTGAGCCAACAACCAAGCCTACAACCGAGCCTACAATTGAGCCTACAATTGAGTCATGAAGTGCACTCATCGCAGCCAGAACCAAGTCCACTTGGAACTCTCTCGCAATGTCAGAGTCATGAATATGGCACTGATGACTAGCCCATATGAGTTCTACAGCAATGAAAATTGAGATTGACGGATATACAAATGATGATTCTATGTGCACAGTCTGCATCCAAGCCAAGCACAAGCAAAAGTTCATTAGAGTGCCAGTCAAGAGCAGTATCATACCCTTTGATCTAGAACATGCAGCTGTGTGCAGTCTCTTTTTTACACTGACCTTCGGAGACAATTGGGAGTATATAATATTCATTCACGATTACAAAAGGTTCATATTGGTATGGCTGCTCAGAAATAAGAATGCCGAGACCTGCACCTCCACCTACCTGTCATTTAAGGCCCGAGTAGACTGAATGGGATACAATATCAAGCAATTCTGGTGTGATAATGGACTGGGAGAATATGACAACAAGACCTTCTGATATGTCCTTGTGGCCCACAGTACCCGATGCGAGCCATGGCCTCCATATGCTCACCATGACAATGGCGTTGATGAACGCATGTTTGGTACAATCGCTGAAAAGGCCTGGGGCATGATTATTGACTCCCAGGCTACATTTCAGTTCTGGGGAGAAGCAGTTCATACCGCAGTCAATCGCCATCAGAGATGACTGAATGAATACCGCAAATGAAATGAATGCGAAGGCTATCAAGCACCATGGGAAATGCTGGATGAGATGCTGCATGGATTCGGCAAACCTACACCCAATGTCGACAGCAACAAGATATCGCATCATGCATCTCTGCACAACCTCTGGGATGTCAAATGTTGTGCCAGCAGACTCATCACCGAAGATCAATGCCAAAGCAAATTCGGCCCCAGATCAAAGCCCTTCATGATGGTAGGCTACACCCATAACTCAAAGGCTTTGTGGAACATATGGGAACCAGAAGTGCACTGAGTGAAAGCCCATTCAGGAGTCATCTTCGATGAGGATTGGAATGCACACACATTGAGTCAACATGAAAGCACTGCAATTGACATGTGTGAATTACCAGAAGATGTGGAATATGTCGAAGAATCAGATTCTGGAGATGAGCCTCTCGCAGATGGTCAACCTCTGCAGATAGGTAAGATATAGTCATCGCACATGGATGCAGCTCCTGATGAGGTAGCAGCAAACGCCGACAGCTGGTGCCACCACCGGGATGATCAGACGGCCAAACATTTGGCAGCAAATGCAGAAAACATCACCCACAGCCGGCGCCTCTGTGGAGAGGCTCAGACTGCCCAGTGCTCGGCAGCAGCAATTAAGAAGTCAAGCCAAGTACCGCCAACAGCTGCAGCACCAACAATAGGGAGTCATGTCACACAGAGTCAATGTGAAATACCCTCACAAGCATTGACGGCATCCGCAGCATATCCTTCTACCAACCCAGATGTTAGTGTTAGCAACAGTTCCAGTTTTGGACCCGGCCGGTTTTACAGGTCTGCGTGGGTTAGGGTTAGGGTTAGGGTTAGGGTTAGGGTTAGGGTTAGGGTTAGGGTTAGGGTTAGGGTTAGGGTTAGGGTTAGGGTTAGGGTTAGGGTTAGGGTTAGGGTTAGGGTTAGGGTTAGGGTTA
>Ga0307512_10006244_pt1 | contig 12125 bp, 16 predicted proteins | sample 14_EM_MG_FD_200267 | JGI IMG/M metagenome (GOLD analysis project Ga0307512, IMG submission 200267) | Populus trichocarpa ectomycorrhiza microbial communities from riparian zone in the Pacific Northwest, United States - 14_EM | ecosystem: Host-associated > Plants > Roots > Unclassified | place... | reverse complement strand
CGCTGTAGGTATGACGGCGTTCGCGGAAAAGAGGGAACCCAACTTTACACACCAGTGAGCCTTCGCACGAGCATTCGCTTGCATTACATCATATCGGACGAAATTATTGTACAATAAGGAATCACTCGTCAGACTTGAAGAGCAAAATATGATTGAATGAGCCTCCACCGAACGGATCGTAAATCAGGTCTTAACGGGGATTTGACATTAAAAGCAGTAAAAAAGGGACAGATAAGTAAAGATCCGTGATGCGATGAACGGCTAATACAGTGTTTTATCCTTCACAAAGCAAACGAGAGACGTTATCGCTCCGGCGCTATTCAAACAACTTCTAGGTGTTCAGTATCCGACGTCAACGAGGTAGTCAGCCAATTTCTCGACGATGAGGACGGCCTCAGCCTGCTGAATAGGGGCGACGTATTCGGTGACCAGGACGGCTTGCTTCGTTTGGACGAGAATGCAGCCGTCAGCCTGTTTCGTCAACACCCCGTTGGCAATTGGGTAAGTGCGTAATATGGGCGCAAATTACATAGAATTGGCGCGAAACGACAGGAGGAAAGTCGCAAGTTGAGCGTTATGAATCATTTAGGGGATAAGGTGGATACGTACCCCCTGCTTTCCGTATACACTTCGGTTGGTCACCTCAAGGGTGAAGTACTTCTTGCCACAAAGTCGGATGCCATTGGCCAGGGTGGCGTCGCGGTTTTTGATAGCATTGATGGCTGCCTTCTGTTCATCGGAGCTGAGCTGCACAGGAGATTGCGATACAGAAAATGTCAGGAAAGACACAGGCAGCGAGGTCAGAGGGTACCGTACGTTAAAACCTTTACTGGTAGCCCAAACGCCTCCAATTAGACCTAAGATCGCGGCCCTATGGATCTTGCCCGTCCGGAGGAGCTGATCATCAACGTAAGCTGGAAGTTACATCAGGCGATGTCAGGGGCATAAGAATCTAGGACACGTTACCCTGCCAGGACATTATTGAGGTGTGGGTAGAGAGGATACGGTGGTGGTGGTGGGGTGAGTGTAAGGGTCGAAAACTCTGGAAAGATGATCTGTGCCGAGAGATCAAAGACCCCAGATGTGCGCTTATTAGCTGCCGGAGATAGCCGGATAACTTCTCCTTTTATGGATTTGTGTCGTCACTTGTGCATTGTCGGTGGGACTCTGGAGAACGTAAAATGGTGAGGTACATATGTATACAGGTAGGTCACACTCGTGGGGTTATTCGTAAACTCAGCGGATGGGCGTTGACGAAAGTAGGTCATGGTAACAAATATTAAAAGCACGAGGTATGGACACCTCGCAAGGTTCTGATGGACGTTCGGTTTATCCGTCGGGACAGCTTTCACAGCAGCCGGAAAAAAAGTTCAACGACGGCGTCGCGACTCAGTTGCGAGGGACGCGCCCTGTTTCACCCGTCACGTGGCATCCAGTTCCAAAATGGGCGCCGTTATCAGGAAAGATCAGAATGGGAGAGTCCCGCTCGGCCTCACCTATCTTGATCTTCACATTGCTCGTGCTCGAGCTGAAATGGCGACCGGAAAGGGGCTCTACCTGCTCCTATTAGTGTTGCTGGTGCTTTGTCTGTCCGGGAATGGGGTATATGCGTTCGGCGCGGGGAATATACCCAGGTGCGTGATAGATTAATCTGGCTGTCCCATCCGGAGTGTAGTTGACAAAGCGTACAGTTACGGCCATCTGAAGGGGAAGGCATTCAGACATGGCGATATTGTAGGTATCCTCATCTGCGCTTTGGGGGGGTGCTGAGCTTCGTCACAGGAAGAGGTCCTGGGGGAGTTGTTCAAACGCCACGGTGTGAAGGTTGGGGTGTTTGGCAACCTCATAGGGAGACACAAGTTTTCGCCTATGGATATCAAGAGGATTTACTTTGGGTGGGTCTTTTCGTATGTGTCGAAAATGAAGATAGGTTGACAAGAACTCATTGTAGGAATTGGTTGCGCGATTACAGTCAGGTTTGCAGCGTTCTGTATGGGTATGTCTGTTTACCTGACCTCACGCTCTTCTAGGCTATGGATATTGCCACGCTGAAGAAGGCGCCATGGCAGGTGAGCCACCTCTCATGAATCGACCAGAAACATCCTAACGCGAACGTTCGGTAGAACATTATCACTATTGTCGTGGTGTTAGGTTTCATGGTATCTGACTTACTTTATATCTCAAGACATTGTCTCTCACAAGCCCCCCAGGCACATGGATACGCTACGGACGAGTTCGAAGTCACCCGAGAAAGGCTCGGTGTTTACCTCCCAGTGCGTGCTTGAGGTGCCCACATATCTAACCATAAAAGACTCAAGTACGGTGGAGGTCGAACACATTGATAATCCAAAAGGATACGGAGATGGAAACGACCCCAAGGAAGTTGACCCTAGGTTTCGACCGGTATGTGCAGCCGTTGAATTTGCAGTACTGGAACCACTGACCGTCTGCTGTTGCTACAGCCCATACTCGTGAGTCCTCCGTGTTGGAAGGTTCGGCATGCGCCTAACGCTTTTCGCTAGCCCGAGGAAACAGAGATTGACCCCAAGACTGGGATGAAGAATTACATCGCAAACGGTGAAGCCCTCTGGTATATAATGACATCACTGTGAGCTTGACCAGCCTACAGACAGCGGTTCGTGGGATACGAGCAAAGCTTATGTCAGGCGAACGCTTGAAAAGTGTATTGAATTGGGGAGACGTTATAGAAACGCCGAAAAACCCCAAAGAGAGGACAAATATGAAGCTTTCCGGTTGTTGGGGGCTGCTGTGAGTCTGTTTTCCCTTCGTGTGATGAGACCAGACACAGATTGATTTTATGTATACGTGGAAAGCTACACACCCTAGAAGATTACCCTGCTCACTCGAATTTTTGCGAGCTATGCTTGGTGTCTATGGGCCATACAGATGTGTTCACCCATGTCGGCGAAGCTGTGAAGATCCAAGCACCTGACGGGAGAATGGTCACCCCGGTGGTCACCGGTAGGTCCTTCCCTATTAGACGAGTACCCTGTTGGTATCTGAGCGTGAGTGGAATAGGCGTGTTTGGTGCAGACGACTTCATGCACTCTTTATTCTCAGGTCAGCATAGTTATTTAGTTTCATTTTTGCGTGCTGAATATTCTTATCTTAGAGGGATCTGACCGTATCGTGCGTGGAGCTACAAATCGGTTCAATTTCACTACTGACTAACTTTGATTGTTTGTTGATCGCAGAGCGAAGTAAGTATAAGATTGGAAATTGGAGATCGGGGGCCACTCACTGAAAGTCTGGAACTATAGTCTTCCCTCACAGACCTGAACCATAGTGTCTTGGCTGCCCGTCGCAAAAGGAAGGAACAAGGAGGTTCCTCAATTGTGGCAGCACTGAAGAAAATGTTGTCCAAGGCACCGGGAGGCACCGCTGCAGAAATTTCTAACGATCTTGACGAGATCGAGGAGATTGGGGAAGATAACCACGCCAGCGCGGCGGGGGAGGAAGGGAAGACGAAACCAGAACAGATGACCCCGCAAGAACTTCATCGGAGACTTTGGAAGATCCTCAGCTTGAGGGATAAGAGTGAGTAACTCCGACCAGTGGCCGAATAGGCACCGGCTCAATGATACCGGTGCAGTTGTAAAGGCGATCGACAGGACGATTGGTAAGGTGCATGTAACACTACCCGGTGGAGCGGCTGACAGTACTTCTCAGAGAGGGTCCCCGGACTGCGTCCGTTGCTCGATAAGATTAATGAGCAAATCTCAGGTGAGTCTCAATGTATATCGAGAGGCTGTTGTTATTGACGCAGGACGTGTAGTCATCGTATTCGTTGCTCTCGGAGTGAGCGCGTACCCTGTTCTCCTCGGAATTGGTTGTTGACACTATTCAGCCGATTTTGGAGCCTTTGATGAGACTGGCTTCTACGAGCCTTCAGGGTGCGTCCCACGAAGTCCTTTCCACCCACAATCAATTCGAGGTCCGTTTCATACTCGCGTTCGACGATTTTATTCGAAGACTGACGATGATGGCTTCTTCAAGGTGTTTGATAATCCTTATGCTGTAAGTTTTCCAACTTCTCGAATAGACGTACGGTTATAGACCAGAGTTCTCCTGCCAGTCGGACCCAACCCATTCGTTCTTAAGCAAGGATCATTTTGTAAGTCGAATTTCGCTCACTTCGATTGTGTGATTGATAGGACAATGTCAGACGAACATTCTCAACCAACCAGCGGGCAACGTCGCTAAGATTATTGTGGTGCGGACCCTCTCGTCACCTCGTAGTTTTCTCGGCATTCAAACAGAACCTCCCCATCCAGTCAAACGCCGTAACTCGGGTTGTGCATGCTTGGGACGACAAGAACCTGGACGTCGCTAAGACTATCAATGAAATTACAGAGTGCTTGTGCGTTTGCTGGGGTTACACTTATCTAAATTCGTTAACGGGTCACGCAGATTCCACCCAGACTTTTACGACGAAAAGTCTAAGGTTCAATCCATGATGCTCGGATACATGCAGCAATGGGTCGAGGACCACGGTCTTAAGAAAAAGTCCGTGTTCGAACGCCTGACAAAGAAATCTGTCAGAGAACACAAGAACGTCCTTCGTCGGGGAGAGACAGGGGTTTCGCAGGCTTTGGTCAACCCATTGGGGTTGCCTACACTCGAAGATCTGAAGAACAAGCCACCCCCACGAGGCGTCACGGCGACTGTCGTAGGTACACACGAAGGGAAGCCAGTTTATTTCAGTCCCGAACTATATGGGAAAGGTGGGGATTCCTCCCCCGCTTCTAGGTCTTCCTCAGCGTTCTCGTTGCCGTATGCGCCTTCCGTCGCGGATTCCGAAGCTTCGTCTCCAGGCCAGCAAGGCTACCAGTGGACTCCAGGCCTGGCGCGCGAAGTGGAGGGTTCCATTTCCCAGTCAACCGAGGATTTCTACAGCACTCAGCGATCCACTTCATTACCCACGACCCCCAACTTTTACAGTCCGCTGCCCGGACTACAACAGTCCACCGAAGATTTCTATGGTGCAAAGCTAAATCCACAACGATCAGTCACAGCAGGACACACCCCACCGCAATGGGGACCCTCGCAAACCGCGCAAGGCTTTTACAGCTCTCCGGGGCCAAGTCCACCCCAGTTCCAGAGTTCAGTCCCGGGATCCCCGCAACAACCTGGTGATCAAGTCTACAAAAACCCGTTCCCTGGGCGAGTGGGCTCGTCACCGCAACCTCAATCGCGTGGGATGGGATTCTACGCTCAGAGTCCACAGCAAGGTTCACAGCCACAGTACAATCCATATTCCCCCCAGTCAACGTATGTTTCATCTGAGGCTACCTCGTTTTACGCATCACCTCCTCCCCAATCCACGGGACAGCGGTCGCCCGCTGACCCCCACCGGCAAGCGGCCAATCAGGACGACCAAACTGACCCACTCGCGGAGTTGACCGCAAACCTTCGCAAGTTTTAGAGGGGAGATGAGACGCAAGTCCAATGGGTCAACTTTCTTACGGTTTTGTAATGTAAACGTTGACCGCTCATAACAAATGTACTATCGGTTGCTGGGAAGTCATGCCAACCAAAGGCACGATCGTGTACCTCACTTGAGGCATTGAGAGCTGGTAATCGAAGAGATCATCTACTAATGCACCTACAGTAAAATCCTCGCACTTGTAGATAGCACACTAGGCGAGCAACCGAATGGAAAAGTCAAAACAAACTCGTGCTCGAACGTGAAAATCTTGGCTAGAGGTCGCACGAAAGTCACTCGGATTAGCTTGTGAAATTTTGCTGATACCGTGGTCAACGACTCGCAAGCCGTGCTGAAAAACTAACCCAAGCCAGGTACTCTGAGATTTTGCATAGAGGGGGGCGATGTGCTGGGCTACAGACGGCTCTTTTTTTCTTCTTCGAATGTTCTCCATACTCCCAAGGCCAAAAAGTTTCGAAAGCCGGGGGTTCGGGGAATCGATCAGTCCGGATTGATTGTAAGTCCACTTTTACCGGCCAGAAAACAAGTTGATAGTCTTCATTAACATGCGTCGTGTTCCGTCGGTGAATTTTTTCAAAGTAGTCAGACAAGTGCCAAGGGAGAATGAAAACACGATTGCTAGTCAAGCACGACCTCCCAGCGACCAACTTTTCAAAGGAGGGAGGACGTGACTCAAGTAACGGGTGTGACACGTGCGTCTACTTGTCCGATCACCCAGACTTAAGGCTCGCTCCCCGGTCTGCCTTACCCTCTCTTTCTTATCAACCACCACCATGTCGGACTACGAGGACGACTCGATGATGCAAAATGGATCCGATGATCAACCCACAAAAACCAGGGACCCGTTAGATGACGAGGAAGAGGAAGCGGACGACCAACCACCGCGCCGTTCACGGTACGAAGATGATGAGGAAGAGGAGGAAGAGGAGGAAGAAGAGGCGGGACCCGGGGACAGCAGAGCCAAAAAGAAGACCAAGGTGCGTGCGCTCTATTGTGGGTTTGACCTAATTGTACTCACGCCTGTTCGGGTTTAGAGACGCCACAGAAGGTCTTCTGTCAGCCGTTTCATCGACTTTGAGGCCGAAGTCAGTGACGATGAGGAGGAAGAGGACTATGACGACGAGGATGGTCATGGTGCGCCTACCCATTATATGCCTTGACATGAAGGCCAGGTGCCTAATGGGCTCGTGTCATAGGTGACTTCTTGGCCCCGGAGGCTGGGGATGTAGATTCCGGCGACCTTAACAGAAGAGCGGCCGACTATGCACGCTTGAACCGACGGGAACGTGAATTGGACGACCAGGACCTTGCTGCCCTCGCGGAAGATTATAGCAGACGTGCTCAGCGACCAGCAATGAGATATTCTGGAGACCTCAATGACGTTCCCCAACGACTCCTCATGCCCTCTGTTCACGACGCCAACCTATGGCAGGTCCGCGTAAAGGTATTGATCTGTGTGCTGGGGGTTATTGGCCATAACTAATGCGCTCCTAGCCTGGCAAAGAGCGTGACTTGGTTTTCAGTCTCATGCGCAAGGCTATCGATACGGAGTACTCCGCCCGTCCCCTCCAAGTTCTCTCAGCTTTTCAGCGAGATTCGCTTGCTGGAATGATCTATGTCGAGGCGCGCAGTGCGAAGCAAGTCAACGAGGCATGTCAAGGTCTCGTGGGTATCTATCCCAGTCGCGGCGTTGTTCTCGTTCCTATCGAGGAAATGGCCAGTCTTCTTCAGATCAAGAAGCAAGAGGTTACCGTCACTCCTGGTAGTTGGGTTAGGATCAAGCGTGGCAAGTACCAGGGAGATCTCGCTCAGGTCCTAGATGTTACGGAGAACGGAGAAGATGTTGGCCTGAAGTTCATTCCAAGGATTGATCTGAATCCCAAGGATGAACCGACCGTTGATGGGAAGAAGCGCAAAAAGCAGAGTACAGCTGGTATAAACAATGCTATGCGCCCTCCTCAACGATTCTTCAACTACGAGGAAGTTGTCAAGGTTTATGGGCGAAAATCCGTCGCAAGGAGGAATCAGATATACCTCTTCCAAAACGACCAGTTTAAGGACGGCTTCATCGAGAAGGATTTCCGCCTCACCGCTATTCAACTCGACAACGTCAACCCGACACTCGACGAAATCACCCGTTTCACTCGTGGTCAAGATGGCACTGAAAACGACACGCCTGTAGATCTTTCAATTATCGCTGAAGCTTCGAGGAAGGCTGCCATCGCCGTCCTTCAGCCTGGAGATCATGTCGAGGTATTTGAGGGAGAACAGTCCGGCGTGCAAGGCACAGTACAGTCCGTCGAGCAGGATATTGTAACAATCACGCCTGTTGGTGTCGATTTCGACGGGCAGAAGGTGCAGATACCTGCGAGGAGCGTTCGTAAACGCTTCAAACCTGGAGACCACGTCAAGGTCATGACGGGAACGAACGCTGACGAGACCGGTTTGGTCGTGTCGGTCTCCGACAACATTGTAACCTTCCTCTCTGACATGTCTCTACAAGAGGTAAGTGATATATGATCAAAAAAGGGTTTGTGACGTTTAACCTCTGGTACAGGTATCCGTATTCTCCAAGGATCTGCGCGAAGCTGCAGAGGTCGGCTCTGGAACGAACATTGTCGGAAACTACGAGCTTCATGATCTCGTTCAGCTCGAGTAAGCTGTGCTCTCTACACATCTGCTCCCTTTTCCCTTATGCGACATATAGTCCACAAACCGTCGGTGTTATTTACAAGACGGAGCGAGACTCATTCCGAGTACTCGACCAGAACGGCCAAACTCGTCTCGTCAAACCTCATCAGATTTCAATGCGCCGAGACTCGATTCGTGCCGTCGCCAACGATGCCGAAGGACACGAGTTGCGACCTAATGATAATGTGAAAGAGGCCGATGGCTTGGTATCATCCTTCTTTCTCCTCCGGCTGTGCATGTCTGAGTAGTATTTTGTTCATAGGGACGAAAAGGACGTGTTATCCACATCCACCAGTCATTTTACGCTTTCTTGCACAACCGAGACGTCACAGAGAACAGTGGCGTCTTTGTCACCCGTGCCCGTTCCTTAGTTTCGCTCGCTCCCAAGGGTAACCTTATCAAGACGGGTGATTTGTCCAAAATGAACCCAAGCATGATGGGCGGTGGGATGGTCGGCTCTGGTATTATCGGGCGAGGGCCGCGGGACAGGTTGATTGGTACCCAGGTTATGGTCATCAAGGGACCGAGCAAGGGAGTCGCTGGTGTTATTAAGGACACAAACGGTAACCTCGCTAGGGTTGAGCTTTTGACTGGTAACAAGGTGATATCCATTGACAAGACAAAGCTGAAGAGGAGGAAGTACGTAGCTTGCTCTTATTTCCCGCTACGAAGCTCACCGCGGGCTGTTGTCAGGGCGGATGGAACTCTGGAAGACCTGGATCGCAAACCAACACCCGGGGATATGCGACCACCTTCGGTCAACCCTCATCTGACCCCGAGAACGCCCGCTTGGAAGACTCCTTCTTGGCAGGGAGGCATGACGCCGAACGTTCAGAACCCAAAGACACCAGCTTGGCAAGCTTCCTCGCGGACACCGAATCCTTACCTGGATGGAGGAGGAAAGACCCCCGCATGGAACGTTTCATCGAGAACGCCGAATCCTTATGCGGATGGCGGAAAGACCCCAGCGTGGAGCGTTTCTTCCAGGACCCCGAATCCGTACGCAGGCGGAGGTGGGGGCGGAAGTGCATGGGGTAGTGGGGGAGGTGGAGGTGGAGGTGGAGGAAATTGGGGCAGCAACAGCTGGGGAGGTCAGACACCTGGAAGGACGAACGATAATTCTAATGACTGGCAGGCGGATACTTGGGTAAGCCGTTACTTCACTTCATCCTTCCACACTCGATTTTCGTATTAACCCCCACTTCAGGGTGCCCCGACACCAAGGGAAGCGCCGACGCCGTATGATGCTGCTCCTACTCCATTCTCCGCACCAACACCTGGGTATGGGCTCGGTCAGCAAACGACGGCACCGGTCGGCGTGACCAGGATTCCAAACACTCCCGGATACTTCAGCGCACAGACACCTGGAGTCTTTGACTCTCTGGAAGATGGTACGAGGACTTTTTGAAGGACTCACCTACGTCTATATACTCACGTTTTGCTCAGAATTGCCTGGAGAATGGATCCTCAAATACAAGGACAAGCTGATCGGAAATAAACCGATACTCAAGGTCCGCGGTTCAGAGGACTGGTTCAATGGGCGATTGGAGACGAAAGAGTGTATACTGTTGGATGTGACCATCCCTCGAGATGAGTTCGACGCGGAAGCCAGCGCGACGGTCGTCCTGTGGGAAAATGGAATGCAGGCGACCGATACTAATTCAATACCGGTCAAGTACCTGCATCCCGTTTACCCAGCGCATCTCGGGACGACGGCGGTGATCTTCATGGGTCCACTCGCTGGGAAACAAGGGATCATAAGGAGCATTGACTCGGAGGCGGAAGTGATCGTTGTCGAAATCTTGGAAGACCAGGTCCTTGAGGATGTTCAAAAGGAGTACATGACGCTATGCGTGGCCGACCATTTCGGATGAAGGAGGGCTTGTTTTTTTCTTCTTGCGTAGTTATAATATCTTTGGTTTCTTGTATTTGTGCTTGTTTTCGCAGAGAATCCGTAATTGCATTACATCGATGTCGTACTTGACATATCCCATGATTCAAGCTCGTGCATAAGGGTGAGGTCATGGTATTTCATATGACTCGTAAGGCAAAGGGATGGACAAAGCGTGTAAGAGATGCGGCAATGCGGTAGCTATGAAACCGCAGCTAGCACGGCAGCAATGTGTATGTAGGACATAGTGGCAAGAGTATCATTAACGGTGTGAATAGATAATACATACAGCGTGCTCGGCAAAAGGTGCGGAAGGGATACAGTGAGGGGCCCGTTAAGAGGCGATTAACACGCCGAGTCCTATCCCGGCGCAAAACGCACCCACGATCCCCAAGATACCCCAATTAACAGATTCGGTCCTCTTCGTCGTGGCAGTGGGACCGTCAAGGGTCTCCATCGGTTCCCCAAAGATGCGGTTACGCAGGGGAACCAAGAGGGACAAGGAGAACATGAAAATCGACGGTAGGTGAAGGGGGTCAAAGGTCGTTGGGGCGTAGTACGCGACGCAACTGCTCGAATTGCTCGGGCTAGGGGATTTGGAAGGGGAGTGCGGAGGGAAGGCCGACGTGTGGAGGTCGGAAATCTCTTTTGATAGTTTGTAATCCCACTCTGCCTCCCAATCGGCTTTGTTCCATCTAATCTTGGTAGGGGAGCGTGGATGGACTTTGAGGTGGCTGGGAGATGTGGTTGGGATAGATAGGGTTAATGCGTTGTGGACGCGTTGAACCTCTCGCCAACGGAGAAAACGATCAGCAGCTTCCATTCGAAGGCATGCGAGGGTCTCTGGTGAACGGAAAAGGTGGGATCTCAGGGAAACCGAATTTGCGGGACGGAAAGAGGAGAGGTGTTGCGATGAACGTCTGGATGGAGGGAACGGTGGGAGAGCGATGATGGGGATGTGTGGACTGAGCTGTTCGACCAGGGAAGTATCGAAGTGGGTGGGGGAGGTCGAAGTGAGAATGATAAGAGCGGTGTAGAAGGGAGTGTATAGAGAGGATAGGAGGTTGACGAGCGTCGAGGAGGGAGGGGAATCAGGGTTAAGGAGATCGTGAACGGGTTTGAATTGTGCGTGTATTAGACTCAGCACAGATTCTACGACAGCAGTCATCTGAAGAGGAGTCGCGATCAGCATAGTGTATTGGCGGAGAGGAATCAACTTACATCTCCCTGCGGATCGTAACCTGGAATCTCTGTGATCTGAACGTTCAAAGCAGGTTCATACTTCTCTAGTCCAATGTTGTCCTCGTGGTCCAACCAATCGGTAGAGGCGGTGAGAACGTTGCCTTCCCATCCAGAAACGTGCACGATGTCGTCGTTCGATTCGAGGAGTAGGTTCGCCAACGTTGTCTTGCCGATCCCATTGCTCCCGAGAATCAACAACCTCAAATCCCCCAGCGTCTGACCGTACGGTGTGGGATGGGGTAGCGCGATGGGGAGAGTTAAGGACGGGATGACGAGCCGTAGTGCATAGTCTTCAGGAGGTTCGACTGCTGCGTGAATATGGGGTGGACTGGCGGCAGCAGACGAGTAGAAGAAGGATGAACCGATAGACGGTAGGGAAGAAACAGAACCACCAGGACTATCAGGTGGTGAGGGGAGGGCGCTGAGAGGTGAAGAGGGCAAAGAGGCTGATCGAATGTGAGGTGGTGAGTGGATCATCCTGACCGTAGCAAAGCTACTGCTGGTCGGAAACTCGTCTTGAACGGTTTCCGAGGTTGACTCTGTGAGTTTTGAGCGCATATGTCGAATGGGGGAGATAGGCGAGGGAAGTGTACGGATGAGAGAAGCGTGGTGCCAGCCAGATCAGCGACCATCGACAAGAGGAAGTGGGGACTCGAACGTGGCGGCTATTCGTAATTGATCGTCAAGCAAGCTTAGCCTCAATAAACATCACACAATTCGACGCAAAATCATTCTGAAAATCGCTTTCAGCTACATGCGACGAAATGGATAAAAAGGAACTGTAAAAAGAGCAAAAAACAACTGCATTAAGAGGGAATCGAACCCCCGGCGGGT